>LWDU01040380.1_pt1 | contig 45404 bp, 29 predicted proteins | sample 727161 | NCBI WGS metagenome assembly LWDU01 (sample SAMN04566230, study PRJNA314399) | hydrothermal vent metagenome | isolation source: deep sea hydrothermal plume seawater | place: Mexico: Gulf of California, Guaymas Basin | collected 2004-07-11
GAACTTTTCCAACCACCTCGCTGGTTGGCAAACTCAGGACAACCGCCGAACACTGGGTAAAGACCGGCTCGGGAGCTGTGGCGACCGTACCACCCAGTTGGATGAGTGCGTCGCTTCGCTGACCGAGGGGGTCGTAGCCCGTAACCAGAAATCGAGCCTCCAGAAGCCGATCCGCGATGGCAGATCCGAGTAGTCCGAGGCCGACAATTCCAATGTTGGCGGGCATGGGTGGTACACTCACAACGGTACTTGGCACTGCGAATTTTTTTGCGTCCAAAGGAAACCAGTTTGACACCCAAATCGTCGTGTGAATAGGCGATTCAACCTATACTTCCGAACCGGCAGCAAACGGCAGGTCATCCGCCAGCTCAAATGTCCATTTTTCCACCATCTTTGACCACCGTTTCAGCCTTGGCGAGAGCAAGAAAAAATGACACTCCGAATTTCCGCGGTCCTCTTCTGCAGCAGCTACTTCTTGTGCCTAGGCGAGGCCTTCTCGCAGCAAGTTGATTACGTGGAACAGTTTGCGCTGGCGGACAACCGCGCCGCTGCCCTGGCCGAGCTGATCCCAGGGACTGACGAGTACTACTATTATCACTGCCTGCAGGCTCAGAATACGCAGCGGTTCGAGGAAGTGGAACCGATGGTGACCAGCTGGATCAAGAGGCGTGGGCAGACAGCCCGTGTCCAGGAGATTCTCCATCGTCAAGCACTGCTCACCTATTCGGATAATCCTGAAAAAACCGTCCAGTTCCTCCGCGATAAGCTCGGCCTGACCTTTAACCACCAACCGCGTCGAGCTGGCCAATCACCACAACTGCCGACCGCACTGGATGCCGAACGGATCAGCGCTCAAAAATTCTTCGACAGTGCGATTCGCGACAAGAAGACCCTCAACGGGTTTCGCGATGCGGCCCTACTCCACCTGGTCACCTACGACGGTCTATCCGTCGAGCAACAGCACGCCCTGCTTTCTCGCATTGTGCGGCCCGACTACACGGGCCTGGTCGAATTGCTGAAGAAGGACAAGAAGAACTTCGGATCCTATCCGGTTCACAGTCAGTTGCTGAAAACCCAGCTGGACGAGTTGGCCAAGGCCAAACCGGCCCTGCGAAACAACGCGGCGTTTATCAACGCCTACTTGGCCAACCTGCAACCCGGACCCGAAGAGGAGTGGCAGTACAACCTGGCCAATCGAGAAAAGCACCTGCAGAGACTCTGGCGTTTCGTTCGCAGTCTGTCGGTCAGCCAAAACTCGCTCAAAGCTCATGTCCTCTACCATCTGCTGGTGACCAAAGAGCGACGGGGAGTCTATGACAAGGACCTGTTTGTGACTTACCTGCGGTTACCGCGGCGGTCTCCACTGGTGGCGACGGAATACTTGAAGCGGATTGGGAACACCCAATCCCATGCGGCGCTCGACGCCGACTTCCGCAGCAGTACGGCGCTGGATCGTATTGGCAACGACACCACCGTCATTCATTCGTATTTGGCCCACTTCTTCATCGATGCCGTGAAGTACGACGAATTCTCCGAGTTCCTCAAGGACGATTATCTGAAGCGGACCTTTGCCGAGACCAAGATTCTCAATGGATTGGGAGACGTGGAGAAATGGTCTTCCTGGTTGCCACCTTCGACGTTCAAGGAACTGCGTGAACGAGTCGATATCGAGTTTTCTCCGACGTCACGACGTCGGTTCGGTCGCAACGAAGCGGTGACTCTGGACGTGGCCGTCAAAAACGTCGATAAGTTGATCGTCAAGATCTATGAGATCAATGCGCTCAACTTCTACTTGTCCGAGGGTCGGGAGTTGAACACAAATCTGGAACTGGACGGACTGACCGCCAACTGGCAACAGACGTACGAATACCAGGATCCGCCGTTCCGTCGTCTGACACGTCATTTTGAATTCCCTCAGTTAAATGGGCCGGGTGTCTATGTCGTCGACCTGATCGGCAATGGTCTCAGCAGTCGGGCCCTGATCCGCAAGGGACAGTTAATCGCCGTTTCTCGGCCGACCGCTGCTGGTCAAGCGATCACCGTATTCGATGAAAAACAGCAGTTGGTGCCCGACGCCAAGGTTTACTTGGCCGGTCGCCAGTTCACGGCCGGAGAACGTGGACATACACTGGTCCCCTTCACAACCAGCGCCGGGAACAAGTCGATTATCTTGACAGCCGGTGGTGTCGCTTCGCTGCACCAGTTGGCACACCTCAGTGAACAGTACGATCTCTCGGCCGGTTTCTATGTCGATCGTGAATCACTACTTCGCCGTGAAAAAGCCAAAGTCCTGATCCGTCCGCTACTGACGGTCAACGGAGCTCGTGTCAGTGTGAAGGCGCTGGAAGATATTCGCCTGGAGATCTCGACGGTCGACCTGCAAGGAATCCACAGCACCAAGACGATCGATAAATTTGAGCTACTCGACGACAAAGACTCGGTGTACGAATTCCGTACCGCGGCCCACCTGAGTGAAATTACCTTTGTGCTCTCCGCCAAGGTACGGCAAATCAGCACTGCGCAGGAACAACAGTTAGTCGCTAGCGGATCGTTTTCACTCAACGGGATCCGCTCGACCAAGAACACGATGAATGTACACCTCACTCGCAGTCAGGAGATGTACGCGATCGACTTGATGGGATTAACGGGTGAACCGCTGGCCGACCTGCCCGTCCAACTGACCTTCCACCATCACGATTATACCCGTCCCATCCAGGTCTCCTTGAAGACCAGCGCTGCGGGCCGCACTGTGTTGGGCCAGCTGGTTGGAATCGGAAAGGTCCAGATACGTTTACCCGATTCGAGTAGCCGCCAGTGGGTGCTTCGCGACGCGATGTTCCGATACCCGGCCACGCTTCACAGCGAGCAGGGCAAGTCAATCGATCTGCCCTACTTGGGTTTACAAAAACAGGCGTCGCGAAAAGAGTTCTCGTTGCTCGAGATACGCGGCAACCGGATCGTTGCCGATCATATTGACAAACTGAAAGTGATCGGTGGCCGCATCGAGGTCAAAGGACTGCCCGTTGGTGATTATCGCTTGCATCTCGCTGCCGAAAACCGCCAGATCATCATACGCGTGACAGCTGGTTCCGAGACGCAGCGGTACCTGGTCAACGAACAACGGGTCTTAGACGCCGACCGCGCCCCACCGATGTTCGTCATCTCTGCCGAGGTCGGCGACGATGAGCTCAAAATTCAATTGGCCAACCGCAGCGATACCACGCGACTTCACGTGTTCGCCACGCGGTATTTGTCCGATGAGTCGCCGTTCGATCGGCTGAACGCCACGCCGTTCCGCGAGCTCGGTTGGATGCGACCGTCACGAACAATTACTCAGTATATCGAGGGCCGTGATATCGGTGACGAGCTTCGATACATCATCGACCGGCAGTATGCCGAGAAATTCCCCGGCAACCTGCTCGACCCACCCAGCCTGCTGATCAACGCCTGGGCCGTTCGGTCAACCCAGACTGGCACACAAGTGGCGGCTGATGGAGCGAACTTTAAAAAAAGCAAAGCTGCCCTGAGGGCGTCGGCCGATCCGGCCTCGTTGGCTAAAAGTAAAGTTGCTAGCGGTTACGCATCGGTCTCCTTGGATTATCTACCCAAGACCGCGACAGTGATTCTGGATGTCGAGATCGATAAAAACGGAGTCGCCACCATCCCCCGCGAACTACTACTCGACAAACACCTGGTCCACCTGGTTGCCATTGACCATCAGTGGACTGACTACCGCCGCCTCGATCTCGAAGAATCAGGTTGGGCGCCGGTCGATCTGCGGCTTCACGACTCTTTCAATCCCGATCAACACTTGGCACAGCAACGACGTGTGCATGCGCTCCGCCCGGGCGAAGTGTTCGATCGTCTGTCTGACGTCTACACGTTGTATCACACACTACTTCCTCAGAGTCACCTCAAGGACTTTGGACATCTTGCCCAGTGGAACACACTTTCTCCCGAACAAAAGCAATCGCTCTACACGAAGCACGCCAGCCATGAACTACATCTGTTCATCGCCCAGCGCGATATGGAGTTCTTCGAGACGGCCGTCCTGCCGCTGATCGCCAGCAAGAAAGAGCCTCAGTTCATGGACCATTACCTGCTGGGGGACGACCTGGCGGCCTACCTGGAACCGTGGCAGTACCAACGTTTGAACATTCTCGAACGCGCCTTGTTGGCTCGTCGCCATCCCAATCAGGCTGCGGCCACCGAAAGGTACCGCAGCTGAAATTAGGGAGCGTCGAACGCAACAATGCGGTCGCTGAATTTCAACTCGCGAAACCGGGTCAGGGAAATGCCGGTGGTGGGTTCGGAGAAATCGCTCCGACGGACAGTAGTGGGACCGATAAAGATTCCCTCGCACGTGGATTTTCGGGTGCTCGTGGGGGAGGAGTACCGAGTCGGTTGAAAAGGTCCCCAAGCAGCGGAAGAAAGCAATTATTGGAGCTGTCGGAAGACTTCGATCGACGTGGCGAAGCTAAGAATCAATCGATGTTCCGTCAAGCCGATAAGACGATGGAATGGGCGGAGAGCCAGTACTATCGCATCGAGAATGTACGGCAGGGCACAAGCCTGGTATCAGCGAGTCGATTCTGGCGAGATGTTGTCCAGCACAAAGGGGAGGGAGCCTTTCTCTCCACGCATTTCGCGGAAGCCAGTCGCTCGTTCACCGAGGCGGTGGCGGCATTGGCACTGCTCGACCTGCCCCTGGACGGTGATGAGCTGGAACCAGAATTCACCGACGGGAATATTGTTTTACGCAATGGCACGCCGGCATTCGTAGTCTACGAAGAGAGCGCCGAAGCGGATGTGAGTAAGGACGTGCCGATCCTCACCAGCCAGAGATTCTTTATCGACACGCCGGAGTACCAGCAGCGAAACGCCAAACACGATCACCTCTACGTTACCGATGAGTTCCTGACCGGTACCGTTTACGGATGTCAAATTGTCGTTACCAATCCAACCGCAACCAACCGCGAACTGGACATTCTCATCCAAGTACCAGAGGGAGCGATCGCCATCGCTGACAGTCGCGCCACACGGACCATCCCCGTGGACGTGCCCGCATTCCAAACCAAGATCGTGAAGTACTCGTTCTACTTCCCAGTCACCGGTCAATTCGTCCATTACCCGGTCAACGTTGCCCACGAAGAACAGATCGTCGCTTTCGCCGATGCGTCTCCGTTCAACGTGGTCGATGAACCGTCGAAGTTCGACACCGAATCCTGGGCTTATGTGTCGCAAAGAGGCAGCAACGAGGATGTTCTCGAGTTCCTTCAGAAACGACCACTGGATGATGTCAAACTGAGTGATGTGCTCTATCGACTCAAGGACCAGAATTTCTACACCGACTTATTGCAAGTGTTACAGACTCGTCGCATCTACGACCACGCCGTCTGGTCGTACTCGGTGCACCATCGTGACGAGGGTCAGATGGGGACCTTCTTGATGCACGACAACAATTTCGTCAGTCGTTGTGGACCCATCTTGGACTCACTCGTGCTCAAGTTGAACCCGATCACCCGTGGCGACTATCAACAATTCGAGTATCGACCGCTAATCAATGCACGGACCCATCAACTGGGTAAGACTCGTCAGATCCTCAATGACCGGATGCACGGGCAGTACCACCAACTCCTAAACATCCTGGCTCACCAGAACACGATCTCCGATACCGACCGTCTGGCCGTGGTCTACTACCTGGCCGCTCAGGGACGAACCAGTGAAGCGCTCGAACATTTCGGCCGCATCTCGGTAGATCGAGTCGGCACGAAGATCCAATACGATTACATGGCCGCCTACTTGGACTTCTTCGCCGAGGATCCGCAGCGGGCGCGAGAGATCGTCGAGCAGTACGCCGAGTTCCCCGTCGAACACTGGCAGGAGGCTTTTGCAGCCATCCGTGTACAGTTAGATGAACTGGAGGGTGAAGCACCATCGGTGGTGGACGGTGATGATCGCAATCAACAGCAGACCGTACTCGCTTCGACCGAGCCGTTATTGACGCTCAAGAATCAGGGTAATCAAGTGACGCTGGTCTCGAGTAACATCGACGACCTGACCCTGAACTTCTACGCGATGGACATCGAAGTACTCTTCAGCCGCAATCCGTTTGTGCAACAGTACTCGAACAAGTTCTCCTTCGTGCGGCCCAATGCTTCGGTCAAAGTGGAAATCGGTGACGACAAAGAGTTCAACGTCTCCATCCCTGAACAATTGCAACGTAAGAACGTATTGATCGAAGCCAAAGGCGGGGGGAAATCGAGCACCACGACCGTGCTGGCCAATCAACTGGATGTGAACGTGTCGGACAATTTCGGTCAGTTGAAAGTGACCGAAGAGGCAACTGGGCGAGCGTTGCACACAGTGTACGTGAAAGTTTACGCTCGAAGTCCCAATGGTACGATCCGTTTTTACAAGGATGGTTACACCGACCTGCGAGGTCGTTTCGATTACGCTTCGTTGTCGACTAACCAACTAGATCAAACACAGCGATTTTCGATCCTGGTACTCAGCGAGAAGCATGGTGCCATGATTCGCGAAGTCGCTCCACCTGCACGGTAGTTTTCAAACCGAATATCCACCGGGGCAAGCCCGGTGGGGGTTTTCCTGTGATTGATTCAAACTTGAAAGAGATCGTTTCCGCTGTTGGCAAGAGCGAAAAAACTGACCACCATTTGAGTCAAAAAACGCCGCAGAACCGGCAAAACCCGTGTCCCACAACGATCGCTGTTACCCTAAGACTTCCGGGGTAACACAGATGCGGTTAAACTAGAGTTTCAAGGTTCGAACGATACATTGCAGAAACCGTTGTTTCAGCAGTAGGTGCTCAGGAGCATTCAAATGCTTAAAAAAGTGCTTTTCTTTGTCTTGATCGTCAACATTGGGATCTTGGTCGCGGACGCTCAAGACGAAAAACCGAAACTCAAGAAGGTCAGCCTCAGCGGGACCATTGCAGAAATGAACAAGGGTCTGGCGAAAATTATTGACGGCGACGACACCGAGTGGATCGTGAAGATGGAGCGAAACGCGAAATTCACTTATTCCGGGACGGCCGTACCAGCATGGCTCAAGCGAGGAATGTGGGTCCGATTCACCACTGACTTCAACTCCAAAGGCGAACCACAACGGTCGCCAAAAGAGGTCGAAGTCTTTCTGCCAAAGAAGGGCGAAAAGCTGGGAATCTATAACGCAGCCAAAGGGAAGATCACCAATCCCTTTATCAAGAGCAGTACGCCGACACCGAGTGAGAGATTCATGAAGTTAACGGTTGCTGGACGCGTGAAAGCGTTACGCAACAAAGAACTGCAGGTGGAGATAGCAGGACGCCCCACCGTTTATGTGAAAGTTGAATTGGATGAACAAACAAGAATCCAAGTCGATGTGGCAGATCCGACACTTATTCGCAAAGGCGACAAAGTGACGATCCAAGGCTGGGAGGTGCCCAATGCAGAAAACGCAGTTCTGGCGACCTCTCTGACAGTGACGGCCAAAGAACCACTGGCGCCGAAAAAACGCACGACCGGATCACGCGCCCCGAAGAAAAACGACGAGAAGAAGTAGGGAACGTTTGGGGCAGAGCCGAACTCGCTAGCGTCGGGTCTTGGCCATTTTCGTGGGCATCGGAAAACCCGAGGCTAGCGCCTTCGGCTCAGGAAAAGCAACGACTACCCGATACTCGTCGCAGCGGACGTCACGATCGGCTGGATTACTTGTCCGGCCACATCGGTCAATCGGAATCGACGGCCGTTGTACTTGTACGTGAGCTGTTCGTGGTCGAGTCCCAGCAAGTGCAAAATCGTGGCATGGAGATCATTAATGTGCGTCCGATCAACGGCCGCTTTGTATCCGATCTCATCCGACTCGCCGTACGACACGCCTCCCTTTGCGCCCCCGCCGGCCAACCAGGCAGAAAAACAGTGAGGGTTATGGTCTCGACCCGGCTTGGCTCCTTTTTGGGCGATCGGAAGTCGGCCAAATTCGCCACACCAAATGACCAGTGTCTCGTCCAACATGCCCCGCTGTTGCAAATCGGCAAGCAGAGCGGCCACAGGTTGGTCCGTCTCACCGGCAAACTGTCGATGATTACCAGCGATGTCTTGGTGCCCGTCCCACGACCGCTGATTCTCCATACCGCCTGAATAGATTTGAACAAATCGCACGCCTCGTTCAACGAGCCGCCGAGCCATCAGACACTGCCGGGCAACGTGATCGCACTCCGGGCGACCGATGCCGTACAGCCGCTGGATATGCTCTGGTTCATCGTCAAGCGCGATCGCTTCGGGCGCCGCCGACTGCATGCGATAGGCCAACTCGAAGCTCTCAATCCGCGCCAACAGGGCAGATTCCGAGTTGTCCTCCAAGTGCACACGGTTCAGGGCTTGCAACAGATCCAACTGACGCCGCTGGCCATCCGCGGAAAGCTCGGATGATCTCTCAAGGTTGTCGATCGGCGAGCCTGTTGGTTTGAGGTGAGTGCCCTGAAACACGCCTGGCAAGAACCCGGCACTCCAATTAGCCGCGTGGCCCTTGGGAAGACCCCGCCCTTTGGGATCACTCATGACAACAAAGGCCGGCAGACTATCACTCTCGGAACCAAGTCCATAAGTGACCCACGAACCGACGCATGGAAAACCCATCCGGGCCATGCCACAATTCATCATGAAAAGTGCGGGCGAGTGGTTATTGGATTCACTAAAACCAGAGTGAATGAACGCCATCTTGTCCACGTGTTCGCCGAGATTTGGAAAGATCTCCGAGACCATCTTTCCGCATTCTCCACGAGGTTTAAACTTGAACGGGGACTGCATCAAATTGCCGACAGCATTCTTGAAGAAGCCCGTTGTGTTTGTGAAATCGGGGTCAAACTCTCGAATCGACTTCTCATTCCACTTGGACAGGGCGGGCTTATAATCCCAAGTGTCAACGTGACTTGGGCCCCCGTTGATGAAGATCCAGATCACCCTCTTGGCTCGGGCCGGGAAGTGCGTCGGCTGCGGAGCCAAGGGTTGCAAGGCGCGATCGCCCAGTTGATCCGCCGAAAGCAATCCCTCGCTGTGCAGCAACGCTGCCAAACCGATCGTTCCAAATCCACAGCCAGACTGCCGTAGCCACTGGCGGCGGTCTAATGTCTTCTCGTCCATCAGGAGGATCTCACAATGCCAATTGTGTTAACGAAGAACGCTCTGGCGACGCACTCAACGTACATAAATGAACTCATTCAAACTAAAGAGAACCTGAAAAAAATCCGCCCTCGCCAACCGCTGCGCCTGAGCAGATGTACCGTGGGCAACCATTTGAGTTGTCAGAAACTGCATCGCACGTCTGGACTCCGGTTCCGTTGGCGGACGTCCCAGCGCCCATTCGTAGGCAGCATGGATCGACTCGTTGTCCGAACGGTCTTGTAGACGATCTGCTAGCCCAACGGCCGCCGCACGCACGACGGAGCTGTTCATGAACATCAGCGCCTGAGGCGCAGTAGTCGTTGTTGCTCGCTGGCCGATACTAACTAACGATTCCGGCCAGTCGAAGAGCATCATCTCGGGAATCAACTTGCTCCGCTTGACAAAGAAATAAACGCTGCGGCGTCTCATGGATGAATTCAAGGTACCTTTGCCGTACATGGTCTCGTCCAATTGCCCGGAAACACTCAGGATCGCATCGCGGATAGCCTCTCCCTCCAATCGCCGTGGGACGCGGCGTGCATGTAATCGATTGTCGCTATCTCGCTTGTCATGGTCGGGTCGACGGACGGTCGACTGTCGGTACGCGGCACTGGTCATGATTAATCGATGAAGTCGTTTCAATTTCCATCCATGATCGACAAGGTCTCGAGCCATCCAATCCAGCAAGTCAGGATGCGTCGGTCTTTCGCCAGAGAATCCGAAGTCATTGGGAGTGGCCACAAGGCCCTGACCAAAATGATGTTGCCAAAGACGATTGACCACCACTCTGGCGACTAAGTTGCCCGCGCCAAACTCGACATCCGTTAACCAATTCGCCATGGATGCGCGACTAAACCCGGTTCGATCCCAGCCGTCCGGAGAATCGACACGCCAATCATCGGCTGCCCTGCCACCTCGCATCAAGACCTGCAAATAGCCGGGCGTGGCCACTTCGACTTTCTGATGGACGTCTCCCCGCGACAAGACGTACGTCTCGGGATAGAAATGCGGATAGCCTCGACCATCGGCGTGGTGCTTCATGTGAGGAAGCCCCTCACTGGAAACCTGAACCAGTGATTTTTTAATCGTGGGTCCATCACCTCGCTTTTTTTCGACCGCCTGCCGCAATGCACGCAACTTCGATTTGTGTCCGACGAACCACTCAATCGCTTGCTGCCGTTGGCCCCGGTCGATCACCTCGTCGCGTTTCAGGGCGGCCAACGCTTTCACAACGGACCGAGGCATGCCGCCTTGGCCGACAATAGGAGTTTGACCGACGGTGTCGGCGAAACTGATTCGAAATCGCCCCAATGAATGACGCGCGTTCGGATGATCGAAACGCATCTTGAGCGAGAAGAGATGGCCCTTCGCGTTTTCGACGGGAACCGCCAAGTCGAATACGGCGGCTTGGTCCTTGCCGATACCCCCAAGGTCCACTGCCCAACCAGATATCGGGTCATTATCGATTGATGCGGCAACTGAAAGAGCATCCGAATTCTGTTGATGCGTCGCTCGTGCGTTCTTCAGTATTAGCCGTTCAAACTTCTCACCGCTCAAATCACCATGTGACAGGTGCAGTTCGCCGAGAGCAAAGTTCCCGTTATCGGCCCGGCCAGGGCCGCCCTTCGGCAGCGAGTCATGTCGCAACGCTTCCAATCGCAACGCAGCCACACGAGACATTTCCACCCGCATTCGAATGGTAATCGTCTCCTTGTCTGGACCCTTTCCCAACGCCAAAATGGCGCCGTCATCCGCGTACTCATATTTACTACCAGCACTCGACGTGACATTGACGACAGTCGCCGATTGCCAAATCGTGTCCGACTTGTCCGGCTCGAAATCTGCAAGCCATTGACGAAACTCCGCGTCTAAGTTTTCTGCTTCAAAACGTTTTGCTTTGGCCTCCAGCATAGCGAGCTCACGAGCGTGGGCGGCTCGATTCTCTCGATTCTTGGCTGGATCCAGTTCCAATTGAATCTCACTGCGAATCGTCTTCGTAAAATTTGCCGCGACTCGATAGTAGTCGCCTGTCGGAATTGGATCGTATTTGTGGTCGTGACAACGGGCGCAACCAATCGACAATCCCAAGAACGCCACGCCGGTCGTGGCCACGATATCGTCCAACTCGTCATAGCGAGCGGACTCAAATTCAACTTCGGTCAACTGAGTCGGAAAGACACCGGCGCCGATAAACCCTGTCGCCATCATGGCGAGCGCGTTGTCGTGATCCAACTCGTCGCCCGCCAATTGCCATGAGACAAATCGGTCATAGGGAAGATCGTCATTGAATGCGCGAATCAGAAAATCTCGATAGTGGTACGCATTTGGTCGATCGTAGTCCTGTTCATATCCGTGAGACTCCGCGAAGCGAGCGACATCCATCCAGTGACGCGCCCACCGTTCGCCAAAGTGAGGCGATTCAAGCAATCGATCGATTAGCCTCTCGTAGGCCTGCGGATCTGGATCATTAACGAAGGCAACGACTTCTTCCGGTTTTGGGGGGAGCCCCAGTAAATCGAATGTCGCCCGCCGGATCAAAGTTCGTCGATCCGCCTCTGGATTTGGAGCCAAGTCGACCTCGTCCTGGGCAACGCGCAAGAAACGGTCGATGTCTGTCCGTACCCAAGGGTCTTCGATCTGTGGTACCTCGACCTTGTCGAGTGAACGAAACGCCCAAAACTCCCGGTCGGTGTCCGTTACTTGCCGTACTGATCCATTCAACTTTTGGCGAAATGGTGCGTCGTATGCAGCCCCAAGTGCGATCCATTTTCCGATCTCCTCAATCTGCTTCTGGGACAACTTGGCAGACTTCATCGGCATGTGCGGTTCGGTCTCATGTCGAATGACAGCTAAGATCTGGCTATCCTTCGGGTCTTCCAAATCGACAAAACCACTGTCCAACATTGTCGCGCGGGAAGATAAATCAAAGTCGCCCTTGGTTGACTTGCCGCCGTGGCAGTTCAGGCAATGTGCCTTCAAGATCGGCTTGACCTGCGACTTGAATAGCGCCTGCGATGCCTTCATGCGGGCAATATGGTCGGCTGAGGTTTGGGCCAGACTCGGACCTGCCCGCATGCCGTGTAACAGGATCACGGCAAATAGGGCAATGAGGTTGATGTGCTTCATCATTCGTGTTCATTTCGTAACGATACGACAGGGCCGGCGTTTCTGACCAGAGCGTTTCTATTGTAGCCGAGTCATACTGGTGTAGCGCGATGAACTCGTTCCCCTTCGTATGAAACGTTCACACAAAGCGGCAAAGAGACGAAGTCTGCTTTCCTCACTCTTCTTCCCGCGCCGCCATCGCTGCCATCGCCATGACTCGTTCGCCGTTCTCCGCAGCCACGTTGTTCACTTCGCCAAGGTCTTTGGCCAAGTTGTACAGCTCCCATGGCTGGTTCTCTTTGGTTTTTACAATCTTCCATTCCCCCTGGCGTAGGGCGACCTTCCCACCGTATCGCCAAAAGAGGGTATCGTGTGCAGGATTGTCTCGTTTCTGTTGCAAGAGGGTCGGCATGAGCGAAACACCGTCGGTTTCAGTCGGCGGATCGATACCGGCCAGTTCACAGGCCGTCGGAAGAAAATCCCAAAATGCGTGCGGCTCATGGCTGGTAGTGTCCGCTCGGATGATCCCCGGCCACCAGGCGATCATCGGCACCCGAATCCCGCCTTCGTACAAGTCACGTTTGAAGCCTCTGAGTGGCCCATTGGAATCGAAGTGCGTGTGTTTGTGACCGCCTTCGGAATGTGGGCCATTGTCTGAGGTGAAAATCACAAGTGTGTGGCGATGAATACCCAACTCTCGCAACAAGTCGACAAGACGTCCGACGTCACGGTCCATCCTTGAAATCATCGCCGCATGTCCCTTCTCGGGCGACGGCCAGTCTTGACCCGCATATTTCCCATGGTCAGGTACCTCCATGCCGTCGCCTGTGACACGACCGCCCTCGTTGTTGGCATGAGGGATTGTCCAATGGACGTGACAAAGAAATGGTCGAGTGTGATGAAGGCGAATGAAATCAAGCAGATGTTCGGTCATGACATCATGCGAGTAGGTCTCGCGAACTTTCGACACGCGACCTCGCGCCTGAGGATGGTCCATTAACACATTGCCGCGAAGAGGTACCTGGATCGTATTCCGCCACAAGTACTCCGGGTAGAAATTGTGAGCTCGGCCCTGGTCCAGATATCCCATCCAAAAATCGAAACCGTTGCGATTCGGTTGCCCCAATGTGTCGACTCCGCCCATCGCCCACTTCCCTACGCCACCGGTCACATAACCGGAATCACGCAACAACTCCGCGACGGTCACATCCGCTGGCTGAAAAACGTAACTCGCGTTCGAGTTGATCGCGGTGTGCCCAGTGTGTTTGCCCGTCCACAGGACAAGACGAGAGGGACGACAAACTGTGCAGCCCGCGTAGTAATCGGTCAGCCGCATGCCTTCTCGGGCCAGTTGATCAATATGGGGCGTCGCGATGCGTTCTTGACCGTAACAACCCAGATCTCCATAGCCCAAGTCGTCCACCATTATGTAAATGATGTTTGGACGTTGCGGCGTCTCGTCTGCCAAACAACTTGTCGCCGTGTTGATCATCAACAGAAAGAGCACTACAAGGTCGATACGCACAGTTGGATTCCTCTCGCTATTGGAACACGCAGGCGCCGTTCGCATTCTCTGCCGACGGAGCGTCTTTCGTCGTCAATCATAAATGGCCATGTTGACTTAGTGCCAACAACTTGCAATCGCCACCGGCCCTGTGCCGGTGGGGAAAATTCCACAAAGTCGACTACGTAAACAGTCGCTAGCATCGAGTTTCCCAATCACTAGAGACCGAACGCCACATCCATGTTTCCGGAGACTTCGCGTAGGCGATCCAAATCACCGCCGGCAACCTCGGCGGCAGCCCAACCCGTGTAACCGATGTCTCGAAGCGCTTTCTGGACGCCCTTCCAGTCGATATCGCCTTCGGTGATTTTGGTGAACTTGTTGTCGGCACGTGAAAAGCCCTTGAGGTCCAGCTTGACAATCCTCTTACCCAGAGTGCGGATCCACTCGGCGGCGTCACCATATTTCCAGTGGTTTCCGATGTCGTACTGCATGCCAATCCAAGGCGAGTTGAATTCGTCGACGTACTTTGCAAACTTGTCGGCCGTCTGACGAGAATCGCCGTCATGATCGTAGAGGAATTGATTCCAGACATTTTCGATCGCGATGTAGACGCCCAATTCCGCCGCAAGTGGAAGTGCCTTGGAAATATTCTCGATCGATCGAGGCCAGATTTCCTCCTCCGGTCCATCGGAACCGCGTCCGACGACCAACAGCACCGTGTTGCCTCCCACTGCCTTCGTGTCTCGTAGCGCTGTCTTCAAATGGTCGAGTGCCTTTTCTCGCGTAGCGGCTTCGGGGCTCGTGTGTCGAACCTGCCAATGCGACGAACAGACAGTACCGTCCACGGGTAAGCCGGATTCCGTGATGGCGATTTTGGTTTGGTCCACGTTCATGCCCGGTGCGTTCATCTCGATTCCTTCGAACCCTGCTTCCTTGACCGCACGGAACTTTTCGGTCAGCGTTCCTTTAACTCGCACCATCCCAATCTTGAGCGTCTTATAAATTCGTCGCGTGGCCGATGGCTCTTCCGATCTGGCGAGCAAGGGATGAACGACAGCTAGTGCGGCAGCACTTTGGACAAAGCGGCGTCGGCTAACAGTGGCAAATTGGAATGACATTTGATGGCTCCTGATCATTGTCCAACGGCGGAATTTTCTTGGTAGCGGACCTGATTCTAGTCGCTTGAGCGGCGAAAGTCGAAAACGTTCCAAGCGAGCACAGCAGCGGCCAACAGAACGAAGCTCAACGCGATGGGACGAGTGAATAACGGTACCAAGGAACCGCCAGTTTGCATCAAGCCTGTCGCCAGGTGCTTTTCCAAAATAGGAGCTAGCACGAAACCGATTACCAGGGGTGCCAATGGGATCTTGCAACGCTCCAACGTGAACCCTACCAGGCCAAATCCCAGCATGACCCAGACGTCGAACATGCGATTGGCCAACGCGAATGAACCGACCACACAGAAAACCATGATCGATGGCAGCAGGATCGCGCGAGACATGCTCGCGAGTTTGGCGATCCACCCCACCGAGGACCAGACGAACAGGAACATGATTAGGTTGGCGGCCAACATGGCCGCAATGATCACGTAGACGGCGTCTGGGTTCTGGTCAAAAAGCAGCGGTCCCGGTTGTAGTCCGTGGATGATCAAAGCACCGAGAAGAATCGTGTCAATGACACTGCCGGGTATGCCCATACTGATCAACGGTATCAACGCACCACCGACTGTTGCGTTGTTGGCCGATTCGGAAGCTACAATCCCCTCTTCGCTTCCCGATCCGAATTCCTCGGGTTTTCGAGATGCTTTGCGTGCCGCTGAGTAGGCGATCACCGAACCGATGTTCGCCCCCACGCCGGGAAGCACACCCACCCACGTGCCGAGGCACGAGGATCGCAATAGATTGACGACGTGTTTCCGCCACTCGGTCCACGGCTGCAGCATGCCTTTCCTGGACGCGCTGAATTGTTTCGATGTCGTTGACGTTTCGAGCAAACTCTGAAGCATCTGGTTGACGGCGAACAAGCCGATGAGTACGGGCAACAGTTTGAATCCATCCGACAACTCGGCGATGCCCAAAGTCCAACGAGATTCGCCATTAGCGGGCGACACTCCTGGAATTGTGAGGAAGACGCCAAGGCAAGCGGCAAACAGCCCCTTAACCAGTGACTTCCCACCGACACCGGCGATCAACACGAGGGCCAAGAGGACAAGTCCAACAAATTCGAAAGGCCCGAATCGGGTGGACCAAACGGCAATGGGTCGGGCCAACAGAAACAGGAATAGCCAGGATATCAAACCGCCAAATAGAGATGCACCTGCCCCCAACCCCAGCGCCCGCCCGGCCATGCCCCGTTTCGCCATTGGATATCCGTCCAATGTGGTCATGATCGACGCCGGCGTACCAGGCATTCGTAACAGCGTGGCGGTGATCAGCCCTCCGCTCACTGAACCGACGTACATGGATACCAGCAGCGCCATCGCCTGAGACCCATCCATGGCAAAAGTCAAAGGCAATGTTAATGCGATCAACATCGCACCGGTTAAACCGGGAATTGCGCCAACCATGACCCCAGCGACCGTGCCGACCAGCATCAACAACAACAACTGCGGATCAGCGAAGACTTCGGCAACACCGCGGAGGTCGGTTAGAACGATCACGTTTTTTCCGTTATGGCAAATCGATGAAGAAGAACTGCGTCATCGCGAAATGAACACCAAGACCAAGGGCGAATGCCGCGGTGATCACAGCCAGACGATGGATTCGCGAGTGATCCACTAGTTGCCAGCCAAAAAGTCCAACATAGATGATGGTTGCCGGTCGGTAATCACAGACTTGCAAGTGCAGAACGGACGTATAGGCAACCGTCAACAGGCCGATCACGACGACTCGACGAACCACGTTCCGATGGGCAACATCACTCTCCAAGGTCCTTCGAACAAGGGCCGGTTCATTACCGTCCGCAGTCCGCACCGATTGAAAACCGACCGCAATGGATAACACGACAAGAACGACAACGATGAATAACGGAAAATTCGGGAGTTGGTAAGAAGCCTTCGGCACAACGGTTGATAGACGATCTTCTTTGTCTGCTAGCGAGGCGTGTAGTTCCTCGCCACGCAACATGATGGGGTCGATCGAAAGCTCGTCAAGTTTTCGCAATACGTCAGGTGACGCCATCGCTTTCTGCAGCGCGATCCCTATGACCTCCAAACGGTCACGTGGCGTGCCCCGCGGCGCCCACCAATATCCGATGTTGCTACTGAGGACGTCGATGCCCTGTTCGCGAGCCGTTGGAATGTCTGGCAGACCCGGATGCCGTTCTTCACCTAAATAGGCGAGTGCGCGAAGGCCAGAGCGGGCGCCCGTGCGGAAGTTCTTGTACTCTGCAGTGGAAAACGCGGAAACGTCAACGTGCCCACCGGCTAGTGCCCCAAATCGTTCCGACCCGCCTCCGGTTTGCGTGTACCGGAATTTGGCGCCCGGCTTCCGTTGCTCGAGCATCAGGCCAGCGAAATGACTCGGTGCGCCAATATTGGCGGCAAACAGCACGCTATCTGGTTTCTGTTCAGCCACCTCCATTAGGTCGGCCAGCGTTTGATACGGGGCCGTTTCAAAAACGGCAATCAGTAGCCCCACTCGACCTGTTCCGGCGATCGCTTCGAACACCTCCGGTCCATAGGGTACAACACCTGCATACTTGGCGGTCTGAATCGCGTCGTGAAGGTGCAATATGGTGTAACCGTCTGGTACGGCATTCTTGACACGGCGGCTCCCAATCGTGGCGCCCGCGCCCGGAACATTCACAATCACCACTGGCTGGTCGAGTAGTGCCTGTTCGTTTATGGCCTTCTGAATGATCCGCACGAACGTGTCGCTACCACCACCCGGTCCAAAAGGCACGACGATCTTCACTGGTCGTTCGGGGAATTCTCCATCGGAATCTCGTTGCAAACCGCAGCCGACCGATGCGGAAATAGCGAGTACAAAAATGGCGGTCACCAAGTCGGCGAGAGTCCTTGGGCGAACTTGTGGAGTGGACGGCAGAATGCATGGCGCGTCGCAGGCTAACTCAATCACATTTGTGTTCAACTTGTTCGGGAAGGGCATCGTTGGCACCTCGCGCGAGACGTCCGTGAGCATCCTTCCTAATTCCCTTTTACCGATACTCTTGCGCTGTTACAGACAAGGTCAATGGTCAGCTGATCTTTGGCAACTTCTTTAAGAATCCGCCGAGTATGTCAGAGACATGTTTGGCCCAAGGAGCGTCTTGTTCGCGACAAATCACATAGATCACAAAGAACAGATAGATCGATAGCAAAATACCTGCCTTACCACGCTTCATTTCCACGTACTTCACGCCCGCACTCGTGATGCCTCGTTTTCCTAGATAGTAGACAAAGAAGCCGATGATTGTCAGAAAAAGCAGCAGAAACTGAAGCTCCACACTCTGCGCAATTGTGTCGGGCGCCATCGAAATTGGCCCATGGACTAGCGTGAACACGAACAACGGGAAGCCGAGAGCAAAACAAATGTCGAAAATGTTGCTCCCCAAGGCGTTGGCAACCGCGTCGTCATAATTGCCCCTTCGCGCGTCACGAATCGAGATGACCGTGTCTGGAACGCTGGTCGCCATCGAGGCAAAAATGACCGCGACAAACATTGCGGGCATGTTCATTCCCGTGAGTTGGACGTCCGAGAACGGAAAACTATACGGCTCCAAGGGACCGCTGCCGAGCCATTCACAAGCCTTCACCAACACCCAACACGTCGAACCAATCACGCTGGTCGAGGCTAAGAGAAGTGGCCAACCGTTCCAAGTCTCCTCACTCATTTGGTCCTTATGGTGTTCCTTGACAAACAGAGACTCCAGGTCAAGAAGTGGACCGAGTGAAAGCCAATAGAATATGCTGGCGACCCAGCCCCTGCCCGTGTCTTCGTCATTCTCTTCATGGTCTTGATCGTCGCCGTTGTTCCCACTCGATTTCATGGACAGGATCATGTAGAGGAGGTAAACGACATACATCCCCATGAGAATGAGCCCCTGCCACCAATAGAGATGGTCGCCGTTAATCGCCAGAATCAGCACGAATTCACAAATGATCAGCGACAGGCCATCGCGCAGCAACACCTTCGTCGAAACGTTCACCGAATGAACGCGAACGCCCATCACGACAGCGCCGACGACAGAGAATATACAAGCTGCTGGGATGATCATTCCGTTGAAGAGCGCGCTACCAGCAATAGTGCCGATGCCGAACGAAAAACCATCTGCGTCCTTGAGAACAAACAAGGCGAACAACGTCGTGAACAACTCGGGTAACGAACTCGACATGGCGTTGATGGTGCCACCACGAACACCCTCGGACAAGTTTCGTCCGATGTATTCAGATGCCGTCTCGAATCCGTCACACGCTCGCCAAATGAACAAGCAGCAAAAGAAGATGATCAACAGTGGGATCAAAATGCCCATACACGGTGTTTCCAAGAGAGATATCAGTGGTTCATTGCGGTCGCTGAAGTGAGTGAGCGGATGAAAACTGTAAAGCCGTCTGTGCTAAGGGAATGGCATCCGACTAAACAATCGTTTTCACCCCGCCGGGAACCGTAAATCGACTCCTCGAAACTGTTGGCAACCGTCACCACGTCAATCCTATACAGCGTGGGGCCCTTCGTGGCCCTCTGGTTGTGACGTTGTTTCTACTGTCTGCCTGGAAAGCTGTCAATTCGCGAAGCGAAACGCCGTTCCGAGTCAATTAGACAGCGGTAGAGTTGAGCACTTGCTCGGTTTCGGCCGGATCGGAAGGTGGAGCGGCTACGGAGTCAATCACCCGCATCGTCTTCCAGCGACCACCGAGGAAGCGAAACAAGTAGATGAATCCAACCAGGCAAATCCAGGCGGTAATTGCTGTCCAGCACCAGAGGAGCCCCCCGCCAAACCACCGCACACCTACGGTTCCCGCGATCAGGGGGAGGGGTGCCGTCCAAGCCGTCGTGATTAAGACAAAATGAGTGTCACCAGCTCCCTTAATGGCGCTGACGAAAACGACGGCCGTTGTATCGAACAACACGTAGAAAGCGACAAAACGCAGCAATATGACGACCGTACTTTCTAATTGACTGAACTGCTCGGCTTCCATGCCCGACGCATGTCCCATCAGAAACACTCCTGGCGTCAACAGGTACAACACTCCCATCGGCAACGTGTAGAGGATTGCCAAATGATACGACGTCCATGTCGCGCGGCTGGCCATGTCTGGTCGGTTGTCGCCCAGTTGTTTTCCGACCATCGTTGTCACGGCGGTTCCCAGACCAAGTATTGGTACGAAAGCCATACTGTTCACATTGAATGCCAAAGTTGTCATCACCATCGCCTCTTCGCCAAGGCGTCCAACGAGCATCATGAAGAGTGTGAGTGCAAATATTTCGACGAAAAACTGGAGGCCGTTCGGGCCACCAAATCTCAGTAGGCGGGAGAACAAATCTCGATCAAATCGAAAACCGTCCAGCAAGTGATAGGTGTGAACGTAGTGGGGCCGAATCATGATCGCGCCGTAGAAGAGTACTTTCGACCACTGCGACACAACCGTCGCCCATGCGGCTCCCTCGATTCCCATCTCTGGAAAACCTAGGTGCCCAAAAATCATCAAGTAATCCAGTAGAACATTGAGCACGGCTGCCGAGCTGTCGACAATCATCACGACCCGCGTTTCACCTCGCCCAGTAAAGAACGTCGATTGAGCAGCAGCGATGAGCATTCCCCCGGCGCCAAATAACAACACTCGCAGGTAGATTGTCTCGTATTTGGCGACGGTCTCTGAATGGCCAACCCAGTTAAACACCTCGTCAGCAAACGGCACAATCAGCAGCGCGGGAATGATGGAAAAAATGGCAATCCGAACCGCTTGACCGACAGCTGGGCCAATTCGTTCAGGGCGATTCGATCCCGAGTACTGGGCGACAAACGTGTTGCCATACATCACCACGCCAAGCGGTAGGCAAACCAGCGTAAAGTAGACCATCCCACCCGGCATCGCTGCAGCCATCGCCGGCATCGAATACCAAAGGAGGAACATCCGGTCGACGAAATTCATGATCGTCCAGGAAATCGTCGAAATTACCAACGGAAGCGCGAGACAGAGTACTTCGTGCGCGCCACACCGCCGACTCCACCAATTGCGAATCCGGCTTCCCTGCCGTAGTTCGTCTTCAGTGATTGCCATATGCCGTGTCCGAATTAGTTGGTTGGGATGCCGCCGGTCGATGCGGGCAAATCCCGTCAAGCACAGCGCGGTGCGCAAGATCGCTAGTTTACCAAGGAGCCTTGCGGTCGTGCGAGGGTTCGGACCTATTTCTTGAACTTGCAGAGATTCGCACGCCGCTGACAAGCCCTAGGCCCAGCGACCGGAGTGAATTTGGCCCTTGCTAACCAGAGGGTATCCCTCATTCACTTGACGGCACGACAACCGTGCAGGCCTCATCGTCATTTCGCGGGCTATTGACGCGTGTGCTGACTGGTTCGATCACCAATCGTCCCTCTGGCAGCGGTACGAGCAGATCGGCTACGTCTGCCTGCGGTGTATCGTTTGCCAACCAACCGTCATAGCCCGACGGTTCCAGGATCACGGGCATACGGTGATGCAGTGGACGAACCTGTTCGTTGGCGTGCGTAGTAACGATCGTGCATGATTCCATGGGACCCAGCCCTCCTTTGTCCCAGCTTTCCCACAGACCGGCGAACGCGAATGGCCGGTGATCCGGCAAGTGAAAAAAATACGGCTGCTTACCGTTCTTTCCTTTCGTCCACTCGTAGAATCCATCTGCCACCACCAAACAACGTCGCTTCTTGTAGGCGTTTCGGAATGATGGTTTCTCGGCAATCGTTTCACCACGAGCATTGATCATTCGGGAGCCAATCGAAGGGTCATCGGCCCAGAAGGGAACTAGCCCCCATCGCATTTGGGTTAACACACGTTCGCCTTCGAAGAGCCGCACCACCGCAACGTCTTGAGTTGGAGCGATGTTGAACCGCAACAGTAATTGTGGCTCAGCACCCAGCATGAATTCCTGAGCGATGATCCGGTTCGGTGTCCGCAAAGTGAATCGTCCGCACATGCAATATTTCCGAGTCGTACGCGATTTTGGACTGAGACTTTCGATCGTGTCGCTATGTAAACTCAAACGGTCTGAGTTGTCTATTATTGTGGGATCCTGCTCATCGTATAAAACGCCTCCGCCGGAAAAAGGGACACGTCGTCGATCGCGATATTTCGCACTCGAATGTCGTAGACGTAACCTGCCTTCAACTCGGCTAAGGTTAGGCGAACTCGAGTCGATGAAAGCACTTCAACACTGGTAACCTGTTCCACGCGACGATCAATGTCGTCGCCACCGTATTTTGGCGTGGATTCGCGTCGTGCCGACTCGATTTGGTACCGGTCTCGCTCAGCCGCTCGTTCTTCATCAATCGGTTGAGTCCATTCAATTTCAAATCCGTTGCTCGTCGCTTCGACGACCGCGATGCCGACGCCAAGTCTCTCGGGATCGAAGTCCAATCTGGTAAGAGCTCCAATATTGTTGGCTCCACCCCACCCACTATCGCGAATGCCGCCAATGTAGAGACTGCCTTTTGGCGATACGGCAGCTACCAAGGGACCGAGAAACGTCTTGCCGTCAATCGGGTGATACCTGCTCATCGGATAAATCGCACCCTGAAGCTGGCCGTCGACGTTTTGCAAACTCATCCGCACCAATCGTCGAGAATCAAATTCACATCCGACCAAATGGCCCGTAAATGGCCCGAATGCGTTCTCTTTTTCCGTCTCCAAGAAACAGATTCCGTTGACGCTGCGAGTCCAAGGGTGCGGTATGTTGATCGCCGGTTCGGTCAATGGCGGATGAAAATCTGCCGTTTTTTCCCAGTTGTTAATGAAGCCAAACCGTTTTCCTTTTCGAACATGGTTCAGTTCATTGTAGGGATTATAGTTTCCTTGATTGTCGGTAACAAACAACTGGCCTTTTTTGTTCTTGGCGATGCCAATCGCAAAACGATGCCCACCGCTTATCGGTTCTACGGAGAATAGCCGTGGATCGGAAGACGTCGGTTGGCGAGGCACGATTGCAGCAACAACACCTCGATTGAACGCGGCAGCCAGACTTCGTTTGTCTTGCTGGCACGCAACAGAGACGAAATATCCACCTGCGTCACGTGATGGCAACCCAATCGCCCAATCGTGGTAATCGGCAGTGTGGCCCCAGCCTGACGCGACCGTTCGCATTTCTTCGGCGAACCCGTCCCCGTCTCGGTCGAAGAGTCGTAACAACGCGTACTTGTTGATTACGTCAACATAGTCCGTTCCGGCCGCTGCTCCAAACGGCGCGGCCAACTCGTCACTGAACTGAACCAAACGATCTTCAATGCCGTCACCATCCGAATCACTCATCAACCAGACTCGCCCCTTCAACGAGCATATCACGACTCGGCCATCAGCCAGCCACTGAATGCCCGTTGGCATGATGCCCGCGTCCAGAGGCACTGACCTCGCTCGAAATCCCGGCACGATCGGCGGTAGTTCTTTCACCACTCCCACAGTGCGTTCTGTATCGGACTCCATGAAGTGATCCACCAGTTGACTGGTGCGATACTCGAGTGTCCATTTCCGGTCTTTGGGGCGCAACCATCCGGACGCGTCGGCCTTCCCGCCGGCTTGGATGATGTGAATCTGCGATTCTGCTGAGAGCCGGTATGCGCCATCCTGATGGACAGCTGGACCTTGCCTTGGCCAGGCCTTCAGTTCAACGTCCCATCCGGCTGGGACCTGCTTTACTTCGACGTTGCGAACCCAACCACTCTCGTCATCACCCCAAATTGGCTGCACCGATTCGATCACCGTCATCGGATCATCGCCAACGTCGGCTGGAAAGAACAGCCGGTACGCGAATTGAACGCCCGTGTCGTGCTTCACCCAATCGAACTCGGTCACGAACTGACCGCGGACGATCGGGGCGATGCGGCGTTCGCCCTTCGTCAGAATAATGTCCGGTTCGCGGTCGGCGTCGGACCAAATCGATTCACTGCCCAACTCCCAAAACCAGTACTTGCCTTCCACTCGCTGCCGAGCCGTGTCGCCGGTCCACCACATTCCCAATCGGGCCGTTTCCAAGTCGAACAACACGTTGTGCCGGTTCGGCAGGCCAACGATCAGCGGCCTGATGAGTTTCGATCCATTGTTGCGAACAACATCCGTCAGCACCGCAGATTGTTGACGCTCACCATCCGCCTTCCGCACGCCGGAACGGCGGACGGTCCGCACGGGGTTGGCAGCAGGTGGCGTGAATCCGGGGCGATTCAGCGTTTCCCAAACCGCGGCTAACTGGATGTCGAGGTTCTCATCTAAGACGCCGTGGACGGGCGCTTTGATGGATGGCATCTCCATGCGGGGTACGATTCTCGCCGGATCTCGAACCCAACGTTCGAACCACTGACGATTGATTCGCTTTCCCAACATCGACAAGTCGGGTCCCATCGCGTTGAGCGGTGCCTTTGGCGCCTTGGTCTTGCCGATCTGGTGACAGCTCGTGCACCCAAAACCATCTGTGGTAACCAACCGTGCGCCGACATTTCCCAAGTTGTCCGGAGCTTGTGTGGGAGCAGTTTGCGGCGAACCGTCAGGGAACCGATCGGATCCACGCAGATAGGCGATCAACGCCGCTTCGTCCTGCTCGTTCAACTCGAACTTAGGCATCTGAACCGAAAGCCACTCACGGTGCCGTTTTCCGTCTCGTCGGATTGCCTTTTGTAAAGCCTCGACGGTTAACTTGTCTCCCACACTATTCAACGATGGAGGCGTGACGGCGGGAAGATCGGCAGCCAGGTGTGGGTATTCGTCGGCGACAACACGCAGTTTGCTAGCAATGCCAACTGCCGATCCACGAGCGTGACAAGCGGCGCAGCGTTGTTCCTGAAAGATCTGCTGTCCTCGCAACCAGGACGAGGGTTCGCGAGTCGTTTGCCGACGCTGGGAAAAGTAATCTCGCAGCTGTTGTCGACTTTCCACATCCAGCTGGTATCTCGGACGCTGCGAGCCACTCGAGGCATCACGCGGTGCGCCACTACAGGCATCGTCCCAACGCGATCCTCGGTGAAGTGCCGCAGCCACGGGTGTCGACTGGTCCGAATGGCAATTGGCGCAGGCCATTCGACGATACAACTCCATGCCTCGTGTTTTATCGCCCTCAACCTTCACGGGCTGGGACACAGAAGTGGATGCCAAGAACGCAACCATCTGATCCAACTCGCTACCTTCCCAAACAAACCTTGGCATGCGGTGATTTCGTTGTATTTTCGCCGGATCCATCAACCACTGCTTCAGATATTTCGCACTCCGTTTTGCTCCCACGGCGCTCAGATCGCCACCGTCCAACCAGTCAATACTGCCCACCTTGTTGAAATAATGACAGGCAACACAGCCGCGTTTTAGAAACAACTCTCGACCAGATCTCAGTGATTTCTTATCCGCAATGGGCGAGGGTTCGGACGAATGGTCTGCTAAGTGCGTCGCCAAATCGGCTGCGTCCTGGGACGACAATTCGAAATAGGGCATCCGACGATGCTCTCGATGAAGCTGGTCCTGACTTGACCGTTGCAAGTACTCGGCGGTCCAACCGCGGCCGAGGTCAACTGAATTGACACCTAACTGCGGTGCTGCGAGTGATTTTTCCTCGCCATGACACGCGACACAGCGAAGCGCTGAGGCGAGTATCTTGCCGGAGGCAAAATCCGCTCGAGGCGATCCCTCGGTGAGGTGAAACAGATTCGCGGGATTGATCGGCTCCCACTGAAAACTGGGGCCCCGCCAGAATAGCTGCAACGGTGAGTTGGCTGCGTGGGTCGCCAGTCGCAGGCGAATCTCGTGCTGCCCAAAACTCAGTTCGTGTGGTTGAGACACCGTCCACTGCGGCGTTTGAATTTGTCCATCTGCTTCCAGCCACGTCTCGCCATTCAAAGTGAAACTCAACTCACCGGCAGCGAAGGCGGCAATCTGGAAGGCGCCTTGCGTTCTTGTCAACAACAGCCCCTTCCACTCTGCCCGTAATCCTCCCGGTAACAGTCGCTCATCCACACCACCATCTTGCCACTGGAAAGACAGCGCCTCGTCGATGCGGCGAATCGTAGTGTTCTCGTCGTCCCGATAGATACCAATCCAGCCGTTCATGTACCGCGGCTGCTCGTCTTCGTCCTCGTCTTGGGCCGCAACGAACGTAGCCGGCAACATCGCCAATACGAACATCCATCGAGTGAGGTACTTGCGACATAGGGCCGTGTTGCGTCGATTCATCATGTCCGTTGGTCGTTGAGTTCGGAAATCCGTCAAGCTTTTCATGGATTCAATATAACCGCCGCATCGGTAGCGTCCACGACGCAGCAACAGCAGTGGCCGTCTCACCGCAGGAGAGAATTCTCGGTATATTGAGCTTTTGGGCGTGTGTCGTTAATCCAACGGAAACCTGATTCGAGATGAAGATAGCTTACCTGGACTGCCTCAGCGGCATCAGTGGCGACATGACACTAGGAGCACTCGTCGATGCTGGCGTTCCGCTAGATGCGATTCAGGAGGGAATTGATTCTCTAGGGCTGCCCAGCTGTCGATTGGAATCTGTGGAGGTGAAACGGAAAGGGTTTCGAGCGACCAAGGTCAACGTGGTCCACGAACCGGAACACGCGCACCGACACTTGCATCACATTACCGACATGATTGACGGTAGCAAGCTCTCAAGCGATCAAAAAGACCTAGCGCGGCGGATCTTCACTAGACTTGCCGAAGCCGAAGCAAAAGTGCACGGCAGCACGATCGAGAAAGTCCATTTCCATGAAGTCGGCGCTGTCGACTCCATCGCGGACATCGTCGGAAGCGTTATCGCTTGGGACCTGCTGGGTGTCGACCAGATTTTCTGTTCGGCAATCCCCACCGGCCATGGTCAAATCACCATCGCCCACGGTCGAGTCAGCATTCCGGCGCCGGCGACGGCCGAGCTCTTAACTGGCATACCGTTGGCGCCTTCGCCGGTTGCCAGTGAATTGACCACACCAACCGGAGCCGCAATCGTCTCAACTATCGTTGACGATTTCGGTGATCTTCCGCCAATGCGAATTGAGAAAATTGGTTATGGTGCGGGAGACAGAGATTTTGAAGAGCAAGGTAATTTGCTACGACTCTTCGTCGGTGAACGGGACGATTCCTGGCAGAACGACCAAATCTGGGTACTAGAAACCAACTTGGACGATGTGCCTGGTGAAGCGATCGGGCACTGCACAACGAAACTGTTTGAAGCCGGAGCACTGGATGTCTATAGCACTTCGATCCAAATGAAAAAAAACCGACCGGGCGTGAAGCTGACGGTTCTCTGCTCGGCCGCCCAAGTGACACGTGTCGAGAAAATCATATTTCGAGAAACTTCGACATTGGGTATCCGACGCTGGATCGCGTCTCGCCACAAATTGCCTCGCACGGCCGATGAAGTGCAGACGAAGTGGGGAAACATCACTGGAAAAGTCGCGATGTTGCCGGGTGGTGGCCTCAGTTTCTCACCCGAATTTGAATCTTGTCGAGCGATTGCGGAGCAACATGACGTTCCTCTACGTGATGTCTACGATGCGGCGCGAACGTCATTCGCCGAACGGTCCGAAGGTGCAGGTGATTAATGCCCTGGTAATTTGATAATCTTGCGGGCGTGATGGCGTTTGTTGGCGTCAGCATGATGCTCGCAATCTTGCTGCGCAAGTACTTCTGCTACCAAGCCAATGTAAAACGAGAATCTCGTCGCCGCGGTGAACTGCTCTATCGCCTGGCGGTGTTGACTGCGGGCTGCGTAGGCCAATCCCAAGGACTGCCGTATCAACGGGCTGTCTTCGCTTGTCTTGTCAACTTCCCGATCGCATCGAGCGACATACTTATCCAAATCCTTGGCAGCCTTGATCACGTTACCCAGCCAGTACAACGCCGTTGATCGTTGGTCATGGCGAGGGCCCAGGCGATCACGCCAGCGGCAGCAGCGTCAATCGCCTCTTTGGTCATTCCCAACCCCGAATAGGCACGGGCCTGGGAAGTGTAATAGCCGGTTGTCCACACATATCATTGCGCAAGACGGTGTGATGGGTCGCGTGGATCCCGGATTTTCCGAAAAATGGACGGATGGAGAAAAGAAAAACCACGAATCCTACGGGACTTGGCTCCGCCGTTTACGCGCCGTCTGCCCTGTCGATAATCTGGGCCAGCCGCAATTTGACATCTTCATCAGACAGCTGTGACACCTCGACCGTCTTGCGGGTGGACGTGTGACCTGCCACGATCTGAACACAACTTTTCGGCAGCTGTAGCGCCTTGGCGAGCAATTTCTCGACCGCCGCATTTGCCTGGCCTTTTTCCGGCGCGGCACTGACTCGGATCTTCAGATCTTCACCGAGCCACGCCGCGATCTTGTCTCGCGATGATCCGGGCACCACTTTGATGGAAAATCTAATCGCCCAAACTCCGGCTCGAAACTTCTTGTTGTGCCGCGTACTACCACGTCCAGCTGTTTTTCAACGAATCATTGACAATTGCGCCATCTAACCACTCACCCCGGCTTAGACAAATGATCGCTTGGGCCGCCTCGACTCCCATCCGCTCCATCGATATTTCGTCGGCCCCGGCCAAGTGCGGTGTTAGCAGAACATTATCCATTTCGAAGAGCGGGTTCGCTGGATCCGGAGGCTCTTGTTCCAGCACATCCAGCGCGGCGGCGTGGATCTGGTTCTGCTTCAAGGCTGTGATTAAGTCGGCTTCGTTGACGATTTGCCCTCGCGCCGTGTTGATGAGAACGGCCGAGTCCTTCATTTGTCCCAAGGCGGCCGCATTGATCATCCCCCTTGTCTCGTCGTTGAGGGGACAATGCAACGTCACGTAATCGCTCTGGGCGAGAAGTTCCGGGAAATCGACGAGTTGAATATCGTGTTCCGCGACAAAGGCTTCGTCGGGGTATTTCTCGAACACAATGACGTTCATGCCCAGCGCTCGACAGCGGCTGGCCATGCTGCGCCCAATTCGCCCCAGGCCGACCACTCCAATCGTCTTTGTGCGTACAGGACTCAAAACCTGGCGAGACCAGTCTCCCCCACGAACCATTTTGTCAGATCGAAGTAGATTCTTGGCAATGGAAAAAACAAAAGACAACGCCAACTCGGCGACGGCTTCGTGATTGGCGGTCGGAGTGATGCAGACTGCCTTCTTCAATTCCGTCGCTGCGGCGACGTCTACACAATCGTAGCCGACGCCGGCTCGAGCGATCGCACGCAGGTCCGGGAGCTGTTCTTGGATCTCTCGAGAGTACGATTCCATACCGCCAGCGATGACGGCGCAGAAACCTCGCACCACTTCGATCGCTTCCTGTGTTGAGCACAAACCTCTCGCGTATTGAACATTGTCGAGAAGGACCGGTTCGAGATCGGCAGATCGCAAGTCGCGAATACACGTGGAGTCTTCGTTGAGTGATTCAGGAACGATAAGAACTTTTTGCATGGTCAAACGGTACACCTTGGAGTGAAGTTTGTTTTTGAAACGGGCCTCATGCGTTCCCCACCGGCCCAGAATGCGGAGACGTGACGGCTAAGCTAACCAGGACTTCAGAGTCTTGAGATCATCGCGCAACGCTTGGAGATTCTTTTGCAGGCCGGCTTTGCCAAGGTACTCGATGTGCAGCGAGAACGGGCCGCGGAACGATGAATCCTTGACGATTTGGAAAAACTTCGGATCGATGCGGCCCTGACCCAAGGCGACATTTTCTGGCCGTTCGTCGGTCCAGCGAAAGTCCTTCACGTAGATGATCCCGAGGTGCGGTTCGGCAACTCGAAATAAAGTGAGCCAAGACTGTCCCGCCTCGACCGTCGCATGCCGAATGTCAAAGGCGATTCCGATGTGTTCGAGTGGGTGTTTGCGTACCAACTGCTCAATGTCCCAAACAGTGCTGCCGACAATTTCCCGGCCAGCATGATTTTGATAGACAGCTTGGATTCCCAACTGTTTGTTCAGCTGCACTAAATCCTGAAGGGTAGCCGCCAACTCGACCAATTGCGGGCGAATGGGCTTTTCTAAATCGTAGCGGTAGTATTTCATGCGATAACGTGGCACACCTAACTTTGCAGCCGTTCGCAGGACTCTTGCAGATTGTGGGTCATCTGCACGATTCACATCCGATGCCATGACATGGATCTTCAATCCTACTTTTTTTAGCGCCTCCACCAATCGAGGCAAATCGTCTTCAACTCGATCGGGCTCGACCAATCCGCCACGGCGAACGGTCGCCTCGATACCCGTGAAACCTATCTCCGCAAGCTGTTCACTTAGCGCGTCGTAAGGCAGTTCTTGAATGAACTTGACGAAGGCTCCAATCTGTGGCGGGCCGGGCCGGTCTCCGCGGCTCGCAAGAGTCGATTTAGCGACGACCAACCCGGCAGATGCGGCAACGCAAAAATCCCGTCGACTGATCGACGCTGGGCGGTGTGAACTCATCGATTGAACGACGTGGTGGGAATCGCGTTTGGACATGGTCAATTTAGAATCGCCTCCACCTGCAGAGCTGGTGGCTCGAGGAAGTTGCCGAGAAATCACAACTCAAATATTAATCTTCCGATCACGTGCTGTCACTGTCCACTGTTCGACAACCTTCCCACCGCGTACGACATCTGCTGTTCGGTGTAACGCCGACGTAGGACAGGCGTGTCGAGGAATCCCCAGCAACACATCACCGGGTTGATAATTGACCGCCTGATCCGTCTTCAGCACTAAGTGTTCCTCGTTGTGAATGATGTGCTCCGCATCAGGGAGGTCGGGGAAGAACAACCGAGTGCCAAATGGCGGGTCGGAGGCAACCGACTTGTTGCCAGCATCCAGGGTCAGGCGGTCATCATGACACCGACTGACAACGCGAGTGATCAACACCGATGCTGGATTGAAGTCCAAATCGGGGAAGTTACTCTTGTACCCAGTGTCGTGAAACACACTGGTTCCCGGACTGAGTTCCAAGCGGTCATCATCGAAATCAGCAAAAATGGGAAAGGATCCCGTTCCGCCGACCACCAGTCGAGGCACTGGCCAGCCATGCTGGTCCAATTGCTTGGCAAGGTTGCAAGCGTCGCCGTACGCCACGTCGACAGCCGCCTTGCGATCAACCAAATCGACCTGGTGATTCTGCCCGTCATACAGATGCAAGCCACCCGGTACAATGCCGGGCAGGTCAACCAGCAATTCGTAGAGCCGCAGAGCTTCCTTCGACGTGATGGGAGTGCCAGTCCGGTGAAGCCCCGTATCGACATCTAACAGCACTTCCATCTTGATTTGAGCTGCGACACAGGAATCGTTGAGTTCGGTCAGTGGCTTCTCGTGATCGGCGGTCACAGAAAAGTGCACCTTCGGGTATTCTTGCGCGAACTGAACGCAGCGAGGAACATGGGGACCGACCGGATTGTACGCCAACATAATGTCCTCAATCCCCGCATCCGCCAACATTTCGGCCTCGGCGAAGGTCGCACATTTGTGTTTGGCAATTCCGTGTTGAAGTTGCAACTTCACAACTTCAGACATCTTGTGCGTCTTGCAATGTGGGCGTAGGCGACCGGCATCCTTGGCGATGCGAACCATCTCCAGAATATTTTGTTCGACGATGTCGGCAAAAATGACCAGCCCGGGCGAGAGGATGTGTGACGTGTCTTCAATGTGATAAGGTCCCGACTGCAACACGTTCACGGCATAGTCCTTGCTCAGGGATGCTTCTGGCGATCTTGCGACATTGCCGAGATCATACGCGTTCAACGAACGCGAGTAAAATCCCTGGCGTGCGATGCAACCCCGGACGGACTGACAACCCGCCTACCTCAATAGTCCGTCAGTTGCAGTAAGCACGGTGCCAATCGACTCGTAGACTCGAACGTCGGCAAAACGGTCCAGCGGAGTGTCGTCTCGATTGACAATAACAAGTGCCGCGCCCGATTCCTGCGCGATACGTGGCAAGCTTGCCGCCGGTTCGACAACAAGTGACGACCCCACCGCGATCATTAGATCCGCCTCGCGGCACCATTGGACGGCTGTCTCCAATACGCTCTGGTCGAGGGATTGTCCAAACGAGATCGTCGCGTGTTTCAACAACCCCCCACAGTCGGGGCAGTCCGGCACGGCATCGTGATCTTCGAAATACGAGACCCAACGCTCGGCGGGAAATCGTTCCCCACATCCGAGACAACCGATTTCGCGGGCCGTGCCGTGTAACTCGATAACCGATTGACTGCCGGCAATCTGATGCAGGCCATCGATATTCTGGGTGATCACACCGCGAACGAGACCGGCCTGTTCCCAACGAGCCAACACGCGGTGTCCTGCGTTTGGTTCGCTGCCAACAAACTCGTGATGCGTTATCGCCTTTTGCCGCCAATATTCGTACCGGGCCGCTGGGTCAGCGACAAAATCGTCGAACATCACAGGAGTGTTGGTTGCCCAGACACCGCCCGGCGATCGAAAATCGGGGATGCCACTCTCGGTGCTTATTCCCGCACCCGTGAATGCGACCACTCGATTAGAATGGGAGACCAACTTCGCGATCTCTTCCATGCATCTACTCCACCACAACCGTCCAGGACTTGTCCCATGCCCGACGCTCGGGATCGGCAAGTCGATGCAGCGATGGTGCGACAGCGTTCATCTTTCCCGTTGCAGCAGCATTCAATTGCAGCTGGCACTCCACCTTGCTCTCAGCGGGGATTTTCTCCCAGAAAAACAGCACATGCAATGGGTCAATCGAATAACCATCGAACTTGCCTTCCTCTTGTTGCTCGACAAGTCCTTGATCAGCTACCTCAAAACCCGCCGGCAACGGCACCGTCACCAAAACGCGTTCCGCATCCTCCTGCGCACTATTGGCGGCGGTAACTGAAACAACCAACTGTGTATCCCTATCAATTCGTGGCCGGGCCGGCCGAACCTCGATACTCAATGCATCGTCCGTACTGAGCGGACCATCGACGAACCTCCAGAGACGTAACTCCATCGGCACGGATGGCTGCTGCGGAAAACGAAACCGCACACCTTGGCACTGGTCGCTTCTCGGAATCATAAATGCGATGCCGATCGGCTGATTTCCATCGCCCGTCGGTGCGTCACACGTAAAAGTAGATATATCGTTGGCAAAACGGAAATCAGAAACGAGTTGCATCTTTTGTTGGTCAACACGAGTGTTTTGACCGTCCTGACTCAACGCCAGAAATACCAAGTACGTCGCGTGGGCAGATCCAAAACGATGGTCCTGGCGCTGAGTGCGCAACCAGTTCAGCGCTCGATCGCACTCATGCTGCCGATCTAATTTGTACAATGCCAGCGCCGCCAGGGCTGTTGCTTCAATAGACCGCGAACGTCCATCGCTTCCAGAGGCCGTGGGATGTAAAGCAGCAATCTCACCACTCTCCAATTGCCCCTGCAAAATGAGTTCCTGCAGTTGGTCGTCTGACTGGTCGGTCATCAAGCTAGCGAGCGAAGCCAAGTAAGCGGACTGAAGATCGACCGCCCATTCACTGATCTTCTGCCGAGCGATCAGCTTCGTTGGTTCGTCGAATAAATCGCTCCATTGCCAAATCGCATACGCACGCGCCGAAACATCCTGGGGATCGCCCTGCGCATTCTGAAACAGCGAGTCTCGATCCAGCTTCTTTTGCCAGTCCGAATACGTGACCTGGTCGACATTCGCCACGACTTTGGCATCGCGCAACGCCGCGGCCATCGCCGAGTCGACGACAATACGGGTGTGTTCGCTGGCACGTTCTAGATCGGGGAGTGCCGCTTGCCAGATCGGCAGTGCAGCTCGCGCCAACCATTCTCGCAAGGTCTCCTTGGCGGCGAGAATCGCATCGACATCAGCCACCTCCGCGTCTTCCAACCAACGCAAATGCAATGACTGGCTGGAAATCAATGTTGCCAACTGATCCCACGTAACGACGGGTTGTTCACGAAGCGACGACGAAACGGCTTCGATTTCCGCTGCTTTGGACGGGTAGCACCATAGGACTCCCCGAGTCGGAACGGACTGTTCGGTTGCCAGCTGAAGGTCCGCCACATCAATGCCACCTATCCATTTCGTCACGGGAGGTCGCGGATCCACCACTTCAACGGTGCCAAACCAAACATTGCGACCCGCCGGCGAATGCAAAGTGAGGTGCAGTTCCCCTATCGCCGCTTCCACAGCCCAAAGCTTCATTTGACGTTCCTCAACACCGTTCGCTTTGAGAAGCATCATCTTGCTATCAATACCACCAACAACCGACCGGTCTAATTCGAGATCAAGGCCCAATTCTTGAGCGTTTTTTCTGTCGTAATTGCGAACGGTAAGCGGTGTATTAAGCCGGTCACCTATCGACAATCTCGCCAGCGGCCGAGTCTCGAGATCCAGCAATCTATTCCCTTGTTCCTGCAGTACCCGACCCACTCCGATTGGTCGAAGATACCGCATCCAGTAACGGCTGACCTCAACGGCCGGCACGTCCGTGCCGCTGCCAAACCCACCGCCACCGCCTAACCCACCGCCCAGAGACTTGGTTACCTCTGGGAATTCTGGATTATCGACTACGGCATTTTTCTGCGGGGGAGGTTGAACAGCCATTGCCAGTTTGTTCTCGCGTACCGCAGGTAGCCCCTCATCCACATCCAATACGGCACTCGATCGATTCTCATCTTCCGACAACTTAATCGTGTCGTCCGCGTCTGATTTGCCCTGCTCTAACTCGGCGAGCTGCTTATCCGTGTTCGGTAGAATTGACTTTGCACCACGCGGCCCGCCATTGTCCCCAACAGCCATTGAGTCATGGTCCGAGTCAATTACAGCAACACGGACGGTTTGCTGACCCAAATCTTGCACGACAGAGATTAGTGCCACTCCGCACATCGCCATCGTCGGTCCCCAAACACGAGGCCTACTCATCCGGAGTAGCGCCACACAAAATGCCCATCCAAGCAACGCCAGCGCCGACGCTACGATCCACGTATTGTTGATCCGACTGACAACGGGAGGTGCTGCTGTCCGATCGTTAGAATCCACAACGGTGGCGAATGTGCCAATGATTACTTGAGCCGAAAGTGAATCAACCTCGATGAGAACCTCTGACTCCTCCAAATCGGAGGGTAAGACAAAATCGCTCATGCCACCGAAACCTCCGATGTTCTTCGGCGGCGGTTTTTGAGCAGAAGCCGATAGACGATCCCGACGTCGATACAACATTCGACCGTCCTCCAAAACACCACCATACTGCTGCGGGACGAGGTCGCGATCGGTTAGTGTTTTATCAAAATTCACGTTTCCATCTTTCGATGCTCCGACGACGCGATGCACCTTCGTCAACGACTTGGGAAGTGGCAACTGAAGTTGATTGTCACCTTCATTCACCCGCGCGGCTTGATGCGACACACCGACACGATCGTCATCATTACGACCAAATAACGACACCACGATGTCCGCGGGTTTCGTCGAGACCACATTGAGTCGCACCGTGGAGTCGACCTGGACGAAATTTAATTCGTCAGCTGCCAGCGCTACGAATCCCTTATCAGCAACTTGAAGTTCATCTGAAAGGAGGTAACCGTCCTGGGACTTCAGATGGTACACCTCGCCCGACTGTGGGGTAAAATCGAAATATCCCCGCCCATTGTTGTCGGTAGCGAAGGCGACGATTTCCTTTCCCAATTGATCGATAACATGTCCACGAGTGGCAACGCCATGTCTGGAACCATCGACTGTCTCGATTCGAAATCGCTGCATAAGGCCCGGCACGACAACGCCGCTATCGGCCCAAGTCTCCGTTCGGACCAAATTCGGCTCGACCGGTATGGCCGCCGTCGCTTCTAGCACACGGCCCCTCGAATTCTGTCCCAATACAAACACTCTGGCAGGGCCGAGAACTTGAGCTGGAACTTCGAAAGAGAGGATCCCTTGGTAGCTCGTGTCCGTTTCATCCTCTCTACTCAACTTTACTTCGAATGGCGGCAGAGTCTTATCACCCCATGACAGATGAACGGCAAGGGCCTCGACGGTGTGCGGTTCGTTTTCAATTCGATAAGCCAACTGCGCCTGCGTTCCCGGAGCCACACGATCGCGTGTCACCGCGACCTTCAACTTTGAAAGGTCGGACTGTTTAGAGTCAAGGCGAGATGCGACAGCGTTTTCGTTCTCCGGTGACGCCAATCGAAACGCGTCGACGGCGACGGATTCGTCCAACAACCGATTCAATGCAAGATCTTCCTCTGGGGCATTCTCGTTGGCCATGCCCTCCTCGATCATTGACGGTCCCCGTAGATTCTCTACCTCGTTGACCGCAATGCGAGCCCTCACGCCCCAATTTGTGGACTCGGCTTTCAACAGCAGCGACTTGCCTTCTTTGACCTCTGGCAATTGGAATGTTCCCTTGTCCGCCAACCAGCTTTCGTCATACATTACCTCGCCAGATTCACTCTCCACGGTAATACGCAACGGTTTTTGAGGAGAATAGAACGAGACGTAGTGTGCTGTGTCGGCGTCGACAACCCGCGGAACAACCACTTTTAGCGGCTCAGGCGACAGGACGACCTCTCTACGCGATTCGTCGCCGACGGGCAACACGATCGCCGGCGAACCTCGCAACACGGCAAACAAAAGTACTGCAGCCGACGCCAATGGCGTCAGCCAATGAACGGTCGAACGTAAAGTGAATCCTATCGTGCCACGCTCGCGCATTCCCGAATTCTGATCCGCATCCTTTCGCTCGACGAGTACTTCTGCCTTTGGTAGGTCATCCTCCGCTGTGCCATTCTCACCAACGGGTATCTCCAACCGGACACCACGACCCGTGAACCGTGTGGCGACGGCGAGTGTGTCCAATTGCTCTTTGACGATCGTCCAACGGTCGGCCACTTCGGGATCATCATCAAGACGACGCTGAATCGCATCGGCTTCCTCCTCGCTTAGCAATCCATAGGCAAATTCCCACAGTTGCTGTTCGAGTTCGTCGTTTCGCTCAAATTCTGGCGTGTTGGCCATGACCTTCTATCCTGTACGTACCTTAATCAGTTTGCTCCTGCTGCGGATCCGTCTGCACCTGTTCGCGGAGATGTTTTAGCGCCATCCGCATTCGAGTCTTCACGGTTCCGGTTGGTATGCTCAGCTGTTCACCGATCTCCTCATAAGTCAAGTCACCGTTTTGTCGCAGGAGAAATACCTCCTGTTCTTCAACTCGCAACTGGCCAATGGCCACGTGCAGCAGTTCGATCTCTTCCGACCGTTGCACGGCGCTGGAAGGGTCAACAGAGGAGCCGGGGAGTTCGTTTTCGGTTTCGCCCAAACCACGGCGCCGCCTGCGCCAGGCAGTCTGCCGGATATCGCGACCCGTATTGAGCACGATACGAAACACCCAAGCTTTGAGGTTGCGAAGGTGCTCAACTTGATCTTGATGCTTCCAGCATTTGACGAACGATTCTTGAAGGGCATCGCGTGCATCCTCGTAGTTTCCCACCAGACAGACCAGCGCACCGAGCAACTCCGGCTGATAACGCTCAAACGCTTCTTGAAGCGTTTGAGGTTCACAGGCCGGCGCGCTGTCCAATTTGCTCGCTGGTTTGCTCACGATTGCCATCCGTAAGAGTAGACGAAGCAGCGTGATTGAAAGATCTTCCCCAAGAGAAAAACTGCCGCCCACAGCCCCACACATGCACCTATTGTTAGCACAATCGGCATCGCCAGGTACATTTTTGTTTCCACTTGCGTTGCCCTAACCATTTACATGATAATGGTTTGCATGTGGCCGGACACTGAAAAAACAAAAGAGCTACTCGAGGGGGCTCGCGAGGGAGATTCCGCCGCCGTCAACCAATTGCTCGACCGTCACCGCGACTCACTTCGCCGTTTGGTGCAAATGCGGCTAGACCGAAAAATCCGCCGCCGCGTCGATGTGAGCGACGTCGTGCAGGACGTCTTGGTCGAAGCGAGTCGTCGGCTCTCCGAATATCTCAAGCACCCTCAACTGGCTTTCCATCTCTGGTTGCGACATATCGCTAAGGACCGGATCATCGACGCGCACCGTCGTCACCGCGGATCCGCCAAGCGGAGCGTGGATAAGGAACAGCCGATCGTCATCCCGACCGGTATGGACCGCTCGACAATCGATTTGGTTGCTCAGATCCAAGATCCCGAACTGACGCCCGCAGCTCGTGTCGCCCAGCGCGAGCTCGTACAAGTCGTCGAGGGGGCACTCACCTCACTCAATGATCAAGATGCTGAGGTGATCATCATGCGTCACTATGAGAATCTCTCCAATCAGGAGGCCGCCAAATCGCTGGCTTTGAGCGAACCAGCCGCCAGCATGCGTTACCTCCGGGCGGTGCGCCGTCTCCGTGAAATGCTCGAGCAAAGCGGATCGTAACCGACCGATGAACCAGCCTCACGATAGCGCAGCCTACGATCTTAGACTTGCCAGCGTGCTCGCCGAACTTACCGATCGTCTGCAACGTGGTGAACATGTCGACCTCGATGAAATCCAACGCTCGCACCCAGATTTAGCGGCAGACCTTGGCGAACTATGGGGAGCCGTACTGGTTGCCGATGTGGCCGGGAGTGAGTCGGTAGTTTTGGAGAATGAAAAAACGAGCACTGCACCAAGCTTCGAATCGAGCTTCGACCTTCCCTGTGAGTTTGCTGACTACGTGCTGGAGGAGGAAGTTGGTCGCGGGGGAATGGGGATCGTTTTTCGGGCTCGGCACACGAGCCTCGCTCGAGAGGTTGCCGTCAAGATGATCCTGAGTGGCACGTTCGCGACGAAATCGGAGCGGGAACGATTTCGAGCTGAGGCAGAGGCCGCCGCTCGACTGGACCACCCCAATATCGTCGCCGTTCATGAAGTCGGAGAGCACGGCGAAATTCCGTATTTCAGTCTTCGCTACATCGCGGGGATGACACTCGCTGAACGGCTCCGCATGAAACCGATGCCAGCGCGAGACGCCGCTGAAATCCTGGCGAAGGTCGCCCGTGCCGTCGACTGCGCACACCAATGCGGTGTTCTCCATCGAGATTTAAAGCCATCGAACATCTTGCTCGACGAGGCCGGTGAACCGTATGTGACCGATTTTGGTCTCGCCAAACGCGACAATGACGCAAATGTCACACGCACTGGCGCGGTGATTGGCACTCCGGCGTACATGTCACCCGAACAGGCGTCAGGTAACCGAAACGCCATTGGACCTGCCAGCGACATCTACGGGCTGGGTGCAATTCTCTATTACATGCTCACAGGCCGCCCGCCATTCCAAGCCGACTCGCCCGTCGATGTTCTGCTGTTGGTACGAGAGCAAGATCCAATTCGCCCCCGAATTGTCAACCCGCGTGCCGACCGCGATCTCGAGATGATTGCGCTGCGTTGCCTGCAAAAACCGTCGGATCTTCGCTACCGCTCCGCTGCCATGTTAGCAGATGACCTGGAAGCATACCTGGTGGACGAGCCGCTGGCCGTCCGCAGTGGTCGCCTGGTTCAAGTATTGTCGCGCGCCTTTCGGGAAACCCACCATGCTACCGTCCTGGAAAATTGGGGACTGCTCTGGATGTGGCACAGCCTGGTTCTACTAGGCGTCTGTTTGCTTACCAATGGTATGCAGTGGCTCGGAACGGCCCAACGATGGCACTACGTCGTACTATGGACGCTCGCCCTCTGGGCTTGGGGCGGAGTTTTCTGGCTATTGCGACGACGGATGGGACCGGTCACGTTTGTCGAACGCCAGATCGCTCATGTCTGGTTGGCAAGCCTCGTCGGCATCGCCGCCCTGTTCCCGCTCGAATGGTACCTGCAGCTCGAGACCTTGACGCTCTCCCCAATTATCGGCGTCGTTGGCGCAATGACGTTTATTATCAAGGGGGGCATACTTTCAGGCCTGTTTTACGCGCAGGGCGTTGCCCTGCTCTGCACGTCAGTTGCCATGTTGTTGGTTCCCGAGTACGCGCACGCGATCTTCGGTTTTGTCTCGGCTGCCTGCTTCTTCTTCCCGGGATTGAAATATCATCGACAACGATTGCGGAATGTGGCCAAGACGTAACGGTAGGCGACTACCGCGACAATCAGAGAGGTCAGCATTCCACCCGATGTCGGTTCGGGCGTCGGCACGGTCACAGGAACGGCCCCTACATGAATTCGGATGTTGTCGATTCCAAATTCGTCCCGACTACCGCTGCCAGCAAAGTCACTCACCTTCCAGCGAACCCACAGATTGGTCGGCGCGGCATCAAAGTCAAATCCAATAAGGCGTGAATGGCGTCGCCACAGCGGAGATGCGGAAGGTAGTAACGGCGTCGTCCATTCGGCAGCAGGGAGAGCGGTGAACAAGATCCCATCGATGGATATTTCAGTTTGCAATAGAGTGCTCCGAGGTTTGTCATTGAACACCCACCAATCAAACGAAAGCTCCCAAAGCCGTTCGGCCATCGAAGTAGCAATCGACAACTGAATCCAGCCTGGACTAAAGTCGCTGCCGGTAGCCTGAACGCCCAACACTCGATTCAATGCAGACGTTTCAAATGCGTAGAGCCCCCCCGACCTCACGCCTCCCGATTGAGTTTTGACCGATGACACTATCGCCGTCACTGAATCCAGCAAACATCCAACTGTCCGAATCCAACTGTCCGTCACCAGGCGAAGCGGCAATCCCCTTCCCGGCAAACCGCCCTCGATTCGCGTCCACCACGGTCTCCTCGAAATTAATCACCGCCGACCACGTTCCATGAGGCACAATGATCTCGGCCCAGCTTGTCTTGGTCGACCATCCAAACGCCAGGAACACAAACAAAACTCGAACCGCTGACATGGGAGACTCCTTTCGCAATCGATTCGTACAACCGCCCGTTTTCGCAAGCAGTTGCCGGCCACCCATTGGCCGTCACGTCCTAGCATTGCAACGAAGACGTCGTCGTCAAATCTCCGCGCCCATTTTCTGTTTTTAAGGTGACATGTTGTCGTCAGCATCCCATTGCACTATTCCCTCTAAGTGCTACACGCACCGGGCTTTGGAAGAATTTTGGAAATATTTCCTAGTACTGCGCTGAGTTCGTAGCCCGATGCGTAAGCGAGGGCTGCAATCTGCCCAATCCCTCGCTGACGCTTCGGGTTACCTAGTCGCGAGGAACTGACCTACCCACGACTCCTACCATTTACTATCCTCCGGCACCACGATGTTCTCTCTTCGAGGAGTGCCGTATGAACTGGGCGAGTTTCATCCTATTGCTGTTAACCGCAGTCTGCGTTTGTGGCTGTCAATCTGTTCCAGTGACTGGACGAAAGCAGTTTGTCATTTTGCCACAGAGCTACGAGGTAGCGCTTGGCGAAACGGCCTATCGCGACATCTTGGCTGAACAGCCAATGTCGACAGACCAGACGGCAATTCGACTGGTAAATCAAATTGGCCAGAGGATTTCTGCGGTCGTGGAACATCCCGATTTCGAGTGGGAGTTTCGAGTCATCGCATCGCCGGATCAAAACGCGTTTTGCTTGCCCGGCGGCAAAGTAGGTGTCTATGAAGGGCTGCTCCCACTTTGCCATAACGAAGCTGAATTGGCAATCGTCGTCGCGCATGAAGTGGCGCATGCGCTGGCCCGACATGGTGGGGAGCGAATGACACACGAATATGTAACGAATAGCTTCAGCAACGTAGTGAACTACTTCTCCAAGGATCGCGAGCTGGCAACGCAGCAACGAATTCACCAGGCATACGGATTAGTATCCAAGTACGGTGTGTTGCTGCCGTACAGTCGAAAACATGAATCCGAGGCCGATGAAATCGGGCTCATTCTGATGGCAAAAGCCGGCTACGACCCCACCGTCGCGCCGGAATTCTGGGAGCGATTTGCCGACGCCTCTGGACCGAATTCTCCCGAGTTTTTCTCGACGCACCCTTCCGAATTGAGACGGGCCGAGCAATTGAGAGAGCAACTGGAGAATGCGTCGGCAATTTACAACATGGTCGTTTATAAATTCGGCTACGGCGAACCAATTCATGTCGCGGGAAAAACACCAACCGAAGCGCCGACCAGGCACTCGAACACCAACCGGGCACTGCTGAGGTAGCCGAGTCCGATTGTTAATCACCATCCCTTACGCATTTTCCACCTACCCATTGGCGACGTGGCGAACGAACACGGCAATCATCGCTACGGTGACCACCAAGATGACCCAGCCGATCGTGGCCACGAATTGTGGTAACAAGTATCGTGTTCCATTGACCGTGTAGACGATGTCCCATATTCGGCATCGTCGAATGCAGAGTGTTTCTAGTTCACGCCGTTCCGCGCGCCGCGGCGCAGGAAAGACGCGTCCCCACGTGAGAAACGGTAGTGCCAAACAGCCGATCGCGTACCCAATGGCGAACAGTGAATAACACGTGACCGATAATCCTAGGATCGTTGGAATCGCCAGGATGGCGGCGAACACGAACAACACTGCCGCATCCAGTGCCCAACGAATGAGGGGAGCATATTGCGTCTCCATTGTTTTCCTCCTCCGTCTGACTGGTAATTCGTTCCCCAGCTCTCGTTCTTGCCACCACACGTCGCGACCTCGGTTCGGGCCTCGGTTCGGGCCTCGGTTCGGGCCTCGGTTCGGGCCTCGGTGGGAGGTAACGGACGTAATTCAAACTATAGAAAACGACATTCGCTGCACAAGAGGCCTCCGCTTTCGAACGAATGCCGAGGCGCATCGGATCGGGAATTCGGAGCTGCGGTGTTGAATACTGTCGAGCCCCAACGGCCCCGTGCCGGTGAATTTGGGGTTTGGCAACTACCTGACCAACACCACACGCACCCAATTCATTCCGTTCGCACCGCCAAAGGCGGTTGGAGCAGGAGCAGGAAAGTAAGCGACACAGGCCGGCCTATGTATCATTCGTCGTCGTTGCGGCGAGCTGTTTTTTCCGGCCGATCGGCGCGAGGGACAAACTTCCAGGTCGCAATCAAGGAACGTTCGCCTGCGGCAAAGCGTTCGATCTTGTCTGACTCGACCGAGATGACGACCGATGCCCGCCGGCCGCTGGCGTCCGATAAGTGGTAGTAGATCCAGTATAGCGAGACTTTTTCGATGGCACCTGCCGCGGTCACTCGCAGCACGCGGACATCATTTTCGTTTTTGGACTCGGTCGCTTCAAGCATTTGGCCACTGAACTTGGCCAATGACTTTTCAATCTCCGACTGAAACGAGGACATGGCGAGTTGTTTTGTCGGTGGACTGTTCGGCAGTGAGTTGATCGTCATATTGGCGATCAATTCGCCACTCTCCAGCTGACGCAAGACGGCCACGTCGTAGCGGCTGAGAACCACCTTCCAGTCTTTGGAATGCAGCAAACGCACGCCGAGCAGTTCGCTTTCGAAGCGTAGAAAACCGGGCGACAATCCGCTGGCAAGATCGCGAAGGACGGCAATGCGGTCTTCGCCGAGCGACTGCGGGACTTCAGCCGGCGCAAGTTCAAGGTACAAGTGCGCGGCGACGTCCAATCCAGGCTGACCATCGCTAACAGCCCGTTTTTCATCGATGTTGAGTTCCAGTGAACGAACGGATCGCGATGACATGTCGACCGTCAATTTACCCTCGAGATCGATCTCGGTCCGAACACCGTCGACCCCGCCCATGAGACGCCCAGTAATCTCGATAATCGCCGTACGGGAATCGGCCGATACCAAATGCGCTACCAGCGTACAGTCGATCGGAGTGTCGACTCCCAACAGGGCACCAGCCAATCTCTTGTCGACGGGCCATGTTTGTCCACGAGTGAGTCGATCGGGAATCAGTTGCGGTAGTAACAGGGAGTTGCCTTGTAGGTCGATCAGGTCTCGCTCCTGCTCTGATAATGGGCGGCCCGCCGAGACCCACTCGATTTGTCCATCGACGAACTGACATCCGACGCAACTTTGGTCGTCGGGCAGAGTCGATCGATTCGTTCGACTGCCTACCGTGATCGTCACCTGCGTCTGATCGTAATGCCTCGCTGAACGCTGAGCCGACTGATCGAGTAACAGCTCGTGGTATTCCAGCGTGCCGTGAACCTGGAGTGGCAATCGAGTCTCTTTGGACGTGTCCGCTGAATTGACAAGCAAGTGGCCACGGACGCGCATCGCACAACGAACTCGCTGGCATTCCCCCTCTTTAGGAGGGTGCATCAGCTGTATCTGTTGCATTTCACCGCACCGCGCCTCATTTTGAGACTGCAGGTTGAGAGCTGGGACAAACAGAACAACGAATAAGGCGATCAAGATCGACTTTTTCCAATCGAACAACATGATGACACTCGGGGGTCAAAGTGATGCACGGCGGCGATGGCGAATCAGGAGGATTCCCGCCGACAGTGGGCTTGCTGAGGAAAACAAAGGAGTCAAAACCGTAAGAAAAGGTCGCCAAAAGCGCCCTAAATTGACATTCGACCGTCCGTTACGCCGGGGTTAGTGAAACCTGGAGCCTTTTTGAGTTGTATTTGGGGTAGGAAGCGTTTTGTACGCGTGAGGCAAAAACGGAGAGAGTCAAGGGGGTAAACCAGAATTTTCGTAGAATTTGGCCCATTAATTGCGTTGTTGAAAGATAGTCGAGTCGGATTGTGCCAATTCGGCGTAACATGCCCAAAACCAACTGGATAATGGAGCGCAACGTGAAGTGACACGCAAACCAGCCGGTCGTTGAGGCCGTAGAACACTACGAGGCCGTTGAAAGCGTGTCGGAAGCAAACAGAGAAACAGAGAAGCAAACAGGGAGACGATCCAGGACGATCGAAGGAGCCCACGCCAGAATCAACGCGGGCGATTGGCAATCGCAAGGAATCCGCATTGACTCGACCAGTGGATGAGGAAGAGGCGAAATGCATACTGAATATAACAGCTCGACCATGAAACAACTGCGTGACCAGCAGGTCCGCTTTGCTCCTCGCGATAAGAAGCTGGAACAGATGGAGCGTGCGGAGCAGTTGATCGTTGAAATCGATCCTCTGCGTGTTTACTCGTGCGACTACCTATGCTTCCGCATTACCAAGTACCGTCCGGAGCAGAGTCCGAATTTGACGGTGTCCGGGACCGAGGCGCGGCACGACCTGCGTCTGTTTGTCGAGGATGTTTCGGATTCCGCGGACATTCGCGTCGAGGATGTGAGCGAACCGGTGCACACGGTCGAGCAGCTCGGCAAGATGCTGAACGTCTCGACGAAGACGATTTCCCGTTGGCGCGAACAGGGTCTGGTCAGTCGACGATTCATTGTGGACGGCCGCAAACGGGTCGGGTTCCTACACAGCAGCGTCGAGCGGTTCGTGAACCGGAATTTGGACCGAGTGAAGCGCGGCAAACGGTTCAGCCAACTGACTGAGCAAGAGCGGGACGAGATTGTCGACCGCGCCCGCCGGTTGGCTCGAGCTGGTGGCAATCTCTCCGAAATCACGCGACAGGTGGCCAACCAGATGAACCGCAGCGTGGAGACGATTCGTTACACGCTGAAGCAGTTCGACAAGAAACAACCCGATTTGGCCATTTTCCCGAACCACTCAGGTCCGTTGAAGGATGAGGCGAAGCACCAGATCTACCAGCAAT
>LWDU01040838.1_pt1 | contig 45354 bp, 35 predicted proteins | sample 727161 | NCBI WGS metagenome assembly LWDU01 (sample SAMN04566230, study PRJNA314399) | hydrothermal vent metagenome | isolation source: deep sea hydrothermal plume seawater | place: Mexico: Gulf of California, Guaymas Basin | collected 2004-07-11
CACGTTGCCGCTCAAGAGCATCTCCATCTCCTCGTCCGCCATGGCGCTGCCGCCGAAGGCCGTCCCGGTACCGCCGATGTCACCGAAGTCGATGTTCTTCTTGACGCGCGTACGGTAATGGTCCCGGAAGCCGGTCCCGGTCGGAACCATGTGGCCCAGGATGACGTTCTCCTTCAAGCCCACCAGCAGGTCGCGCTTGCCGGCGAGGGCTGCCTCGGTGAGCACCTTGGTCGTCTCCTGGAAGGATGCAGCCGAGATAAACGAATCGGAGGACAGCGAGGCCTTGGTGATCCCCAAGAGCAGCGTCAGGCCGGTTGCCGGCTTGCGACGCTCCTTGCGCATCCTCTCATTCTCGCGGCGGAAACGGTACTTGTCCACGACGGCGCCGGGCAGGAACCCGGAGTCACCCGAATCCGTGACCTGCACCTTACGCATCATCTGCGACAGGATGGTCTCGATGTGCTTGTCATCGATGGTCACAGACTGACTGCGGTAGACGTTCTGAACTTCACGCAGCAGGTACTCCTGCACCGAGTCCTCGCCGTTGATTCGCAGAATATCCTCGGGATACAGGGGGCCATCGACCAACGGCTCGCCGGCAATGACCTCGTCGCCCTTGTGAACCCGAAGGTGCTTACCTTGGGGGACAGCGTGCTCGTGCTCGGCAACGACCTCACCTTCCTTGTCTAACGCCTTCACGATGATGGTGCGCTTGCCGCGCTTGCGGTCTCCAAGCTCCACCACTCCGTCGATCTCGCTCATGACGGCGGGTTCCTTGGGTTTACGGGCTTCGAATAGCTCCGTCACGCGCGGTAGACCACCGGTGATGTCCTGCGTACCGGTCGCCTCCCGGGGAGACTTGGCCAGCAGCTCGCCTTGGCCGATCATCGCCCCGTCCGCGACCTCAAGGTAGGCCTTTTCAGGGATCGGGTAGAGGGCCAATGCCTCGCCGTTCTTGTCTTCGAGAACAAGCTGCGGGTGGAGATCACCCTTGTGCTCCATGATCTGGGTACGGTCCGTACCGCTCCGACCATCGCGCTCGATGCGCAATGTCTTGCCCTCTACCAGGTCCTCGAAGCGGATACGCCCCGCGAACTCGGAGATGATCGGCGTGTGGTGCGGGTCCCAAGTACACAGGGAATCCCCCACCTTGATCTCCTGGCCATCCGTCACGGACATCAGGGCGCCCGTCGGAATGCTGTACAGGTCGATCTCGCGGTCACGCTCATCGAGCAGGGCAACTGAACCGTTACGGTTCAAGACGATGGTGTCCTTGGCCTTGTTCTGCACAACGCGCAGGTTCTGGAATTTCACCTTCCCGTCACGCTTGACGCGCCGTTCGGTCTCCTCGACCGAGCGCGATGCGGTACCACCGATGTGGAAGGTCCGCATCGTCAGCTGGGTACCCGGCTCACCGATGGACTGGGCAGCGATGATTCCCACTGCCAGACCACGCTCGCCCATCTGGCCGCGTGAGAGGTCCATGCCGTAGCATCGAGCGCACACGCCCAGGGACGCCTCGCAGGTCAAAGCACTGCGCACGCGGATCTTCTCATGCCCAAGGGACTCGATGCGAGTGGCGATGTCCTCGGTAATGAGCTCGCCTTCGCGCACGATCACCTCGTCATCAATGATGTCGACGATCGGGTCCCTCGCACAGCGGCCACGGATGGCCTGCGCCAAGGTCACCGCCACGCGGTCGCCCTTGTAGACGACCTGCTTGGTGACCGCGTTCATGGTGCCGCAGTCATCCATAGTGATGACGACGTTCTGGGCCACGTCCGTCAGCTTACGGGTCAGGTAGCCGGCATCAGCGGTCTTGAGTGCCGTGTCCGCCAGTCCTTTCCGCGCGCCGTGGGTCGAGGAGAAGTACTCCAGCACCTTCAGGCCTTCCCGGAAGTTGGCCTTGATGGGCGTCTCGATGATCTTGCCCGAGGGCTTGGCCATCAGGCCACGCATCCCGCCCAGCTGCCGGATCTGGTCCACGGATCCACGTGCACCGGAGGTGACCATGCAGTAGATAGGGTTCACGTAGCCCGTCTCCTCGTTGAAATCCTTGGCCAGCATATCCATCAGCACCGCACTCACTTCCTCACGGGCTTGGGTCCAGTGGTCGATGATCTTGAGGTAGCGCTCGCCCTGGGTGATGACACCCTTGTGATAGGCCTGCTCGATCTTGTCGATTTCTAGCTGAGTAGCCGCAAGGATGCCGCTCTTCTCCTCGGGGATGCAGATATCATCCTTGGAGAAGCTCAGACCCGCCCGGGTGGAGGCCTTGAAGCCCAGATCCTTGAGATCGTCAAGCAGCTTCAGGGTCGCGCCGCGCCCCAGGAGGTGGTGACAATCCGAGATCAGTGCTTGAACCGCTCCCTTATTGAGGTCGTAGTTGTAGAAGGGCATCCCCTCGGGAAGGATGTCGTTGAAGATCACCCGGCCGATGGTCGTTGTCAGGAAGCCCACCTCGGGGCTGCCAGAGTCGCCCTCGGAGTCCGTGGGAACGCCGGTCACCTGTCCGCGATCGTTGACGCCCACAGGCTCGGCCCCCATGGAGTACTTGACCGATTGATCTGCCTCGAGGCGCACGCGCACGGCCTTGTGCGTCGTGGTCTGTCCGTGGCCGTAGGCCAGGAACAGCTCGCCCAAGGACGAGTAGAGGGGGACCTTCGCGGGAACACTCCCCGGAGACCTGGTCAGGTAGTAGATGCCAAGCACCATGTCCTGAGAGGGCGAGATGATGGGCGAACCATTGGCCGGCGAGAAAATGTTGTTGCTCGCCAGCATCAGGGTAGAGGCCTCGATCTGCGCCTCGTAGGAGAGGGGCAGGTGAACGGCCATCTGGTCGCCGTCGAAGTCGGCGTTGAAGCCACCGCACACCAAGGGGTGCAAGCGGATGGCGTTGCCCTCGATAAGCACCGGCTCAAAGGCCTGGATGCCCATTCGGTGGAGCGTCGGTGCCCGGTTGAGCATCACCGGGTGACCCGTGATGACCTCCTCCAGGATGTCCCAGACGTCCTCGTCCTTGCGCTCAAGCATGCGCTTGGCCGACTTGATGGTATCGGCCAGGGCCAGCTCCTTGAGGCGCCGGATGATGAAGGGCTGGAACAGCTCCAGCGCGACCTTCTTGGGCAAGCCACATTGCTGCAGGCTCAGCTCAGGCCCGACGACAATGACGGACCGTGCGGAGTAGTCCACGCGCTTGCCGAGCAGGTTCTCACGGAAGCGACCCTGCTTGCCCTTGATCATGTCGGTCAGGGACTTGAGCGGGCGGCTGGATGAGCCCAGCACTGGACGACGGCAGCGGCCGTTGTCGAACAACGCATCCACAGCCTGCTGCAACATGCGCTTCTCGTTGCGGATGATGACCTCGGGAGCATTGAGGTCGAGCAGCTTCTTCAGGCGGTTGTTGCGGTTGATCAGGCGACGATAGAGGTCGTTCAGGTCACTGGTGGCAAAGTTGCCGGAGTCCAGTAGGACCAGCGGGCGCAGATCCGGGGGAATGACCGGAATCACTTCCAGAACCATCCAATCCGGCTTGTTGCCCGAGTCGCGCAACATCTCCACCGTACGCAGGCGCTTAATGATGTCCTTCTGACGCTGCTTGGAGCGTGTGGCTACAAGCTCTTCGCGCAGCTCGTCAGAGATGCCCTGCAAGTCCACACTGCGGAGGATCTTGCGCACGGCCTCGGCACCCATGTCGGCGTCAAACTCCGAGCCATACTTGGAACGCGAAGAGCGATACTCCTCCTCGGTCAGCAGCTGATAGGGCTCCAGGGGGGTGTCCCCAGGATCCACGACCATGTACTCCTGGAAGTAGATCAAGCGCTCTAGGTCGCTGACCTTCACGCCCAGCAAGTTGCCCAGTCGGCTGGGCATGGCCTTGAAGAACCAGATGTGAGCCACGGGGGCCGCCAGGTTGATGTGGCCCATGCGCTTGCGACGCACGCGTGAGTGGGTGACCATCACGCCGCACTTGTCACAGACGATGCCCTTGTGCTTGATGCCCTTGTACTTGCCACACGAGCACTCCCAGTCCTTCTCAGGACCAAAGATGCGCTCGCAGAACAACCCATCCCGTTCCGGACGGTAGGTCCGGTAGTTGATGGTCTCGGGTTTCTTGACTTCCCCGTAGGACCAAGAACGGATGTCCTCGGGGGAGGCCAGCGCAATCGTCACGCTGCCGTAGTCGTTGATCTGGGTGTAGTGTGAATCAGCCATTGTATTCATGCTGCCAACTCCTAGAGGGTCGCCTTCTTGTGGAGCTCCATGTTGAGCCCCAAGCCCCGGATCTCGTTCGTCAACACCTCGAAGGAAACCGGAGTACCCGGCTCGAGAATGTTGAGTCCCTTGACCATCGATTCGTAGATCTTGGTCCGTCCGTCCACGTCGTCGGACTTCACCGTCAGCTGCTCCTGCAGGATCGCCGCGGCGCCATAGGCCTCAAGGGCCCAAACTTCCATCTCCCCGAAGCGTTGGCCACCGAAGCGCGCCTTGCCGCCCAGGGGTTGCTGGGTGATCAGGCTGTAGGGGCCCGTCGCCCGAGCATGGACCTTCTCGTCCACGAGGTGGTGCAGCTTGAGCATGTACATCACGCCCACGGTGACCTCCTGTTCGAACGACTGGCCACTGCGCCCGTCGTACAGGGTGAACCTGCCCGAAGTGGGCAGGCCTGCTTCTTCGAGGGTCTGCTCGATTTCGGCTTCGGTCGCCCCATCGAACGCGGGCGTATTGCAACGCACGCCCAAGCGGGCCGCGGCCAGCCCCAGGTGGGTCTCCAGAATCTGCCCCACGTTCATTCGACTGGGAACGCCTAGCGGGTTCAGAACGATGTCCACCGAGGTGCCATCTTCCAGGTACGGCATGTCCTCCACGGGGCAGATCTTGGAGATCACACCCTTGTTGCCGTGGCGGCCAGCCATCTTGTCCCCCACCGAGAGGTTGCGCTTGGTGGCAACGTAGATCTTGACCATCTCGAGCACGCCTGTGGGCAGCTCATCACCCCGACTGAGGCGGTTGACGATCTTGTTCTTGTCCGCCTCCTTGTTCTCGATCCGGATGCGGAAGTCATCAATGTGGCCCGTGGCCTTGAGGCGCACGGCTTCATCGTCGTGCTCTTCGGCCCCGGCCAGGCTCAAGGCCTTGACGCGGCGCAGCTCGTCGTAGGTCGAAGTGTCGTCCAGGGCGAACACCTTGCCGGTCAGGTCGTCCACGATCTCCTTGCCGAGAGTGGCCTGGACCTGATCCAACATCTCGGAGGTGTAGGCACGCAGGGCGCGCAGGAACTCGGTCTCCGCATCGCGGATCACTCCCAAGGCCTTGGTGCGTTCAGCGTCCGTCAGGTTCACGCGGCGCGAGAACTTCTGGGCGTCGATGACGACCCCACGGGTACCGGGAGGCATGGTCAGGGAGGCGTTCTTCACGTCCACGCCGGCCTTGCCGAAGATGGCGTGCAGGAGCTTCTCCTCGGGAGTCAGCTCACTCTTGGACTTGGGAGCTACCTTGCCCACGAGGGTGTCGCCCGCCGTGACGAAGGTGCCGATACGAATCATGCCCTCCTCGTCCAGCTGGGCCAGGGCCCCGTCACCCACGTTGGGGATATCTCGCGTGAACTCCTCCTTGCCGAGCTTGGTCTCGCGGATCTCCACGTCGTACTCCTCGATGTGGATCGAGGTGAAGGTGTCATCCTTGACCAGGCGCTCGGAGACTAGGATGGCATCCTCGTAGTTGAAGCCGTCCCAGGTCATGAAGGCCACGACGAGGTTGCGACCCAGGGCCAGTTCGCCACCCTCGGTCGAGGCGCCATCCGCCAGCAGTTGGCCTTCCACGACCTCATCCCCCACCTGCACCACCGGACGGTGGTTCTGGGTGGTGCGCTCGTTCATGCCGCGGAACTTGGTCTGGTAGTACTCGTCCTCGCCAATGATGATCACGCGGCTGTCCACGTAGTCCACCGTGCCTGCGTTCTTGGCATAGATGGGCATGTTGGAGTTCAGCGCGACGGTCTTCTCCATCCCGGTCCCCACGACGGGCACCTCGGGGATCAACAGGGGCACAGCCTGGCGCTGCATGTTTGAGCCCATGAGCGCCCGGTTGGCGTCGTCGTGCTCGAGGAACGGAATCAACGAGGCCGAAACTCCGATGATCTGCTTAGGGGAGACGTCTACGTAGTCCACTTCCTCAGGCGGGACCTCGATGTTGTCGCCGTCGCGACGGGCGAGCACCCGGTCCTGCAAGATCTTACCCGTGGCGTCGACGGTGACGTCGGCGGGAGCCATCACGACGCCAGCCTCCTGGTCAGCGCGTAGGTAGGCGACTTGATCCGTAAGGCATCCCTTCTTCACCTTGCGATAGGGAGAGATCAGGAAGCCGTAGTCGTCCAGGGTCGAGTAGAGCGCCAGGGAGGAGATCAGGCCGATGTTCGCGCCTTCCGGCGTTTCAATCGGGCACAACCGTCCATAGTGCGAGAGGTGCACGTCACGCACGTCGAAGCCGGCGCGCTTGCGGTTCAGACCACCAGGGCCCAAGGCCGACAGGCGTCGCTCGTGGGCCAGCTGGCTCAGAGGGTTGGCCTGGTCCACGACCTGACTCAGCTCCGAGCGGCCGAAGAAGTAGTCCACGGCGCTGGAGAAGGTCTTGGAGTTGATCAAGGTACGCGGCGAGACCGTCTCCGGGTTCTCGAGGTTCATGCGTTCCTGCGCAGTACGGCGCAGCTTGAGCAGTCCCTTGCGGAACTCCTCGCCCGCCAGCTCGGCAATCGAACGCACCCGACGGTTGCCGAGGTTGTCGATGTCATCGATTTCGCCCTTGCCGGAGCGCAGCGACAAGAGGTACTTGACCGAGTTGACGATGTCCTCGGCCTGCAACACCTGGACGTCCTCGGGGATGTCCTGGCCGAACTTGCGGTTCAGACGGAAGCGCCCCACACGGCCCAGGCGGTAGCGTTGCTCATCGAAGAACTTCTCACGGAACAGCTCTCGTGCCTTCTCCAACTGGGGCGGGTTACCCGGCCGCAGACGGCCGTAGATCTTTATCAGCGCCTCTTCGTGGGTCTTGATGTTGGGCTCATCGTGCAGCGAATTGATGAGCAACATGTCCACCTCACCGCCCGTGGGCTGAATGATCTCCACTTCCGTCAAGTCGCCAGCGGCAATCTCAAGGGCTGCCGTCTCGGGAATGGGAGTCGCAGAGGGCACCAACACCTCGCCAGTCTTCAGGACGACGACATCCCCCACGGCGATCTTGTCCGTGATCTTCTTCGCGAACGCATTGGCCGTCATCGAAGGAGTCTTCTTGACAACCTTAGTCTTGTAGAAGGTGCGCAGTAGGGCCTGGTCCGTTCCCAAATCTTCCGAGAGGGCACGTAGCAGGATCATCGCAGAGAACTTCCCCTGCTGATCAATACGCACGGTCAACAGCTCTTTCTTGGTGACCGCCAGCTCAACCCAGGAGCCACGCTCGGGAATGATCCAGCAACTGTGAAGATCCCGATCGGTAACCGAGTTGTCGATCATGAAGTCCACGCCCGGCGAGCGGTGCAACTGGTTCACGACGACGCGCTCGGAGCCGTTGATGATGAACTCGCCGCCCCCCATCATGATGGGGATCTCACCCAGGTAGACCTCTTCCTCGACGGGCTCGGCCTTGACCAGACGCAACCGCACCTTGAACGGATAGCCGTGAGTCATGCGCAGCTTGCGGCATTCCTCGATGGTGTAGCGCGCACGGCCCAGCTCATAGCCCACGTACTCCAGACACATGGTCTTGTCGTAGGAGTAGATCGGGAACGCCTCGCGCAGCAGGGCCTCCAGGCCCCGGTTCTCACGTGCAGCGGCTTGAACCGTGGGATTGAGGAACTCCTGATAGGCATTGGTCTGGATCTCGACCAAGTTGGGAAGTTCGACGATCGCGTCCCCACGACCAAAGGTGCGCACCTCGCTCGAGGCCTCGATCATCCGACCATTCTTCTGGGTAATCATGCTCGCAATCTCCCTGAGTCATCCCGGTTGGCGAGTTGGGTGTCGAGCTTGCCGCTCACTCCCACCTCACCTTCCGACTGCACAGTTATCCGACGAGGGGTGCAGGGCTGACTGATCCCTGCTCCCACTAGGTTGCTGATTCTGTCTCGCACGCGGCCTTCCCAGTCAGACGCCCCCGCCCCTGCGCCGATACGCAGGGAGAAGAGAGTCAAGCCAGGAGGCGATTGCCGGATCTCCGAGCCGAAGCTCGGGGATTGGCCAAGGACATGCACCCCCGCACGCACCGCTTTAGCAGTGCGCTCAGGAGCACGGGTTCCGGGTTGATCGAACAAGCGAAGAACTTCGCTCAGTCGATCTTGGCGGAACCGCCTGCGCCTTCGAGCTGCCCCTTGATGGTCTCAGCTTCTTCCTTGGACACGCCTTCCTTGATGGGGCCGGGGGCACCGTCGACAAGAGCCTTGGCTTCTTTGAGGCCCAAGCCAGTGATGGCGCGGACTTCTTTGATGACCTGGATCTTCTTGTCGCCAATGGCCTCGAGGATGACGTCGAAGGAGGTCTTCTCCTCTTCGGCCTCACCACCACCGGCAGGACCAGCGACGGCCACGGCAGCGGGAGCAGCGGCGCTCACGCCCCACTTGTCCTCAAGTGCCTTGACCAAGGTGGAGGCCTGCAGCAAAGTCAGGCCATCCAGCGTATCGGCAATTTTCTGGAGCTCCTTGGGAAGCTCTACGGTCGTCGTCTCTTCAGACATTTCAATGATCTCCTGATGGAGTTACTAGGGACTATGGGGAGTCACCCGGATACGGCCGGGATGTTCGGAGTGAGAAAGGGGGGTGCCTACTCTTCAGAAGCAGGCAGGGAATCGGCTCGGGCTTGCAGCACCCGCGCGGTTGCGCTGGGCACGGCCTGAATAACGGAAGCGAGCGCACGGGCGGGCCCACTGATGACGCCCAGCAGCTGAGCGTTGAGGGTGTCTCGGTCGGGAACGTCTGCCAGGGACGCGGCTTCGGCGGGGCCCAGGACCTCGCCATCAAGCAGCCCGGCTCTGAACTCGACCTTCTTGGCTTTCTTGACGTCCTTGGAAGCGAAGACCTTGGCGGCACCGATGGTGGCCTCGGAATCCCCCCAGGCGATGGCAACGTTGCCCTGCAGGGTGCCCTCTCCCAGGTCGATGCCCTTCTCGGTCAAAGCCAGGCGTGCCAGACGGTTACGCACCATGCGCATGCTGGCGCCGGCTTCGGCCACTTGGCCACGGATGGCCTCGGTCTCGGCCACGTCGAGGCCGCCAAAGGTGACGACGACCATGCCTTCGGCATTGGTCATCCCCTCGGACATCCCACGCAGGATCATTTCATTGACAATGTTCGGCATGGGTTAGGCTCCGTATTGGACGCGGGCACCAGGGCCCATGGAGGTGGAGACGGAAATGTGGCGGATATACTCGCCCTTGACTGCGGGCGGGCGCATGCCAAGCACGTGATCCATGAAGGCACCGAAATTGGCCAGCAGGTCGTCAGTGGAGAACGAGCGCTTTCCGAAGGGCGCATGAATGTTGGCTCCCGCGTCGGTGCGGAACTCGACCTTGCCCGCCTTGAACTCGGTCACGGCCTCGGCCACGTTGGGGGTAACCGTGCCACTCTTGGGGGAGGGCATCTTGCCCTGCGGGCCGAGCACCTTACCCAGCTTGCCCACGTGCTTCATCATGTCCGGGCTGGCGATGACGATGTCGAAGTCCATCCAACCGCCGGCGATACGCTCGGCCAGGTCGCCCGAGCCCACAACGTCCGCTCCAGCCGCCTGGGCAGCCTCGGCGTTGGCACCTTCAGCGAAGACGGCGATAAACACGTCCTTGCCAAGCCCCTTGGGCAGGGAGACGGCTCCGCGCACCTGCTGGTCAGACTTGCGTGGGTCGACCCCCAAGCGCACGACGACCTCGAAAGATTCGTCGAACTTCGGGGCGGGCAGGCTCTTCAACAAGTCGAAGGCCTCAGCCGCTCCATAGGTCTGATCGCGATCCACCCCCGCAAGGGCTTCGGTCATTCGTTTACTTCTCTTGGTCACTGCCACGATTAGCCCTCCACCTCGATCCCGGAGGATCTGGCTGTTCCTTCAATGATTCGACAGGCGTGCTCCATGTCGCGGGCGTTGAGGTCCTGCATCTTGATCTCAGCGATCTCCTCGACCTGGGCGCGGGTCACCCGACCCACGATTTCGGTGCCGACTTCGCCAGCACCCTTCTCCACACCCGCGGCCTTCTTCAGCAGAACGGCGGCCGGCGGCGACTTCATGATGAAGTCGAACGTGCGGTCCTTATAGACCGAGATCTCGACGGGAATAATCATTCCCATCTGATCCCGGGTCTTGTCGTTGAACTGCTTGACGAAGTCCGAAATGTTCAATCCGTGCGCACCGAGAGCGGGTCCCACCGGGGGTGCCGGTGTGGCCTGCCCAGCGGGGCACTGTAGTTTGATTTTTGCTGTGAGTTCCTTAGCCATTACAGACCGGTCTTGTCAGACCGACTCCACTTCCCAGTACTTGAGGTCCACCGGCGTGGGTCGACCAAAAATGGTCACCACGATGCGGACGGTTCCCTTGTCAGCGTTGATGTCATCAACCACACCGTCGAACCCGTCGAAGGGCCCGGTGTTGATCTTGACCCGATCGCCCTTGTCCAAGCCTATCGAGACTTGAGGGCGGGATTCCGATTCCGTCATACGTGAGAGAATCGTGGTCACCTCTTCTTCGGAGATGGCCGTCGGCTCACCGCGGGTGCCGAGGAAGTCGCGCAATCCGTCGACACTCCTCAAGGCGGTACGAGCCGTGTTCGTTCGTTTTTCGTCGGCCTCCTCGAGGTCCGCTTGGACCATGAGGTACCCGGGGTAGAGCTTCTTCTCCAGGGTGCGCTTCTTGCCCCCCTTCATGTCAGTCACGAGCTCAAAGGGCACCATGACCTGGGGCACGATATCGGTCACACCAGCAATACCCAGGCGGGTGAGGGCGTTGTCCCGAATGCGCTTCTCGCGGCCGGACTGGCAACGGATGAAATACCACTTGTAGGCCATGGCTCAGGCGCCTCCCGTAAGAATGACCCGGGCCACCCGGCCCAGCAGAAAGTCGATACCCGCCAAGAAGCCCATGAGCACCAGGACGGTCATCATGACGGCCCAGGAGCCATTGATGGCTTCGTCCAGGGTGGGCCAACTCACCTTGCGTAGCTCCGATTCCGTCTCAATGAGCAGGTCGGCATTCTTGGGCGTCTGCTCCCAGCGATACAGGAGGGTCAAGGACAAGGCCAGGACGCCCGCTGTGATCAGCAGAGCAGGAGACAGATCCATCCCCACGACGGGAACCCGCATTCCGTTGATGGGCTGCCCCAGAGACTCAGCAAAGCTGGTCGCCAACTCCGCCCGCAAGCTCACGCATCCGTAGAAGATGAGGATGGCCAATGACCAAAACGCAGTCATGCGCGCCATGCGGCCCTGATCTTTGCGGTATGCCATCTTGGGGACTCCGGAGGAAACGGGGAAGGATAAAAGGGACAGGAGGAGAGGCCGAAGGTCACGCCACCCGGGGGGCGACCTCGAAGGCCATTACTCTTCTTGGCTCAGAGCTTCTTCTCGCGGTGCGAGGTGTGGGCCCTGCAGTAGTTGCAGTACTTCTTCTTCTCAAGCTTGTAGGCCGCCTTCAGGCGCTTGTGCGTCGTGTAGTTGCGGTGCTTGCACACCGTGCACTCCAGGAAGACGTAGCGTTCTTTGACCTTCATGTCTGGACCTGTTGGGGCTGCGTTCTGGAGTGACGCGGCAGGGGCCGCGGGTTCCGGGAGACAACCGCCGTACGTAAAGGAGAGAAGTAAGAGGTAGGAGGGATGGGGAGCAGGCCAAGGCCTACCCCCCATGTGATTTCAGAGGGCCGTCAGTTCAGCCCTCAATGCGTGCGATCTACTCGATCACCTTGGTGACGACACCAGCACCGACGGTCCGGCCACCCTCACGGATGGCGAAGCGCAGCTGCTCGTCCATGGCCACAGGGGTACCGAGCTCCACCGTCAGCTTGACGTTGTCACCAGGCATGCACATCTCGGCGCCGCCGAGAAGGTTCGTAGCGCCGGTCACGTCCGTGGTGCGGAAGTAAAACTGGGGACGGTAGCCGTCGAAGAAGGGCGTGTGGCGTCCACCTTCGTCCTTGGAGAGGACGTAGACCTCAGCCTCAAACTTGGTGTGCGGCGTAATCGTCTTCGGCTTGGCGAGCACCATGCCTCGAACGAGATCGCCCTTGTCTACACCTCGGAGGAGGATGCCGACGTTCTCGCCAGCGCGCCCCTCATCGAGGGTCTTCTGGAACATCTCGACGCCGGTGCAGGTGGTCGTGCCGATTTCCTCACCCATGCCGACGATCTCCAGAGGATCACCTGTGTTGACGATGCCAGCCTCAATACGGCCGGTACCCACGGTTCCACGACCCTTGATGGAGAACACGTCCTCCACGGGCATAATGAAGGGCTTGTCCACGTCCCGCTCGGGCAGCGGAATGAAGGTGTCCACCGCCTCTAGCAACTCGGTGATACAGGTGAAGGCCTCGTCGTCAACGGGCTTGTCGGCATTCAACGCGTTCTCACAAGCGAGGGCAGAGCCGCGGATGATGGGCGTATCGTCGCCGGGGAACTTGTACTTATCGAGGAGCTCGCGAATTTCCATCTCGACCAAGTCGAGCAATTCCGGGTCGTCGACCTGATCCACCTTATTCATGAACACCACGATGGCGGGCACGTTGACCTGACGGGCAAGCAGGATGTGCTCACGGGTCTGGGGCATCGGGCCGTCCGCCGCGGAAACCACCAGGATGGCACCGTCCATCTGGGCGGCTCCGGTGATCATGTTCTTGACATAGTCGGCGTGACCTGGGCAATCCACGTGAGCGTAGTGCCGGGTCTCACTCTCGTACTCCACGTGAGCCGTGGAGATGGTGATACCCCGCGCCTTCTCCTCGGGCGCCTTGTCAATTTCGTCGAAATTCATCGGCTTGGCCAACCCGCGGTTCGCCTGATAGCGGCAGATTGCCGACGTGAGCGTGGTCTTTCCGTGGTCGACGTGGCCGATCGTGCCAACGTTGACGTGGTCCTTTGTCCTTTCGAAGACTTCCTTGGCCATGTTCTTGTCTCGCAGTCTATGGGGCTCGTGCCCGCAAGCGGTGGTGCGCTCCGCTCCTGATGAGCCCCGGACGGGGCACATGGAGAAGACACGCAGGTCAGTTAGTGTTTTGAATTGAGTTGAGGTGACGGACAGTCCGTCGGTCGCTGCCAGGCGGGGGGGCCCGCGTTGGCAATCGGGAAGCTGGAGCTGCTGATGGGACTTGAACCCATGACCTCTTCCTTACCAAGGAAGTGCTCTACCACTGAGCTACAGCAGCACCCGTTTCCTGCACCGCCCGGCACAGGCCGAACGGGCTGGGGGGGTATCGATCCAGGATGCAGGCCCTGCCTTGAGGAAAGGTCAGTGGAGCGGGTGAAGGGAATCGAACCCTCGTGTGCAGCTTGGAAGGCTGCCGTTCTACCATTGAACTACACCCGCTTCGGGTGCACCGCGTGCGCCAGACGGTTGACCTCTCCACCTTATATATAGGTCCTATATATAAGGTGAGGTGTCGGGTCCGACGCGGGACGGGGGTTCGCGAAGGTCGCGCCGCAGTGACCAAGCCAGCAGCTGAGCCACTGACAAGTGATGCGGGCAAGGGAGCGGGACGCACGAAGAAACCGGTAAGCCGGGACCGCGCCGCCACACGGGGCAGCCGTCCATCGCAATGGGCAGGGGGGGCTCCCCGTCGTTGCGTCGGAAATGGTGGCGAGACCAGGATTCGAACCTGGGAAGGCTGAGCCAACAGATTTACAGTCTGTCCCCTTTGGCCGCTCGGGAATCTCGCCAACCGGTGATCTTGCGGGCGACCGGTGCAAACGCATGGGTTCGGACTCCCGCATCCGACCCGATTGGGGGCAGAAAGTTCGGGAGCCTGAGAGCCAACGCTCCCAAGTCATCCTCGGATCGATTCGTGTTTCCAGTGAGCACCCGTCCTGCGCGGCGGCGCAGCACGGTTGGCCCCGACCTCACCCGTGAAGGTGTCGCGGAGCCCTGATTGTTTTGTGACCGTCCCTGGCTAGCTGCGTGTTCAATTTTTCGAGCGACTGACCTGTCTGCGGAAGTGGAACCGAGGACCGCCAGCGGCCTGCGGAATGACATTCCGAAGACTGGAGCCAGCGGCGGGACTCGAACCCGCAACCTGCTGATTACAAATCAGCTGCTCTGCCAATTGAGCCACGCTGGCGAAGCGCCGGGCGAGGCCCCATCGCCCAATCCAGATCCCATCCGCAGAGAGCAAATGGGGCATGGGTGGAGAATGGAGCGGCGTATGGTACGGGCGGCCCATGGTGCGTCAAGCACCCAGAGGGCTTTTCGGGCAAAAGCGCCCCCGGATTCGGATTGAGGCCAAGGGGGGCTCCTCCCTAGAGAGCCCTCATCTGGTCAAGGTGGAAGCGATGGGCCGCACGCACCTGATCCATTGAATCTCCCCCGTACTTGTCCAAAAAGGCCTCGGTCAGGGCCAGAGCCACGACAGCCTCCCCCACGACGCTGGCCGCGGGGACCGAGGTCACGTCCGAGCGCTGGTAGGTGGCCCGTACGGCCTCTCCGCTCTCGAAATCCACGCTGGGCAGGCCCTGGCGCAGGGAGGGGATGGGCTTCATGGCCGCCCGCAGTACCAGAGGCTCGCCGTTGGTCAATCCTCCCTCCAACCCCCCCGCGTTATTGCTGGACCGGGAGTAGCGCAGGGCAGCACCCTGAGGTGCAGGGAGGATCGGGTCGTGGACCTGTGAGCCGCGCCGCCGCGCAGCCTCCAGTCCCAGCCCCACCTCCACGCTCTTGATGGCTGGCACCGAGAAGAGGGCTGCTCCCAGCCGCGAGGTGAGGCGCTCCAGACCGCTGGAGTAGCTGCCGAGCCCGGCGGGCAGGCCCAGGGCGCACACCTCAAATACGCCTCCAAGACTGTCCTTCTCCTCCCGGGCCTTATCCACGGCCTCGGCCATGGCCCGATCCGCCTCCGGATCGAGGCTCATGAAGGGGGAGCCGTCCCGCAGGGTGTGACGCTCGTCCCCCACCCGTTCGACACCGTCCGGGGCACAGCTCACGCCGCCGACTTCCAGGACGTGGGCAAAGACCTCGATCCCGAAGGCTTCCAGCACCTGACGGGCCAGAGCCCCGGCCCCCACCCGCGCGGCGGTCTCCCGCGCACTGGCCCGCTCCAGTACGGCCCGCGGGTCCCGGTGTCCATGCTTGAGGCAGCCCGCCAGATCGGCGTGACCCGGGCGGGGATTGGCCGGCACGGGGAGGTCCTCGATCACCGCGTCGGCGTTGTGGATCCTGAACGCCAGGGGCGAACCCAGGGTCACGCCGCCACGGGTTCCCGAAAGAAGCTCGAGCCGATCACTCTCGATCTTCATGCGCCCACCGCGCCCGTAGCCCCCCTGGCGCCGGGCGAGCTCTCCGTCCACGGCCTCCAGGTTGAGCTCCAGGCCCGATGGGATCCCCTCGACGATGCCCACCAGAGCCGGCCCGTGGGATTCCCCGGCTGTTCTAAACTGCAGGCGTGTCATTCGGACCCTGCCTCACCGGAGTCTAGGGACACCGCGGGACGCACCTCGATCCAGCCTTCATCGTCTTCGCTCTCACCCGCCCGGAGCCCAGAGTCCGCCGGGGTCTGCGATGGGTGGCCTGCGGACGTGGATGAAATGGAAGCGCTCTCCCCTACCTGGGCCAAGCAGGCGACCATGCGCCGCTCCAGCTCCTCAAACTCGAATGGTTTGGCGAGGGTGTCCAGCACGGGTTCGAGCGCCAGCAGCTCCGCGCGCAGTTCCGCCGTCAGGAAACCCGAGACCACCAGGGTCGGGGGCAGCAGCCCCTCCCGATCCAGGCGCGGTAGTTCTTCGCAGGCGTTCTGTTCCCCGAGGTCTACGTCGGAGAGCATGAGCGTTGGCCGGCGCTCATTCAGCGCCACACGCGCGGCATCGAAGGAGCCCGCCGAGCGCACCGTGTATCCACGCCGCTCCAAGAACCACGCGACCAGCTCAACGATGCGCTCATCGTTGTCCACAATCAGAACGTCTATGCCTTCACCCGTCATGGTCTGAGCCTAGCGATTCGTGGGCGAGAGCAGAAGTACTCATAGGCCCGCCTCCGGGGCCTGATGGGGCGCCGCTAGCAACTTGGCATCTCCCACTGACTCCGCATGATGCGCTCTTACCAAGGGCGTGCCAGACTGTCCGGCCCCAACGGACTAGTCTGTGCCCAGCTTTTCGACTCCGCAAATCCAAGACGCCCCATGCCGACCCCATCCGTCGCCCCGATCTTCTTCCTCCTCCTGGGAGCAGGCTTCGCCCAGGCTCCCACCCCTCAGGACCCCAAGCCGGAACCCCCAGAGGCTCAACCTGAAGAACCCGCCCCGCCGAGGGGTCTGATCCAGGCCTCCGAGGGAGCGGTGGACGGCTACACCCTGATCGCCCCCCTGCGGTCCACGACGACGTGGCTCGTGGATATGCAAGGTGAGGAGGTCCACCGCTGGGAGTCGAAGTACAGCGCGGGCAACTCGGCCTACCTCCTGGAAGATGGGTCCCTTCTGCGCTGTGGCAAGGACACCGAACCGTCCACGTTCCACGGCGGCGGCCAAGGCGGCATCGTGGAGCGCTTCTCATGGGAGGGCGAGCTGCTCTGGACTCTGGACATGTCGAGCGAAGACCACCTCCACCACCACGACATCGAGCCTCTGCCCAACGGCAACATCCTGGTCATCGCCTGGGAGTCTCGCACGGCAGCGGAGGCCATCGCCGCAGGGCGGGAGCCGCACTCCGTTGAGGCGACGGAGGAAGACGAGGAGTTCACCCTGTGGCCGGACATGGTGCTGGAGATCGAACCCATACTTCCGGTGGGTGGAAAAACCCTCTGGGCCTGGCACGCATGGGATCACCTCATCCAGGACTACGATGACCAGGCACCCCACTTCGGCGTGATCTCCGAGCGCCCGGAGCGCATTGACGTAAATGCAGGCCTGCCCGAGCGTGAAGAGACCGCCACCGAGCGCCGCCGAAGAGAGGAGCTCGAAGCCGAGATGCGGGCCTTGGGCTACCTCGGCGAGGAGGAGGATGAGGAGGGCGACGACCCCGACGCTGCCCAGCCGGCCGGCCGCCGCGTCAGCAGCGACTGGCTGCATACCAACGGCATCGACTACCACGCCGAGACGGACCTGATCGCCATCAGCATCCGCACCTTGAGCGAGGTCTGGATCATCGACCACTCCACGACGATGGCCGAGGCCGCCGGATCCGAGGGCGGGCGCTACGGACACGGGGGCGATCTGCTCTATCGCTGGGGCAATCCCAAGCACTACGGCCGGGGCCGTCACGCGGATCGCACGCTATTCGGCCAGCACGACCCGCGTCTGGTGACCGGCAGCGATGGCAGCCTGCGCTTGACGGTCTTCAACAACGGCGAAGGCCGTGGGGAAGAGCCCTACAGTTCGGTGGATGAGATGCTCCTGCCCTTTGAAGAGGGTCGGTTCCAGCTCTCCCCCACCGAGGCCTTCGGACCCGACGGGCCCGTCTGGTCCTACTCGGCAGAAGACAAGACGAGTTTCTTCTCGTCCTTCATCTCCGGCGCGCACCGCCTGCCCGGGGGCAACACCCTGATCTGCTCGGGAGCCCAGAGCCGAATCTTCGAGGTCACCCCTGGGGGAGAGGTCGTCTGGGACTACCTGAATCCCTATGGAGACGCCGAGCCGGAAGGGCCCGGAGCGGAGGGACGGGGCCGGGACGGACGCCCCGGACCGGGAGGTCGCGGTAGGCCGGAAGGCCGCCCGGACCGTCGAGGCCGACCCCCGGGCCGCGACGGCCCCCCCGATCGAGGAGGTCCCCCCGGCCGCGGTGGCCCTCCAGACCGTGATGGCCCTGGCGATCGCGGCGGCCCCCCGGACCGTGATGGGCCTGACGGAGGCCCACCGCCTGATGGCGGCAACCCGCCCCCACGCGGCGGCGGGGGCATGGATCCCCACGCTCTGTTCCGTGCCACACGCATCGAGGCCGGTTACGCCGGGTTGAGCAAGCTGGAGGGTTAGCGAGCCGGGCTGCGCCCCTAGATTCCCGTCAGCACTCCCGTCGCGTCACCCAACTGCACGTCCCGCACCCCCATGCGCTCGAGCAGGGCGAGGTGCAGGTTGTTCAGGGGAGTCTGCGCGGGCCAGATCACGTGACGGCCGGGATGCAGCGAGCCCTGGCCGCCACCGGCCAGCAGAATGGGGAGGTCGTGGTGGCTGTGGGTGTTCCCATCCGCGATCCCCGAGCCGTACACGACGAAGCTGGAGTCCAGTAACCCGGCATCGCCCTCGCGCGCCGCAGCCAGGCTGTCGAGCAGATAGCCGAAGAGTCCCACATGGTGGCGATTGATGGCACCGATAACCGCCACCTTGCCCGCCTCTCCCTGGTGGTGTGACAGACTGTGATGCCCCTCCGTTGAACCGAGGCTCGGATAGGACCTGTTGCTGCCTTCGTTAGCCACCATCATGGTTGCCACCCGGGTCTGGTCCATCTGCAGCGCCAGCACCAGGACGTCGGCTAGAAGCTTGAACCGTTCGGCCGGGGAACCAGGGTCGGCGGAAGGACGCGCATCGTCGGGAACCGAATCCACACGCAGCTCCTCGAAATCAACTAGGCGGCGCTCCAGCTCGCGCAAGCCGCTCTCGAACTCATCCAACCGGTGGAGGTCGGCGTGTCCCAGCAACCGGCGCAGTTCGCGGGCATCCTCACGAACGAAGTCGAGAAGCGACCGACGCTGGGCTTGGGCACGCATGCGCTCTGCTGCGTTTCCCGGAGACAGCCCTCCGCGGAACAGCCGGTCGAAGACCCGGGCCGGATCGGACTCCTTGCCCGCGGGGGTCGTTGCCGTCTGCCAGGAGATGAAGCTCGAGTAGGCGCAGGAGTAGCCCGAGTCGCATTGCCCCGAAAGCTGGCCGCCATCGGTGCCCAGTTGAATGGAACGGAAGCGAGTCTTGCCCCCAATGGCAGCCGCCGCCACCTGGTCGGCGGAGACGCCCAAACCCACGGCGCCGTCGGACTTGAGTGCTTGGACCCCGGTTAGAAAGGTCGCCGAGGCGCGGGCATGGTCCCCTGGCCCATCGCCGTTGGCGCGCGCCTTGGCCTGGGTCAGCCCGGAGAGCACCTGCAGGGAAGGGACGTGGGCCTGCAGTGGACTGAGCAGTGACGGCAGCTCACCGAGGGGGCTCGCCAGGCCATCGGGAAGGCCTTCCAACTCTGAGGGCAGCCAACCACCGGGCACGATTCCGTTGGGCGAATAGACGTAGATCAGACGCTTGGGGGCCCCATCGTTCGAAGGCGTCATGGCTTCGAGCCAGGGTAGACTCAAGCACACGCTGCTCCCCCGCAGGAACGATCGACGCGAGAGGACCTTCACTTGCCACCTCCAACCCGGCGATGGGTGAAGGCCTCGCAGCAGGCAACCTCAACGACCAGTTGGCGCAGACTTGGCTGCCCTTCCTCAAGGGCCGCTCGGATGCCCGCGACCAGAGAACGATCGGCAACGGTCAGGCCTCGACCCAAGGCGTAGACGAGGAGCTTCTCCGTTAAGGACTCCTGGAAGCGGTCGTCTCCTCGGAGAGCTCGAATCAGACCCAGAGGGCCGTCGAACGCGCGGCCGCCTGGAAGTTCGCCGGCACTGTCCACCGGCTCCACCACAGCTTCAGGTCCCGGGCTCGTCGGGTAGTTCTCGCGCCAGCCCCCCAACGGCCCGTAATTCTCCAGGCCAAATCCGATGGGGTCCATGGAATCGTGACACAGAGCGCAGGCCGGATCCTCGCGGTGAACGGCCCAACGCTCCCTAAGGCTGAGCGCTGCCGTCGAATCGGATTCGGCCAAGGGGTTGGGTAGAGCCGGGGCGGCGGTGGGCGCTGCGCCCAGGAGTGCTTCCAGAACCCACTTGCCCCGGCGCACCGGGGAGGTGCGGGTGAGCTCACTCGTCCGGGTCAATACCGCCGCCTGGCCTAGAACGCCGCGGCGCGGGGTCGAGGCCAGGGACACACGGCGTAGCGCCTCTCCCTCCACACCCTCGAGACCATACACCTCCGCCAGGGCCTCGTTGGCATGGGTCCAGTCCGCCTCCAGCAACTGCCACAGGCTCAGGCCCTGCCGCAACACGGCGTCAAAAAACGCCACGCTTTCGGCCACCATCGCCTGCTTCAGGCCAGGGCCAAGCTGCGGCGGTTGTTCCTCAGTAGCGCCCACCTCGGGCGAGTCCACCGACTGCGCCCCCAGCAACTGCAGGCCTCCGAGTTGCAGCCACTGGATTGAGAATGACTGGGAGAATGCGAGGGAGCGTGGGTCGTCCAGCATGTGCTCGACCCGGCGCCGGTAGGCCTCGGCGCCGGTGAGCTCTCCGCGGCTCGCGGCTAGCTGAAGAGCCGGGTCGGGGGTCGTGCCCCAAAGGAAGTAGGACAGTCTTGCGGCCAACTCGGAGTCACTAAGAGGGTGAACCTCCCCCGCGACCTCCTCCGGAGACTCCGGCTCGGGACGAAAGATGAAGTGGGGCGAGGCTAGGAGCGCGGTCAACTGAACGAGCAGACGCTCGTCCGCTGCTGCCCCAGGGTCGGGCAAGGCCAGCAGACGCTCGACGTCCGCTGGACGAGCAGGTCGCCGCCAGATGCGGTGCACCAGATGGGCCAGCCGGCTCACCTCCGACTCGGGCTGACCACCGGGCCCCATGCGCTCGGCAAGCTCCGACTGGAACGGGGTCAGGGGCGGAGGATCGAGGGGCCCCTCGAGTTCGATCCACTGCACATACAGGTTTCGATCCCGGCGGGTGGGATCGGGGTGCTCGGGAACGTAGTAGTCGTTCAAGAATCGGACCCCCGCCCGGTGGGAACCCGCCGTGAGCTGGCACTCGACTGCAAACACGTCAGGGAACCCCAGCCGGGCACGGCCCGGGGTAGCCTCCACGCCGAACTCTCCCAGCTGCTGCTTTCCGATGCTGAGTCCCATGCGGGCCAGCTCCGTACCGGCCTGGGTCGCAGCCACTGCGGTACTCAGCCGATAACGGCCATCCTGCGGAACCTCAAAAGTGCCGGCGATGATGCCGTTGGTGCTCAGGACCTTAGCCCCTGCGCGTTCTGCCCCACTGAGCTGCCCGCGCGCCAACTGCCTTCGCTCAGGATCAGCGCTACGGTCCACGGCCACAGCCTCGGAGGCCAGGGCCCCTGCAGTGGAGAGGTACAACTCGACGTCCAGATCTGAGAGGGTAAGGCTCTTGGCTACGGTGTCGAAGCCGTAGCCGATGCCATCCGGTGGGAAGTGTGCGCGCGCGTCGAACTCAACGCCCAACAGATCGCGCACCGTGCGCGAGTACTCGGAGGCGTTCAGGCGCCTCAGGCCCGCGCGCTCCAAGGCCGCCTCCTCCTCAAGCAGGTCTTCAAGGACCCTCACGATCTGGGCACGCTCGTGTGCGTTGGGCTGCTCAGCCTCCCGGGGCGGCATGTCGAAGAGGTCCAGTACCGCCACCACGTCTTCCCAGGTCTCCGCCGCCGCTCGCGCATCTGCGCCGACGCGAAACTCGGTCAGCACCAGGCTCTGGTCCTCATCGAGCTCCGCGTGGCACTCCGCGCAGTAGCGCGCGATGAAGGGCACGACCTCCTCGGCGAACGCGTCGCCCAATACCTCAGGATCCTGGGCATCCTGATGGGTCGCTGTCGCCAGACTCAAGGAAGCCAGCGTCAAGAGGCCCAGGGGGAGGGGCTTGGAATAGCTGGGGGTCACCGGAACATTCTAGGAGCAACTGCCCTCCCGAGCCGAGAGTGTTTTTGAGGCCCAGGGCCTAGAGGGACTCGTAGGGGGTTACCTCTTCGAAGGTGACGCACAGTTTCATGCCCCCCAGCTTGCAGACCACCTCCCGCTTGGCCGAGTTGACCTTGTGCACGAGCACCCGCTGCCGGTAGCGCGGCAGATAGACGAGGTTGCCTTTGCGCAAGGAGGAGAGGAACGCCTCGCGCCGCTCGCTCAGGGTCGCGCCGGTCAGGTCGGCCTCCAATTCGTCCAAGAGCTTGCCTAGGCTGAGGGCCGTCTCTTTCGGAACCTGGGACAACAGGGCGCGTGCGCGCTCCACCTTCCGCAGGCCATCGCGCACCCGCTCCTCGATGCCCTTCTGGGCTTCCGCCTCCAGCTGTTCACCGCGCCGGTCCAGGTCGCCACGCACGTCTTCCAACTCGACGATGCGCTCGCGAGCTTCATCCAGGCGCGCCTCGGCACCGACGCGCAGCTCTTCCGCCGCGGTACGGGCCACGCGCACCTCCTCCATCAGGTCGGCCAGCTCTCCGTCGCGCCTCTCGTGCAGGGACCCGGCGCGCTCGACAAGAGCCTCGGGCAAACCAAGGCGACGGGCGATAACGAGAGCCCCCGACTCCCCCGGGGATCCGATCATGAGGCGGTACCGGGGCTCGAGGCTCCGCACGTCGAATTCGGTGCAGGCATTTTCGGCCCGCACGTGGCGGAAGGCGAACTCCTTGAGCTTGCCGATGTGGGTCGAGCACAAGGTCGGCACGGCCCGCTCCAGCAGGTTCTCAAGCACCGCCTCCCCCAGAGCGGCACCCTCCTCGGGATCCGTCCCGCCGCCGAGCTCGTCGAGCAGCACCAGGGACTCGCTGTCCGCCTGCTCGAGGGCGCCCTTGATGCGCACCAGGTGTGAGGCAAAGGTCGAGAGGTTCTGGCGGATCTCCTGCTCGTCTCCGATGTCCGCCGCCACGCGGCCATACAAGGGGACGGTCGTGCCCTCGGCCGCGGGAACGGGCAGGCCGCAGCGCGTGAGGAGGGCGAACAGGCCGGCGGTCTTGAGAGCCAGCGTCTTACCGCCCGTGTTGGGCCCCGTGATGATCAGCATGTCGAATTCCCCGCCGAGGCGAACGTCGATGGGGACCACGCCGGAGATCTGTCCCTGGCGCTCCTGTTCCAAGAGCAACGGGTGGCGGGCGGAACGCAGGAGCAGGCCCTGCGCGGCACCCGGGTCCCCGGGCTGCAGAGCAGGATGCCCCCCATCACGCGCCGCACATCGAGCCCCGATCGACGCCAACTCCAGCTCCGCCAGTCCCTCGGCTAGGGATTCGAGCCCGCCACGAGCGGCGCGCACTGCAGTGCTGAGCTCAAGCAGGATGCGCTCGGTTTCGCGGCGCGCGTCGGCTTGCACCTCGGCCAAGCGGTTGCCGGGCTCGATAACCTCATTCGGCTCGATGAAGACACTCTCCCCACTCTGGGAGCGGTCGTGTACGAGCCCGCGAACGCGGCCCGAGCTCTTGGCTCGCACGGCCAGCACGGGCCGACCCCCGCGGCGATGGACGGCGGAATCCGAGAGGACCGCCCGTACTCCGCTGCTGGCGACGATGCGGCGCAGGATGGTGTTGATCTCGCTGGATAGGCGATGCCCATCCTTGCCCAACCTGGCCAGAAGAGGTGAAGCGTCCCGGCGCACACGGCCCCGTTCGTCGAGCACCTGGTCAATGGCCTCTACGAGCGAGCGCATGCGCGGCAAAGCCTCGGCCACACGGGCCAGCTCGGGCACCTCCTCCGCGCGACCCGCGAACCAGTCAGCAAGCCGCATGCCGGCCATGCACACGCCACGCAGCGCCATGCAGCGCTCCTCGTCATAGGAGCGCTGGATGCGCCCCCCCGCTTCAATCGGGACGGGATCGGTCACCCCCGCGAAGCTCGGGGCGCCGCCGTGTTTCTCCAGCTCCTGCATCTCCCGCACCCGAGCCAACGCGTCTCGAGCCCCGTCCTTGGAGCGCGGTCCGAGGTCGCGCAGAGCCCGCCGTCCCAGAGAGCTGTGGGCAAAGGTCTCCAATAGAGCCAGAACGACCTCGAACTCGAGAACGGATGCCGAGTACTTGGCACGCCGCGCCTCGAGGGCGCTGGTATCTTCGGAGCCGTGGCAGAGCATGGTGGCCCGTGAGGCTAACGGATAAGATCTCTCCCCATGACACCCCAAGACAAGCATTCGACCCAGGAACAGACCTCGACGCGCTTTGAGACCCGCGCCATCCATGCGGGCCAGAAGCCCGACCCCGTAACGGGCGCCGTGATGACGCCGGTCTACATGACCAGCACCTACGCTCAGAACGCGCCCGGAGATCCCGTGGGCGGGTACGAGTACTCGCGTACGCACAACCCCACGCGCACGGCCCTGGAGGAGAACCTGGCCTCCCTGGAGGGGGGCACCTTCGGTCTGTGCTTCAGCTCCGGACTGGCCGCGACTAGCGCTCTGCTCGGACGCTTCGTCCCTGGGGATCACATCGTCGCCGGCAACGACCTCTACGGGGGCACCTACCGTATCTTCACCCAGGTCTATGAGCGCTACGGAATTCAGTTCACCTTTGCGGATACGACCGATCCCGACGCCGTGCGCGCCGCCATGACCGACGCCACTCGCATGATCTATGTGGAGAGTCCCTCCAATCCGCTACTGCGCTTAACGGATATCGCGAGCATGGCCGAGATCGCGCAAGGGGCGGGCGCCCTCCTGACCGTGGACAACACATTTGCCACGCCGTACCTGCAGACGCCCCTCACCCTCGGTGCGGACATCGTGCTGCACTCCCTGACCAAGTACTTGGGCGGCCACTCCGACGTGGTCGGCGGCGCCCTGATCGGGAACTCCGATGACCTGCGCGAAGAGCTGGCCTTCTATCAGAACTCCTGCGGGGGCACCCCCGGCCCGTTGGACTCCTTCCTGGTCCTGCGCGGCACCAAGACCCTGGCCTTGCGCATGGAGCGCCACTGCTCGAACGCCATCGCCATCGCTCAGCATCTCGAGGCCCATCCCGGTGTGGACCGGGTGCACTATCCCGGCCTCCCCTCCCACCCCCAATACGCCCTCTGCGGGCAGCAGATGCTGCACGGGGGCGGCATGGTCTCCTTCGAACTCTCCGGCGGGGTCCAGGCGGGTGAGACCTTTGCCAGCAGCACGCAGATCTTCACCCTGGCCGAGTCCCTCGGCGGGGTGGAGTCGCTGGTCGAAACACCTCCCAGCATGACCCACGCGTCGATTCCTGCAGAGGTTCGCCGCGCCGCGGGCCTTGAGGACGGCCTCGTGCGACTGTCGGTGGGCGTCGAGCACGTGGACGATCTGATCGCCGACGTGGATGCGGCCCTAGCACTGGCGGGAGCCTGACAGCCGCCGCCCGACCTCCGCAGGCGCTGCCCCAGAAAGGCTGCCCCAGAAAGGCGGCCCCAGAAAGGCGGCCCCAGAAAGGCTGCCCTAGAAAGGCTGCCCTAGAAAGGCGATGACGGGTTCTTGGGCTTCGGCGGGGTCGGGGGCGACTTCGACCCTGGATCGGGCTTGCCCTCAGACCTGGATGCCGACTGCCCCACATCCCCCTCGGAGGGATTGCTTGCCTGCGATGCTGCCGCCCCTAGATGTTCCATGCCAAGACCCTCCGCGCCATCAGACTGACCGAGAGGAGCCGGGTTGTCGCAAACGAGTGCGCGCATGGAACGGCCGGGCTTGAACTTGACGACGCGCTTAGCCGGTACGTCGACCGCTTCGAGGGTGCGTGGATTCTGGGCCTTGCGCGCAAGACGCTGACGCACTTCAAACACACCAAACTCGCGGAACTCCAACCTGTGGCCGAGAGCCAGCTCTCCCACGACCTCATCGAGGAAGAGCTCAAGTACTTCCTTGACGAGCACCTTGGTCATGCGCGCTCCCTTGAGTCGTTCCAGCCGAGCCTTGGCCTTCTTGGCGCGCTCGCCCCCGCGAGCCAGATCCGCTCCCACCTGATCCTGGGCCACCTGAAACTTCTCGTCTTGGGAGCGATTGATCTGCTCAGTGATGCGCGCAACCAACTCTCGCTTGGTTGTGGTCTGGGCAGATGTAGAGGCCATGGTCGGTAAGGGTCCGGGCAGGAAGGACAATCGGTGCCGTTGAAGCCGGAGGGCAGGCGACAGCGGGAGGGCGGGGCGCTCTCCCCATCCTCCAAACGGATGATCCCTCGCCATCAAGTTCTTGTCAAGACTGGACTTGCGTCGCTTCGGGTCGCGGCGTTCGGAGGGCGCGCGCGGCTCCAATCAACTCTCTAGGACAAAGGTCACGGGGCCGTCATTGAGCAGCTCGACGGCCATTTGGGCCCCGAACACACCTCTGGAGCAGGGCACCCCCAGGGCCTCCAGGGCCTCGACGAAGCACTCGTATAGCGGCTCGGCAAGGCTCGCCTCCAAGGCCTGGTCGAATGAGGGCCGGCGTCCGCGGCGGCCGTCCGCAGCGAGGGTGAACTGACTCACCACGAGCAGCTCTCCACCCACCTGATCGAGAGAGAGATTCATGCGTCCCTGGTCGTCGGGGAAGTACCGCAAGCGACCAACGCGCTCAGCCAAAGCCCTGGCCCTGGCCTCGTCATCCCCATCCAGGATCCCCACCAGGACCAGCGCACCTCTGCCGATCTGAGCCACCCGAGCACCTTCCACATCAACACTTGCCTGCGTCACCCTCTGGATGACGGCCTTCAATTCTCTGCACCGTCATCGTGCTCCGGGTCAACCGTTCCCTTCGGCTGACCCGCGCCTTCCAAGTGAACACGGGCACGCACACTCTGCAGCAACCCTGCGAGATCTCCCTGGTGCGCGGCGGCGTCCACCACCTCCTGCCAGCGTTCCTGAGCTAGATCCAGGTGTTTCTTCGCTCGCTCCTGTTCCTCAGGACGTTTAGGACTACCGGCCAGCTGCCCGTGCAAGAGAGCCTGCTGCACGATGGGCAAGAGAGCCTCAGGGTCGGCCAACTCCGCTCGCCGAGCCGTGTCCAGGGAGTCTTCGATCCGCCCTTGCTCGTGCTGGGCCACAGCCATGACGGCCAAGCGTCTCGCGCGTCCGACCTGCTGGCCAGCGTGGGTCAGCAGAAGAGCCTCCGCCTCCTCTGCCAGGCCTAGCCGTACCCACATGAGCGCCAGGTCCACCTCATCTTGCATGCGCCGGACATGGGCTACCCTCGGATCCCCACGGGTCTGGTCCAGCCAATGCTCCAAGGCGATGGCAGCCTGAGCCACGTCTCCCTCCTGGGCCAGGATCCAGGCCTCCAGATGACGGGCACGCAGGTGGGACGGATCGAGCTCCAGAGCCCGGGCCAATGCCGCGCGAGCAGCAGGCCAGCGATCCGCCAGCTGACGATCGCCCAGCAGGACGTGGGCCCGGGTGTAGTGTGCCCAGGCGTTATCCCGGTCCAGGGTCAGAGCGTCATCGAGCAGTGCAAGGGCCTCGTCACCTTCCATCAGCCGCGCCGCGAGGATCAGGTTTGCCGGTGTGGGATCGGATTGGGCTCGCTCCGCATGGGCCGTCACGAGGGGCTCGGTCTCCTGCCCCACCTGCTCAGCCCGCTCCCATTCGAGATCCTGCAACCAGAATCCGAGCTCAAGATTGTCCCTGGCGTCCCGGGCCACAGGCCTCAACAGGTCCAGGGCCGCCTCCAGCCTGCCCTCGTCGTAGTAGGTGCGTGCAGCACGCAAGGCCAGTTCCTCCCCAGGGTCGAACTCGGCACCGGGGGATTGCCAGGTCGCTTCCCAGCGTGGCCGGTGGCTGGAACAGGAGGCGCACAGGCAAGACAGCAGAGCCAGAGCAGACCACACCTTGCGTCGTGAAGGACGCCTCGCGGCCGGGGGTGCAGGGCCCCTCGGCGCGCTGGCCGACGTGAGCGTCGACAAGTTCATCATCGCGGTGTTTGGGAACCAGGAAGGGACGCCCCATCGACATGCGATCCGTTCCTGACCTGGCCGCGAAATAGCAGCCGGGGACCACGCTGCTCGGTCCCATCAGTGTCCTTCCACAGGGCGTTTCCCTCTGCCGTCACGATCACTTCGCTCAAACCCGCGCGCAGCACCATGCGGATTTCCTTGTAGGCCGCCAGGTTCCAGGCGTCGATCTGGGCGCGGAGCAACTCTTGCCCATTGGTGCCTGCACGGTGTTTCAGCACCAGCTCCAGGCCGTCAGTGGTCGGAAGCTCGGTGCGTTCAAAGAGCGCATCATCGAGAGTCATGACGCAGTGCTCCACCAACCCCGCAGGCCCCTCGATAGTGATGAGGTCCGCCAGCAGGATGGCGCGGCCCAAGAACGCATCGGTCCAAGGAGTCGGCAGGACCCTGGTCGGAGGCACGCGGCCCTCTGGGGCCGGATCAGGCGCGGCAGTCGCCGGTGCCCGCGGGACGGCCGAGGCCTTGGCGTCCCCGCCGGGACCCGCACAAGCGACGAGCATCAGGGACGCCACGAGGGGGAGTAGATGGGGAAGAAGACTTGGTTTCATGGGGTTTCTCCTCAACGTAATCCGCAGGCGATCAGGGCTCGATCACGGGTGGCAGAGGCTCGCTCGCGGGCCTTTAGAGCGCCGAGCGCCAGGGCTCGATCCACCTCGGCGGGGTCGGCCAGCAGCTCGCGGCGCCGCTCACGTGCGGGACTGAACTGCTCATCGATGGCCTCGATCAGGCGCATTTTCAAGTGGCCATAGCCCGGAGCGCCCTCGCCCCCGGCACGCAGGCGCTCCCCCCACTCCGCCAGTTCGCCCGCCTCCAGGAACAGAGAGAGGAAATCAAACAGGAGGACACCTTCAGGATCCTTGGGCTCTTCCGGCGCACGCGAATCCGTGACAATGCGCCCAACAGCTTTCTTGAGCGCCTTGCCCTCCTCGAAAATCCACAGGCCGTTGCCGTAGGATTTGCTCATCTTCTCGCCATCGAGCCCCGGCACGCGAGCCATCTTGCCCGACTCGGGCAGACGCGCCTCAGGCCGCACGAAGACCTCGCCGTAGGTCGAGTTGAAGTAGCCCGCCATGTCCTGGGCCATCTCCAGATGCTGCACCTGATCCTTGCCCACGGGCACGATGGTCGAGTCGTAGGCCAGGATGTCCGCGGCCATCAGGATCGGGTAGGTGAAGAGCCCCACGACGGGCTTGATCCCATGGGCCATCTTGTCCTTGTAGGAGTGGGCACGCTCAAGGAGTCCCATGCCCGTGACCGTGGACAAGAGCCAGGTCAACTCGGTCACTTCGGGCACGTCACTCTGCCGGAAGAACGCCACGCGCTCGGGGTCAAGGCCTAGGGCCATGTAACCCACGGCCACCTCACGCACGTTATCGCGGAGAACCTCCGGGTCCCGGGTGGACGTCAGCGCGTGATAGTCCGCGATAAAATAGAAGTGCTCCCCCTCTTCGTCCTGAGAGGCGATGTGCTGGCGCATGGCACCGAAGTAGTTGCCCAGGTGTAGCTGGCCGCTGGACTGGATACCGGAGAGAAACGTGTTCATTTCAGCGCAGTGTAGGGCGCAAGGGGTGCCAGGAAGGAGGCCAACAGGCACCGAGGTCGGGGACGGAGATCCGCGCACCCGGCACCGTGGCGAATCGGACAGTAGCAACGGTTTCGGGGGGCTACAACCGAAGGCTCCCACCGATCCATCCCCCCCATGCTTGCAATGCCAGCGGTGGGCTCGACAATCCACCCCTCCCATGCGACTTCGCCCAAACTCGAGAGGCCCCCGGCGGACGCCCAGCAGACGCCGGGCGTCCTCACTTTGGATGAGCCTGCTGGCCGGGGCCCTCGCAGGGTGCGCGGGCCCCGGCCAGGAGCGGCACCTAGCACCGCTGATCAGCGAGCTCTCCACGGCCGGAGGCGAGCGCGAGATGGAAGCACTGGGCGGTGCGGTCGTGGTACGCCGCAAGGTGGAGAACGGCGCGGTCACATACTGGGCCCTTCGGCCCCTGGCTTCCCACGCGCGCAGCAGCCCCGAGCGCAGCGAGTCCTCATTTCTGCCTCCCTTCGGCAGCGTGGTGCTCACGCCGCGGGAGAGCATCTATCAGTTGCTCCCCCTAGCCCGCTACTCGCGCCAGTACTACCCGGACGCGCCAGACACCTGGACCTTCTTCGGACTGCCCGGGTTCTATTGGTCGAAGACCAACGACGGACGCATCGTACGTGCCCTGGTTCCTATCGGCGGAGTGGTCGAGCACTTCCTCTCCTACGACCGGATGGTGTTCGTACTGATGCCTCTGTTCATCCGCTATGAGCGCAACGGTCGGGAGACCACACATTTCCTGTTTCCGTTCTTCTCCTGGTCTCGCCCGATCGAGAGTGACGACCCGGAGCGCGCAGAGAACGGGGGCGGTAACGACTGGCGCGTGTGGCCACTCGTTGGCGTCAACAGCTGGGAGGGCCGCTACAGGCGCTGGTTCTTTCTGTGGCCATTCTTTCATTGGCAGAGCAACGACCTCGACCGCCCCGATGGCAATCAGGACAAGCGCTGGATGGTCTGGCCCCTCATCGGCGGTCATAAACGCGGAGCGACGACGAGCTGGATGGCGCTCTGGCCATTCTTCGGCTACTCGGCCAATTCGCAGAACGGGTTCTGGGCGTGGGACGGCCCCTGGCCCTTGGTGACCATCCAACGGGCGGGAGACACAGGCCAAGCCAGCCGCACGCGGGTGTGGCCGTTCTACTCGCACTTCGACGGAGACGGCATGACCTCAACCCACGTGTTGTGGCCCATCTTCAATAAGCGGCGCGAGGTGTACGGAGATGTAGTCAAGGACACAACCCTGGTACTGCCCTTCTACCAGGCCTGGAACAAGCAAGGCCCCGAAGGCCCGAGCAGCTGGCGCAAGGTATTCCCCTTCTTCAGCCGGTACAAATCCGAAGCAGACGACGAGTCCTCCTTCGCCTTCCCCGACCCGAGCCCCTTCACCTGGCGGCTGGATTTCGTCGACGAGCACTACGCATGGATGTGGGAGTTGTACAGCCAACGCCGCACGGGCGAGCGCCTGCGCGAGCGCAGCTGGTTGGGCCTGTGGAGGCGGGAGAAGGGCGAGGGCGAAGATCGGCGCTCCATAGTGGGCCTCTGGGCCCGTCGCGACTATGTGGATGAGGGGGTGCCCACCATCGAACAGTCCGTACTGTTCGGGCTCTTGCGCTGGCGTTCGGGTCCCGAGGGCGTCACTCTTCTCAAACCGGCCTTTCCCGGTCCCGGTTGGCCCCTCAAGCGGACCGGCCGAACGGCCCAGTAGCAGGGCCCCGATCCATGGACTCCACCTCCGACATCCTGACCCTGGCGTTTGGAGCCAGCGTGCTCTACCTGCTCTATCAGATGCGCAGCTTCAGGAAGTTCCTGGGTGCTGCAGGCTTCCGGATCGAGCTGGGAATAAAGGTCCTACGTCGGCTGCACCACCTGCCTAGGCGCCGGCGCTGGTTCTTGGACCAACTATTCACCAGCGGCATCATGAACGTGCACGTGGTGCTGCTCGTGGGCTTGTTCGTGGGAATGATCCTCTCCCTCCAGATGGGCATCGAGTTGGCCCGCTACGGACAGCAGGATCAGATCGGGGTCATCGTGGCCGCCTCCATGGCGCGGGAGATGGGCCCTTTCATCACCGCGGTCATCCTCGCCGCGACCGTGGGCAGCGCACTGGCTGCTGAGATCGGCACGATGAGCGTGGCCGATGAACTCTCGGCCCTCGAGGTCTTGTCCGTGGATAAAGTGTCTTTCCTGGTGCTTCCCAGGGTCGTGGCTCTGGCGATCATCGCTCCGTTCCTGACTGTTCTCTGCAACACGATCGGCATCCTTGGAGGAGGCTTCGTGGCCGGCTCGCAACTGCACGTGGGCTGGGGCCTCTACATGGACTCCGCCATTCAAGCCCTTCGTACGACAGGTGAGGTCATCCAGCTTCCCAAGGATGTCTTTGCGGGCCTGTTCAAGGCCAGCGTCTTTGGAGGGATCGTGGCGATCATCTCATGTTCGTGCGGATTGAAGGCCAAGGGTGGCGCCCTAGGTGTCGGCCGGGCCACGTCCCACGCCGTGCGCGACTCCATCATCGCAGTCATCGTGGCCAACTACTTCCTGACCTGGATTCTCTATCAGAACTGACCATGCCCAGTGACGCTGACACACTGATCAGGCTGGAAGGGGTGCACAAGTCCTTCGGGGACCAGCACATCCTGCGCGGGCTCAGCTTCGACGTGCGTCGTGGCCAGTGTCTGGGGGTGATGGGTGGCTCCGGCTCGGGCAAGTCCGTCACCCTCCGGCACGTGATCGGCCTGCTGCAGCCCGACGCCGGTCGCGTCGTGGTGGACGGGCAGGACATGGCCCAGACCAGCGAGGCCGACTTGGCCGCCCTGCGCAGGCGCATGGGCTACGTCTTCCAGGAGAGCGCCCTGATCAACTGGCTCACGGTGGCCGAGAACCTGGCCCTGCCCCTGGAGGAGACGACCGACCTGAAGCCCGCTGAGATCAGCGACCGGGTCGCGCACACCCTGGGCCTGGTGCACATTCCCGACGCCGCCGACAAATTCCCTAACGAGATTTCAGGGGGCATGAAGAAGAGGGTGGGGTTGGCGCGAGCCTTGATCACCCAACCTGAAATCGTTCTGTACGACGAACCCAACGCGGGGCTGGACCCGCGTATTTCTCGCTCCATCAACGCGCTCATTCGCGAACTCTCCGACACCCTTGAAGTCACTTCGCTGGTCGTCGAGCACCGCATCGACTGCCTCAAGGCGGTGGCCGACGAGGTCATTTTTATGCACGCAGGTGTCGCCCTCGTGCGCGAGCCTATCGAGACGTTCTTCGATCCCGACGAACCCAAACTGAAGGAGTTCCTTGGCGTCTAGCGCCCGGGAGACATCACCATGCACACCAACCGTCACGTTCTCCTGGGTATCTTCTTCGTCTCCATCATCGCCCTGCTGGCGTGGTTCACCCTGTTCAAGACCGACTTCTCCTTGCTCGCCGAGCGTAAGCAGTGGAGCGTGCGCTTCGCTGAAGCAGGTGGACTGCGCAAGGGAGATTCGGTCCTAGTGGCAGGCATGCGCTGGGGCCGGGTCGAGGCCCTTACCTTCGACTCGAGCGCCGGGCCGGAAGAGCGCGTGGTGGTGAACCTCTCGCTGGACCGACCGGTAGACCTCTACCCCGATTATGCCATTCGAATCGAGAGCGCCACCGTTCTGGGAGGCATGCAGCTATCCATCGAACCGGGCACCTTCCAGAGCGACACCATGGCAAAAGGTGCAAAACTGAATGGTGAGGTCGTCCCCGACGTGCTCAAAGCTATGGGCGGAGTGGTCTCCGAAAACCGCGAGACCCTGACGAACATGATTGCGGGGTTGGATCAGATCGTGAACGAGGTGCGCGGCGGCAAGGGCATCCTCTCGCGCCTGCTCTACGACGAGAACCTGGGAGAAGACCTCTCCAGAACCGTCAACAGCCTGAATGAGACCTTCATCAATTTAACCGCCATCAGCGCGGATCTCCGCGATGGCAAAGGCACCCTCGGGCGCCTCCTGAAGGACGACGAGCTCTATCGCTCGATCCAGACGCTCGCCACCGAGATCACTGCGGTGGTCGATGACGTGCGCGAGGGCAAGGGGACGGTCGGTGCCCTGCTGTACGACGAGAACCTCGCCAGTGATTTCAAATCGGGCGTGGCTGACCTCTCGGACATCGTCCAACGCATCAATGCTGGCGAAGGCACCCTAGGCCTCCTCATCCGCGACGAGAAGATTGGTCAGAACCTTGAACGCATCACAACGGATCTGGCCGAGGGTCGCGGCACCCTGGGCAAGCTGCTCTCCGACGAGGAGATCTACACCAACTTGCGTGTGATTTCCGAGGACCTGTCCGTGGCATCCGCCGCCCTGCGTGAGGGTCGCGGCACGATGAGCCGTCTGCTCTACGAGGACGAGCTGTACTCGGAGATGGAACGCGCCCTACACACCCTGACGGGTACCCTCGAGGAGGCGCGCGAGGCAGCCCCCATCAACACCTTCCTGAACACGCTCTTCCTGGGCTTCTAGCGATCGGTGCGCGCAAGGCGCTCGATCCACTTGCCGATCATGTCGGCTTCCACGTTGACCGGCGTGCCGACTTCGGCCGCGCCCAGGTTGGTGAGCTCCAGGGTCAATGGAATCAGCGCCACGTCAAACTGCCGGCCCTTGGGCCGGACAACGGTCAGGCTCACTCCATCCAAGCTGATGGAACCCTTGTCCACGAGGTAGCGCTCAAGCCCTGGATCCACCTCGAAGGTGATGACTCGGCCGCCATCCCCCACATCCTGGATGGCCGTGACGCGCCCAGACCCGTCCACGTGGCCACTGACCATGTGCCCATCGAGTCGATCCCCCAGACACAGGGCGCGCTCCAGGTTGACCATGCGACCAGCCTCCAACGCCCCGAACCAGGTGCGCTCCAACGTCTCCCTGGATAGGTGGAAGACGAGGTCATGGGGTGCCTCGGATTCTCCGGGGGACACCGGACGGCGGTCTGCCACGGTCAGGCACACGCCGCAGATGGCGATGCTCTGGCCGGTCTCCACGGGCCAGGGGGCAGAGCCATCTGAGGGCAGGGGCAAAACGAGCTCTGCCCCCTCGCCCAGGGGCTCAAAAGCGCACACGGGGACGCAGGATTCGATGATTCCGGTGAACATGGGGACGGCTCGGGTGCTGGCAGGGTAGCGTGGCAGGGCTGCAAGGCTAGGGGGGCCGCCGTGAACCCCACCTGGGAGTTCCCCGGCCCCCTGGAATGCCCCTTCCTGGGGTTGTCAGGCTTGACGCCCCCTATCCCCCCGACTACCCTTCCGGGCCCTTTTCCGGAGCCATGGTCTCCCCGCTCTTTACGATTTTAACGCTCTTCCCGGAGGCGCTTCGTCCTTATCTTGAGGTCGGCGTCCTGGGCAACGCCCTCGACAAGGGTTTGGCCCGTGTCGAGTTGGTGGATTTTCGCGACTGGACTCGCGATCGCCATCGCTCCGTCGACGACCGCCCCTTTGGCGGCGGCCCGGGCATGGTGCTCACGCCAGAACCCATCGCCGAGTGCATCGAGTGGGTGGAAGCCAAGCACGGTCCGCACCGACGCTTTGTTCTGGACCCCTCAGGCTCCACCTTCAACCAAGCCCGCGCTGCCCAGTTTTCGAGTACGCCACGCAGCCTACTGCTGTGCGGCCGCTACGAGGGCATCGATCAACGCTTGATCGACGTCTTCGATCTCGAGCCCATCTCCATGGGTAACTACGTGCTCTCCGGCGGTGAACTGCCCGCCCTGTCCATCGTGGACGCCGCCGTGCGACTCCTTCCAGGAGCCCTGGGCGACGAACGGTCGGCCAGCCTGGACTCCTTCCAGCAAGACTCCTGCAACTCGGGGTCAGACCCTGGAGACCGCCCGCAGCTCGATCACCCGCACTGGACGCGACCCGCCTCCTGGCGCGGTCACGAAGTTCCGGCCGTCCTACGCACCGGCGACCACGCGGCCATCGAGACCTTCCGCAAGAGCCAGGCCCAGGAGCGCAGCGAACGCAAGCTCGCCCTGGAGAACGCCCCCATTGAACACGCCCTGGATTCTTCCGGGGCGCAGATTTCGAACAAGCCGAATCCGAACAAGCAGCTTCCAAACAACACGAACTGACGGGCAGACGCGACGGCGCGGCTAGCCCATTCCCTCGAGACCTCCACCCCTTGGGTGTCCAGCACACCCACGCATCCGATGCAACTGATTCAAACCATTGAGAACGAGCTGAAGAAGCCCGCGGGCGCCCTTCCCGCAGTCCACGTGGGAGACACTGTGGAGGTCCACTACCTCATCCGCGAAGGCGACAAGGAACGCGTGCAGATCTTCACCGGCACCATCCTGGCCCTGAAAGGCCGTGGCATCCGTCGCTCAATCACCGTTCGGCGCATCGTGCAGGGCGAAGGGGTGGAGCGCATCTTCCCCTTGCACAGCCCGCGCGTCATTGACATCCAGGTCACGCGCCGTGGCGACGTGCGCCGCTCCAAGCTCTACTACCTGCGCGATCGCGTGGGCAAGAAGACGCGCGTGAAGGAGTTGTTGGGCGAGAAGGTCCGCCAGGGTCGAGCCGCAGAGAAGGCCCGACGCGAGAACCAGGCTGCCCAAGCCAACCAGGCGGCCGAGGCCGCCGACATAGATCAGGGTGCCGACCAGGAGGCCGTGGAGGCTTAGGCCTCCCCCACCGCTCGACCCGCGGCCCAGTGCACCTGCTTCCCCGCAGGACTCTGCAACGAGGCCAACCCTCACCCCATCCCCACCCCACGCGCCTCGTGCGCGGACCCGACAGGCCATACGGTCACGGGCCAACGAAAGCACCGCGCACAAGCGAATGGTCGAAAACCTCGGACGCAAAGTCACTCTGATCTTCTCTCTCATGGCCTTGGCCGTCACGGCCTTGTACTTCGGGGGATTTCGCCTGGGCCTCGACCTGGAGGGCGGTACGCGCCTGGTCTACTCCGTAGACTTCGAGCGGGCCGCAGCCGATGGTCTAATTCAGGAGCGCGAACTCCAGAACAAGGATCAACTCTTCAATGAGATGCGCGAGATCTGGCAGCAGCGCCTTGACCCAACCGGCGTGCGTGAGATCCCTATCCGGCGTGAGGGCGAAAACCGCATCGTGATCGAGCTGCCCGGCAGCGCCGCGCAGATGAACAAGGAGGTCAGCGGAACCCTGGGAGCCGACCTCAATCTGACGGGCATCACCCTGCGCCTGGCCGGCGAGAGTGCCCAATGGGATGACTTCCCCTCAAGCGGAGGTGAGCTGCAAATCGACAACGAACGCGTTCGCTATTCCAAGCGTGTGGCTAACCAATTGATAGGGTTGGAACGCAACTACGGCAACGAAGGCGCGCCCAGTGCCCACACCAATGGAACCAGTGTCAGCCTGGTGGCCATCGACCCCTGGCGGCGCCTGATCGAGGACGTGGGCTCGATGTCATTCTTCATCGAAGCTAGCCGAGACACCCTGGGTGCCGTGGGCGACGTCGCCAGCGAATTGGTCGTTGCCCAACAGTGGAAGCGCGACAACCCCGAGTTGTCCATTACCGAATACAACGCCAGCCTGGCCCGTGAGGAAGGCCCGCGCAGCCGACTGCGCTTCCTCCCCATGGCCCTCGACGAAGGCACCCTGGAGACCGCTGAAGCGGATCGCCTGCAGGCCCTAGTGGTCGATGAGAACCCCAATTGGCAGTTCTCCGGCTCTCAGGTTCAGTCGGTCTTCCAGTCCCAGGACCAAATGGGCATGCCGGCGGTGGGCTTCGAGATGAAATCCTTCGCCAAGTCAGACTTTGGCGATTTCACTGAAGACAACGAGGGCCGACGGATGGCCATCGCCATCAATGACGAGATAGTCACCTTCCCCAACATCGAAGAGGCTCTGCCCGGCTCGGGGATCATTCGCGGCAACTTCACAAACGAAGAGGTGCTCGACCTCGTCAAGATTCTGCGCTCGGGTTCTCTCCGGATCCGACCCAGCTTCGAAGGCCAGGAAACCGTTGGCGCCACCCTGGGTGACGACTACGTCCGGCGCGGGTTCATGGGCGTGGGCCTGGGGCTGGGCGTCGTGCTGCTCTTCATGATGGCCTACTACCGCCGCCTGGGCATGGTGGCCGCCGTCAGCCTCATCTACAACCTGGTGCTCCTGGCGGGCGCCCTGGCGTTCTTCCAGGCCACCCTGACCCTACCGGGAGTGGCGGGCATCATCCTCACCGTCGGCATGGCCGTGGATGCCAACATCCTGATCTACGAACGGATTCGGGAAGAGGCTGAGAAAGGACGCAAGGCCCTGCAATCGGCCAAGGACGGGTTTGGCAACGCCCTCTCCACCATCGTCGACGCCAACCTGACGACACTGATCACCGGCGTCATCCTCTACAAGTTCGGAACCGGTCCCGTGCGCGGTTTCGCCACGACGCTCTCGGTGGGCATCCTGACGTCGATGTTCTCCGCCCTGGTGGTCACGCGCGTGCTGGTCAACCGCCAGATCGAAGGTGGCCTTGAGCAGTTCAATATGACCCGCTGGGTGCACGCCACCAAGATCCGCTTCATGGCCAAGGCGCGCATGGCCATGGCCATTTCGGTGGTCCTGATGATCGCTGGCGTCAGCTTCTTCACCTTCGGTGTGGACGACCAGGACAAGCTAGGCATCGACTTCCTCGGCGGCATGACCATGACCGTGCGCATGGAGGAGCCTCACCAAAAATCAGAGGTGGTCGATATGGTGCAAGGTATCGGCGGCATTATCGGCTCCTCGGCCGAGGTCAAGGAGATCCTGAACTCCGCAGCAGGGGACGGCTTCACCCGCTTTCGCATCACCGCCAAGGGCCAGGCTGGCGAGGCCGTTGCCGCAGGCGGCGATGCCTTGCAAGAATTCCGCAGCCAGATAATGTCTGCACTGCGCGAAGTCCTCCAGCTGGGCCCCATCGAAGAGCTGACCCTTGCGGACGGCAAGGCGAGCGGCGTGCTCTACCTGGAACGCACACACTCCACGGCAGACTTGGCCGCTCGATTGGCCGAATCCCCCGTGGCGCTACAGAACGCCGTGGTCACGCAGGTGTCTGCTGAGGGCGCCTCTGTCAATCGCATGCGCTTCGAGGGCCGTGTCAGCGACACCAAGACCCTGGGTTCCCTGCAAGATCAACTTCTCCAGGCCTCCCAGGGCTGGCAGGATTCGAACCTGGTTCCGATATCCTTGGCCTCCCCCGTGGACGAGGTCAACGCGGTGGGCGCGCAGGTCGTGAGCGAGCTACGCGACAAGGCAATCTTTGCCATCCTCTTGTCTCTCTTCGCCGCCGTGATGTACATCCGCGTTCGTTTCGCCGAGTACTCCTTCGGGTTTGCAGCCGTGGCGGCTCTGACCCACGACGTGCTCATCACCCTTGGTGCCTTGGCCGTTGCGGACCGCTTCATCCCCTTCATCGATACCGAGATCAACCTACCCATGATCGCGGCGTTCCTGACGATCATCGGCTACTCCCTCAACGACACGATTGTCGTGTTCGACCGCGTGCGGGAGAACCTGCCGCGCATGGAGGGCAGTCTGTCGAACATCATCGACCGCTCCATCAACCAGTGCCTGTCTCGTACCCTGCTCACGTCCCTGACGACGATGATCTCGGTGGTGCTGCTGCTGGCCTTCAACCTGGGCACAGGCAACGTCATCGAGGGCTTCGCCTTCGCGCTGCTTGTGGGTGTATTGGTCGGAACCTACTCCTCGATGTTCATCGCCAGCCCCGTGCTCCTGTGGCTTGAGAGTCGCCGCCAGCACGGCCTGAGCGCCGACGACCCCACCAAGAAGGGCAGCAAGGCTGCCACCGCCTAGGCCGGGCTCGTAACCTGTGCCGCCACGATGCGCGTCGCCCTGGTCCTGACGCTCCTGGTGGGAGCCCTGCTCCTGGCAGCGGCCTGGCAGCGTGAGTCCGGACCGGAAGAACAGGGACCTGTCCCGGGCCAGGAGCCGGGGGCGGACGATGGTTGGAGCCACCTGATCCTGGGCGAACCCAGTGGTGCCCCGGCCCTGGCCGTGGATCCCCCACCGGCAGCCCGGACACCTCTCCCGGGGAATGGGCTGCCCGTGCCCCCAGCGGATGTGCCCACCCCACCAACCGAGGCCATCGGCTTCACCTATGTGGTGCAGCCCGGGGACACGCTCTCCCAGATCTGCAGCCGGTTCTACGAGGACCGCATGGGTCGCTCCCTGACGGAGTTGTCCCACTTGGTTGCAGAGCACAATGGGCTCTCCAGTGTGAATGCGATTCGGGCTGGAGACCTCTTGGTACTGCCATCCCTTCTCGGGGACCAAGCGCCCTAGGGCTGGGCGCGCGGGCTGCGAGCGGGCTCGAGCACTTGGATCTCAGCGCGGCCCTCGGCGGAGCGCTGGAGGTTTCCCAGAGCCGTCTCGGAGACCCTCAGACGCAGGCGCAGGATGCTGTCCTCAACATACTCCTCTTCGATGATCCCTCCGCCCGCGCGTAGCTGAGCCACGAGCTTGCCCTCGCCGGCCGAGACGTCGATCTGGATCAAGTTGGAGCGTTGATCGAGGCGGCGCGTGACGCATTCGATCAGACGCTCGATTCCCTGCCCCGTGTGAGCGCTTGTGTGCACAACGTCTGCGGCAGAGTGGTTACCCAGCAAGAGGTGTAAGTGGATGGGGTCGGGCACCCGGTCCACCTTGTTGAACACGATGACGTGCGCCTCGAGTCCAGGGGCCACATCGGCCAGGACCTCGTCCACGGCCTTCATCTGGGTGGCGGCATCGGGGTGCGAGGCGTCCACCACGTGCAGCAGCAGGTCCGCGTGGATGGTCTCCTCCAGCGTGGCGTGGAAGGAAGCCACAAGGTGGTGCGGCAGGCGTTGGAGAAAGCCCACCGTGTCCGATAGCAACACCGTACGCCGGTCGGGGAGGATCCACTTGCGCGTCCGGGTATCGAGGGTGGCGAAGGGCATGTCCTCCACCAGCTCGTTGGAGCCCGTAAGCCGGTTGAGCAGGGTCGACTTGCCCGCGTTGGTGTACCCCACGAGTCCCACCTTGAACTCCTCGCTGCGCGTGTCAAGTTGGCGTCGCTTGCGCTTCTCGATCTCCTTGAGCTGGGCCCTCAGGTCGGAGATGCGCCGATTGAGCAGACGCCGGTCGGTCTCGAGCTGGGTCTCCCCGGGTCCGCGGGTACCGATGGCGCCCTCCATCCGCTCCAAGTGCGTCCACATGCGGAGCAACCGCGGCAGGAGGTACTCGTTCTGGGCCAGCTCGACCTGTAGGCGGGCCTGTCGGGTCTGGGCCCGATTGGCAAAGAGGTCGAGGATCAACTCCGAACGATCCACGACCCGCAGCTCCCAGGCTTTCTCCAGGTTTCGTATGTGTGCGGGGCTCAGATCGTTGTCCACCACGACCACATCCGGCTTGAGGGACTGGACCTCCTCCCAGATCTCCTCCACCTTGCCCTTGCCCATGAGGGTGGCGGGATGGGGGGTGTGCCGTTTCTGAGTGACGCCCACGCCCACGACTTCCGCGCCAGCGGCGTGCACTAGGGCCGAGATCTCCGAGAGTTCGCCGTCGAATTCGGGCGGAAACTCCGGAAAGAGGACGCCACAAACGAGAGCGCGCTCGCGCTCGGCTTGGTTGGACTGCGGCTCGGAGCTCATGAACTAGAGAGCGCACTCGCCAAGGACCGTCGCTCGATACCTACGCTCTCGATCATCGCCTCATTGCCCTGGGGCGTCAGCTCGGTATGCGCCAGCCACTCGGGCCGTGCGCCTTCGAAGTCTGAACGGTGATGCACGCCGCGCGACTCTTCCCGGGCCAGAGCACTCAGCGTGATCAGCTGCGCGACCTCGAGCATGTTCGAGAACTCCCAGGCGCGCGGGTCCTCGAGAGGCATGGCCCGCACAGCCCGTGACCAAAAGCGCATCTTGTCCAGCGCCTCGTTCATGCCGGTTCCCGTGCGCCGCACTCCCAGCTCGCGCCACATGAGCGACTTCAAGGAGTAGACGAGGTCGTCCACGTTGACCCTCACGGGAGGGGTCTTGGGCCCTTGCTCCCGAACCGTGAAGCTGGGAAGGCTGCGGCTGACGTCCGCCTGGACGGTCTGCCCGACGGCCGCACCCGTGGCGGCCCCCAGAACCAGAGCCTCGAGCAGGGAATTGGATCCCATGCGGTTGGCCCCGTGCAGCCCAGAGCTTGCCACCTCCCCCACCGCCCACAGTCCGGGCACCGAGGTGTGTCCCTCGCGGTCCACCTTGAGGCCGCCTACCTGGTAATGGCAGCCCGGGCGCACTGGAATCGGATCGGTTGCGATGTCGATGCCGAAGAACTCGCAGATGGAGGACAGTCCGCTGAAGGCCTGGTGTGGATCTCGATCAAGTCCGGACAGGTCCAGGTAGGCGCTGGTGTCGTCCGTGGCCAGCATGCTGTCGAAGACGGCGCGGCTGACAACGTCCCGGGGAGCAAGCTCCGCGGCGGGGTGAGATTCCGGCATGAACCTCAGACCATTGCGGTCACGCAGAACACCTCCCGCCCCGCGCACGACCTCAGAGATCAGGACCCGGGCCGCCCCGGCGATGTAGAGACAGGTCGGATGGAACTGGATGAACTCCATGTCGCGCACGACGGCGCCGGCACGCACGGCCATGGCCACGCCATCGGCGGTCGCGATAACGGGATTGGTTGTCTCGCGGTAGATCTGGCCCGCGCCACCGGTCGCCAGGATGATCTGTGGCGCCTGGAAGACGACAAGTTCGCGCCGTTCGGTGGAGCACAGCACTCCGGCCACTCTCCCCTCAGGTGTGGAGAGCAGGTCAATGGCGAACACGTGTTCAAATGAGGAGATCCGTTCCGTGGCTCGTACGCTGCGAACGAGGCTGCTCTGGATGGCCTTGCCCGTGGCATCCACACCCGCGTGCACGATTCGTGGTTGGGAATGCCCCCCCTCCTTGGAGAGTTCCAGGGCGCCCGACTCGTCGCGGTCCAGCTCGGCGCCCATGGACAGCAGGGCCTGCACCGCAGCGGGTCCGCAGGAGACCACGTCCTCGACCACCTTCGGGTCGGCCAGGTCACACCCCACCCGCAGGGTATCCTGCACGTGAGCGGCGATGCTATCCCCCTCTCCCAAGACGGCCGCCATCCCCCCCTTCGCGAGCAGGGTGTTCGAACTCTCCAGGGCGGCCTTGGAAAGCAAGGCAACGGAGGAGCCCGCTCGAGCAGCCTCCAAGGCGGCCGTGCTGCCTCCAGCCCCGCTGCCCACCACCACCGCATCGAAGCGATACTGGGGAACGTTGCGCAGATCCAGGGGGATCAGGTAGCGGGGTGAATGAAGGGGCGCAGAACTGTCCAAGGAATCGATCCGATTGAGGAAAGAGGGCCCGGATTCTAGCAAGCATGGGAACCAAGGGCCTCTCCAGGCCCCCTGAAGGCAGAATCCGGCACAAACCAAGACCCGAACATACCCCTAACTTCTGTACTGGCCACGACTTGGGAATCCCGACCCGAGAAACCCTTTGTTTGGGTCTTGTTCGGGTAGGAAAAGCCGATAGATTAGGGCCTTGTTAGGTCTTCTACCCCGGGGCGGGATGCCTGTCCTACCCCGGGGCAACTCCAAGGCCCGCGGCAAGCTTCGCACCCATAAGACCCCCCCCCCGGAACGCAGACCTCACCCGCACACCTCACCTCACCCGGGACCCACACTCCACCGACCACCCCTCCCAGGTCGGTCGGTCCCCGGGGGAGGCCTTCCCAACCTGACCCTCTAAACGGAACACCCTCAACCATGACTGCAATCATCCTCCGCGCCCGCAACGACGGCCCCTCCTATATCTTCTTCGCGGCCCTCCTCGGGGCCACCTTCCTGGTCTGAACGCTGTCGGGGGGACCTTCCCGGACCAGCAATAGTTAGAGACTGGTGCGGATCCGGGTCAAGCCGCACGAAAGTACTACTGGCACCCTCCCTGACTTCAACCACCTCACCGCGCTCCACTCCTCGAACCGAGTCACTCACCATGAGCAGCGTCCCCCTCACCCGCCGGCAGCGTCAGATAGTCGACTTCTTCCAGGAGTACACCCACGACAATGGTCTGAGCCCCACCTATGAGGAAATCGCAGAGCACTTCGGAGTGAATAAGGTGACCATCTTTGGCCATGTGTCCGAGCTGGAGCGCAAGGGCGTCCTACGCCGCAACAAGCGCGGCACCAGCCGCAACGTCCAACTGGTCGAGCCCGAGTCCGCAGCCCCCGGTTCTTCCACATCACAGCTCTCGATCCTGGGCAGCATCGCGGCCGGTTGTCCCATCGAGGCCCTCGAAGAACCTGAGACCCTCGACCTGGCCTCTTTGATGCCCGATGACAAGGACGTCTACGCCCTGCGGGTGGCGGGAGACTCGATGATCGACGATGCCATTGCCGATGGCGACGTTGTCCTAGTGGAACGCAGGGAAGACGCCCGCGATGGTGAAACCGTGGTGGCCGTCCTGCCTGACGAGACTTGCACCCTCAAGCGTTTCTACCGCGAAGAAGACCGTGTGCGCCTGCAACCGGCCAACGCGACCATGGACCCCATCTACGTGGATGACGTCAAGGTACGCGGCGTGGTGATCGGGGTCCTGCGCAAGTACTAGGCCCGACTGCGCGTTACCGCTCGGGCAGCGACCACGCCCGCAAGGTCACGACCAGGGCCTCTTTCGCCGCCAGGTCGGGATCTGGATTTCCGCTCGGAACCCGAACCGATCCCAGCCGGCTTGCCTGGTACCCAAGCCTCTCACCGAGCGGCTTATGGAAGTCCTCGGCAATCGACTCCCGGCCGGGTCGAGCCTTGAGATCCACGGGGCTGCACGTCAGGACCCAATCGAAACCACCGAAGGTCTCCTCCAGGAATGCATCCCGCTCGTCGGAATCAGCGAACTCCGGTGGGGCCAGCGGGTCGGCTGCGCCAAAATTGGGAACGATGTCCATCTTGCGATGCGCATCGTTCAGAAAACGCGTCCGGGATCCACCGCGCTCCAGAAGGCCCAGGTGAAGAGCGCCCGGGGAGAGCTCCGAAGACATGCCTATCCAGGCCACACTCTGGTCCGGCCCGACTTTGGCATGGATCAAATCCAGTATCTCCTCCAGGGAGGAACGCGACAGGCCCGCGCTAGGGACCTCGCCGAAGAGAGCCCACCGGTGGTCGACAACGTCAATCAGGAGCGCATAGTCCTTATCGGGGTCCTTCATGAGCCCCAATACCCGGGCCGCTGTGTGCCTCGAAGTCGAAGCAAGCCCGACGGCCAGAAGCACCCCCAATCCCATGATCAACGGCCGCTTCCACGGCAGGAACCTGGGACCCGAGGGCCACCCCTCTAGCCAGCCAACCGCGGCCAGAGCGAGGAAAGGCAGGAGGGTCGGAATCAGAAAGCGGTCGAGATGGAACGGATGCAAGGCAAGTGGCAAGGCCATGCAGAGGAGCACGAGCCACAAGGTGCGCACGCACGCGCGTGAGACCTTCCGCAGACTGCCAAGCACTCCAACTCCCAAGAAGAGGACCAGGACGGGGTGGGCGCCCGCCCCGCTGAGGAAGTACACGGCGCGGATGTTACCAGGTTTCCGCCAAGGAATCCGACCAGGGTGCTTCGATGTTGGGCGGCCAGGCCGGAAGCGCCTGGCCATGGAAAGGCAAACCACCACAGGGAAAGCAGAGTCAGAGGAATCCAAAAGGGCCACCGCATGTTGGTCGCAGCAGGAATCGAACCGTCGGGAGCGCCGCGCGCCGCAAGCAGCCAGCCCACAATGGCATCCAGGCCCAGTGCCCCCACTAGCAAGAGGCCGTAGTTGAACTTGGTGAAGACGCACAAGGCCATCCAAACCCCGGCCCGTACCGCAGCCGCGGGAGTCCCTGGAGTTCGGCGCAGGTGCATCCAGGAGGCAAGGGTATGTGCGGCAAAGACGAGGAAAGGCACCTCGAGAAACAGGGATGAGGCATAGCGCCAAGGCAGGGGCGCAAGTGCAAAGAGGGCCAGAGGAACGAGCAGGTGCTCGGCTCGTCG
>LWDU01032340.1_pt1 | contig 45336 bp, 38 predicted proteins | sample 727161 | NCBI WGS metagenome assembly LWDU01 (sample SAMN04566230, study PRJNA314399) | hydrothermal vent metagenome | isolation source: deep sea hydrothermal plume seawater | place: Mexico: Gulf of California, Guaymas Basin | collected 2004-07-11
ATGGTGCTCGTGCCGGGATTTGAACCCGGGTCGTCGCCTCGAGAGGGCGACATGATGGACCGAACTACACCACACGAGCGGAGTGATTCTGCGACTTTACTTTCATTTATCAAAACAATGGCCTAAGCCCCAATCGACTTTACTTTCACTTTCACTTTTATTTACCCCTCTCTCATGTTTCTTCATATGCTCAACAGTTGACATCGGGGTATGAGCCTAAGAAAGAATGCGAACACCAAGACAATTTACAGAAAGCGCCCAGAACCTCGCCGAATTATATCATTTTCAAGTCTAATTCGAACCCCTACGCTACAAATGGGGTCATCGAATAGCATATTGGTGAACAACAATGGCTCGATTGAAAATGCAAGCTGGGCGCCAATGCCGAAATTACCCACCCCTGTCGCGGTTAGTTCAACCTCGTGGAAAGGGCTTCGTTCCCGTGTTTTGGCCTCAAGAATACTACGTGCAGAGGTGGCATAATGTCTCGTACTGGAAGATTGAGAAATGAAGTTGAGACCTACCTTGGGGATAATGAATCTGCAAACACAGTTGAGATTTTTGATCATTTAAACAGTAGATTTCGATGGGGGGCTACAATGAATCAAGTTGGAAATATCTTAGCAAAAGATACCCGCTTCGCAAAGGTTGGGCATGTCAGAGGTCAATTTCGTGGTAGTGTTTACACTGTGTGTGTTTGGTCATTGACTCAACAGATACCTTCTGCAACAGCCTAAGTCGGGGAAGAACTCAAGTCCTTTGTTGATTGCAGAGCAATCATGGGAAGTGGATTTTCCTTTTCTGCATGGACTACAATCTTGCGAGCAGGAAATTCGTTGACAGGATTCTTCGGCGTTGCTTTCGGAGCAGTTTTGGTTTTGGGGGAAATCCCGCAGGGCTCTTTAGCCCAAATCACATTACTACATTCGATTTCTGTGTGGTGTTTTATGTGTTCATGGAATGCATTGAACGATATTCTTGATGTTAAAATCGATGAAATTAATCGCCCAAATAGGCCTTTACCTAGTGGTGTAATCAGTCTATCTCAAGCGAAATTTGTTACAGGTTTGTTGATGATGGTATCACTGGGTAGTTTGATTTTTGCAGGGAATATTGCTTCTGGATTAAGTTCAGGAGTAGAAAGATGGTATCCTTCAGTCGCAATTTGGTTATTCGCAATTTTCCTTTTAACAAATTATGAATCATCAGGCAATTTTAGTTTGAAGTTGAAGGATCGTGGATTGCCAGGAAACATTGCAATCTCTCTCTCGGTGGGAATGGTCGTTTTATTCGGCGCAGCAGGAGTTTTTGATTGGGATAATCCAAAGGTAATCTCTGTGTTTTTGATTGGTTTTTTCTATAATTTAGGCCGTGAAATCATCAAAGATATTGAAGATATGGATGGCGACCAGGGAAGAAACACTCTAGCTATGAGAATTGGCCCAGAAAAGGCGAGATTAATTGCTTGGACATTGATGTTGGTAACGATGATTACAGTCCTCTTGCCGTTTGGATTGGGAATATTTCCTCTTCTTCATCTATTATTGGTTACTCCCGGTATTATTTCGTTGCAAATGGTCAAAGCAAAACTCACTAATTCAGAGGACTATGCAGCCCAATCATTGATCAAAAAATCAATGCAATTAACCCTAATTGGCTTGATGATAAGCGCAATTATGGTTTAATTAAATCAAATCATTGTAAGCTTGCCATGCTATTGGATTGCACAGGTAAGTTAAGATTGACATTTGTGCCCACATACGGTTTTCAGCTTGGTCGAAAACCACGCTATTTTTTGAGTCAATAACACCATCTGTAACTTCTTCTCCACGGTGTGCTGGAAGGCAATGCATGAATAGGTAATTCGAATCGGCGTTTGCAACCAGTTCTTCGTTGACTTGGAAACCGTCAAACGCAGCAAATTTATCTTCCATGTGTTCTTCACCCATCGAAACAAAAATATCCGTGTAAATTACGCCTGCTCCACTTACCGCTTCATTTGGGTCATTTGTTGCAGTAATCTTAGCTCCATTACTCGCTGCAATTTCTTCAGCACGCCTGACAACTCCTGAATCAGGCTCCATTCCAACTGGAGTTGCATACTTGATATCATAACCTAATGCAACTCCGGCTAGAAGCAAATCGTGTAGTACATTATTTCCATCTCCTACCCAAGCGATATGGCCATTTATTTTATTTTTATTCTCGACAATAGTCATCAGATCAGCAGCTGCTTGACATGGGTGGTGCATATCAGAAAGGGCATTGATAACTGGCACAGATGCATGTTGAGCAAGTTCTTGGACATCTGCATGGGCAAAGCAACGGTAGGTGATACCATCTAGGAATCGTGAGAGGACAGCAGCTGTGTCGGCAATCGATTCACTCTTGCCAATTTGAATGTCTTTTGATAAAAGCGTGAGGGGTTGGCCACCTAATTTACCGACTCCTACTTCGAATGAAACTCGAGTCCGCGTGGATGGTTTTTCGTAAATTGAACCTATAGTCATTCCAATTAATGGTTTAAATTCTGGTGCCATTTCTGTATCATTTTTGAAGGCGATAGCCCAATCTATCAAATCGGGTAACATATCGGTTAAATCATCGATTGCCATCAAATCTTTTTTCATTTCAGAGTTCATGCTCAATATCTCCCTGAAACCCATCTCTAGTATCGGCCATTCCGCCGAATATAGATTGAGCAAAGGTCAAAATATCTGCTAACCCCTCTTCCATCTCACTAGAAAGAGGAATTAGCCCAGGTTGAATTGATGCGTGCTTCATCATTCTTAGTTGTCCTATAGCAAATTCTGCACGTTGCCCACCTTGGGCAGCGTTGAGTGATTGTTGTGCTGATTCTTCATAGAGTGCTGATTCAAGAACATCGAGATTATCTCCCCATTCAAGAATTTTTTCGAGAGTTTCAGGATCTAGGAGATCAGACTTAGAGAGGAAGTTTGCAGTAGGTAATCCAAGTCTGAAGTGAACGATAGATGAGAGAAGCATTTGCGAAACGAAACCGCTTGGGGTTTGAGATAGCATCGGATCGAAGAGGAAAACTAAGCACGCTCGGCCCTGTCCAATCACTTCGACAAGGTGACTCGATGCTTCTCTGAATGCAAATAATTCTACTTGGCCTGGTGTATCGACGATCATAATATCACCAGATATCCCATCTATTTCTTCGAAAACATCCTCTGCTTGTGAAGCGACAAGATCGGCTGCCAAAATTTGAGCACCATTTGGACCTAGGTCGTATTCATCCATAACATCTGAGAGTGAGACCAAATCTCTAACATCAAATTCAGGGTCGTAATGCACTCTTTCTGCTCCAGGATCGAGATTGATTGTTAGGACATCAACTTCAAGGAATCTTGCCCATCTCTGAAAGGCAGTTACTAAGGAACTTTTTCCAGCACCTGCGGTGCCAACTACGAAGAGTACCGGGGGTGCTGTACCATCTTGTGCGCTCATGATTCGTCGCACCCCCATTGTGATTTCAACTATTCGTTTGTGATGTTGTAGCCGACAACGTCGAACGAGCAATAGTTATACCAATCTTAGGCACGTCCCCGTTTACTTCCGAAGGTGAATTGGTCATGTCAGAAGAATTACCCCCGCCGCCTCCGCCGCCGGGATTTCCAATGCCTCCTCCCCCATCTTCAAATTCTGATGACGAGAAAGTCCCTAGTTCCTCGATTCTCGAAGAGAAAGAAATTGATTTTTCCGAGGATATTGAAATCGATGAACTAGAGAGTGAATCGGAAGAACCAATTTTCTCACCTCCACCACCACCGCTAGGATTTACGGAATTACCCCCGCCACCAACAGGGTTTACGGAAAAACCACAAACACAAGATTTGGCTAACAATCCGTTCGCAACCAATTCCGAAGATTCCGCATCTGCACCACCACCTATGCCACCTGGGTTAGAGACAACACCTGAGCCAAGTTATTCAGAGGAAGAGGAATCAAAGCAGTCGCTCTCCGATTCGCTAACAGTATTCGGAGTTGAAGGGGCAGGTCCTGAGTCTAACGATATGTGGGGCGATCATTCTCCAGATTCTGAAATAGCAGCCCCTGTTGATGAGGAAGAAGATATTCTCGATATCACGAGTGCATTAGATTCTATGACTCCTCAAGGTGCCTCGATATCTTCAACTTATTCACCTCATCTTAGATCTGCCTCAGAAGTCGATGCAATTCCTGGCGACAAACTTCACGCCACATTGAATGAAGTCGAAGAATCAACACTAAACCCCGATGGTTCTGTTCGTAGACAAACAATCGAAGGCGAGTTAATTCTTCGTAATCCAAGCAAAAAGCAACGAGCTTGGGATATCGAAGTTCTTCTCGCAAAAACCGAATCTACAGATTTAGGTGGTAGTTCGATAACCGTCAGAGAACTCGATGCAACCGAAGAGACTGTAATCCCTTATTCTTCGAATGGACCTAGGATGTTGGTTCTTAAAGAAAAAATTGACACAGAACCAGAACGAGATCAAGAACCTAGCCTGTCTTTGGTTCTCTCACCGAACGCTCATGAAATTAAAATTGAAATTAATATTGAGAACATCGCAAACGTCCCTTTGATTGATGTTGAATTGCGCCGAACTCTTCCCGATTGTTTTGAAGTTACAGAGACCTCTGACTATTCTGTTGATGATTCAACGATAGTTTGGGACATTGGTCGAATGGCAATAGGCGAGAATAAGACTCTCGTTCTGAACCCTCTTGTTCGGATTACTGGAGTAGAGAAAATACCTGCTGGTATCGCTGCAGTATCTTATTCAGCTGAAGCGACGGTGTCTAGGACTGAGTTTGAAAATGTCACTAGTTCCGGCCGACAATTTTCTCGGGTTGTTGCAGAAGAAGACGACCGACCCGGAATTTGGCATTGTAAATGTGTTTTTGAAAACCGATCTTCTTTCATCGTTCTCCTATCCGGTGCGACAGTAAGGATCGCCGGCCGAGAAGCTCCAATTCTCGAGGTGTCTGACCTTCGTCAAGACATACCACCAGAGGGCAGTTGGGAGTCAATGGTGAAGCGGGTGGAATCTGAAGATCAACCTAGTTTTAGTCAGGAAGTTAAGTACTCGATTTTACCTCGTGTTTCGGTTCACTCAAACGGTTTAGTAAATATCAATGAACAGAAACTTGCAATTATCGATGCAACTATCAATAAACGATATGATGTATCTCGAATCAAATCTTATGTGCCATCCAATATTGAAGCGGTGATAACCATTCAAAACACTGGTTCAGCCACGATAAATGTAATGAGAGTTCTCGATGATGTACCCGGTATATTCGAACCTCCATCAACCCATAAAATCCAGATTGAAATAGAGGGTGCAGATCTCAGTGCAGATCAATACCGAGTTGATATCATCAATGGTAACCAACTTGAAGAAAAATTGATTTCACCAGATAATCCAGGTCACGCACTAAGAATCACCGTCGGAACATCATCCCGTCTAGGTTTGCAACCAGGCAAATCCATGATCATACGTTATCCCCTTCACGCGCCAGATCCTTCTCCTCAAAATAAGTTGTTAGCTGCTCCAATTCGTGCTGATTTCAGCATGGAGCGATTTGGACCAGTAGCAACCCGAACTGTAGAATTACCACCGATAATCAAGGTTGTACACCGTCGCAGAAAAATAAGTACGGGCAAGGAAGTATTTCCCGGTGGAGGACCAGGATTATACGAAATTTTGTTGATGTTTGACAATAATTCAGATAGTGCATTAAATGATCTTGCCCTTCATGACATAGTCCCTGGAACATTTTCAATTGAGGGTTCATCCATCAAATCTTCCATAAGTGGTGATAGGGATGTCTCGACAACGAAAGAATCTGCTCGAGATGGAATCAAGGTGACTTGGCAAATCGGTCGGATTGAGAAAGGTGAGCGCGTCGAAGTCGTCTATGAAATTCAAGGAGATACCGAGGCTGAGTACAAGGTTTCCGATGCGCAAGATTTCCATGGGGCAACATTCGGTGATGAGGTCGACGAAGAGCCAAATGTTCCAGAATGGCTGGAGCCGGATGCAATAATTGAAACCAACGAATCGGCACCAGTATCCAAATCGATAGAAATCTCTCCTCGAGGTGTTGAATTTGAATTAGAAATTACTGCCGAAGAGGAGTCTGTCATGGATAATAGTGACGAGGAATTAGGCGAAACGACAAATCTAGGTGGATCTGATGAAGATGAAATCGTAGAACCAGATGATTCTGAATCTGATTCGATCGATACAAAAAGGGTTGAAGAAAGCGATCAGAATAATTCATGCCCTATATGTGGCTCTGAAGCAGAAATAGGTCAATCAATTTGCTCGGTCTGTAGTTTTTCGTTCAAGTAATCAATAATTTTCGCCGTAGGCGACTACCGAAGTGTTCATTGAAGGCTGGCGGAGCGAATGGCCATGGCGAGCAGTGCTCCGGCTGGTAATCAACAGCCTGCAGGAATGGGTTCAGCTATGCTGCCTATGTTCGGAATGATGCTCATCATGATGGTGATTTATGCATTTCCAAGTATCCGAAATGCTCTTTCTGTTGGTGCGGGTTCAGTTATCGAGCCGTTATTGCCCTTCCACACAATTTACTTCGTTCCAACTGTTTTCATTCTCGGCTCGAGTATCATGATTGTTAATACAATCATTCGTTCAATTTTCATGGATCCTGTGAAACAAGCTCATAATACTCATCGCACTAACCAAATCAAAAATCAAATGCAAGATGCTCGAGTTTCTAGGGACACTGCCCGAATCGATAAAATGCAAAGATTGCAGATGGAAATGATGCCTGAGACAATGAAAATGCAAGGCGACATGATGAAACCTGTGTTATTCACTATTGTTTTTATTATGGCAATTTTCACATGGATGGGGAATTCTGTTCTTGAATTCCGCGTTGATTATGTCAGCCTACCTTGGTCTTCCATGTGGGGATTCGATAATCGAGTCATGTGGATATTCCCTGCTTGGATTGCAACATATATTTCGATGTCAGCACCTTTGGGAAGAATTGTTGATCGTCACTTGAAATTCTGGGGATATGATCCCTGAACCTCTTCTTCACTTATTGGAGGATGTGAAAGCTAAGGCAAAGGCCGCTCATCGCACTCGACAAGCACAACGAAGACGAGCAGGGCCGAGGAAAACTGGCGTGCAAAAGCAAGATCATCAACGTCGTCGTGGTGGCAACCAACAGGTAGCGCCACCAAAGTCTGGAACTGTTTGTCCGAATTGTGATTCAGAATCTGTAAAACGAACTCCAAAGGGTAAGTTGCGGTGCGAATTCTGCCGACATGAATGGAGGTAAGGTCATGGTAAAAATCACCGTTAGTGGTCCGCCTGGCAGCGGAACCTCCACGCTCGTCAAAAAGTTGGCAATCACAAGAAATTGGAATTATGTGAACGGCGGTGGAATTTTTCGTGATGAAGCCGATCGCAGAGGAATTTCTGTAGGCCAATTCAGCCAACTATGCAAAAATGATTTAGACGTGGACAGATCTTTGGACACCCAACTCAAGGAATATCTAACCGCAGCCAACGGACCAGATATTGTCGAGAGTCGGCTAAGCGGATGGTGGGCATCAAATCTCAAACTCGATTGTCTCCGAGTTTGGGTTAAAGTCACTCCTGAAGAATCTGCAAGTAGAATTCAAACACGAGAAGGTGGAGATTTGGAGACTCGTTTAATTGAGTCTGAAACACGTCAATCGGATGATAAAGATAGATATAGACTTCTGTATGATATCGATTTAGATGATATGAGTCCGTATAATTTAATCATCGATGCTACTGGTCTTTCGGCCGAGGAAGTATTCGAATTAGTAAATAATAAATTGGAGAATTAGAGATGCCAACAATTGTATTTGATAAAACAGCGACGACGAATCCAAAATGGGGGGGAGATCCTTCTAACAGGACTCTCGAAGAATTACTTGATTCAGGTATATTCCTAATTAGTAAGCCTCGAGGACCAACGAGTCACCAACTCGCTGCTTGGGTAAGGCAAATGCTTGGTTTAAATCGATTAGGTCATGGCGGGACCCTCGATCCTATGGCTACAGGATTGCTGACATTATTGTGTGGTCGAGCGACCCGCCTTACCGACATTATTCTCTCTGGGGAGAAAAGCTATGTTGCAGTTCTTCGATTTGGTCGTGATGTGAGCGATGAAGAACTGTCAAAATTGTTGGAAAACCTACAAGGTGAAATTTACAATGTTCCACCCAAGGAATCTGCTGTTAAAGTACAAGTTAGAACACGTGTGATTAATTCTCTCAAACTTCTTGACAGTGAGGAATCTTCACGTATTGCAGTCGTGAAAATAGATTGTGTTGCGGGAACATACATCAGAACCCTTGCTCGTGATATTGGGTTGTTTTTGGATACAAAAACCGAATTGATGGAATTACACCGAAATACTACTGGAGCATTCGATGAGAGCATGTCATGTACGATGCAGAACCTAGCAGATGCAGTGTTCCTCTGGAAAGAGCACGATGATGAAAGTAGTCTCAAGAAGTTGATCGCTCCGGTTGAAGCCGTTTTGACAAAATTACCCTCTATCATAATCAAAGACGGAGCGGTAGCAGCAATGACTCACGGGGCTCCGCTTGCACGGCCGGGATTAGTCAGTACACCTGCTGGATTGGAATCAGGAACCACTGTAGTTGTGCGCAGCCTCAAAGGTGAAGCAGTAGCAATTGCAAGCCTTTCTGTTGGAACAGATACACTCAGCGATATGACATCGGGAGAAGTCGCTGTTTCCAAGAACGTCCTCATGCCAGCTGGACAATACGGACAGACATGGTCGAAGCAGAAATGATTTTTTCAAACCATTTCATGTTCTTCATAGACCCATTCGTCAGTCTCTAAACGAATCTTTAGTTTCATCATTTCAAACACACACCAACGGCGCTCGACCCCGAGGGGTTCTGCGCGCGGTAATCTACTTTGAATTCCGAGATGGTATAACTATTCCCTGAAATATTACTTTCGTCGCTTGTATGGCTTTTTCACTCGATTAGGACTCAGTTGCAATGCAGTTAGGGCAATCGCTACTATTCCTACAGCGAGGACGAGGATTGTGGGACCGGTGACTAGTGAATCCTCGTTCGTACCAGTAGATGGGCTTGAGACATAAATTGTGTATTCACCTTGGTTATTTTCTTCATTTGTTTCATCGATAGATTGCGTTCCGTCCGCATTGGCTCTAACTATGACATCTCTTCCTTCTCCCGGTAATACTGCATCACAAACCGCAACTCCTAAACCTCCGGGAGCGATGGAGTCGATGATGGCTGAGCCAACGAATACATCATCGACATAACACCTGACATTAATGGCATCCGCGATTCCCCTACCTTCATTTCTGACATAGACAAAAATTTCGATAATTTCCCCATCTTTTCCTGAATCAATCCTAATACCATCTTTGCGTATTTCGATTGATTCTGTTATCAAGTCTGACAATGCGCTAACTGAAACTGAGAGGTCTTGCGAGGTTTCTGAAGTTCCATCATTCACCGATATTTTCACGGTGTGTAAGCCAGCATCAATAGGTGTGAGGTGTAAATTGTTAGATTCGTCTACAGTCGCCCAGGATTTACTTGTAGATATTGTTAAATCAAATGTATCTGAATCAAATATGTTCAATGGCAAGATTAAGGTTTCGCCCAATTCAAGATAAACCGTGAGGGGTAGTGGTGCGAATGTTGGAGAATCAGCAATCGGAGTTATGGTTACCATGAAATTATCAGTCCAAATATTTCCGACAGAATCTTGTATTTCAACGCTGACAAAAGTTACTCCAAAAGCGTTGTTTACAGTTTGAATTTGGACATAATTCGCATCGCTACTCGAACTATATGACGTGCTAACTTCGATTAGCGAATTATCCTCACTCGTAGCACTTAATTGTAAATCCGAGCGGGATGTCCGATCATCATTACAGCTGACTGGAATCAGGATTCCCCCTTCATCCTCTTCCATAACCAAATCGGCAAGGTCGAGGCAATCTGGTTCGTAATCGTGTTCAAGATGATAACCACCTGTAATAGAAATCGAATTCACATGGACGACGGTCGTCTCTGCCGACCCATCAGACGACCATTGGAATCGAGTTGCGATTCCAACAGAAAGCATCTCACCTTCTGACGGAAGAGCGTGTCCTACAGGAATCTCAATCGAAAATGTTCCGAGTTCGAGTGGAATCGTATGAACTAGATAGGAACCGACTGCAATTCGAAGTGAACTAGCAGGTGTTGTGAGGCCATTTGTAGCGCCACTTATCGATCCAGTAATGACTATGTGTGGGTCGTTAACATCGATTCTGACACCAGATACACATCCATCCTCTATACTGATTCGAACATGTTGTAGCATATCGCGATTATCGAGTAAATTACCATTTTGTTTGACAGAATAATCTCCATCAACATTATCGGGAATGACTTCGATTGTATGATTTCCTGAACCGAATGAATGGATTCTTCCAAGCTCTTGTCCGAATGGGACTTCTACATCGAATGTCCAGAAATGTTCGGATTCAGCAAGATCGGGCAAAAGTCTGGTCCAAAATCTAGTACGGGAACTTCTGAAATGCTCACTTCATGATTGGCGAATACATTTTCAAAAGAATACCAAGGCATTTGATACTTCACACGAAGTCCTACCGCATCGACGCGTACCTCGGAATCATCCGAGGTTCCCGACGAAACATAATCGATTGTAAATTGCGCTCCTTGTACCATATTCCAATTCCAATCCGCCTCTTCATCGAGTTCGAGGACAAGGGGATTATTCATTCGATAAACTCCGTTGAAGGTACGAGTATATGTTTTGACCAATTTATCCGATCCGGTATTTTGCAAGATGATACGGACCGAATCTTGATTCAAAGCCTCAGGAATTTCAAAATGTAATACCAAAGAAACGTTCTCGATTGCGAAGGTATGAAGGCCAGCAAAATCGAAAGCTCCCACTGTGATATTTGGCCCTTTTGACCATGTATAATAAGAATCTGATGCACCTATACTGTAGTTTGAGTCAGTGGGGCTAGATTCTGACCAACTAGTTTGAGTAGCAAAATTTGCTGGGCGAACATGTGTGAACGACAATTCACCGTCGGCGACCATTCCTATCGAATGTTGAGCCTGATCGTTAGAGAAACCAACGGAGGAAGTGATCTCCCATTCGGAACTTTCAGAGAAGTTTCCTGCTGGAACGAGATCTATTGATTCTGAGGCGATAACCGTTACTGCTTGAGTCATCGGTGTTAGAGGTGAGATGAGTAATATAGAAAACAGAATCAGGCTAACTCTACTTGCCTTCTGCATAATTGCTGACGGCTCAACACACCGCTTCAATGCGTTGGTCGTGTGCTTCTCGACTCGAACCGACGGAGAGGCTTGAAATACGGCTCTATTCTCGACTGGCTTACCAAGACGGCTGTGATGGTGTAGAGGTTAGCACGGTGGGTTGTGGTCCCGCCGGCCCGGGTTCAATTCCCGGTCACGGCCCCATCTTGGATTGTTTTAATTATACAATATGGTGTTCTGCCATATGGCATGATGCTGAATTTTGTTCTTGAGATTCAGATTATGTTATCAGTTTCTATCCAAATCTTTCTCTTCTATTTTATGACCCATACGTTCTATCTTAGTTTCGAGATATCCCCGATTTTCTTTTCCGACTCCAACTACAATTGGCATCATCTCGACAACATCTACGCCTAATTTTGTAAGTTGGTTAGCTTTGTCTGGATTATTTGTAATTAAACAAACACGATTAATATCAATCGCTTCAAGGATTTTTACAGCAATTCGATAGTCTCGGGCATCCACAGGATGCCCCAGCATCAAATTTGCATCTAGAGTGTCAGCGCCTTTGTCCTGCAAATTGTAGGCTTGAATCTTTGCGTGCAAGCCGATTCCACGTCCTTCTTGTCGCAGATAAATCAAGCAACCCCAACCCAGTTTGACAATCTGTTGCAGGGCTGCATCAAGTTGTGGACCACAATCGCATCTTGTACTCGAGAAAGAATCACCAGTTAGACACTCTGAGTGAACTCTGACAAGAACAGGATCGGGACCAGTCATATTTCCGATTGTGAGGGCAACATGGTCAAAACCAGTTGAGTTTTCGTGGAACACTCTAATGCGGAATTCACCATAGGTCGTTGGCAAACGTGCGTCTGCTGGAACATTTTGTTCAGCAAGTGAAATTGGTATGTTTGCCCCTGTCATCGTTTTGTCCACTGGCTTTTCGTTCTTGAACTCAATCTACGTTAGGGGCTTGATTTTTTATGAGAAAAATCAATTCCCCGGCCTCATCTTTTATCTCTAGCAGTTGAATTGTCTTGTAATGTTTCTGGGTCATCGCAAATCACTTCAAGAATCGCTCCTTTTGGAACATTTTGAAGTTTTTTTCTAGTTTCATGTACTGGTATTGGACAAAAGAAACCCAGTAAATCAAGAGAAATTATCGTAAGGTCTTGTCGTTTATCATTTGATTTACTCGAATTATCTCCAAGTTGGATTGGCGGGCAAGGTACATTCCCATATGAGCAGAAAACGCAGCAATCACCGTTTTTCGGCTGTAATAATTCATTACAATTGATGCAATTATGAACTATGATACATTGATCAGTCGGCATATTGAGTTTTTCTGAAGTTTTGCAGACAGGACATGTCAGATTAGATTTAGACACAAATTTAGCCATCTATTTCCCTCAAGCATTGACGATTACAGGCTTCAGTTTGCGACCGTTGTAATCTCTTGCTTTGATGACATCCATAACATATGCGACTTTTTGGACGTGAATTTCAACTTGTGAAGATTTTTCATCTTGAGTGATTTCACCGAGAACAATTTCTTGGATTTTTGCTTGCGAAACAATCCAATCACTCAAAGCACGCTTTGTCGAATCAGCTTTGCCTATCGAGAGATTTACTCGAACCATCCCGAATGAGTCGGAAACCTCATCCCAATCATCACGTTTGCGTATTGGGTCTCGGTCCATGCCTTCTGGTAGAGCCGGTACCTCGACATATGGTATTGTTAGATTCCATGTTGAAGCAATCTTTTCTAATGAGCCGCGATCTTCTTTTGATACGAAGCTCCAAGCTTCTCCCGATCGACCCATTCGTCCTGTTCTTCCGATTCTGTGGACGAATGATTCTGTTTCAACTGGTAAATCATAATTAACGACAATGGTAATCCCATCGACATCGATTCCGCGAGCTGCGACATCTGTTGCAATGAGAATTTTATCCTTTCCTTCTCGGAAACCATTGAGGATTCTTTCTCGCTTATTTTGAGGGATATCTCCATGAAGTCCAACTGCCTTCATACGGAATTTGCTCAAGCGCTCGACTAATACATCTACCATACGCTTAGTGTTTGAGAAAATTAGCATCTGCCCATCATCATCCATGTTGGCGATAATTCGGCCGAGAACCCATAATTTGTTAGCTCGACCAATTCGGATTGCGTTGAGTTCAATCTCCGGAATATCAACTTCCATATCATCGCTCATCACGTGGACTGCCTCTGACATAAACTCATCAGCAGCATCGATTATTTCTTGAGGGAAAGTTGCACTGAAAAGCAATGTTTGTTGCCGGTTTGGCATATTTTCGAAAACCCATAGAATATCGGGGAAAAATCCCATGTCGAGCATCCTATCTGCTTCATCTAAACAAAAGTATTTTACTTGTTTCAAATTGAGGTGACCGCGCTTAGTCATATCGATTACACGGCCTGGTGTACCGACGATGATATCTGTACCTTTAGCAAGACTAGCAGCCTGTTTCTCTAAATTGGTACCACCATAAACAGTTTGAATAGCTAATCCTTTGTTTCCTTGAAGAATTGAGATTTCCTCTGCTACTTGAACCGCTAATTCGCGAGTAGGGCAAAGGATAATCGCTTGCGGAATTCCGCTGGGTTCACACTTTTCGATAATTGGAATTCCAAATGCTGCTGTTTTTCCAGAACCGGTTTTTGCTTGACCAACAACATCGGTTCCGCGTCGAGCAATAGGAATTGCTTCAGTTTGAATTTCAGTTGGTTTTTCCCAACCGAGTTTCACGATTGCATCTGCTATTGGTTTTTCTAAATCCCAAACATCGAAACCGGTTGACATTTAATCGCCTCAGAAGGTCTCCGATTCGAGAATTTCCTTCTGCAACTCACCCATCCAGTATTTCTTACAATTTTCCTTAGTGATATACTGATCCTTCGAAGAGAAATTATGGTTAAAGTGACCTTTGTCTGCCGTAGCGAACTGATCTGGAGATTTCTTGTGGAACTTCTGGAGGACATGCTGGCGCATATATTGCTGGAATTTTAGTGACTTTTGGCGATTCACACCCTTGGGGGTAATACCTGCCCATAATCGCTCAAACTGTTCGAGTTTATCGTCAAACTGCTCGCTCATCATAAGTCCTCAGGTTCTCGCCGACCTGCCTTCTCTATTTCATGTTCACCCTTATTTTCATAATCGATTTCTAAATTCGAATCATCCTCTAAATTTTCTGGAACTGGATTCTTTGGAAACATTTCTTCTTCGACAAAATCGTCTTTGACAACATCGACAGCAGCGAGAAATTTATTCTTTTCATCCTCGCTACCATCGAGTTCCACATCTCTTGCAAGGGCTCCTAGGCGTTGGCGAAGTTCTGGTGCAGTTTCCTGTCGTAAGAGTTCCCCTGCTGCTTCTCTTAGCGCATCTCCAGACATGATGATTGAAAGTTGTTCGACACAAGCCTTTCGCAATTCGTAATTTCGACTTCGTGCACCATCGAGAATCATCGATGTAACACGTGGATTTTCCATGTCGAGTTTTTTAAGGGCACGAATTACTGATTTTCTAACATTGGTATCTTCATCCATTATCGCGCCCTCTACCAAAATCATTGCAATGCTAGGTTCGGAATTAGCTAAAACCGTCAAACATTGAGCCCCATTACGTCTGACTTGGGCATCTATATCTTCTAATGCCCAACCAATCAAATCCCAGCCTTCTGCGCCACCCTTGGTGGCGATTGTTCTAAGAATTTTTGAACTACGACGCCGCAGGTCAAGTTCTTCATCTCGAAGCAATTCATCGATGTGTAAACAACCCGCTTCTGGCCATGCTTTAGCGGTTTCACGGAGTGTTTCAAAGGCATTATTACGATGTTCCTTTCTTGTATCGCGTAATTCTCTGCGCAATAATTCTTCACATCCAGATGGAAATACAGGAGACATCAATTGCAGGCTACGCCTAGCCATTGCACGCACACCTGCACTTTCATCAAGCAAGCGATCAGAGAGGCACGGAATCAAATCTGTATGTTGTTTTAGTGCAAATATTGGTGAGACTTCAAGTGCAGCGATTCGGATCGCTGCGTCATTACTATCGAGCGCATCAAGAAGAATTTCATGCGCTCGAGGAATCAAATTTTCGTAGACTCTGTGGAGGGCTCTAATTCCATCACCACGTCGAGCGAATCCACCACCATTAGTCAAAGAAAGCTCGAGATTTTGAATATCACCTGAAGCGAGTTTAAGAATTTCGTAAACTGGAATCCGCTCCCAAACTCCTTCAGTTGGATAGAGGGTTCGGATGTCCAAATCCTTCGCAGATTTACTTCGACGAATCGGTTTCCCGGTTCGAGGGTCGCGCGCGATGTATCTCCTTGACATAGTGAACGAGCGGGCGGATAACCCCACCTTTCTTCAACCAACTGCTTAGATGTTCAGGAATTCCAAGAGGAAGTATCAAGCATAAACGCAAACTATCGCGGTCCGGTGAGTGAGTGATAACGACCCAAGATGAGGAAGTTTGTCGACTTCTTCACGTCAGTTTCGCGGATTTTCCACTCGGATTAGCAAATCGTTACGACCTAGTCCGTTTATGGTCACTAGAATTGCAGTGGCTAACTCCCGAGGATGCCCTCAGTGTTCTTGAAAAATTATGCAGCCTGGGTTGGTTGGTAGAGAATGAAGGCCGTATTAAACCAAATCCGCGTGTTGAATTGTTAGCTCCTTCTCTCGGATGGCAGCCGATTGTGAGAAGGGTTCTGAACCCGCTTGAGTTTGTCGAGATGGAAGAGGAAGTTAATGTTAATCAAATCGAAGAAGAAACACTTCATCAAGAACCCAAAGAATCTAATCGTATTGATGAATCTCAGAAAATTAATGCTCATATAATTGAGAAAGAGGAAATGATTGAACCGGCCCAACCCCGTGAATTAATTGTAAAAATTTCCGAACCAGAAAATTCAACTCAAAAGAAGGGTGATGCGCCGACCGATCGGCCGCCTGATCGGGCAGAGATGAATATTTCAGCATTGATTAATCATATCGCTGAATCCTCAGGGCTCGTGAATCGTGAAGTTGTTCGACGTGCACAGCGTAAGCGTCGGTCTCTCGGGCCAGTGACCTTGTGGATGGCGTTAGCATTGGTTGCCCGAGAGCAAGGACTCGATATGTATGAAATCACTGCGATTATCGAGACCAAATAATTCAATTTTTCAGGATTACTCGGAATTACCTGTTCTGACTTCAGCAGCGAGCAATCCAGGTAGAACTAATAACGCGAGAATCAGTGAAAAAGCAACTGAAATCGCACTGACAACTCCAAAATCTTGAATCACTGGAATCGGCGATAATAGTAAAACCAAGAATCCACAAATTGTCGTTCCGGCAGACATCAGCAGAGCCGTCCCTGTAGTTTCGTACATATTTTGCATCGCCGGCCAAGTCCCCATTCCACGTAACCGGTTCGCTTCGAAACTTCTCCAAACATGAATTGAATAATCGATGCCTAAACCGATAGTTAGTGCTGTAATCATTATCGTCAAAACATTCCAAGTCATCCCCAAAATCGCCATTGAACCGACAACCCATGCTCCTGCTAGACCAACTGGTAGAATTACCACAAGAGATTGGCCGAGGCGTCTAGTCAAAACGAAAAGAACTGCGATCGAGACTAGTAAGCTAATCGCCGTCGACTCGACTTGTGAAATCACCAAACCTGAAAAAATGCTGTGGATGACAATTACATCTCCAGTGATATGCACATCACCACCGATTAAACCATCCATTTCCAACATCAAAGCTTGACGTTCAAATTCTCTTGCAACGTTTGATGTTTCTTCGCTTGATTGTACGACGACATCAACTCTAACTTTGAGGAATCTAAGCGATTCGCCGTCATTTGTAAGGGCTACATACATCGAAGTTCGTTGTGCCCATGTTTGACCGCGTAGAGGCTCACCGATTGTGTCGTTTTGTAATAATGAGGCTACAGCGGCAGCGACATCTCCTTCTTCGAAACCGTCAATGACACCCAAGTCCCCCTCAAAAATTCCAAGGTGATGTAATTGGCCAAATTCTGGGTCTATTTCAATCGCATCACGCAAAATTGGATATAATCCATCATAAGATGGTCGTTTTGAATTCGTTTCTGAAGGATTTACGACTTCAGGTATTCCCGCGATTCGATGGTCAAAGAATTCCAAACCTCGCAAAAGGTCTCTTTCGCCGACAAGGGATTCTTCTCCATTGCTCGGTTCAATCAATAATGTCACGGACTTCCATGCGGCTGCATCATACGAATCGTAAATATCACCACGAACTGACATGATTTCCATTTCATTTTCTGAGAGGAAATCTGTTAATTCGAAACTCGTATCGAGTCTATTGACGGCGACCATAACAGAACTCGTTGTCAGCAGAGCGACGATGAGAAGAATTCGTGGAGTATTGTATCTTTGGAATTTTGTCACTCGATGAGCTAGTTGGGTCAATTCGAGTCCGCGACGAGGTAAGGTCCCTGTGGATTTCTCGACGACGACGTGTAGAGCACCAACGGTGATTGTGCTTGCGAGGAAGGCCGAAATGACGCCGAGGGCGAGGGTAAGTCCGAATGTTCGAAGGGGAGGGAGGGGTGAGAATGAACTAGCAAGGAAAGCGGAAACAGTTGTCACCACGGCTAGAGTTAGGGCGACTCGTAGAATCGAAAAAGAGTGTACCCAAGCATGTGCTGGACTTTTTGCAGTAGATTTAGCGGCTTCATATCCTCTTTGAAGATGGATTGTGTAGTCGATACCAAGTCCGAGGACGACTGGTGCAACGGCGACCTCAAGTATCGAAAATGGTCGTCCAATAATCGTAATGGTTCCGTAAGTCCAAATCAAGGCTGCAGAAAGTCCGAGCAAGGGTGCTGCTACCATCATGAATGAACGGAAAGCGATTGCGAGGACAAGAACGACAACGATAATTGCTAGAACGAGGAGCCAAGCCATGTTGTCCAGGGTCGATTCATTAATGTCATAACTAATCAAATCATCAGAAATCACGCCATAATTTAGCAGAGAGGATTCACTTCCCCCAATTTTCTCGCTGAGTAATATACGAATTTTAACAGATAAATCTTGTCTTTCTTGATTACTCAAATCGCCACTGACTTCTATGACCCACATCGTGCTTGAAGCACGTGGTGTTGAATCCCCGGTTTGAGTATTGATCCATTCGCAGACATTCTCGAATTCAAAATCCGAATGTAATAATGCAGATGAAGCAAAGGAAGCGGATGCGATGGCTTGGTCATTACCAACAGCATCACTACACTCTTCATCATCTTCGACAATTGCGTTGATTAAATCATCCCAATCGTCGAAATCTGCAAGGGTTCTCGACTGTTCATCGCGCTCTTTGAGAACCCGATTGATGATGTCGGCGATATTGATTTGAGAATTAATATCAGAACCGTATAAAGATTCGATATGAGCGAGATCATCAGCCATCTGTTGCAAAGCCGCAATTTCGAAAATATTCGCCTGCTCTTGATTAGGGCGAACTTGAACATAGATAGTTTTTGGTGAATTAGTCATTACAGTATTCATTTCAATTTCAACTGAATCCCCTTCGCTTTCTGGGGTAAAAGATGAGATTTCGGTCGTGAAACCCGGAAGTGGCAGCAAAACTGAGGCTGTGATTACGGTGAGAAGAAGGCTGACAAACAGTATAGCAGGAGCGGCTTTACCAAAGGATTCAGCGAGCCTTTCTTGACTCGACTCACTCATCGCCATCACCTTCCGGATAAACTCCCGGTGTTAAAGTTAGACCGCTAATTGGACACGTAGTGTCCCTGTGATGAATGAAAGCCCTCAAAAAGGGGTGGCGAGTCGGCCGGTCGTCTTATGTCAATCAAGGTGCTGAAAAACGAAGGGACCGAACTTCGTCTACGAATTATCGGTGAAAACCACACTACCCTGCAACTATTCCGTTCAAGATTGAACGATAGCGCAGATGTTGAGTATGCCAATTACTTCCAACAGCATCCAGATTTGGATGAGCCAGAGCTTTATGTTCGTTGTGTAAAAGGCAAGAATGCTGAGAAGACTTTCCGAAGCCTTTGCACTGATATTGTCTCGGAATTTTCCGAATTAAAACTGTGAGATGCGGTGTCCGTATGGACTTGAATTCAATCGAGGAGTACCTCGGATTTGGAGATGGGGCTGTCCCGTCTGATGGAATCGGTGGAATGCTAAAGACTCGAATCGAAGATTTTCGTGTCGAAGAGGTTGCAGCAACTCCCGCTCTTGACCCGAAAGGTCGTTTTACAGTGGTTCGCGCGACCCTCACAAATTGGGAAACAAATCGATATCTAAAACGATTAGCTAGAGCATGTGGGATTAATCGAAATAGGATATTTGCGTCAGGATTGAAGGATAAGCGAGCGATAACAACCCAAATTTTAGTCATCGATGCGCATCAGAAGAAAGTTGAAGCAGTAGACATTCCTGATTCAATTCTGGAAATTCTCGGGAGAACTCACCAAAAAGTAGGGATGTCGGACCACGATGGAAATCGATTTGCAGTAACCGTAAGAGGATGTGTCGATAAGCAAGGCAATCCTTTGGATGGAAAAGAAGCCATGCGAATCGTCCAAAACATTCTCGACGATATGGCACAACGTTTGGGTCCTGATTTTTTTCCAAATTGGATCGGCCCTCAGCGATTTGGTTCAACTAGGCCGGTTACTCCTGAGGTTGGTCGAGCCGTAGTCGCAGGAGATTTTGAGAAAGCAGTCGACCTATATTTGGGTATGGCGGGATTAAACGACGGTAAGGAAACCGATGCACTAAGGACAATGTGGAGGGAAACTCAAAATCCCGAAAAATGTCTCGAAATAATTCCAGCACATCTTGGTTTTGAACGAAGTATGCTTGAAAGTCTTGCAAAAAAACCCGATGATTGGGTTAAAGCCTACAAGACGATGCCACCTTCACTTCAACTTCTCACAGTACATTCTCTTCAATCACTGGTTTTCAATCACGCAGTGGCGGGACGACTCGATGCAGGCATTGGATTAGCCGTGCCAGAAATTGGTGACCTTGTCGCCCCGGTGCATGCGAATGGTCGCATCGATGTAGGGAAGATGGCCGAGGTTAGCGAAACTAACCTTGAACGTTGCAAGAGAAATTGCCGTTTAGGTAGATTATCTGTGACTGGGCCATTACCTGGTAGAGATGCAAAATTAGCTTCGGGGAAAATTGGTGAAATAGAGGAGCAAGCGATGGTAACTACAGATGTCCATGAGGTAAATTGGCAAGTGAAGGAAATTCCTCGTCTGACAACTAGTGGAACTCGCCGACCAATGACGGTGACGTTCAGAGAATTTAGTGTCGAAGAAGTCCCAGAATTATTCGATGTGACACTTTCCAAGCGTTGGGGAGAAGGGCCTAAGGATCAAGATCGATGGCATCCTGAAGGAGCAAATTTGAGAATGAAGTTTACCTTACCACCAGGAACTTATGCCACTGTTTTGATGCGAGAATTTATGCGTTCTCCGTTAGATCATTACTAATCCTTAGAGGATAGCCCTCTGTTATTCAATGCTGAAATTTATTTATGATAAAGAACGCTAGAGTTCAGAGGCGGCCCATTTCTAGAGCTTCGATTTGACCGATTAGGGAGTCGACTGCTCGGACTTGAGATTCAAATTTATCGACAATTCCTTCACCTTCGCCGAGAACGACTTGAACTTCTATGAACATCATCCCAAATGCAAGAGGCTTTATTTCGATTGCTTGAACTTCTGAGAATGCTTCTATCTTATCTGAAATTCCTTGGTAATCCGGAATTCCGTCTTCAAGATTATCAATAGTGACTTTATACTTTACAACAACATGACCCATAAATTTCACCTCTATTATTCAAGGACCTTGGAATCCACAGTCTGTACAAATGTATGGTACTGACTGAACTCGGCATTGTGCACTACGTCCAATTGAATTTCCACAATCTGGGCAAGGAAATGCGGTGCTCTTATCTTCAACGAGTGGTACACCGGATGCTGTACAAACTTCTGCTCTTGCTGCCATATTCATTCCTCGGATGAGCCGGCCGAGCCACCACCCCTTTTTAGCGTTGACCGATTGCATCGGTTAGCGATTGCCACGCAGTGCTACATTCCAACTCATCTCATTAGGAATTCTTTTCGCCTTTGGCGGTCAATGAAATTTCTAAGAACAACGAATTATTCATAACGAATTTGCGAATTATTCGCCCAAAACAGTAAGCCTGCCCGAGCGCCCAGTAGATATCACTCGCTCTCCCATTCTACATTTACACCATCCATTTTCAATTCGAACGCGGTCCCCGGTTGCAACACAGTCGATTTGGTCATCCCAGAGGACGAGCCCCACTACACCAGACTCATCTCTACCGCAGGCTGCGGCAACACGTCCGGTCCATTTTCTGTTCGAAACCATTCTCGGTGGATGTCGACGCAAAACGATAATTTCAATCCTCGAAACAGGTCGATCTTCCTTCAAACTATCAACTTTTATCCTTCTTTTTGTCCATCTACTGATTGGCTTTTCATCATTTTTAGCATCATTGAGGATTCCCAATTCTAATCTAGTTCTTTTCGTCATATTCCTTGCAATCACCCAGTAACTGAGTATTTGATGCGTACTAAGAGGCGTGAGTGAAAGTGAAGATTCCCTTCGGGATTTCTGAAAGTGAATGGATTCATTCCTTCTTTTTATGTCGGCGAATACCAATTTTTGATTCTACAGGGGGGTCATCAATGTGGATCACGATGTCTAAATTAGCCAAATGCTCCGTTATTTGTTCATAAGCAGTCTTTCCGCGTGCATCTTTATGTGGAATAGGTAATTTATTTCTACAAATCAAATAGGTTTCAGAGGATGAACTTCTCGAAGCAGTCGGGGCGTATCTACGAACGTCACTGAATCTTTGTTTGGCTGCATTGATTAGCCCTTCAATGCCAACACCTTGGAATATTTTAGTCACAAAAGTTCCACCGGGGGATAAAATTGGCATTGCTGCATCCAATACCATCGTAGATAATTCAAGAGATATTGCTTGATCGGTATCATATCTTCCAGTCAATCTCGGTGAAATGTCGCTGATTAATACATTCAGCATACGACCATCGAGCATTCTATCAATTTCTTCGATGGTCGATTCTGACTTGATATCACCAATGATAATTTGAGCACCTTGAACTGGAGAGGTGCTGAGCAAGTCGACACCGAGGACGAAGCCGGATTGCCCCACTTCCTCGACGGCGACTTGAGTCCATCCGCCAGGATGGCAACCGACATCGAGAACTGTATCCCCTTTCCGCAATATTTCAAAACGGTCTTGAATTTGCTTGAGCTTGAACGCTGATCGTGCTCGATAGCCCTTGGATTTAGCCTGCCGACGCCAAGGGTCGCGACGATTCTCTTGATACCACCGCTTACTCATACAAACCTCTCGCCAAGCCGTTGGGTTATGAAGGGAAGCCGGCTAGGAACGAATAATGATTGGAAATGCGTCTTCTCTGTCAGCGCTCGCAGTCGCTGTTCTTCTGATATTCACTCCTGCTTTTTCTGCTCAACAGGATGATTCAAATCAACCCAATCACAGTTCCCAAGGCGGTCACACGATAATCATGGAACAATTCACTGCAACCTGGTGTGATATCTGTGCAACAATCGATCCTTGGCTGCCTGATTGGGTTGATGCTCGCGGATCTAGAATTACTCGAATCGCTCTCCACGATACTTTTGATGACCCTCTTGGCAATCCGGTCACTACACATCGCCTCTCTCGCTTCGAAACTCCAAATCCTGCCGCACCGTCATTTTGGTTCGACGGTGATAACGAAATTGTTGGCGGGGTATCTCAGGCCGACCTAGATCTTGCACTATTGTTGGCCGAAAGTTCGCGGAATTCAGATAGCATTCTTTCCATTTCAACTTATTCTGGTGTTTCTTCAGACGGTCAAGAAACAATTCAAATTGAAGTGGAATTGAGTGAAGTCAATTTTGAAGACAATTCTCAAATTTCAGTTTTCATTTTACGCGATTCGACAATTCTTTCTGAACAAGCATTGAACGGAATTACTGAACACCACGATGTTATTGTCGGTTATGCGGAAGCGGCGCTCAATTCAGAAGTAATTTCTTTTAATTACGGCTTACATTCGGCTAGAATGGCTTCGCAGCAATCTAATTTCAAGATGATTATAACTTTCCAAATAGATTTCGAACAGCAAGATGAATTGACTATTGTTGGTGTTCATGAATTAATTCAACCAAATGATGAGATGAGTACACTCGGTGCGACTTCTCTCACACTTGACGACCAATCAACTGCTTCCTCTCGCGTACCGTTGTGGTTCCCGCTGAGTTTAGTTTTGATTCTCAGCGCGCTGGCGCTTAGAGCCCGATCTCGTCGATAAGCGCACGCGTTGTAAATCGAATCGCAGCTTCAGATTGCATTGATGGCACAAATCCAGTAGAGAATAGATATTCAACATCAAGAGATGTCTTCGGGACATCGCCCGCCCATCCACGCTTGCCTCCGGTATATTCAATTGAAACATTTTCAAATCCAGATTCTTCAACGACGATTTCGGCGATACGGCGAACCGAGCAAGTATCGCCGGTGCCAAGATTGTATAGATTGACATCTTCATCGACACCGTCGACAAGATGAACCATCGCTCGAACACAATCTTCAGCAGACATGTAGGATTTTTCTTGAAGTCCATCACCCAATACTTCGAGTCGAGTAGGGTCTGCTTTCAATTTATGAATGAAATCGTAAATCACGCCATGAGTGCCACGGCTGCCGACAATATTTGCAAAACGATGCAGCCAAGATTTAGCGCCGAAAGTTCCGCACCATGCAGAAATTAGTGCTTCAGAAGATAATTTTGAGGCGCCATAAAGTGAGATTGGCTTAACTGGTCCATAGGTTTCTGGTGTTGGCATAACCTCTGCTTCACCGTAAATTGCGCTAGAGCTGGCGAATGAAATACGCTTGACGCCCGATACTCTCATCGCCTCCAAGACATTGTATGTGGCGATGGTGCCTTGGCGCAAATCAGTGTCAGTAACTTCTGTTCCGAGTCTAATATCAGGATTTGCAGCCAAATGATGAACAGTCTCTATTCCAACCATCGCAGCCTTGATCTCATCTAAATTGAGTAAGTCAGCCTGAATAATCTCAATGGAATCACCGTGATGAGCAAGGAACTCTTCACGGCCTGAACTGAGATTATCGAAAACGCGAACAGATTTTCCTTGAGCAACCAAAACATCGACTAGATGTGAGCCGATGAAACCTGCTCCTCCAGTAACTAATTCCACTTCACTTACCACCTAATTTGTCAAAAATTCACCAATCGTCGTTTGCCTTGTGTTCTCGAAGGTTGTGTGCGGATACTAAGAATCCTATCATTGAAAGATGGGCGACAGTGCAGTAGGCACATATGTGGGGTGCGCCGTCGACAAAAACCAATTCAACGATAATAAGGAAACCGACAATAATCATGCCCACAATCGAGGCGTACCAAGAATAATCGAGGTGATTAGAAACCCAGCGGGCGTGTGGATCCATTCGTATTGACAAAACCAAGTAGAGTAGAAGTCCAAAACCAGATATCCCAATCAAGCCCCATGGTAGGGATAGCAATGTATTAAACGAAGGATCACCGATAACATCAGCGCAACTGATAAAACCATTAGAACTGCAGAGTGACGAGTAACCTTTTGATATCATAGAGTTGTAAATCGCATAGGTAACTGCTGATGTGAGAATGCCAGTTAAAGAAAATGCGAGAGCACTGGTGACCAGAGTGTTTGTGCGCTCAGACCCAGTTTGATTTTTTGCATTAATGGATAAATATGAAGATGATAACAAACCTGCTAGTAAAACTAAAAAGATTGGTTCTGAAAGATAATCCGTATTCATCAATTTCCCTCCACATAGATCTGAAGTGCTTGTTCAATATTCATCAAACCACCACTTTGCCCCTGATTCCATGCGACGTATCCGTCTGGCTGTAACAATACCATGAATGGAGTTCCTGTAACTCCATAATCACGTAAAATATTCAAATTATAATCATCAACATAATTCCATGCATGGGCGGAACCGGGTCTTTCGACACAATTGCTACCTCCTGAATTGCAACCGTTTCCATCATTTGAATCGGTTCCATAATTTGTTTTATCGCGGAAAGCTTCGATCTCATTGCGGTCGCTACCGTGGCCTTGTATGCTCAATTCGACCGCGATGGAAATGAAGGTAACTTTTCCACCCCATTGTGAGTGAAGTTCACTCATCGTCTCACCTTCTCGCCAACAGTGTGGGCAATCTGAATCCATGAATTGAATCAATATGAATTGTCCATCTTCACCAGCAGTCCAATCTCGATCGAATTGATCGGTGAGGCGAAAGTCTTCCCATCCACCGCCATTGTATGCGCTAGCGACAAAATCAGGCGCGAGTTCACCTTCATTCGGTCCAATCGTAGCAGGAGGTGAAATAATAAATACAGAAAATAATACGATACTCATTACCCCGACAGCTGCTAATGCAGCCATCAATCGAACATCCTCATTCTTGCCTTTCGGAATGGTTGTTGCACGTCGTCTAGCCATGTATCTCAACCTGCACGGCAACCTCATTCACTTTCAGCAGTTCGCTACTCCGTTCAGTCTAAACAGCCTTAGGCTGAAGTATTTTTTTCACTTTTTACATTCAAATTACCCTCTGGGCTTAGTTCATATCTGAGTGTTCGAGTCAACAATGCCTTGGAGGAAATAAAATGAGTAAATCAACAACCCAAACAAAAAATAATGAACAAGAAAATGAGACGAGCACAACCCTAATCGGTTGGGCTCGTAGAAGTAGAGCCGGTGGAGCACTGAAGCTCAGCCTGCACACAGAGGCTGTAACAAACTGCCACTCGTATACGACTGCTGACGGTACAGCATATGTGCCTCTAGTAATCAGTATTGCAGCTTTGCGTCGCGTACTCGATGGCGATCAAACAGTCACTACGATCAGCCAGTTCGAAGAAAACTGAATCTGAACAGAACTGCCTCTCACGTGGAGCCGATGCGATTGTTTCATGTGGCTCCCGTGAGGGCATCCTTCTGTGACCGAAGGCGAAGCCGGGGACGATGACGTGTTACGCGTCGCCCTCGACCAGGATGACGAAGTCATCTTCTGGGAGAGATTCTACGAACGTTTAGGTCCATTTCGGGATACTGTTATCTCCACTCGTAACAAGGTATTGAATAGCCCAATTGGCGATGCTTTCGATACGGGAGCACAACTGCTAGAAGACTTAGGTGAAGCTGCAGAAGCAGCATCTGTGCGAACTGCTGAATTAGCATATTCCGCAGTTCTACGCAGTCCTGGTTTTATCATTGCATTGCTATTACTTACTACTGCGATAATTGGTCGTGATGCACTTGATTTTGAACATCAGATTAACGGTGATGTTGAAATTTATTTACCTGATGGAGCTGATTCGACCAAATTATTATTACAGGTCAGGGAAGCACCTTGGGCGACGGATATTTTCATTCTTTATGTTCAAACAAATAACGCTGCAACCGGAGCTGAGCATGGTAATGAAAATATTACTGATGTGAATATTTTACAACAGATGTCTTGGCTTGAAGGTGATGATCAAAATAGCGGGAATGGTGGCTATCAATCCGGTTTGGATGAACAAAAAGATGACCGGGGCACTAAGGATGGAATAATCTGGATTCTTTCTCCGGCGCAAATTATCAAAGAAGCGAATTCATCGAGTTATCGTTTCAATTGTGCTGTTGAAAAATATGGATTACCAACAGGTCAGCAGGACGAATGTGCACTGGCTCAGTTAAACCCGTACGAAGGATATTCAATTCCAGACGACCAAAATCGAGTCGATAATTTGGTCGACCAAACCAGTTCTCTCCTCTCTAGTTTTGTGCGAGATACCAATGGAGATGGGGTTTGGGATACCGGTGCAATTGTCATGGGCATGATCTTCGAGATGGAAGGAACCGATGTTCCGTCAAGAGATGATCCGAAAGGAATTACTGATGAGAATCCTAGTGGGCAAATTCAGGATCATCGAGCATTCATTCGATATGCTCAACGGTTAATATATGATGAATCTAGTCTATCCGATTGCGAATTATGCCATCGAACATACAATAATCCAGTCTCGACAATGGATCCAGAACGCCTCGATGTTATCCCCGACCGTCAAGCGATAACAATTACCGGACTCACTCCTGTTTTGCATGACGTTTCCGATGAAATATACCGCGAACTCGTTGAAACAATGTTGCCGATAAGTGGGGTTCTCGTTTTGCTGACAATGTTGATTCTCCACAGAAATCCAAAAGTTGTTGTCATCTGTGGATTACCAATTGCGATGAGTTTAGCTATTACTTTCGGATTGACTGTGATTGCGGATATAATGCTGACACCGATGATTATCTCCGCCGGTCCAATTCTTGTAGGACTAGGCGTTGATTACTCATTGCATCTGACGAATCGTATCGAAGAAAATCGTGTTGAATTAATCGAAGAGCGGCTCGAAAAAGCTTGGATGGCTAATAGAGACGGTCTGAATACCGAAGATATCGACCCATGGGACCCACTCATCAGCTTGACTGCAACAGTTCGAGCGGTGATGACCACTGGCCACGCAATTTTCCTTTCAGCTCTTACAACGATAATTGGATTTAGCGTATTGATGTGGCCGATGTTGGTGCCAATTGCACCGATGAGAACAGTTGGAATTACACTAGTTATCGGAATATTGACGACATTTATTCTTTCCATGTTAATGGTGCCAGCTCTTGTTGAAATTTTCAAGTACCGTAAGGGACAAACAAAAGCATTCGACAAACTTTGGGATAAAATTGGTGAGATTCCTGTGAAAAGTTACAATTTTTGGAATCAGTATTCTTTCAGAAACCTTAGGTCAGGAGATTACCGGATCCTCCGATGAAGTTCCCCCTGGGCTCTCCTCTTACGAAGCTCTTCGTGAATATAGTATAGTTTTCGAAGGTGGTCAAACTAACATGTTCATCGTCGATGCAACCGAGCGTGGTTCACACAATGAAACCGCTCCGATACGCGATTTACCAATCCTTGATTCTATTGAAGAAATTCAAATTCATGTCGATAACGTACCTGAAACATCGACAATAAGTCTGGTCAATATCCTGAAAGCAATACACGTTGATCTCAATCTTTCAGGCGTCGAAATATATGATAGAAGCCTTTGGGAAATTCTTCATGATGAGTGTTGGGAGCATTCGAGTGACCCACTGAGGCCGGATTGTTGGGCATATGCGTCAACCAGTAGGAATGATATGGTAAACATCGCTTTCGATACCCTTTCCCCCGAAGTTCGCTCGATGATGATGAACAAAGATGAGGGGGGCGGCGAAACAAAAACTCTAGTTTATGCAAACCAACCTTACATCAATCTAGGTAATGCTACTGTTTACAGAGATGCTATTGATGATATTCTGGCTGGTGGTGAAAAATGTACTACTGCTTGGAGATGCACTGCACTTGGACTCGATGGTGTTTACAATTCTCTACTTACTGGTGGTCTCCCAGTATCAATCGACATTAACGCAGGAATTCATGAGGCTCAAAGTGAAACTACGATTGCAACTATGATAATTCTTTTATTCACAATGGCGATATTATTCCGCTCTCCCCGACTTGCATTTTTCACGATGACAGCCGTTGCAGTCGTAGTGCTCTGGCAACCCCTTCTGATGAAAGGTGGTTCGGTAAATGTCAATGTGTTCACCGCTATGGTAGGTACAATCGTATTCGGAATTGGGGTTGATGATTCAATTCATATTATTGACAGAATTAAGGACGAAGGCGAAACTCCTGCTGGTATCGTCAAAGCTGTTGCACGAACGGGTCAGACTATTTTCGAGACGACTGCAACGACTTGTGCTGGCCTTGCTGCGGGACTTTTCGTGGCGATCCCTGGTCTGCAGAATTTCTTCACTCTAATGATGTCTTTACTGATTCTCGCACTGCTGACAAGTTCGATTCTACTACCATCAATTATAGTGGCTCAGCGTGAAGTTGCTTCGAGGCTAATGGGCAAAGGGTCTTGGTTAGACTATGATGATTCAGGAGCGCTTGAAGCCTCGGCGGTCTTAGATGCGATTGTAGAATGACTCTGAAGTTTCATTTCAACGCTGACGCAATCAAAATTAAGTGAGGGTGCAGGGAGTAAGCCCCTTTCTGTTCACCTTTCAGCTGGTCACATTCAACTTAGCATCCTACCTGTCCCTACCGATGAGCTACGGGACTGCTTGGACTTGCTCCAGCGGGGGTGCTCGTTCCAGCCACGATTCAGACAACCTCGCCCCTTCGGGTTCACCGTACTCGACTGATGTGGTTCGTTTCTGTTGCAGAGCCGGCCCTCCCGGACCCCCGACGTAAATCGGGCCGCTTCCATCTTGGAGAGGGGACTTTCCTCAGTGTCGTACACTGTCAGTGACCCTCCTGCTCCCTCAGATTACCGCTATACTCGGTGCTGATGAACCCAACGGTAGGCTCCCCGGCAATTTTTAACTCACTTTCAGGTGCTAGTTATACAATTTTCAACCCTACTGAAATATGTAGTTGAACTACTCTCAGTTTACTTTTATTTATTCTAAATCTGTCAATCTCTTACGCGCTCCCATAGGGTAAGCATCATGTTTGTCCCTCGTTTGGCCTCATCTGTGTCTGATGTTGAGGAGTTGAAGCGCGAGGCCGGAATTGCTGCTTGTGATTTTATTCGTAGCGGGATGAAACTCGGCCTTGGAACCGGCTCGACAGTCAAATATACCGTGATTGAAATTGGCCGACGAATTGCTGAAGAAGGTCTCGAAGTAGTCGGTGTGCCGACCAGTGAAGCAACACGTATTCTAGCAGATCAGGTAGGCATCCCGTTAGTTTCACTTGCTGAAACTGGTGGGCTAGATCTAGTCATTGATGGAGCGGATGAATTTGATGGCAATTTTGCTCTTATCAAAGGAGGCGGAGGTGCTCTAACACGAGAAAAAATTGTTGCACAGTCAAGCAATGGTATGGTAGTAGTCGCCGATGATCGAAAACAAGTTTCGACGCTTGGTGCGTTTGATTTACCAATCGAAGTTCTTCCTTTTGAGTGGCGTCGAACAGCAGATCGAGTCGCAGAAATTTGCCCCGGCAAAGTTTCTCGACGTGGTGGGGTTGAACCATTTATTACAGACAATGGTGGCTACATTTTGGACTGTAAATTTGGAGATGAAACAAAATTATTGAGTATCGCTGGTGTAGTCGAAGTTGGCCTTTTTGTTGGCATCTGTGATGCAGTCATCCTCGCTTCATCTGGCGGAGTTCTGACTCTAGTTGATGAGAATGGCAGACTGGCTTGACCAATAGCTCGACCGTTCCGATTAAAGAGGGGTGCCAAGTCGGCGGGCTGGGTCTGTAGCTTAGTCAGGTAGAGCACCCGGCTCTTAACCGGGCGGTCGCGGGTTCGAACCCCGTCAGACCCGCCAAACAACATCACTCAGTCGACGGGCTGCGGGATTCAAAGCGACAAAATTTTCAGTTGTAAATCAGTTCTGTGTTTCATAATTTTTTCAAACTTAGTTTTCTAAAATTTATTCGCGGCTCTTTGACTAGGCTGTATTGATTTGCTGCCTAGCCATATCAAATTTCAATCGAAATTTTCATTGTGGGGGACAGTAAAAGGCTGACTTTGATATGTTAGTGGCGTAGCGCATAACTACGGAGAAGTGACACACATGGCAAAAGACACGTGGATTGGAGATGTTCTCGCCGGCAATTACAACGGTGAAGAAGTAGAGTTAATGGGATGGATACACCGGTCCCGCGGCTCAAATAAGATCCGTTTCGTCGTCTTACGTGATTCAACCGGTTACATTCAGTGTGTGGTTAAGCGAGATGCCGTTGGCGACGAGGCCTTTGAAGCGATGAAAACCGCATTAATTGAATCCAGTGTTATCATTTGTGGAACCGTACAATCGACTGAACGCGAACATGGCTATGAAATTCAAGCGTCATCTTGTGAAATTGTAGGTGGTGTAAATCCCGAGCGTCCTTTCCCAATAACAGAATCAGCGATGGCAGAAGCCGATGGTGGAGAAACAGAATTCCTTCTCGATAACCGTCATCTGTACCTTCGCACTGGCCGAATGACGACTATGCTGAAAATGCGTTCGAGCGTTTTCGGTGCCATCCATTCCTATTTCCGAGACCTCGATTTCATTGAATATCAGGCACCGAACTTTGTTGCTGGTGCTGTCGAGGGTGGCAGCACTCTGTTTGAGGTGCCCTATTTTGGTCGTAAAGCCTACCTGACCCAATCTTGGCAGCTTTACGGTGAGGCAGCAATGCCTGCATTAGAGCGGCTTTACACAATGGCTCCTTCATTTCGAGCAGAAAAATCTCGCACTCGCCGACATTTGACAGAATTTTGGCATGCAGAAATGGAAATGGCTTGGGCGTCTAATGCTGATATTATGGAGCATGGTGAAGGTGTTGTTCGACACATTGCTCGCACTCTTCTTGATGAGCGAGAAAAAGAACTTGTCGATGTCGGCCGCGACCTCGATTTAGTTGCTCGATATGCTGATAACCCATATCCACGAATGCGTTATGATGAGGCGGTTGAGACCTTGCAAGGAATGGGTGTTGACGTCGAGTGGGGGCAAGATTTAGATTATTCTAAGGAAAAGGTATTGACTGCTGATTTCGATGTTCCACATTTCCTGACTCATTATCCTCGGATAGCCAAACCATTCTATCACCGCCCCGATCCTGAAGATCCGAAATATGTGCTTTGCCATGATTTATTGGCGCCCGAAGGTTATGGCGAGATTATCGGCGGAGGCGAGAGAACTTGGTCTGAAAAAGAAATTCTCGAGCGAATTGACGAGGATGGGACACCGCGAGATGCCTACGAATTTTACATCGATATCCGCCGGTATGGTGGTGTACCTCACGGCGGATTCGGGCTTGGTGTTGACAGAGTGGTAACTTGGTTAACCGGGGCAAATCATATCAGAGAAACAATTCCTTTCCCTCGAGACAGCCGTCGAGTGACTCCTTGAGGATGAAGTGAAATTATGGGATTAGAATCCGTTAGCACTGTTTTTGGCTATCTTTCAATTCTCTCCTTTGTTTCCGGATTAGGTCTAATCGGATTGCTTATTGCTGCAAAATTTTCGCCCGGCTCAGCCAAAATGTTGGCAGATCTACGATCTACTCACAATCGTAATGCATTGATGTTTGCAGCCTATATCGCGGCATTTTGTATGCTTGGAAGTTTGTATTTGTCTGAAATTGCTTATCTCGTTCCATGCCGGTATTGTTGGTTTCAACGAATTTTCATGTATCCTCTAGCATTTATTCTGATGGCGGCATTTATCCGCTCAGACTTCGGTATCAAATTCTATGGTTTGATGCTTTCAGGAATTGGTGGACTAATTTCTCTCTATCATATTCGAATTCAAGTTTTCAACATTCATTCGACTAGTTGCGACCCGATGAATCCATGCACAACCCGTTACCTCGATGTCTTTGGATTCATGACAATTCCAATGATGGCCTTTGCCGGTTTCTTGTTGATATTCGCCCTTCTCCTCTTCGTCGAGGATGTTTACTATGATGAAAATGAATAGGCGTTCGTATGAGTGAAAAGGTTTTTTTTAATTCTTCAAGTCCTTTCGAACTTCATCACATTCTTAAAAAGTTGGATTCCTCTCCAAAACACCCAGTCTTTGGGCGACTCCACATACCGGAAGGTGAGGGTCCATTCGCTTGTGTTATCGCACTTCACGGCAGCAAGGGTTGGGGTGATCATCACGATGATCATGTGGCGATTTGGGTCGAAGCAGGATTGGCAGTTTTCCAGATAGATTGCTTCGAATCTAGACAAGTTGAGGATATTGTCACCGATCAGATGCGGGTGACTCATGCGATGATGACTGCGGATGCGTTCAACGCGCTGAATTGGCTTGCAAGTCATCCTCAAATCGATGAATCTCGGGTAGCGATATCCGGTTGGAGCCTCGGGGGGACTGTATCTCTCTATGCTGCTTGGGAGCCAATTGCAGCATCCCTCTCGCCTAACGGATTGCGATTTGCTGCACATTTACCATTCTATCCTGCGGCACACATCCGTCCTGAAATTCAAGATTGGTCAAGGGCACCTATTCAGATAATGCACGGTTCAATCGATGATTGGACACCGATTAAGTTCGTTCATGATTTTATTAAAATTGTTTCACCACACGGCGTCAATATCAAAGTTGAAGAAATCGAAGGAGCTCACCATTCCTTTGATTCAGAAAAACCATTGGAATGGTTAGATGATGCAATCATTTTGGATTATCGCACTGTTGAAATTGATGCTGATGGCAATATGTCAGCAGAAATTGAACCAGGGGTGCGTTTGCCGATGAATGAACCAATGGAGCGGTATTCAGCATTCATGATTGCACAAAATATCGGCTGTCATGTCAAAGGTCATCCAGAAGGGCGTGAACATGCTCATAAATTTGCAAAGAATTTCCTATTAAATTCGCTGGGAAAGTGAATAATGAAAGTAGTCTTGTTTTTTTCTGTAAAGCAGAATCGCTCATAGGTTAACCACCCATGCCATTGGCATGAGTGATGATTGGCAGAGCATAGATATGGCGAATCCGACCGAAGAACATAAGATGCTTCGTTCGATGCTTCGAGATTTTGTTGCAGAAGAGGTCGAGCCCCAAGCGCTTGAATATGATCGAGAAGAAAAATTCAATCTAGACCTGTTTCGTAAACTCGGGGAGTATGGTTTACTCGGCATTTCGGTTCCTGAAGAATATGGTGGAAGTGGAATGGATGCGACTGCGGTGGCGATTGTCAACGAAGAGTTGAGTTACTCTGATCCTGGATTGTGCTTAGCATATCTTGCCCACGCTCAATTGATGGTCAATAACCTCGCTCACAATGGTAACGAAGCGCAAAAAACCCGCATTTTACCCAAGGTTTGTAGCGGTGAATGGGTCGGCTGCATGGCGATGAGCGAGCCCGGATACGGCACGGATGTGCTCGGCATGCAGACGACTGCTAAGCAGCGTGAAGACGGCCATTGGGTTATCAACGGCCGAAAAATGTGGATTACAAACGGAGCAGTCGACGAGGATGGAACTCCAGCTGATATTTGTTGGTTATATGCAAGAACCGGAACTGATTCAAAGGGTCGAGCTGAAGTCACAACTTTCCTGATCGAGAAGGGCATGACTGGATTCGCAGTAGGTCAAAAGATCTACGATAAGACTGGAATGCGGGCGAGCAACACAGCAGAACTAGTCTTTGATGACTGTGTGGTGCCTTCTGAAAATGTTGTTGGAAGCGTCGGTGATTCAATGATTCACATGATGCGAAATCTCGAAATCGAGCGCATTGGTTTAGCGGCTATGGGGCTAGGGATTGCGCGACGCTCACTGGCTGCTATGAATCGATATGCGAGTGAGCGAGAGGCATTTGGTAGCGAAATTAGGGATTTCGGACAAATCCAGAGACATATTGGAGAATCTTGGGCGGAATATCGAGCCATGCGAGCTTACGTTTATGATACTGCTAGAAATACCGATTTAGAAAAATCTGGCAATCGTCTCGACACGGATGGAGTCAAGTTATTCGGGACGACTGCGGCGAAGAATATCGCCGACCGAGCCATACAGGTAATGGGTGGATACGGCTATGTTGGCGAGTACACAGTTGAGCGATTATGGCGAGATGCAAAGCTTCTTGAAATTGGTGGAGGGACTTTAGAATCTCATCAGAAAAACATCACCAGAGACCTTTCTCGAAGTCCAGAAAAAATCGAAGAATAAAACTCAAAATCATTCTTCAGACTCACCCGACCGTTATCACTCAAAGAAGCGATTTTGTGTAATTTTGATTTATCGAGTCAAATGGAAAACGCATAGAATGGTAGTCCCGCCCGGATTCGAACCAGGGTCCTCAGGACCAAAACCTGAGATGATGGACCACTACACTACGGGACTGTCCAACCTTTCGTGTGGCATTTTCCATTTGATATTGACTGTTCAGATGAGTGAATTTTCCAATCAATTTGAAATCGCGTTGCCGGCAGATACATGGTCTTGATAATATGCGTTCAAAATGTGAATAAGCGAATTTCATCGATTTTAGTTTTTCTGATTCTATCCTCAACTCTCTCGATGGCGGTTATTTCTGCTCAGTTTGCTGAAAGAAATACAAATACTTTTTTTGATAACGGTTCTAATAATGATGACTCACCTTCTGAACCTGCTGGTAATCAGTTTGATTCAGTCCAGCCGGCAGTCCCTGAATTAGGCAATCCTTGGCTTGAGCCGTCCCTTGAAGAACGCATTGCGTTCGGGGCGGATCAAATTCGTGTGACTGTGATTACTTGGTCATTGGCTGAGCTTGATGATTGGCAGTACAAAGTCGGTGCGAAAGAAGAACAGACACCTGCAAAAGGCGGGCAAATATTGCAGGTGACCGACCCCTCTAGTGGCGAAATTGATCATCGTACATTTTGGCTTGATTCATCTTTTCTTGTTAAATTGGTTGGAGTTGCCGGGGTTATTGCGATTCTAGATGCAGAAAATAACCCCGAACCATTCGATACTACGCCATTCGAGATGCCTGATGGCATGCAACCCGAAAGTGTGCGAACCGGAGAAATTCATGGTGCAAATGATGCGTGGGAGCGTGGTTTTACGGGCGAAGGAATCGTTGTTGCCATCGCCGATACTGGGGTTGATTTTGGGCATCCCGATCTTAACGGAACTCAAGCTAGGGTGACCGATTCGCGCTCAGATTGGGCAGATTGGCCAATGATGTTCGACCATAATTCGATGTATTATTGGTTGCTTTATGGTGATGCATATCCTACTCAAAATACTTGGTACGCTGATACTTCAACAGTAGATTTTGATAATGATTCGAATGGAGTTTTGGACAATTCTGGACACAATATTTCTGGACTTCCTACTTCAATTTCAGGCGAGTATCACTTAGGTGAGCACCCAGATTCTAAACTGCGTTCAAAGGTCGGTACCGACGTTCCAATTTTGGTAGTTGATGACGAATATACTGGAGTTTACAGAACCGTTTATGCTGACATGGATGTTGATGGAAATTTCACTGGCGAGAAAGCGATAAAACCCGGTTCTGAAACCACCGGTTACGATACTGATAACGATGGACTGTGGGACATTTCTGGTGGATTAGTTTACTGGGTGTCCGATGGTCGAAATGGAGTGCCATATGCACCTACATATTCTGCGCGGCATGGCTATTCAAACCGGATTGCTGGTTCGGGTGACCTCGTGCTATTTATGCTTGAATCGGGTAGTCATGGTACGCTTTGTGCGAGTGCTGTTGCTGCTCAAGGAAAGATAGCTAGTGGCAAGGTAATGGGCATGGCTCCCAATGCAACAATCGCTTCGATTGGCAACCATTATTCTGGTGGTCATGCACTTGATGGCTGGCGTTGGATAGCAGAAGGAAATGATGGCAAACCCCAAACTGCTTTTGATCAACCTAATATTGGTTCTTTCTCTTTTGGATATTCATCAATCGATGATGCTGGAGCCGATGGCTATTCATAATCAAACTACATATTCGGTTGCCATTGGAAATGGTGGCCATGGATTTGGAACGACAAAAGTACCTGGTGCTGCAAACGGAGTTTTCTCAGTCGGCGCGTTCAGTAGCCGTTCCAGCGGTTCGTGGGGGCAAAATGCCCCTTGGTCCAATCGCGGCCCCAATGCGATTGGAAGAATGGATCCTGACATAGTTTCAGTCGGTTGGGGTGCGACAGGTGATTATCCTCTGAATTTAGGCAATAATGCAAATTCGGCTTACACAACTTGGGGAGGGACGAGTTTGGCAACCCCAATCGCTGCTGGATTATTAGCCGTCGTTGCCGAAGCTTGGGTCAAAAATCACGGGGGAATACCAAAATCACAAGAATTTCGTAATTTTGTTCTTTCAACAGCTGACGACCGAGGATACGAACCATTCGTCCAAGGTGGTGGCTGGTTCAATGCATCGAGAGCTGTAAACACGCTCGAGGGAGATAATGGAACTTGGTCGATGAGTCCAGCCCAATGGAATAGTGGAACTTTTCAAGGGGAACACCGAGATGCGAATATCAATTATATGTTCCCTGGTGAAACTCAATCTGTTGATTTAGATTTTTACAATTCGGGTGAATCGGATATATTACTTTCATTTACACCGACAAATTTCAATCCAATAATGCATCAAACGCGTACTTGGATGAGCCTAGGAAACGGCTCGGAGAATGGTGAGAATGACACTTGGGACGGACATCAGGGCGATAGACCTGATTTGTTAATTCCACTTCATCTTCCTAATACGACATTTGCCTTACCCGAAGATACACGACAATTACGGGCTCGTGCAACAATTGATTATGCCGCCTTCGATGGTGATATGAATCGTAATTCAGAAGAACGAGTTTACTTGGAAATTTACAGGTGGACTGACAATGATGGTGATGGAATTTACGTTGAAGATTTCGACAATGACTCGATGGTCGATTCGGATGACTGGACTGAAAGTGGAGAGTTCGACGAAGTCACCTATTGGTGGTATAATGGACCGAATGCTGAGGTTCGAGTCGGGAATCCTTTCGAGGATGCAAGAGATGGATTATTCCTCGGTGTTTGGAATGATTATGGGGAAAATTCAGATGATCCAGTCAGCATCGAAATAGATTGGACTGCATTCGGTTCGGGTTCAGATGATTGGCTAAGTTTGCCTTCGACAATTGTTTCGGATGCAAATAGTACTGATACGATTCAAATGCAAATCGATGTGCCTATGGATGCAGAATCTGGCCTTCATCAACACGGAGTATTAGTCAAATCATATCTAATCGATGAAAATGGCAGTGTGGCACAGGTTCCACACCGAAATTGGACACTGCCTGTAGTCACAAATGTCCCTTGGTCTGGACCCTTTACAATCACTCCAAAACCACTCGATGGTAATGTCAGTAATCAAACCCTATATGATGAGGAATGGATTAGTGGTGCAACGCGGTGGAATTGGCGTGCCGAGAGTGGAGATTGGCGCTTTTTAACTGTCGATTGGCCAGCCGAATGGGCGACTGGTGGGACAGTTATTCTCGATGTGGATTGGGATGACAATCCATATACCGATATCGATGTACTTTGGCTTGACGAAACGCCACACGGCTACGCTGCTGATGATCCGGATGCATATGGTGATTCGACTTTCTCAATCACTTCTCGATCCACGAATAATCATGTTGGAAGTGGAAGACATAGTTGGGGGACTTATACAGGAACTAGTCGCGAAGTTTTCACAGTTCCCGCTCTGGCTGGTACACACCAAATGATCCTTCATACAGCCTTGCACGGGGTTAGTACTAATGATAATCCTCTGAACGTATCAGTGGGTTATGTTGCTGCCGAAGAAGGGGGTTTCCAGCGCTATGTGACCGACTGGTCAGAGGGGGAAGGTGTAGATGCTGTCCACGTCGTTTCTACAGTTCCAATGGAGGTTGAATCCGTACGCGCTTATGGCTGGACTCAACCGATTTATCTTGAAAATGAGACTGCTTACCAAGATAATTCTGGTGATAAAATGTCAGCATCTTGGTGGAAGAATTTCACACTCGACGAGGTCTCAGAATTATCGATTTCGATGAATGCACATGATGATGCTGATTTGGATTTATATTTGTTCAGAGATGATAATGAGAATGGAGAATTTGAGTCGGGCGAAGAGATAAGCCGCTCTATTTCCAGTACTTCGTCAGAATCGATAAATATTGATTCACCCGATGATGGATTTTACGCTATTGCAGTACTAGGTTGGTCGGTTCCATCTGTTTTAGTTCAATTTTGGATTGATATTGATATGATAGGTGGAAATGAGTTGAATATTACTAATCAAATGACTTTGTCCACAACAGAAATTAATTCTAATTGGCCAAATGGTTCCTTAACTCTAGCTGGTGAGGTTCCGCAGAGTGCAATTCAGGTCAATTTAGCCTTCTTGAGACCAGAATCAGCAGGCATTTGGATGGGTCATGTCGAGATCGAATTGGTCGGTGGAATTAGCCTCAAATTACCATACGAATATGTCCTTGCAGAACTCGCTCCAGAAGTTGATTTTATCGTGCCTGAAAATTTGACTCATAGCAATCAAATTATACCTGTGGAAATCCATGCTCTCGATATAGGAATTGGCTTTGCTTTAGATGATTTGAATTGGTCGCCAAAGAACAATTTGACGACGATTCCAAATGCTGATTTGGTCGAGGCTATTGATACAGATTTGAATTATCATAACCTGACTTCCATTTGGAATTCAGGCAATCATTTTGCAATGCCTGAGAATCTTTCTTTCAGAGAGGTTTGGATTAACTCAACCGTTCCTGCAGTGGAGCAGTGGCATGAATACAAATTAAACCTGACAGATCGTTCTGGGCTTGTCGATGAGGATTGGTTATCTGTCAATTACGATATTACAACGCCATTATTCGCTTTATTCGGTATCCCTGAATTTACTCAACAACAAGTCTTGAATTACACGATTATTTCCGAACCAAATCTGATTGTTTACCATGATGATATTCCAATTCAATTAGATGGAACTGGTGAGGGTTATTATCAATTTAATTTGACTCAATTAATGGTGGCTCAACCCAGCTCAGATTCATGGAATCCACATTACTTTAATTGGGGCAATAATCTGTTTGAGGTTAGTGTCTCAGACAGGGCAGGAAATAATGCGAGTATTGTTAATCGTGTAATATATGATAATGAGGCATCCTATATCCGAATGAATGGATTTGGACACTTAGAATTCGTTGATGAGAGTTTAGACCCATTAGAAATACCAATTCCATTAGAACAAATGGTAATTGGAAACAATTTCTCGGACGGTTATGTATACTTTGGAACAGAAGGCGATGTTCGGAGTTGGTGTATTTCATTACTTACTCAATTTAATGAGGTCGCATACCAACAATGTGGCACTAATCCTCTACCAAATTTTTCTCCACCAGATACTTCCGAAGATATTCCGTGGGGAGCAGATGGGGATTTCGGGCCAGATATTTATTTGAATTTCTCAGATATTTCCAATGGATTATATGAAATGAGGTTCAATTTAACAGACTGGGCAGAAAATGTTGCCTCACAGTCTTGGGAATTGAGATTGGATCAAACAACTCCAAGTGTTGGATGGGAATTCTCTCCTGCATCTGCAACAGAATTGTCTGACCATCGCCAGGGATTGTCGTGGACCTCTGATGAAAATGTCCACCTTAAATTTACTCACAAAGGTGTCGAATTAGCCGAATGGAATGGTTCCGCAGGTGGGCTTTTCTTTGATTTGAACGAGACTGCTGAACATGAATTTTGTCTCTTGGCATGGGATATGACGGAGGGACAGTACAACGAAAATCAGTTCTTGGAATGCCGTACTATGACGCTCAATGCTTCAATTTACCAAACTTCAGTTTCCGCACCTTGGGATGGTGGAATTACTACTGATGATGTTGTTGAGGCAGTCGGTCGAAGAGGCCCCGTCCAAGAGTTGTGGTGGTGGCGTGTTGGAGACGATTCTGACAAACATTTGGTACCTGCAGGGATTGAATTTGTTCAATTACAATTTGATTTGTACGAGGGTGTTAACGAATTTATTATCGAAATTCACGCCCTCGATAAAATTGATTTATTTCCACTTTCTATTACTAGAGATACAATTCCTCCTGTCCTGAGTTTCTACGAAATCACCAATCGCACTTCGCCACTAGAAACTGAAAAAATATTTTTCGGGGAGTGCGAAAGTGGCGTTGGTGTAAAGATTTGGAGCGAAATTGACAGCCTAACTTTCCTCTGTGATTCATCTGGCGAATTCGAGTTTCTACTAAGAGTTCCCGAAGTTCCAGGTATGCACTTGATCCAAGGGATGAGCTCTGATCAGGTCAATAATAAAAATTCATATTCACTTGAAGTTCTAAATCAAGAATGGCTCGACTGGGCGATAGACGATGCAAAAAATTCTGGCCCAATGTTGTGGCAATTCATCGGTGCATTAGGGCTTGGCTTGCTGCTGATTATTACCCCGGCTCTGGCTTCTGTATCATTGAAGCGGCGCCGGAGAAAACGCGATGAAAAATCAATAGAAGATTCTCTTGATGAATTAAGCGATATTCTTGCGAATTCGAAATCATCCGACGATCAATTAGGTAGTTCGACCGCTGGAGATTTAAAATCGATTGAGCCATTGAATTGGGATGAGGTGAATGAAGAAGATTTCCCTGAAATGAAAGAATTGAGTGCATGGAAGGCTCGCAATGAGTCGATTTACACTATTGCAGATAAGCCGAAAGACGATGATACAATCGATCTCGATTGAAATAATCTGAAATTTCACACTGCCATCGGTTGACCACGGATGAGAGATAGACTAATTTCCCATCGACATTTCGCCGCATCATGGCAATTCAGCACATCGCTGTTATCGGCGCGGGGCAAATGGGCAATGGAATCACACAGGTAGCTGCCTGCGCTGGTTTTGATGTGACTATGATCGACATCAAACAAGAATATCTCGACAATGGAATGGCGGCAATAGAGCACTCTTTGGGCAAACTCGTCTCCAAGGAGCGCATGAGCCGAGATGAAGCTAATTCTGCGCTCGCACGTGTATGTACAGCGACTGAAATAGTAGCAGCAGCGGATGCAGATCTCGTCGTAGAAGCAATTCCCGAAATTTTAGCGCTAAAACATTCAACTTTTTCTGAACTTGACGCAATTTGCAAACCCGAATCAATTCTTGCAACGAATACTAGTAGTATCAGCATCGATGCAATTGCAGAAGTCACCGGCCGTACCGACAAAGTCATTGGAATGCATTTCATGAATCCAGTTCCAATTATGCGTTTAGTCGAAATCATCAACGGCAGCGACACTAGTGAAGATACTAATTCAGCCGTTGTTGAAGTAGCAGAAAAAATGGGTAAAACTGCTCTTTCATGCAACGATTCGCCGGGTTTTGTAAGCAACAGAATTCTTTGCCCGATGATAAATGAAGCAATTTTGATACTTCAAGAAGGAGTAGCTGAGCCAGAAGCTATCGATGGCATTATGAAATTGGGAATGAATCATCCCATCGGTCCGTTAGCACTATCTGATTTGATTGGAAATGATACGGTTTTACACATCATGAATGTCCTTTACGAAGGATTTGGAGAAGAAAAATATGCTCCGGCACAACTGTTAATCGATATGGTTGCACAGGGGAAATTAGGTCGAAAATCTGGCAGTGGTTTTTACCAATACTCATGATGGTTGAAGTACTCCGAAATCTTTCACTTGTGAGGGGTTGTCTGTTTCCAAACGACTTTTTGATAGGTTCTTATTCCTAACCACCCTCGACCATGCATGAACTCTCGCATGGGTGCAAGATTGATTGTTACAATGTTGGTAGTTTCGTCATTCGCGATTCCTGCCTTAGGAAATGATGCTGGAACTGGCGGGGATGCGGGAAGTACGACTTCTACTGCAGCGAATTTGACAGCTACGAATGGAACTTATTATGGCAATGTATCATCTAGCGATTCCGATGATTACTATGGCATCAATATGTCTGCAAATACCGGAATCGCTGTCCAATTAACCTCTCCTAATGGTTTTGATTTTGATTTGTACCTCTATAATGCTACAGGTAATACTATCGATGATAGTTTTTCATCATCGAGCATTGATGATGTCACATCGAATGGAACATCAGTCGGTGGAACACAAGTCTATATTCGCGTACAATATTGGTCAGGTAGTGGAACTGGTCAATACACTATGCAAATTTGGATATTCTCTACTGGCAGCGGTGGCGGCGGCGGCGGCGGCGGCGGAAATTGTACCAATAATGATGCAGGGAGTTGCCAAGATGCGCCCGGTATAATGGCTAATGCACTCAATATAACTGCAACTAATACTACTTATCAGGCAAATCTTTCATCTATTAATGATATAGACTGGTTTGCTATGTCGATTCCACAAAATCATGGTATAATGATTGAGATGATTCATCTTAGCTCTGCTGATTTTGACATGTGGTTATATGATTCAAATGGCACTCAAATCGATATTGCATATACTGGTTCGCAACCTGAAAATGTTGCGAGTAATGGCACAAATGTGGGTGGCACTATTGTTTATTTGCAGGTTGATGATTGGGGTTCAAGTGCACCTGGATGGTATAATTTAACTCTCGAACTTTTCTCGACATCAGGACTACCTGCATATAATCAGAATGATGCAGGAACTGGCGGCGATGCCTCTAATGACTACCTGAATCCCACTAATTTGACGATAAACACGGTTTCAGCAAATAATAGCTACACTGGATGGGGGTCATTAAATAATGATCTTAATGATAACTATCAGACAACTGTGCCTTTGGGCTATGGAGTTGCAGTTTCGGTATGGTTTAATTCTACAGAAGTAGATTTCCAAGTCATTCTAGCGGACAATCAGACTAATACGATTGATTATTCAAGCACCAATAATCCAGAACACGTCACCTCAAACGGTTCCGGTACTTATCCTGGAATGATTGTAGAGGGGATGGATGTTTTAGTTCAAGTTCGTGCAACCTCAGGTGAGGGCTATTATGGAATGTCTTGGTGGTTTTTTTCTCTCGACTCTGATGGTGATGGCCATTGGGATACGAATGAGACAGATTGTGGCTCTGATCCAGATGATGCCAATAGTGTACCCGATGACTTTGACGGTGACGGAACTTGTGATGCGCTTGACCAAGATGATGATAATGATGGGGTAGATGATGGAAATGATCCTTTTCCTTACAATTCGGCTGAATGGGCAGATTACGATAATGACGGCATCGGTGATAATGCCGATGAAGACGATGATAACGATGGTTGGAACGACACGACGGAAAATCTCTGTGGAACGAATCCGCTCGATAGATTCGACACTCCAATCGATACTGATGGTGATGGGGACTGTGATGCAATTGATGCTGATGACGATGACGATGGTTGGCCAGATGATTCCGATGATTTCCCTCATAACGACCAAGAATGGCTCGATAGTGATAATGATGGCATAGGGAATAATGCCGATACGAATGATGATGGCGATGCTTATACCTCTCGATTGGTACGACCTGCCTGCAGATATGGATTCCGATGGTATTTGCGATGCGCTCGACCCAGATATCGACGGCGATGGCTACGATAATGCAGCCGATGTTTTCCCCGAGGATCCATTAGAATGGTTCGATACTGATGATGATGGCACTGGAAATAATGCCGACATGGATGATGATGGCGATAATGTCGGCGATGACTACGATTTATTCCCATTGAATGTATATGAATGGGCAGATAACGACGGAGACGACCTTGGAGACAATTCAGATCCTGATGATGATAATGATGGTTGGCTCGATGCCGATGAGGTCGAGTGTGGTTCAGATCAAATGGATCCTGTATCGATGCCTGACGATGCTGACGGAGATCACATTTGCAATATTGTCGACACCGATAACGACAACGATGGAGTCCTTGATTTATCTGATGATTTCCCCTATGATGAGACAGAATGGCTTGACACCGATGGAGATGGTGTAGGAAATAATGGCGATACTGATGATGATGGGGATGGCTGGCTAGATGTGGATGAACCAAATTGTGGAACAGATTCTCTTGATGCTAACTCAATACCTGTCGATTTTGATAGAGATATGTTTTGTGACTCTACTGATGAAGATGATGACAATGATGGAATTCTCGATTGGAACGATGCTTTCCAGTTCGATGATACCGAGCAATATGATACCGATGGGGACGGCATCGGAAACAATGCTGATTTCGACGATG
>LWDU01032112.1_pt1 | contig 45314 bp, 26 predicted proteins | sample 727161 | NCBI WGS metagenome assembly LWDU01 (sample SAMN04566230, study PRJNA314399) | hydrothermal vent metagenome | isolation source: deep sea hydrothermal plume seawater | place: Mexico: Gulf of California, Guaymas Basin | collected 2004-07-11
CCGATGAAAAAGATTGGCTGGAATCACTCAATGAAGTGAAAAAGACCGCAGATAATTTGCAGTGGTCTCATGCGGCAACATTACTTGAGAGGCTAACAACATCCTTGGATAGAGCCGGTGCCGAATCTGATGAAGCCGGAGAATTGTTATCCTTTGTTCAAGACGAATGGAAAATCCTGCGTAATCAATTAGATGCGGCCAATATCAAAATTTCTGACCAAATGCGCAGAGATGCGGAGGCTGCAATAGCCAAGGCTAAAGATGCACACAATGAAAGTCGTATTGAAGAAACACTCGCCTTATTAGGCGAAACAGATGGATTGATGGAACGCCTAAGAAGAAGAATCTAATTTTTCTTTCAACCCTTCAAGCATTATGCCAAAGGAAAATTAGTCAACGGTAAACATCGAAAGGGACGATTCAAGAGCAATGGTAGTCAATAGGCTTACCAGCCCTGCTATCCAAGTCATTTGAACCATCATTCCAACCGCACTTGACCACCCACCGCCGCGCAGACGAGTGGTTATTCCTGAAAGTACAATGATTTTGAGAATAATTAGTACTGAAATAGTGAACTTGAAGAGGAAAATATTTTGCTCAACCACTGTGTTATCATCAAGTGCAGGTAGACCAAAACCTCCGGATCCGGTTTCGGTAACTGAACCTAGATCCACGTCCACCATTCCAGCAGCCATCCCGCCAATACTTTCTCCGAGTTGAACGATAATTGTATTTGTTACATTCAAACTGGCGATAGAAGCAATCATTAATCCAATTGCAGTTCCCCACATCGTTTTTGCAGACAAACTTCTCCTATGTCGTAGTGAGAGAAGGCCAGATGTCGATTTGCTCACCAACTCAGCAGTTGCAGCAGGCTCTCCACTTGATTGAGAACCCTCAATGTAAATACGATTGAATCTTGAAATCAATGCAGAATTTGTTTCTGCCGAAAAGTAATCCCATGCGCGTTCCGAATCAATTCGCATTGAGAGCCGATTCTCAAGTCTGTCAATAGCATGGTCGAGAAGACCAAAATCAATTCCTCTCAAAGCACGAATTGTTGCACTCGGCTCAGCGGCACGGGCTTGAGCAGTACCACCAAGGGCACGGATAAATCCGGGATAGGATTCATCACGGCGATGGATTTGAGTCTCTTCTCGTTTTTCTATCCATGCCGGAATAAGGAGGGGGGTAAAGGGTGCAGCGATTAATATCAAACCATAGCGATCCCATTCAGCAATGATACCATCCCAATACATCCAAGTTGCAATGGATGTAAAAACTATCATAAAGGCGGTAATTAATATTGAAAATACGAGCGTCTGTGAAAACAATAGACGATGTGGCGTTTCCATTTCATCACGGGCAAAAATGGGGTCCTCTGGAATAGTAGAACGGAATGCAAATAAACTTCCAATTTGAATGATGGCAAAGAAAAAACCAGCCAAAAGAAGCCACCTCATTCGCGCCAAAATGTCAATTGCAAGGTCATCTACTCTCCCAGTTTGAAACAATACTAAGTGAATCCCAGCAATTACCAATCCGAATAAACTTGCAGAAACCAAACTGATGTATATTTCTTTCAAATTATCAACTGCTTCTAAACGAGTATCATAGAGAGTTTCATATTGGGAAGCAATTGTTTCCTGCTCGGCTCGCATGAATCCATCAATTGGCTGACCGGCTTCTATTGAAAATGACATTCTGTCAAGGAAATCTGCCCACAGAGGGCTTGCACTTTGTTGGGCAACAATCCTCGCCGCTTCAGGCAAACTCGTGTGCCACTTATCGACAAGGGTATTAATGCGCTTGACTTCTAGAGCCAATTCCCCATAATCACCCATTTGCCGCAATATGTCAAACATTGAATTTGCTCCGGCTTCACCCAAAGAAAGAATCCCCATACGGGTGATAAACATGTGCATTTCCTTCTCAATCCTCACTGCACAACGTTGGAGTTCAAGAAGAGGAAACAAGATTGCCGCACCGCCAGAAATGATGGGAAGTGACAATATTATCAATATGGCACTGAATCCAACGAACAACCCGGGAATCAAGAATACTAAGGCCAAGGAGGTTAGTAGGCCCATTAGAAATGAACTACCTACATAAATGAAGAGAAAACGTTCTACCGGCATTTCGAGACGCTTGATAGCGATCTGCCAGTTGGGCAGCCGTTTCATCCATCATCCCTCCCTATATCCTCACTCGTGGTTTATTCCAACCCATCTATCAATTGCAGCACTAAATTGCTCCCAACCTTGATTATAGTAAATATTCAATAGGTCAAAAACGTCATCATAATGTGTCAAATCACGATCAACCATTCGAGAAATGGCTTCGGTTCTTCGCATCATTTCATCATATACATCACGTTTGTTAGCAAAACCCATCTGTGCAGCGACCTTATTCTCCAATATGTGACTTTGGAACATACCTCTGAAATAGTGCTTATCTTTCACTGGATCCCACTCAAACATACCTCTTGTGAGAACACCATCACTGTGCTTATTATAGCCAATGACTTCATCAATTCCAGTGATACGTCGAGCGATTCCTCCACCAGGTGCTTCCACCACTTCTTGAAATATAGCGAAATTCAGATTGTCAAAGAATCTAATTGGAACATTAATTGGATCTCCCGTAAATCTTTGAATCATTTTTACGATTGAAGAAGCGTGGAAAGTAGCAATTACCGGGTGACCGGTCTGCATTGCTTGGAATGCAGTTGCCCCTTCAACTCCACGAATTTCCCCAATAATGATGTATCGTGGACGACTTCTCAAAGCTGCTTTCAACAGGTCGAACATTTCAACTCGTGAATCCTCATTTTTCGAATCACGAGTTACTAAACGCTGCCAAATTTTGTGTCGCACTTTAACCTCAGGAGTATCTTCTGCAGAATAGATTTTCACATTGTGGTCAATAAAAGGCAGTATCGCATTAAGAGTGGTTGTTTTTCCGGATGCAGTTTCACCAGACACCAAAAGGGACATCCCATACTCAAGACAAATCCAAATGTATGCCCCTTGCTGAGCAGACATTGTACCCCATGCGATTAATTGTATTACAGAAATAGTTTCTTCTGCGAATTTACGTATGGTAAATGAAGGACCTAACATTGATACGTCATCAGAATAAATAATATTAATACGACTTCCGTCAAGTAAAGCACCATCAATGATTGGTTTGTTATCGCTCACTGGCCGACCGATTCTTTCGCTCATTGCTCGTAAATACCTTCCAAGTAATTCCCTTTCTCTAAAACGAATATTTGAAGTAACCATACCAAACACTTTGTGATCCATGTTGACGTGTTTTAGTCCGATTGTGTGAATATCTTCCAGCATTTCATCAGAAAGTAGAGTTTCAAGAGGGCCATTTCTAATTAGGTCACGAATGATAATATAACGGATTTTCTCTCGCTGATCAAGTGAAACGACAATTCGCTTGTCATCAATTCCAAGGATTGACCAAATACCACCGGAACGATTAACGGTAGGGGCATCAACATCCAATACAGTATAACGGTCAATCATTCCAGAAAGAATATTTTCAAACTCCGAATCTGTAGTAAATGATGGAGCCGAAGGGGCCTCTTGCAAAAGAATTTCAACTAATAACCGCCGAATCAACTCTTCCTCTTCTGATAGTTGTGGCTCAAGCCCAAACCAAAGAGTAGAACCACCACCATCCTCACCATCACTTGGACGATACATATGAACAAATATAGGAGGCTTAGTAACATAAATGAGATTGAGGGGCTCTATTTTCCTAGCATCCCTATCTAAAGGGCCGTAAAAGATTGGACGGGTGCCATAACGTGCTTCAAAATCTTGAACCCATTCTCTAACGTGAGGGTATGTGGCCATTAATCCAGCCATATCTCCTGGTGCAATCTCTGGTTGGTCAGTCATCAACTCACCGCCGTAATATCTACAATGAAGCCCATTGAAGGTTCGACTCTCCAACCAATATTAGTCTGAATAGGGCCTGCTGCACGCAGAAACCTAGTGACTTGCAATGCTCGTTTTAATTCGCCACCAATTAAATTATTGGTCATATCAATAACCACTTCTGCCGAAGCCCTAAGGTTATGGAATAAGCCTTCATCCATTTCATTTGAGTCTAAACTAAGAAGAATACTTCGACCTGACGAAGAGAAACTACGCAAGGACTGTAGGATTTTGAAACGCTCTTCATTGGAATCTGCCGCAGGCATCAATGAAGAAGCCGAGTCAATAATAATAATATCAGCATCATCCATTGCTTCTGATGCAAGAACCTCGTTCAATCCAATACCCTCGATTGGTTGGGCAATAGTTCCAAAGCGAGAAAGAACAAGTAAGCGTCCCTTCTTTATTGATTCAGTGCAATAATAACCAATGCTATGCATTTGCTCAATCCACCCACGAGTAGTCAATTCAGTTGTAACGACTACAACCTTTGCACCATTCTCAATCAAGCCAAAAACAAGTCGCTGGGTAATCAATGATTTGCCAGAACCAATGCCTCCGCAAACTAACATGAGTGAACGATTTGGTAGTTTTAAGCCCATGCTATCTGCAAGGCTATCCTGTTCAAGCCCGAATTCAAAACCGTCTTCTATTGGTTCTTCCATAATATCACCTCATACCACCAAACGAATTGGTTGTGAAATACTGTCGCTTCCGCTGACACCTTTACTAACCATACTGCTTACTACTACAGAGAGAGTAGGTTCGTTACCATTGGTAAAACTCCATGCACTACTTTCTCCGACTACTTGAATTAACTCACCTGGTGACCAAACTGAGACTGCAGCATCAACAAAGGTGATTGTGTTTGTAGTTGAAACTTCACCATCAAGCCAAAAAGCAACTGAGTCATGGTCAAGAAGATTAGTTCCCGTATTTTGTAAATATATTGTTACTTCGTCCGGAGTTGCTACCGTATCATATTGAACGGCACCAGGGTCTCCTGCAAGTGAAACTTCAGTAGCCGCATCTGCTGCCGCTTTATTTCGCTGAGAAGAAATAATTTCTGCAGCATCAGTCCAAGAGCCGATTAATAAGGCGGAAACTGCAGTGCTAATAATCAATGCAGTAACTAACATAATCATACTTGAAACACCTCCATCTGCCATATTATCAACTCCTAAATATTAATGACCTCTGTATGTCCCATCCCATTAATTGCTAAACGTCCAAAATCAGTTACAGTTCCCGTTGTACCATCATCCCAAATTAATGAAACAATATCCCCTGCAAAGAGGTACTCTCTAGAAGAAGTTGATGAATAATAATCTGAAACTCTTTCTGGACTTTGTCCATCAATGCTGAACCAAATATCCTCATATGCAATAGTTTGGGAACCATCATTTGTAATATTAGCATAAACTACAGTTCCGAGTGTTGGAGTTAAGGAAGCACCCATTCCTCCGCCACCCGGATCTGATGCAGATAATGTTGGATCAACTGTCCAACTACCACGCGAAATAATTGTAATTCCATCAATTGCACCTGTGCTTATGTCCACGGTATAAGTTGCACTAAATCCGCTACCAGTACCACCAGATGTAATAATAGTACCAGCAGTATATCCAGAACCACCAGGACTAATTGCAACATCATTTATCCCCCAAAGCTCGTCGCTTGCATCAATAATGCTTACGCTCGGCAAAGGGTCTCCGGCAGCATCCACTGTATCCAAAGAGGATTGTAATTGCGCCTCAATTGCTTGAGTTGCAACCGCGAATACGCCTAATAATGCCACGCCAATAACTAACGCACCTATACCTACAGAACCACCCATTTCAGGCCTCCTACATCACTACGACTTGAGATTTACGCCAAGCGATTATTAGTGTGGAAAGAGCGAGAAGGTCACGATCAATAAGATGATCATTTAATGCCTCGTCCGGCTCACCTGGTGAAGCGAGTTGAACGATTGCAAGTACCGAACTCGCTTCGTCATCAGATAGCATACCTGAGGCTTGTGCCTTGGAAACAAAACTACTAGCAGCCATACCAGATAATTTGTCCAGTAATAATGCTGCAATAGTGTGTGCCCCAATGGTAATCTCATCTGTCAGTTCAGCCAAATCTACTCCACTTGAGAGGAATGGATTCAATGACAAAGCCTGAGCCTCATATAGTTCCAAGAGAGGGGCAGAATCCACGTCCATTAATCGGGAGTTTTCTGCATCAATTTGGATAACCTCACCACTTGATGTGATGATTTGGTCGCCACTATTTTCGTCTAAAGAAGATTCTGCATCTACGCCATCTGGCAATTCTGCATCTTCTCCTTCTTCACCTTCGGCAGCAATGCCACCAAGGGTTGGGATTGTATCAATCAACCTTGTCTCAACACCGCGTAGGGTGTCTTCAACTTGGTCGAGTCTTGATGAGATAAGTCGCTCAAGTCCAGATGTGTCAACAGTTGCCTGTACATTTGTTGCACCGGCAGGTAGTGACTTTTGTTGAACTGCAAGAGCAACATCAGTTGCACCGATTCTTGCTCGAGCTGGCCCTGGACCTATAGTCCAAGCCTCATCTTCTGCAAGACTACCCGCTTCCGGAAGTGGAACCTCTTCAATTGAGACTCCTGACATTTCCAATAATCGGATTCTTGTGCTCTCATCGTCGGCTGCATTTTCGGCAGCCTGTCCGGCGAATGACCACGCCATGGCTATACCTCAGAGTTGCAATGGACCTCAGTCGCCCCGACACTCCCGCGGGAGTGAAGGGGAGGCTGTATCAGATCCATTCCTACTCAGATTACCAAGGAACCCGGTGTTAGGTCCGAAATGTATAGTGTCTCGTAAGTTGAGCCACCGCCATTTACGTGAATCCACAACGTTACTTCGGAATTGAGTCCCAAACCGTTATTGGCAGCTATATCGGCTTGGCATTGAGCACCACTTCCGCCATCGACAGTTAAATCTATGATATATGATGAACCAGAATCAATGTCCTCGGCGGCCCCAAGAGCGGCACCAGACGCAGCATGTACAGTTGCACCGAAATCACCATTGAGGTATTGATAACCTGTGGTGAGCCCATTGGGATTAGTACAGGACATTTGCCATTCGATTTGATCTTCATCAAGTACATCGCTTCCTGGTGAAGACTCAAAGTACACTCGGAAAGTGTTGGCATCTTTGACGATGACAGAATTGAGGGTTACCTTTCCACTAATCTCTCTTTGAGTGTCTGAACCAGTCTGTTGGGCGTTCTGCTGCAGTTTTTCACCCGTTTGGATGATTACTGCAGATGCGACAGCAGCAACCAGAATGAGGGCGATGAATACAATCATCGCGCCGATTCCAATTGAGCCTAAGTTATCATTTGTTATATTTTCTTCATTCATAATAAATCACCATCCTTAAACTATCGATGCTCCTTCATCCACCGAATTATATGATAAGGTTTCATAAGTTGTACCGCCGCCATTGACCATAATTATCAAAATGTGTTCTTCGCCTGCAACAGGCACACATTCATCTGTGGATGGGGTGGCCCAAGCATTTGTGGTACCGACAAGTAAGTCGATCATGTACACATTACCTTGCGTGAATGGAGCAACGGTAGTTCCTGCTGCTGTTACTGCATCCAAATCGGTTGCAGTGGTAAATGTGCCGCCGACCGTATCAGTATCTGTTCCTGCGTTATCTGCACAGACAATTGTCCAACCTACTGATACCGCAGTAATTGGCTCACTTCCTGCTGCGGTTTCAAATATCACAGTCACATCTTCAGTTGTAGCAGTTTGATCGCCAACCCAAGCGGCGATGACGGAAATTTTTCCGCCGATTTCTTGCTGCGTATCTGACCCTGTTTTCTGGGCGTTCTGCTGCAGTTTTTCACCCGTTTGGATGATAACCGCAGATGCAACTGCCGCAACCAAAATCAGAGCAATGAATACTATCATTGCCCCAATACCTATGGATGCGACGGTGTCGCGTTCGTTCATTCTTTCATTTATTTCTATATTTTTCATATTTTGCCTCCTTTTTTTTCTAGTATCTGAGAGTCAGTCCCTCATAATACTGGAATATAATAATGCTAGCCGTTAGGGCTAAGCGATCTCCTCCTCGTCTTCACCTAAGTCATATGAGATTTTCAATGGGATTACCAAATGTGCTACTTCATCTGGAGATAATCGTTCCACGAGAGGCAGGCTAGGGGGCTCGAAATTTGGCGGCATCCAAGGTGAAATCAAGATGTCGCGCAAAGGCTCCATGCTTCGATTTTGAATGCGCATCATACATTTTACAATGCCTTGACGAACTGAATAGCCTGAAATTATGGATAGTTTGCGAGAAAGTGGCATTGATTCTAGTCCATGACGGGATTCAGGGGTAGCATGGAATTTGACATGAATAAATCCGCCCGGTGGCAGACCTGGCACATCCATAACATCGGGCACACAGGTCCAATAATCTGGCATAGGAGGAAGCAGACGCATAGGTGGGATAGTCTTGTCACCATCATTTACTATTTTCACCAATAGCACCCCGTGGTCCCCACCAGCAGGCCAGCGAGTTTCGACTCCCATCCAGAAGGAACGGAATAAGAATGGGTTTAGAGTAGATAAATCATCACCAACGAGGTCACTTATTAATTCTTCAACCTGAGTTGCGGCGACATTGATATCGCCTTGTTCGGCAGCAGCCGTTGCAGCGCGTAAGCGCAATAGTACGACTTCTACTTCGCGAATATCAACTTGCTTTTCCATCATTAAGCGCTGAAGTAGGGCGAGGGAACGACGCAAATCTAAGACGCCTGTTGCAAGATTTTGTAATTCTATAACTGCACGCTTCATTGTGCGCTTTGCCCCCATCAATCTGTGACCTTCGAGTTGCATTCGAGCAAGAGATAACCAATAATCAACTCCTTCGCTAATGTCTACATCAAGCCCAGTTAATTCTTGGACTCTGCGGCCAACAACGGAGTTTGCTTGCTGTACTGCTTGCTTTAATGCAGTTAAATCTGCATCACTCAACTCCCTACTGGATTCTTCTTCACCAGCAGAAACGTCCTCTAATGCATCTTCACCTTCAGCATCCGACATATCTTCGCCAGCATCATCTTCACCAGCATCATCTTCGCCAGCATCATCTTCACCAGCATCATCTTCACCAGCATCATCTTCACCAGCATCATCTTCACCAGCATCATCTTCACCAGCATCTTCTTCACCAGCATCATCTTCACCAGCATCATCTTCACCAGCAGAAACGTCCTCTAATGCATCTTCGCCTTCAGCATCCGACATATCTTCGCCAGCATCATCTTCACCAGCAGAAACGTCCTCTGATGCCTCTTCGCCAGCATCATCAGTATCATCCATCATGGCATCATCAGTATCATCCACCATGGCATCATCTTCGCCAGCATCATCCAGCATGTCATCATCTTCACCAGCAGAAACGTCCTCTAATGCCTCTTCGCCTTCTGCATCCATAGATTGAAGGCTTGATTCATCAATTGATGAATCTGAAGGAGCAACATTGATATTATCGAGATCAACCCCAAAAATAGAAGGTATTTCTACGGAATCAGTAGTCAAGTCGTCAGAAGTAACAGAATCAGTACTCGATTTAGGCATTTGATTCACCTCCTTGGTTATCATCTGTCTCTTGAGTTAGGGAAATATCAATACTTTGTCGGGCTATTTTTTGAAGCATCTTTGCAGGGTCTACTAATTCACGGTCAATACGCTCAACAGCAATTTCAGTGTCGGTGAGGAAACCATAAAGTGTGGCATATGATTTATCAATCCATGAAAGCAGACGACCTACCAATATCATTGTACCAACAGAAATGATTAGTAGTGAAAGAATATTGATAATGTCTGGTTTCATTTGCGGAGGTATTCCCAAAATGATTGCAATAAAGCCGAGCATCGGAACAGTCAAAATAAATTTCAATTGCTTGCTGACCGAATTCAATTCTATTTGGTGATCACGGTACATTGTATTTTGACCCTTACGAGCGCGTTGATAATCTTCGTGAATTAATTGGAATTCATCGCCTGAACGCCAACTAATAATCAGTAACCAAAATATTGCTGCAAGGGTGATAAGCGGCCCAAACCAAGTCCATGTGCCAAGATGGAAACCAAGACCAAGGCATATAAGACCAGTATAAGCTGATGCTAGACGGAACTTTTCATTACCTAAGCCAAGGCGTAAACAAACCAAAGTTAGAATAATCATCGCAGCAAAGCCAATGAAGGTATACATGACATTTGGCGACCAGGATTCAATCGTGTTTTCTTCGGTCAAAATATTATTTTCAAGGTCATCACCATCGGCATTTAATGTCGTTAGTTGGGCCGTACAAGTAACAGGAACACTATCATCCCACCAATCTAATAATGGAGCAGTTAGGTCCCATGTCAGAGTTATTTCCTCGCGCGGAAATAGCACTGCAAACGGGTAAGTTTGTCGAGCAATTGGCACAATTCCCTCGCTACAGTCCAAGTCAACATCGACTCCAAGGGCTAAAGCGGTGCCTCCGTTTCGTAGGGTAACAAAAATAGATTGGAATTCACCCTCAACCAAATAACCTTCAGTATCAAAGCGCATGTTAGACAAATACGGGTCCGCTGAATTGTTTAAAATGAATTGGATTGGAGCCTCAACAAAATTTGAATAACTTGCATGCTCAGCGGGATGAAATAATCTAAAGGTCAAATCCCAACCATCACCTGCATATATATTCGGCCAAACAGGAGTGGAAATACTAAATTGAAGATCATTTATCAACCATGCTTGAGCAGATGGCAGAGATATTCTTGAATGATTTGAACTGCTATCACAATCATAACTCAAATCAAGAGGGTATGACATCCCTGCTATAATGAGGGAAAAATTCCATTCATACACCTCGCCATCTAAGGGGAGTAGCCTTTGTGCACTGCAGAATTCAATTTCATAAATAGCGTCAGTTGTTACGGTAAGAGGAATATGACTCCAATGTGCCGATTGTCCAACCTGGCCACCGCCATCTGTAGCATCAATTATTGCCGGTTCCAATTGGAAAAACCTACTCATTTGCAAAACACTTTGTAACTCTGCAGAACCGGTTACATTTGCATCTACTGGGCTAACATCAATACTTAGCCAAGCAGCAAGATTGAGGTCGGGTTCTACCTGTGTTGCTGATACGCTAAACTGTAAGGGCACTGATTGCCCAACAGGTAGGGTAAGCGTGCTAGGCGTATTTGAATCAAATTGCCAATCCAGCGAAGGGTCAGTAGTACCTGGTTTTACCAAAGAATATGTTAATGCCACGACAATATCGGAATTACCATTATTTATCAATAAGGCATCATAATTCCAATTACCATACCTATAGAAATATGCGTCGGAGTCCCAATTAATGGCCTCTAATTCAAATAATGCGGAGATGGTGATTTGAGATACATCGCTCGCACTTATTGATTCATCTGCGATAGAGATTAAATCAACTGAGAAAAGATGAATATCGCCATTTGTAAGAGAATCATTTGTGCCCAAAGGAGGCACCGTAATTGTGAATGTTATTTGTTCACTTTCCCCAGTATTAAGGCTCAGGCTAGTGGGGCTAGATGTTACTGTCCACCCGCCCTCTACAATAGAGACTGGATAAACTTCCTCAAGCAAGTTACCGTTATTGGTGACATTGGCAGTTATCTCAATAACCTCACCAGGGAATGCATAAGACATTTCAGGCAAGTCAATAATAACATGATGATCTGGAATTATTGTAGCATTGATCAGCACGGATTCAGCCAGTCCAGTATCGGTTTCAACCCAAACTGTGATTTGATGAATATCATCTGCACTTGCTTGGGAGGCAGGAGTTAAGCGAATCTTGACACTATCATTGAAGCCTGCAGGAATAAGCAGATTTTCCGATGTTTCCATTGAAAAATTGACATCTCCTGCAGCTGAATCGTCAATCCAGACGTTGAAGTTCGTTAGGAGGTTACCAGTATTATGGATAAATACTCTTGTTGAAGGTTGCTCGTAGACTGATAGATTTACTTCTTGCTCAAGAGGTGTTAGATAAAAAGCGACTCTTGGTTCAACTTGAACTACGACATTTGTCTCAAATAGCAATACTCCGGTAGCCTCATCTTGAACTCGGATTGGAATATCTTGGAAAGTTCCAGAGGGGGTATCTTCACTCGTATTGACATCAAGAGTGAAATCAGTTAGTTGCCGGTCATCATCAAGTGGCCAAGCCTCCATTTGTGCAGACAAATCACTGATTGTTGCAGAGGCAATTGTAGCGGTCCAATCATCAGGCAAACCATCTCCAATGCTCAATACAAATGAACTAACATCATTTCCAGTATTCTCAAAGGGAATTGTTAACGAAGTACTAACTCCACTTCCTACAGTATAGGGGCCCGTATCGGTTATTACTGCTGAACGAATTGCTGGAACATGAATAATAAATTCATGAGTAACATCAGCGGCAACTACACCTGATCCAATGTGAGCCGGCCCAAGAGTTGGACTAGCGATGATAGGAACGGTGATTGTTCCACCGAGAGGCAATAAGTCACTTGGACCAAGAACGCCCATTACTGAATTAACTTGCTCACCTAAATCAAGAGTCATTTGAGTTGGCGAAACGCTCGCACTCCAGCGACTTGCTTCGGATATGCCACCAGTGGAAAGAGGTGTGAAAGTGATTGTGCCGATACTTAGGTCAACATCAACAGTTTCAGCAAGATTAATTTGTAAATTGTGCCGAACTTCAATATCTAAATCAACAAAGTGTTCAATCCCCCCAGCGGCTAATCCATCTTGCACCTGTTGCTCTGTTAACCATAATTCTGTTTGATTAAGAACTGGGTCAACTGCAATAACAGGATCTACGACCATTTGAATTGTATCAATATCTGGAAGACCTCCAAGAGAAGGAATTGCTTGAAGCCACAAAGACACCACATCTCCATCACGCAACTTTGCTGCAGGGTCAAGGGGGAGGGTTAACTCTGGCGGTGTGACTTCAATAGTTACTTGTGCAACCTCGGCTACCAGCAAGAGATCTATTGTGGGTGAAAGAATATCTATTTGCCATCCAGTTGCTGGAGTTGAAAGGTCTGCAGTTAATGAATATCCTGTAGGGACATTTCCAGTGTTTGTCAAACTAAAGATGATTTGTTGAGTTACATCAGGTTGAACAGCAACAGGCTCTGCGGTAACCTTTGCGAGAGTTCCTTGATACAAATCTCCAGCCATAATATCAGTATGAGCGGTAATAATATATGCTTCTGCAGCGCTGGTTAAGGAAACAGAAACTCGCTCAACATCTGCCCTTACCGCGGCTATTGGCACATCAACCTCAATCACAAAGTGGTGAATCGCACCGGAAGGAATTGGGCCAACAGTAGTACCATCTGGTGAAGTTACAACATCAACCCATCCTTCAAGATCAGTGACTGCAATAACAAAAGAGTCTGCTGAATCACCAGTATTTTGAACTCTAAAGGTCAACTCAGTTGAGCCGCCAGGCTCGACTGCTCTATCAGCTGGTGCAAATAATTCAGCAAGATAGTCGCTAAAGATAACAGTGGATGTGGGTTCAATCAGTACTGTTTGAGTGCCAGCACTTGCTGTAAAGTAAGCATTAGCCTCCATGGTATGAGAACCAGAAAGTGAAGTTCCATCAATAGTAATTGGAAGGGAAACGCCTCCTGCCAATTGAGCAAGAGTCCCAGGCTGAATATTGACAACGTTAGACCAAAAAGAAGTTGCTGCTCCACCACCTGTTGGAGTGAATTTCAATTCAACTGAAGCATCAACTGGTAACACACCACTATTCCTCACAGTTACATCAACGGTATTGAGGCCACGAGAAAGTCGTGCTGTTGGTTGCCCCCCAAGTGGTTCGGGGAGAGTATCAGCAAGAACTTCGCCCTCCTCTAACATAGATACATCAAACAATAATTCCTCAACATCGTTATTTGAGTTAATATCTGCACTACTTTGAATAGTAGCCGTAAGTCTTTGATCGTCTCCTGCAGTTGCAATCCAGTCAAAGGTAGCAGGAGGCGAGGTTGCGCCTGCTGCCAAAGTACCCATGTTTAGGGTAGTAACAGTAGCAGGGGTGCCAGCAGGCCATGTATCCCAATGTTGTATTTGAACGCTATATGCCTCAGGTGCGCTATTTGTACCCAAATTGCGAACTGTAACTGAAAGTGTGTGCCCATTAGGAGCAAGTTCTGTACCTGCAAGGTTTGTGACTGAACCGCCGCTTGTAACTGTGAATTCAATGATATCAAAATCGGGGTCACCGGAGCGAGATGAGGTGGCTCCAGCAATAGGAACTACAACTTGGATGAATAGAAGTGTAACCAGCAATAAGGCCCCGCTTACAGAGGATACATTATTGGCTGCTCTTTGCTTGTGGGCTGAAACAGGATGTTTCTTAGCAAATACTTGACGGAATTGATTAAGCAGCATTGGCATCACCTCCGCCTTCAACCGGTTCTATCCAACGATGCACAGTCACTTTCTTTCCCTGTTTCGTCCAAGAAATCATTAATTGATTGAGAAGAGTATTATGCTCAACGGCAGAAATGCCTAGGCGTCTTCGCTCTTCCCAAAGTAGTAATTGTTCAGTCTTTGTTAATACAGAATCACGGAGATATAATTCAAGTGTTCGGCGGTAAGCGTCACGGTCAGAAATCGCATATACTAAACCATCTCCGGGGAGAGAATCAGCCCTAACATGAATTTGATTTCCAAGGTTTAGCGCCTCGTCATAAGTCAAGTTTCGGCGCTCGAGTTCAGACTGTATTTCCGAGGCAATTTCTTGCAGTTCATATCGGGTCTTTGTCTTTTGTATCCGGCGCAGATACTTGCGGCTCTTTCTCGTCATACGAACTTGAGCCATACTTTAACGGGGAACATGGCGGGTTATCAAACAATCGGCGACGAGTGTAATGTTGACCCATTTGGCATTAGAAGTAATGCAGAATGAATAAAAGGCGCCTTGGAAGTAGTCATTGGTGGGAATGATACTATTTTCGGGCGCAAATTAGGTGAAAATGTCCTTTTGATGGAAATTAGGCATAAGTTGACAACCCCCCGACTTTTGCAGGGGAATATGACCCCAGATACCACCCTTGAAGCCGGAGAAAAGGCACCTACTTTTTCAGTTGAAGATAGTAGCGGAATGATACATGATTTTGAGGAATATTACCGCCAAGAAAAAACCATTATTTTGTACTTTTACCCGAAGGACAATACACCAGGTTGCACCATACAAGCATGTGATTTTAGAGATAGCCTAAAGCGCTTGGAAAGTGAGAATATTATTGTCCTTGGAGTATCAAAGGATTCGGCAAACAGTCATGATAAATTCATTGACAAATATAATTTGAATTTCCCCTTGATAATAGATGAGGATTTAAGTTTGCACAAGGCATTTGGCACATGGAGATTGAAGAAAAATTATGGCAAGGAATATATGGGTTGTGCAAGATCCACATTTGTAATTAATTCAAAGGGAATAATTCAACATGCCCTATACAATGTTAAAGCAACAGGCCATGTTGATAGAATTCTTAATCTCCTAAACCAAAATTAGTGAACCATTTGGTATTGCGCCTTCCACTCCTATGGCTCGCAATTCACCAAGGAAGCAAATCGGAATGATTTGAAAGTAAGCGAAGGGCTATTTCAATAACTATGCCGACGAGCCAATCTCATGCAGAGCAGCAAAGAAGACATCAGAGGCTTCCTCCACCTATGTGCGAAATATGCAGAGGATTCACTAACTCGTAAACGAAGGCGAGGTGATTCAGAGGCTGAAATTTCCTCTTGGGAGAATTACCTAAAGTTCACCCAGCACACAATTTCTGAAATTAATCAAGGCAAACTTGATCACTGGATGAAGCACTTGAGTTCCGACGATGAATGGCGTCCATCACCTACACCCCCTCCCACCTCATCTCCCACAACCAGCACTACCACTTCCATCTCCAATCAAGATACTGATAAATCAATAGCACAGACTATGGTTGAACTCAAAGAACTTGAATTCATGCCACGTAAATTTCTAATTGACGGACTAATTGGCCCACGCCCACTTGCGATTGCCTCTACAAAATCTAATGCTGGTTTGAACAACCTTGCTGGAATCACCAGTGTTTGTGTGGTTTCAAATCAACCTCCCTTGCTTACGATATCCCTTTCGCAATACCTTGACGGGCGACCTCGCGACACACTCACTAACCTTAGAGAAAATGGGAAAGTCACCTTGCATATCCTCCCACCTACACAAGAAATGGCAGAGATAACCGATGTTGTGAGCAAACCATTACCCCGAGATGTTAGTGAATGGGATTCTCTTACTCTTTCGCCAGTTGAAAGCCCAAGTGGTGAATGCTGGCCACCACTCCTGCCAAAATCAGTCGCGGCTTTTGAATGTCAAGTAATTGAAATTCTTGACCTACCGAAAGATGGTGTTGCAAAATTGTGCGTCCTTGAAATTGAACGAGTAATTGCCGCAGAGAAAATTATTGACATGGCTAAATCAGGAAGTAGTATCGCCACTTTATGCCAGCACCGTACCTTGAGAATAGGGCCTTCACCCGAAAGTTGGAATTATCTGTGTGATATATTTTGAATTGGGCCGAAGCAAAAATCTCCTTGGAAAAGAAGGACGGAAAAATATACAATATCCCGAATGAGATTATTAAATATCGAGGGCAAGCACGACATCTGCTTTTACAAAGTTGGCATTGCTTTCAATAGCGGTTTTGAAATCACCTGCAATGGCAGTGATGGAGGGGAGTGAGCCCGAAATTCTGACAACTACTTCAACCTCACAACCACTAAATAACATATGAAAAGTTGGCCGTCCTACAATACTTATTTCACTATAATTACCCTTAATTTCATCAACAATTTTCAGTAAATCAAGTCTTCGAGGTAAAATAGTTGTACCTTGCTCATCATCCTCGGGATCAACATGAACAGTTACATCTGAAACTTTTTCAACTTCAGAAATTATTGCCACCCGTACCCGTTCTGCAACTTGATGACCTTCAGTTACTGAGAGGCGTTCTGGAACTTCTATGTGGACCTCGCATAAAACCTGCCCGCCAATATGACGAGTTTTGAGTAGGTGCAATGACTCCACATCTGATTCGTTGTTAATTAGTTCTTCAATCACCGCCATAGTTTCTTCATCGACTCCGATGTCGCTCATTTCAAGAATGGCTTCCCAAGCAAGTTTTATCCCTACTCGGAGCAACATCAATCCAACTATTAGTGCCGCCACAACATCCAATACGGCAATTCCATTAATCGCCCCAGCAATTCCGACAAATGCGGCAATTGATGAAAGGGCATCACTTCGGTGATGATGTGCATTGGCCCGCATCAAAGGTAAATCATATTTATTTGCAACCCTTATTGTCCCTCTATACATCACTTCCTTAACGACAATAGAAATAAGCGCCACATATAATGCCAAGATACCAGGAATTACATTTACTGCAACGTCAAGACGCAATATTGCACTTTGGATCACGACTCCAGCGGTAATAATAATCAATATTGCAACAACTAGAGTGGCCATCGTCTCGAAGCGACGATGCCCATATGGGTGATTTTCATCGGCATCTCGTGAACCGAATAAAATAGCAACCCATACCACTAAATCTGAAACTAAATCAGAAGCTGAATGGACTGCGTCGGCGATTAAGGCCGCAGAATTAGCACTAATTCCAACAGTAAATTTTCCAACAGTTAGACCTAAATTACCTATTGCTCCAAATAAAGTAACGCGCCTTGCCGCTCCATCACCCTCACTTGGACCTCCCTTTGTCATCTCAATGAACTCGACGGATTGTGGCGCCTTGTTAGCAAGATTTTCAGACATTTTCGCACACCCCTTCTCTTTGGCACAGTTTATTCAATACTCTAGACCATTTGAAAACTACGAAGGGTACTCTCCAAACCCTGTTGCAATTCAGTCATCGGATACCATCCTAGTTGAGTTTCTGCATTTGAAATGTCTGGAATGCGTCGGTTAGAATCACCAGGGTGACCTTTTCCAAAGATAATTTTTTCCTCTTTTTCGCAAATCTCATAAATCAATTTTGCTAACTCCAAAATAGAAGTTTCTTTGGGCATACCAATATTCCATGCCCCACCAGACAATAATGAGCCATCAACTCCACGGTCTAAAGTTCCGGCTAACATTATACCTTCAATTGCATCGTTAATCCATGTAAAAGAGCGTGTTTGCTTACCCTCATCGTGAATTGTGATTTGTCGCTCGGCAATAATGTTTTCAAGAAAGATATTGACAACTTGGCCGTAATCATTACCGGGTGACCTTGGCCCATATACATTGAAGGGGCGAATTATTCTTGTATCCAAATCCTTGGTCCTGTGGGCGTGTTGAACCAGTATTTCACCCAAATATTTGCTCGCACCGTATGAATGTCTCTGATGGAGATGAGGGCTTGAAAATACACTTGACATGCCATTCGCAAGAGGCATTTCTTGATTATCCCCAAATGCTTCGGGAGAAGAAGTGAATACCAAACGACAGGCTTCATCATTTGCTAGTTGGATAGCAGCAATTGTCGAACGGATATTCACATCAACAACCATATTGGCCTTTTCATGAAACCATTTTGTCCCATTTATCGCCGCCAAATGGTAGATCACATCAACCCCGCCAAGTTTTTCTGCGGCTTCTTTTAGGACTTCGATTGAGCAAGCATCACCCTTCATTTTCCAATATCCAGGGCTACCTTTTAACATCTCAAGATTTTTCCAACGCCCACGAAATAGGTCGTCAATAACCACAACTTCGTTACCGTGAACAATAAGTGATTCAGCGAGATGGCTACCAAGAAAACCTGCACCACCTGTTACTATACATCGCATTTTTCTCACCAACTAGATTTCTGCATTATTCAATATTATATTGACGATTGCTCATTAATAGGCTATTCAGTTGCTCTTTCAAGAATTACTAATTTCACTTTACCGGCGACTAAACTCATCTCAACCAAGTCGCCGCTATTGACCTGCATACAGGGGTCTGACACAAAACCATGCCCATAAGGAACTCCGAGAAGAGAACATGCGGGTAATGTCAAAGGACACACATCACGATTGATAATTGCTTTCGGCCCTTTACCTGTGTAAATAAGCCCCATCAATACGAAGGGAGCGACTGTGGAGCCAGAACCCTTTGGATAAATAAGAATGGTATCTTCAATCGCTTGCCCATCCAATGGATGACCATATTCCTCAATAACTCCACTGTCGCGATTGACATAACCCAAGTAGGTAATAGGCACATCAGTCACCATTGCCCGACCCGTAACAGACCACTTATCTTGACTGGGAAGAGAGGCACCAATAATATTCAATTCGCCGGATTGCAAGGTTTTTCCACTCACATGCGAAGGACTTGATTTTGATTCAAGAACTGGGCGAGTGCCTGTGGCAAGACTCGGGTCAAAGGCATGGCGAACGCAGTCAACAATAGATGCAACGCTTGTAGGCATACGATTTAATCCGCTAGTAAGATAATGTTCTGCTTTCAAAGAATTTGTTAATAAATGATTGAACAATCTGCGATTATAGGGTGTAACTTCGGGGCAAGTATCTCGTAAAATCACCGCACCTGCCTCCTCCAAAAGGGCCAATGAGCCATCTGCTTCCGCCAATTCTCCGTTTTCTCCACTGGTAAAAACCCACAGACGTTGATTGGGGATTCTTTTTCCCAATTCCATATGGTTGCTTACCGCTGCTGCAGTCATTCGTATTTCCTCAAGACTGGCTTGAGGGCAGCCAATAACTACCAAATCGACTTCACCTTTTGGCGCTAAATCCTCATATCGTTGTCGCAAATCGGATTCGGTAAAAATCAATTCCCCTTGTATTAATGCCTTTGAATTTGCCTTTCCCGATTCAGCAGTTGAAGGCATTTCAGGGCTCAACCCTTCTGCCCAAAGCATTGGTGAGCCATAATTCGCTGCTGCCGCAGTCAGTGCTTTCTTTCGAGCAAAAGAGGCTTTTTTGGGCAGACCATGAATTATCGGCATTGGCCCCCACGGAAGGTCCCAACTAGGTTTGACTTGCTTACCAATCCAATCACCAAGTATTGACCAATCGGTTAGTTCATCCATTTCGCATTCAACATTAACAATGATATTTGGCTGCCGATTTTCTTCCAAATGAAGCCCCCACTTCGGGGCAAAACCGGTTAAGGCAGTGGCGAGAGCGGACAAACCTGACTCGCGATTTGTAATCATTGAAGTCCATGAATTAGAAAAACAAACCGCATTAGATTCAGCCCATGATGCAATACCTCCGCCAATATCTTGCTTACGGTCATATGGAGTGCAGGATAGTGTTGCTTCAATTCCTAATTTTTCATAAGCGACAATAATCTCAAATTGTTGCTTTAGGAAATCCGGCCAGTCAATTTGCATTTCATCCATTTTGTCCTTATCACAACCAGAGGCATTTAGAGAGGTTGGAATTTTCACAACACCAGATTCATCGTCACTTAAATCCGACAAAAAACGGCGTAATCCATGTCCACCGGTAATTACTGAAACTCCTGAAACATGCGCATGATTTACCTCGATAAACTCACTTGCTCCAGCAGAATTAGCCAAATCAACTACGAGGCGAGCAGCTTTTTGTCTAGTAGTTCCCTCATCTCCAATAAGCATGGACTGCAAGGATTGAGGAATCGCCATAAACCGCTGACTGGTCTCTACATCATCAACCCTTGCCCCGAAAATTTGGAATTATCATCAACGCTTTGCAAGCGCAATCATCAAAATGATTGACGATGTTGCAAGCACCATGCACGATGACTCTACCTGCCGATGTGACTTTCCCGAAAAAGCGCCAAATCATATCCAGCCTGGAATGTGGACTTGCATAAATTGTGGCAGAATCATTCCCGATGAAGATTCGCGCTCATACCCTACTTTCCACACCCCAAAACAAGAATCCGCTAACCAGCAAAATTACGACTCACACTTTTCTTCAAACTCCAACCACCAGCCACCTCCTGGTGCTGGGCAAGCAGCACTTGTAGATGAGGCCGAAAATGTGCTAAATGATGCTCAGGGCCGAGAGGAAGAGGGTGATGGAAGTAATAATCCACGCATGACTAACACCGGAAAACGCAACAGGGCTGCAGAAATGGCAAAAGGTAGTTCTAGCAAAAGGATGGTTTCGACGGCATTGATAATCCTAATGTTAACAATGGCAATGTCAGTCGCTTCACTTTATCTGCAATGGGGAAACATCAAAGCTCTATCAGAAAATAACGCTGAGGATGGTGATAACGGTTCCAATGGCAGTAATGGCTTGAATGGACAAACGAGTTTAATCATTGTACTTGATGAACCTGCAGGCCTAAACTGCACAGAAGGAGGTTTGGCAATCCACAATGGAATTGACCTGAATAGTGATGGAATATTACAAACCACCGAGTATATTGATACTCATTTCATGTGTAATGCCGAGAATGGTCAACAAGGAGATAATGGCAGTACTGGAAGTAATGGAAGTAGTGGACCGAGTGGCCCTCAAGGTGATTCGGGGTATGATGCACTAAGCGAAATCATTCCTTTACCAATCGGCAACTCAACCTGCCCGACCGGCGGAATAGAAATCCGTATGGGAATTGATCTAAATGAAGATGGAATATTGCAGGCAAATGAAGTTCAAACTACAGAATATGTTTGCAATGGAAATGATGGCGGTGATGGTGGAAGTCATGAATCACTAATGCGCACAATAACCGCCCCACCGACTTACTGCCCTGATGGGATAATGCTTAGATTTGGCGAGGATGATGGTGACGGTGGAGGAAAAGCAGATGATGGAATACTGCATTGGGATGAAGCCGGAGAGGCTTTCACTATCTGTACCGGAGTTAGTGCTTGGAATGAAACTCATCCCGAGCACCTCGTCGGCCCAACAAATTCCTTCGCCAGCCAATGTAGCCAACGTGTCGCATTCCAAGCAAAACTAATCTTCACCAGCCTCGGTAGTGATGGTTGTGAATTATGGCTAAGCGATGGAACTCTCGCTGGAACCCAAATTATTCTCGACATTAACCCGAGTGGAGATAGCACACCGGGACTATATCTAGACCTATCTGTCCACGACGGAAAAATTTGGTTTGATGCCGATGACGGAGCCAACGGCAGGGAATTATGGACAAGTGATGGAACCGCAATAGGCACTCACATGGTGATAGACATTGCATCAGGAGCAGCCGACTCAAACCCTGGAAGTGCAGGTGGAGGGATTGTTTGGCATAATGGAGCAGCATGGTTTAACGCAGATAATGGAATCAGTGGAAACGAATTGTGGCGCAGTGACGGAACTGAATCTGGAACCAATCAGGTCGCCGACATATGTATTGGAGCATGCTCTTCCTCACCCGGAAATAGCGGCTTGATTTCATTTGCCGGCAAGGTGTGGTTTAGTGCTGATGATGGAATAAATGGATTCGAATTGTGGGCAAGCACACCCAGCGACCAAGGAACACAATTATTCTTTGACATTGATTCGGCAAATACAAGTTCTAACCCAGGCCTTTTTGCCGGTTGGGCATTATTTGATGAGCGGATTTGGTTTGATGCAGATGATGGACAAAATGGCCGCGAACTTTGGTACACGAATGGTTCTATTGAAGGAACACAAATGCATCTTGATATTGCCGCAGGTAATAGTTCAAGCCTGCCCGGAAAGGGTACTGGCTTGGTCGCGGTTAACGGTGCCCTTCTCTTCAGAGTTGAAAACTCAAGCAATGCATCACAACCCAATCAACTTTGGTCAACAGATGGGACTATCAACGGAACTGCATTATTATCACCGGATATTTGGGATATCGCCGGCCAAGGAACTGAGGTAATTGTCAGTGGGGATGAGCAGGATAGTGGTGGCCAGCGCATGTGGTTTTCTTGTCGAGGCATGATACCTACTGGTGTCGAATTGTGCTCATCAGACGGGACAACTTTAGGGACTCAGGTGCATGATTTACGCGTAGGACTCAGTGGCATGGACCCGACAAATATGGTGACCTCACATGGTTACATTTACTTCAACGGCGAGGGTGTTGATGGAATAAATGATACCGGCGTAGAGTTGTGGAGAATGTCGCTTGAAGGCGGTGGTGCAGAACTTGTAATGGATATTTGGGCAGGTAGTGGAAATAGCGCATTTGTTGGATTCTATGGAGGATTGACAAATGTTGAAAACACGATTTTCTTTTCGGCTGATGACGGCACAAGAGGACACGAAATGTATCACTGGGGTCAACTTGAAATCGGAGCAAGCGACTTGCTCTATCTCCCTTGATCTGCCAATCCAAGGGCCGCAGTAAACATGGCCTGTGGAAAATACAGGAACTAAAGGAACAATGGTAGATGGCTGAATGGTTGCAATACGAGGTTAATTGCGCCAATTGTGCTTGGCCGCCAAAGGTTGGCGCCAACCCTGACCGAATGCCCGCCTACTAACACGAGGGGCCGGTGGCATTTGCCAACGCTTGTGTTCGGTTTTGGCTAATCTCTCCAAGACGCTGCGAACGATTTCCTTGGTAAAACCACGCAAAACAATATCGGACTCAGACAAATTTTCCTCAATATAGCAACGCAATATCTCATCCAGAATTTCGTAAGGGGGCAAGATTTGGTCATCTCTTTGATCTGGTGCCAATTCGGCACTTGGCGCCTTATTTAGGGTTGAATTATTTATTGGAAGTGGCCGCCCTTGAGATTCATATTCTAGGTTAATTGCACCTGCGATTGCATAAACTTCTGTCTTCCAAAGGTCTCCAAGAGGTGCATAACCGCCGGCCATATCACCATATAGAGTACAGAATCCCTGTCCTAATTCAGACTTATTTCCGGTGGCTATTGCCATTGCTCCTCGTGCATTCGCGATACCCATTACGAGGAGGCCGCGCAGTCGTGCTTGGATATTTTCGGCGGCGACTGCGTCTCCATTTTCTAATTCTAAAGCGAGTATTGTTTCTGCTGCCGAGTGCATAGTTTCTATTGGATATTCCATCCATTCGCATCCTAATGCCTCGGCAGTTGCTTTTGCATCCACAACACTATGCTCTGAAGAATAGCGACTCGGCATCAGTAAGCCAGTCACCCGATTTGGGCCAAGGGCTCTAACTGCTACTGAAGCAGCGACTGCTGAATCAATCCCGCCTGACAAACCTAAAACAATATGTTCTAAGCCGGTCTTTTTACAATAATCTCTCAACCCCACGCTAACTGCATTTAGCAGGTCAGAACTCGATAACGGCTCTTTGAAACTCTCGGTTGCAATAATTTCATTATTGCCGTCATTTCTATTCAGGTCGCACATTCCATGATTAATGCAGTCACTATCCTCAAGACAATGCCATTCGCAATTATTAGGTTCATCCAAATCCACTAGCAAAAAACCTTCACACCATGCAGGAGCCTGTACGCAAGTACCATCTGGCCAAGCAGCAACTGAACGTCCATCAAATAGAAGGTCATCATTTCCACCGACTTGATTGCATAACAGGAAAGGATGATCTAAAGTTTCAGCAGCACAACGGGCAACAAGTACTCTATCGCCTCCTTTTTCTGCGACGCCTTGTCCAGTCCACCCTGCAAGTTGAGAAATTGGGTCAACCTCATAATCAGAAGGCACTAATCCAGCGTGCTGCCATGCATCCTCGCATATTGTGACTCCAAAATCTAAACCGGACATTGACCTAACGATGCCTGGGCGATTGTCAGGGGAGAAGTATCTCAATTCATCAAATACATCATAGGTAGGCAAGAGTTGTTTTCGGGTGACTTCACGCCCTCCCTCTCCATTTCCGCATCTAATTACTCCATTTCCCGGCCTTTGTCGCGGTTCACTTGGAAGGGGTGAACCAACAAGGAGGGGGATTTGTGAATTGATTTCTTTCCCAGCGTTGTAACATTGATTGACAAAATCTGGTTGTAATAACAAATCTCTTGGTGGGTAACCGGAAATGATTAACTCTGGCGTAATTGCCATTCCTGCACCCTTTTCTGCGGCTAGTTTTGCCAAACGTTCAACCAATTTCACATTACCGAAAATATCCCCTACTTTGGGGTTTGCCTGTAATAATGCGATAAGTTGTGCCATTTGAGTCACTGCTCTACTTTTTCCGCTCTTTTTCAACCCTTGATTTTCAAAAGTTCTGCTCAATTCCAGCCATATTCTGTGTCTTCGGAAGAATACCAATTACCATCTTGTCCAAGACGCCACCAATAACCCTCGTCATTCTTTTTCCACCAATGTCCATTATCATCCTGCATCCAATTCGGGTCATTAAGGTCAACTTGGTCGGGAATGTGTGATTGTTCAGCTGCTTTTGAATATGGGTCGGAGGAGGGGGTCGATTGCGCAGGCGTAGAAATATCGCTTGAGGAAAGGAGGGCGGCGGCAGAGGTGGCACTTGGCAATTCATCTGCATATATTTGCGAATAATCTTTGGATCTTGGGTCTGCGGAAGAAACTGCAGGAGAGGTAGGTGGATTTTCGCGATCATAAGATTCATCTTCTTCTTCATCCCAATACTCATCGCCCCAGTCACTTTCGCGGCGCGAACCGACATCCTTCAGCCACATTAACACAACAACCAAAAGGGCAAATACTAATGCGGCGAATGCAGCCAGAATTAGTGGATCAACACTTCCCAATGCACCTCCTGCAAAACTTTCCTCGGTTGCTTTCTTAACATCAAGTTCATCACCATCTGTCATATATTCACCATTAATACTCACTTCAACCCACTGGATTCCGATTCGGGTAGGACGCCAATCAATAATCAATTCTTCAAAGGAACCAGCAGGGGCAATAACTGAAGTTGATTGTAAGGTTGTTCTTTCGCCATTCAAGTCAATCGCTTCAACAAGCACATTTGCTTCCCCGTCTGCAGAACCAACATTATTGATTTGAATGCTTACGGTCATCGATTGGTCAACTTCAAGGCTTTGCTTTGAGTATTCAATGTCACTTGGAGAAACAAGCCATTGGGCTAATTTTTGCTCAATTTGCCAAGTATGGAAGGGTGAGTCTGCTGAATTAAAGGAATTGGAGGAAATTATTGCATTGCCCGCTGCATCTTGCCCAGTTATCCAAATATGAAGAAATAATTCATCTTTAAATGCAATCATTTCTATGCCGCTCAAAATATCAACTTGGGCAGTTGAAGAAATACGAAGGCTCGAAAGTACGCCACTCGAAATTATTAGTGGACTTGAACCATCTGCAACCATAATTCCCTTTGAACTCTCACCCTCTGTAATCATCCATTGAAGCATTATACTATCTGGGTCTATTTCTTGAGTCTCAGAAATTCTAACATCAAAATCTAATTCGGATAAATCCGTAATTTGTAATATTTGTCCTGAACGTGGAGCAACGACTTCAACCGGAGATGGGCCTTCGCCATCAACAACTATCCAATACAAAGCAGTTGAACGGTCGGTAACATCATCTCCTTGCATTGGAATTGTCCCCAGTTTCCAAGATAGAGGGTGGTTTCCGCTTTCCATTGGAGCCTCAATTAATGCATTAAAGGTACCATTGTAGGCCATAACCGCGTGAACATTGCCATCAAGGCTGAATTCGACTTCTAAGTCGTCATGGGGAAATTGCCCTGATTCAGCAAATGTGACGAGCCCCTGTAAACCAAGTTCAGAGCCAGGTGATGCCCATGCGCCTTCGGTTGTAGGTTGCCCATCGCCAACCCAAAGAGACATACTGGAGAGGGGTATATGCAAGTCAGTTGACCATTTCCAGCGCAGGTGAGGTAGGGTGAGGTAGGTTGATTGGCGGGCGCGGTCAAATAACTCAACAGTTGGTTCGCGACTTAATTCGCCTTCAGGAATTAACTCCCAGTTTATTATGAAAGTAATTTCGAGTTGAAGGTCGGAAATGTATGGCCCGATTGGACCGGTTTGTGCCCGCATATTACAATTGCTAATTTGGAATTTATCTGAAGTGATGTGACAGCGATTGTCGCTTGCTTTCCAAATGATTTCAAACTTTTCGGATTGTGAATTTGATGCTAATTCAACATACATTTCATCAACATCTGAAAAGCCATTTGGTTCGGAGAACGGAATGATGATTTCATATGAATTACCAGGGTGTAACCACGGCGTAGTATCTCCATTTACAGTAGCATTCTCTCCCGATATTACCGGTGCTTCATCTATAGCCAATTGATACATGAATAGATGGTCATCAACTGCAGGGCCACCTGAATCACCAAGTGGATTCCCAGCGGGATCTGCTCCGACAAGATAGCCAGCAACTTTATCTCCAGGCGCACCTGCATGGTCGTCATAAGTAAAAGTGTAATTACCCTGAGCCATACTGAGATTTGAAGGAGGAGTCAATTGGAAGGGCTTGTATTCCTCTTCGCTGGGCCAGCCATCAAAATTGTAATCGTTTACCCATTCACGCCAAAGCATTACTGTCATCTCCGCAGGCAATACTGGGCGATCATAAATCTCAAATTTCAATAATTGATTTGAATTATGACTTCGGTGGTCGTAATGTTCAAGATTTGCATTGATTAAGAGTGGAGATAGACTATCGGTTTGGAAAGTCCTTTCGGTAACAATTGATGTCATGTCCCATCCGCCGCGTAAAGGTACTAATTCGAGCCGGTAAGTCATGTCGGTAGTTCCAAGGGGCACTTGGAAAGTATGGTTGAAAAGACCCATGTGTATGTTAGTAGTATTGTATATTTCAATATCGTTTTGATAAAGTTCAACTCTAACATCTCCGCTTCTTGGGGCAAGACTAGAGTCTGCATTTTGAAAACCAATATTCGCCATAACTGTTATGTTTTTACCTCCGCGCAAAAATGGTGTGGAAGGTGGAATAATGCTTCCAAAGTCATTTAATACATTCCAATCGGTAAATAATGGGTCATTCTCAAGCCCTTGAATCACACCGCCACCAAAACTTGCTACTTGTGAAATTGAGCGCCTACCATCTACAAGAACTACTCTTACGCGGATTTCAAGGTTCTCCTCATCATCCCACATTGGCTCAAATTGGAAGCGGATTGTGCTATTTACATGGGTATTATTTGCAACAACGGAATGACTATCTGTTGGATGGAAGCGAACTAAATCAGTATCAAATTTACCGACAGGAGCGGCCCCATCTACTGGGAATGTCCATGAAGTATGATTGTTTAATCCAATCACATCAAATTGTACACTGGCAGGGACTCCGACTGAAGATTCATGCCATGAAGTCAACTCCAACCATTGCCAAGAAGGGGCGAGAGTATTGGTTTGGTTTACCAAAGAGGCACCTGTTGTCTGTAATCCTGAAATGCTAGAAACATGTGTAATTGTAGCCTCAACTGAAGCAATCAAATCCATACCGAAAGGCATCGGAACAATTCGCTTACCGTTTTGCACGGAAGAATCGGGAATTACATCATTTACTGCCAAAACTAAATCTGACCAAGCATTGAAGGATAGGTTAGTCTGTGAATGATAAGGAGCAGAAATACCACTTAATTGCAATGTACAAGATTCACAATACAAATCAATTTCTACTTCGACAAAACTAAGGTCTCCAACTGTATGAACTGTACCGGCTACCGACAAATTTTGATTCAAGGCAAATAATTCTTGGCTGGGTAAAGATAAGTCAGAGATTCCGCTAAGCGCAGGAATTGAACCATTGGCTATCAGCGCTGAACCAATTCTTATCGCCCAAGTGGTATTTGTTCCAATCCCCCCATAAAGCGAGGTGAGTGACCAACGTAGGTCATCAATTCCTGCAGCAGGCAGCCACATTGTAACTGTATTTGGCCCTTGGCCGGAAGTCATGGAAAAAGATGCTGCTGGATTGCCATTTGCAAGCCGGTCTTGCCAGCCCCAAGGGCCGATTGCCGCATCCAATAATCCCCATTCATTACTTGAATCGCGGCCAATGTCAATGCGCGGATGAAGTGGTAAATTGCCTGGGATGATTTCAAATTCTGCTTCAGACATTGTCCAAGACCCAGTTCCGACCCAATGAAATCTAACCTTGTGAACCGCATCGACGAAATTAGTAAGTGTATTTGTTGAAATGGTTGTCCAATTTCCGTCATCAACTTGTATTTGCAAATAGCCTGAACCCGATACTGTGAAATCGGTCATTATTCGAGCGATTGGGCGAATTGAGGTATATTGAGGTGAGGTTAAATTACCATTTCCTGACAATTGCCCATTTGAAGCAGTGACGGGGCCTTCGGTTGTCCAGCCGAGTAAGGTTGGGTTCACATCAAATCTCTCAATCACTTTACCTCCAATATAGATGCCGTTAAGCGTTGGAGTTCCACCATTACCTGCTGCCATTGACACCGCAATTTTTAGTTTCGGATGGCCTTGCCAATTAATTGTCCCAAGGTCAACTACCTTGTCAGTTCTATCTTCAAAACCGGATATTGGAGACATTGTTGCTGCATCGAGTAATGTCCATTCAAACTGTGAAGAACCGGGTGTGTCAACATCAAAGGAAAGCATACTGTAAGGTCCAGGTTCAAGAGCAAAGTCTGTAGCACTATCCCACCCGAAAGAAGGTGATGTCCAATTTCCTTCGCCACCTGGCTGGGTTAAAGAAACATCATCAAAAAACCAATAATCACAACAGGTTCCAGAACCGTAATTCTGCCTAAATCGCAAGGCGAAGTTACTGTGGAATGCTGTGCTTGGAAGCGATATGGAAAAGGTTCCAGCGGCACAACCACCGCAATAAGGAGAACCCATGTGGCTCTTTATTGAAGTCCAAGAACCAGATGAAGTACGGATTTCAAGATACATGTTTTCACCGCTATCAGGCTCCTCACCACAACCGCTATAGCCCGACCGCAGCCAATAATTTATCTCACCTTGACTAAGGCCAGATAAATCAACAATTGGTGATTGCCACCAAGTATTCGCTCCCCGCGTATTTAGAGAATGACCCGATGAACCATTTCGGCCACAAGATAAACTATTGATCATCGAATATGAGGAAGAGGACCTTGTCCAACCTGTGGGCACCTGACCGTTATTATTGAGGTCCCATGTTTGGTCCGCTCCGGCAAGAGTAAGTCCTGTCGAGTTGTAATTGATTGACTGAGATACTGCTCCGCTATGATTCCAAATTGAAATATCAGTCCATTCCAATAGTTCATCACGAGCCAAAGCCCGAGGCTTTATCTGTAGCCCAACATCGGTTAGTGCTTCACCAGCTGGCACTTCAAGACGCAAATTACTGGAAAAACCATTTGGGTATGTGCCAATATTGAGAATTTGAGTTTGATTCTCTGCAGTAAATGAAGGAGAGGGGCTTTCTTCATCTAATTCGCCGTATGAAGAAGATGAGAAAAGGGAGAAGTCGGTGCTATTGGGAAATAGTGGCGCTACGCTGACTAAAAGTAAAATGGCTACGAGGAAGAAAGCCCGTAAGTGACTACGCGACGGCTCGGCCATGCTATGCACACAATGTCTTTGTTGATAAAATAATGGCGACAGTGGTTTTTCAGAGGCCCCAACCCTTTAGGGTTGTTTGAATTATTGCGGTGGTAGGTTTCAAGAGATATTGGCCGGTCGGATGCTCCATGGCAGTACCTAAGCCGGCCGGCGAATACAATCCGGTTGATTTGGAAAAGGCGACTTTGAGTCGTTGGGCAGACGAGAAAACTTTTGCTCGCTCAGTTGAAATTAGACAGGATGGGCCACAATTTGTTTTCTTAGAAGGACCTCCTACTGCAAACGGCAAACCCGGCATTCACCATGTTGTAGCAAGAACCTACAAGGATTTGGTTTGCCGTTGGAAGACCATGGAAGGCAATTTCGTAAAGCGAAAAGGCGGATGGGATACACATGGATTGCCAGTGGAAATTGAAGTGCAAAAGCGTCTCAATCTAATGTCAAAAGAATCCATTGAAGAATTTGGCATGGCAGAGTTTAACCAAGAATGCAGGAACTCAGTTTGGACCTATGAGAAAGCATGGCGAGAAATGACTGAAAGAATGGCATATTGGGTTGACCTTGACAACCCCTATGTTACCCTCAACAATAATTACGTTGAGTCAGCATGGTGGGCCCTAAAACAGATGTATGATAATGGTCTCCTCTTTAGAGGTCACAAAGTTCTGCCATATTGCCCTCAAACCGGCACCAGTTATTCAAGCCACGAAGTCGCATTAGGCTACAAAGAAGTGGAGGAACCATCGGTTTATATCAAATTTAGATTATCAGGAGAAGGCGCTCAACGCTTCAACGATGCGAGTGTCTTAGCCTGGACCACAACACCTTGGACTCTACCTGGGAATGTTGGTTTGGCCGTTGGCCCAGAGGTAACCTACATCCGTGGAAAAGTCGTTCAAGAAGCGGGAGGAAATTGGCAAGGAAGAGGCGGAGCCGAAGTCGGTGAAGAAGTAATCTTGGCAAAGGAACTATTCAAGGAAGTTATTCGCCACCAAGTGGAAGTAATAGAAGAATTCAGTGGGAGTGAACTTGTTGGACTTTCCTACCACCCCCTATTCCCTGATGCAGTGCAAAGAGGCGATAGTGAAAGCGCATGGACCATCCTTGCAGCAGATTGGGTAACCACAACTGATGGAACAGGAGTCGTTCATACCGCAGTTATGTATGGTGAAGATGACTATAATTTAGGAATGGAAGTTGGACTTCCGGCCCAACATACAGTGAACATGGAAGGCAATTTCATCAACGGAACTCATCCCGAATTAGATGGCAAGTATGTCAAGGATTGTGATGACCAGATATTGCAAATCCTAAGTGCTGAAAATCTCCTTTACAGAGAGAAGGCATACAAACACGAATATCCGCATTGTTGGCGTACTGACCACCCCTTGCTTTACTATGCGATGGATTCTTGGTTTGTCAAAATGACCTCTATCAAAGATCGTCTCCTTGAGTTCAATGACCAAGTAGAATGGGCACCCGAGTGGGTTGGAGAAGGACGCTTTGGAGAATGGTTGAGGAATGTCAAAGATTGGGCTATTTCACGTGAGAGATATTGGGGAACCCCTCTCCCTGTGTGGAGGACAGAAGATGGGGAAATGAAGTGTATTGGTTCCATTGCAGAATTGCAACAGGAAGTTGCTAAGGCCGTTGCGGCAGGCATAGAGAACCCTGAATGCCCAGATGATGTTGACCTCCATCGGCCTATTGTCGATGGCTTTACCTTAGTCAGCGATGATGGAAAACCAATGCAAAGAGAACCATTTGTCATGGATTGTTGGTTTGATAGCGGTTGCGCATCATTTGCTCAATGGCATCACCCATTTGCTGGGCCTGAAATCTTTGAGTCACAATTTCCAATTGATTACATTTGCGAAGGAGTTGACCAAACTCGCGGTTGGTTTTACACCTTATTAGCGGTAAGTGCAAGCGTCTTTGATAGTCTTTGTTACAAGCGTTGCTTGAGCCTTGGATTGATTTTGGATGCAAATGGCAAAAAGATGAGTAAATCTAAAGGCAATATTGTTGACCCGTGGGATCACTTTAATCGCGAAGGTGCAGATGCAACTCGTTGGTATATGGTCACAGCAGGCGCTCCTTGGAATCCACTAAAATTTGACCCGAATGGGGTGCGAGAAACCTACGGTAAATTATTCCTCACCCTGTGGAATGTTTACAAATTCCATGCAGATTATGCTGCGCTTGACGGCTTTGAGCCGAGTGAAAAACCAATGCCTGTGGAGAATAGAACTCCTCTTGACCGCTGGATTTTGTCAAGGCTTCATAGCGTTACTCTATCCTATCATAGCCAATTCGTAAGTTGGGATTTCCACAAAGCCGGTAGAGATTTAGAGGACTTTGTCGTCAATGACCTTTCAAACTGGTATGTAAGAAGGAGTCGAAGAAGACTTTGGGACGAGAGTGCAAATGACGATAAGCGAGCATGTCAGCATACTTTGCACGAGGTACTAATTACAATTGCAAAATTGATGGCCCCAATTTCCCCTTTCATGGTTGATGAGATTTACACCAATTTAGCCGGTGAATCGGTACATTTGGCTGATTGGCCGGTCGTTAGCATGGACGGTGGCGAGGCTGGAAAATCCGGCGAAGGCGACTTGGACGGCAAGATAATCGCCACTAATCAGCCCCACCTCCCACCGTTGGATGTTGGACTAGAAGCAAGAATGGCATTAGCAAGACAATTGGCCGAATCAGGACGCAAGATTCGTGTTGAAGCAAAGCGTAGGCAGAGACTCCCTTGTGCTGAAGGCTGGATTGTTGGCGGACCTGATCTGACTGAATTCCATGATTTGTTGGCTGAAGAATTGAATGTGGAAGTGATTTCAACTGAAAGCGACTTAGACCGCTTCCAAAAGATAGAAATTCAACCTAATCGCCGAGAAATCGGAAAGAAGTGCCGGGCAGATTTACCCAAAGTTCTTGCTGAATTAGCAGATATTGAGGACCATGAGGTTGCACTTGCAGATATTGAGGCTGGAAGATTAGTATTAGCAGGCTATCCAATTGAACTTAATGATATTGAAGTGCGACGACTTGAGAAGGAAGGATATGCCGCAGCAACTCTTGAAGTAGGCAGTGATGAAGCGAAAATAGATGTCAGTTTGGTATTGGACATGAGTCAGAATGCCAATTTGCTTTCAAAGGGAATGGCGAGAGAAGTAGTTAGAAGAGTTCAGCAAAAGCGCAAAGAGTTGGACCTTGAAATTGAGGATACTATCAAACTTCAAGTCTGGCTTCCACCAGCAGCCCCTGAAATACTTGCAACAGATTGGGCTTGGTTGAAGAATGAAACTAGGGCTGGAGAAGCATCAATGACTTTGGCTGATGCACCACTGGGTGTTGACGAGTTTTCCGTTGATGACTTAATTATCAAATACCAAGTTTCATCCGAGTGAGAATTTTCAAATTATCACGATACAAGATATAATAATTGAAATCAATATATTATATGAATAACTTCAAAAGGAATAGAAGATAGCCATATTCATGCGTTTGACCTTCGCCCTTGTCCTCCTTCTATTGATTGCTCCTTTCGTGTCAGTGAACATTTGGGCTCAAGGAAGCCCAACTCCCAATGCGGATATTCAATGCCAAGAAATAATGGAAATCGCTGATTCGCTTGTGGTGGACTCCGGAGGCAACCTTACCTGCACTATAACAAATCCCACCAACTATGTAGAAGATGTTGCGATTTCAATTCAAGGCAATGGCTCTGCGCCCCTCAATTATTCGGCCCCCGATAACGTCACAGTTTCGCCGCTAGGGGAGGTGGATTTTGATGTGATCTTCAATGGTACAACCCGCACGACGCGAGCATCAACAATGTGGGAAATTTCGGCCGTAGTTACTCATGCAAATGGAGTGGCAAACCCTACTCCAGTAGTAAAGACGGTAACTGTGCAAGTCAAGCAGGGATACTATTTGGAAAATGGTTGTACAACAAGAGCTGAATCTAATGAAAGTCATATTCGAATGGATATAGCGTATGTGACTGCTGATGGATCTAATTCCACAGAAAATCTAATTGATTTCGAATTGAACTATGATGAAGCCCCCATCCATGCGCAAAATTTCGCCCTACTTGCAGAAATGGGATGTTATGATGGAACTATATTCCACCGTGTTATAGATGGCTTCATGGTTCAAGGCGGGGATTTCACCAATGGAGATGGAACCGGCGGACATGCTGCGAGTTGGCAAGGTTATTGTAATGGGGTAGTTGAATCATCTTCTTCAAACTGCTCTAAAACTTCGTGGACAATTCCCGATGAAGCGTATAACGGCCTTATCCATACCCCATATGCCCTTTCAATGGCAAAAACAAACGCACCACATACGGGCGGTTCTCAATTCTTTATCGTTGACGGCGGTTCTTCTCCATCACACCTTGATGGAGTGCATACTGTGTTCGGCCACGTTGTGAACGGAACCGAAGTTGTTGATTCAATCAGTCAAGTTTCAGTTGATGGTTGGGGTGATGTCCCTAATAATGCGGTAACAATTATCTCTGCCTACCCGTTCGATTTAGACTCTGATGGTGATGGGGTGATTGATGATGATGATGAGTTTCCAAATGACGAGAATGAGACTACAGACTCTGACGGTGATGGAGTAGGTGACAACGCCGATACCTTCCCCGAAGACGAGAATGAGACTGCAGACTCTGACGGAGATGGAGTGGGTGACAACGCCGATGACTTTCCCGATGATGAGAATGAGACTACTGATTCAGATGGTGATGGGGTCGGAAATAATAGCGATGCATTTCCTGAAGATGCAAATGAAACAGCAGATAGTGATGGAGATGGTGTAGGTGATAACGCAGACATCAAACCAGAAGACCCTGAGGTCTCGGTTGAGGATGATCTACAAACAGAAAAACAAAGTGTACTTAGTGATTCACTTCTTTGGGGTATTGTCGGAGCAATGGTATTCTTGGGATTATGCTTCCTTGTGATGGCGGTATCAACGAGAAGAAAAAAGACACCTGATTCTCCATTTGATGCTACTGATAGCATTTGGAATGAAAATTGACGTCACCCAATCTTCTCGGAAACATTGTTTTGGAGGCTTTTGGGTCTGTGATAAAAAAAGTAGTACGTCCTATTGATGAACGCCCTCTCATTCTGAATGATGGGCAAATGAGGCCAAATTAGGCCGTCACGGATGCTAATGAAGTGGTTGGAGAATTAGAGTCGGCTTCGTCTGAGAAACCAGCAAGAATATCCGCGAATAGAGATTGTGCATCACCCTCACATTGTTGTACTAAACGACGAACAATTAGTTCGGGAGTTGAGCGAGCCAGATGATTTCTTCGCGGTGTGCGGTCAACGATTAGGTCCAAATTTTCATCGAGTCCACGGGCTTCAATTCCATCAATTCGTAGTTTACGCCCACTTGCCTTGAGAAGTTGAGGGGCGAGGTGAGTTACAGTTAGCATGCAGATATCGGGGTGGTCTATTGCTGCACCAAACATTCCCGCAAGTATTCTTGCGGCAGCGCCAGGTTCGGTTATTGCTTCAAGTTCATCAGCGAGAACCAATCTCTTTCCAGGAGTAGTAAGAACTTCGGCTAACTTACGCAAAGTTTGTTCAAGTGCGCCTGCTGATTGAGTCCCAGATGCTTTTGCGATGATGTGTAATTTCTCAATGTGCCCTACGCATGCTGCCTTTGCTGGAACCGGCAAACCCATGTGAGCAAGAATTGTAATTTGCGCAAGCATTTCCAATAGAGTAGTTTTTCCGCCAGAATTTGCACCAGTTAGTAAGGCAACACTCTGCCTGTCTCCCTTCAGTTTTGCCGCCTCGCCAATGCCATATGTTACGGGGTCGGGATTGAAGCCAAGTAATAGATGTCGGCCTTTGTCAACCCATACTCCGGACTTTACCATTTTGGGCATGATACATTCTTCTTTTTGTGCCCAATCTGCAATTGTCAACCACGCATCAACTTCAATTAATGAGCGGATTGCAGAATCACATGCTGATATCAATGGGGTGAGATTTCGGGCAAGACGCAAAGTAGTTTGTGTGCGATCTAATTCTAGGCGTTCGTCTATTTCAATTTCCACTTTTTCGAGTGCTGAACGGTCCAATTTTGGTGGCCATGCTGATGAGAAGATGCCTCGCGGTAAGTTTATTCCGGCTTGCCCGAGGAATGTGGATAAGTCATTATTTGCCTCGGTGATGGCTGAATCAATTACTTCTTCAGTTGCTGAAGCAATGCGTCGTTGCAGAAGGTTTGCATCGGCCAACATATCGAGCATGTCGCTGCCTTGCAGTGATAGTTGTGCTCCTGCCATTTCCTCGCTCACAGTAGTTTGAACTTCACTTTCAATTTGTTTTGCTACCTTCCATAGTTCATCCTTTACCATCTGTAGGGCTTCGGAATTTTCCCCTTTATCTCCCAATTCCCCTAACACACTTGCAAGGGTTTTCAAATCAATTACCGCCTCGGTAATTGCTTCAGCAGTAGGGACGTTTTTTGGCAATACAATAGAACGAATAGAGGAAAGTGATTGTAATGCTTTGAGATTATGCTTGGCCCAAGCGATAGTTCGCTCTGGAAGAACGAGTCCCAAAGGGGCATTGGCTGCAACAATATTCCAATTATCCGGAGTTTTGCCCTTTGGACCACCCTCGCCAACCCAAGTTACTTCGCTAAATACGGTGTAATCTTTCCAAGTCTCAGAAGAACTAATTCTTAGAACTCGGCACCATTTTTTTAGCGGTGAAAGGCGTTCTGCGACCTTATCATCGGCACAAACTACAACGCGCTCACAGCGCATTTGTGGCCAAGACAAGCGTGAAATACCGCCAAGTGATTCTCTCAACTCTGTTGCAGTTTCACCGTGTGAAGAAGTTAGTTCCATTGCATTTGCAATCAAGACTCTGCGTGAGTTTAATTCGGCTACGCGACTTAGAGAATAAGGCATTAGCAATTTTAGACGATTGGATGTAGCCTTGCTGCGGGCGTTTTTTGCTAATTCTTCAATCAATTTGTGATGGATTTTCTCCGCTTCAGATGTTGCCAGAAATGGGCCGACGCCTTCTTTCTTCCCAATACCTTCTGTACTACCACACGCTACACTTTCAATTCCACTTTCACCTCTAACTCCAGTGGCGTCTTTTGAAGAAAGTTGCCAACCTGAACTGGCAAAATCCCTGCATAGGCTCAGGGCACGATTGCCTGAAAGGCCGTCAACTTCGGCTAACCTTTCAATATCTCCAACCCGTAATGCATCCCATACATCTTCAGCCTGACCCAAACAAGTAATCATTCGTTCGGCGAGGCTTGAACCAACACCCGGTAAATCAGTCAATAGCATCCCATCTACTTTGCTCATATAGCAAAAATCTTGGCCAACAGAATATAGGCATTTCCCACACCCTTGGCTTCAGATTCACTTTACACCTGTCTGTTGAGGTGAGGGTTGGTTAAGCCTGTGCAGGCCCATAGACCTCAGGAAGATACAGTTCTAATGCGAATAACGGGTCTGGGTCACTTGCATCGTGATATGCGATAAAGGCCCCACCATCATTCATTATTCCCATGCTTGCAAAATCAAACCTAATGTCATTGCCAGCACCACTTGTGGAGTCTAAATTACCAAGACCGAGGAAGGTCTTGGAATCGGGTTCCAGACTTTCACTAACATCTCTAACATGCCAAGCCACATCAATGTCTGGACCCTCAGTGCTTTGATATCTAACATTCAAAACAAATAGATCGTGGACTCCATTTGAATGAAACTCCCACTCCTCAATACCAGAAGCAGTATTAGATAAATTGTAAGATTGGTTAGTCCAATTTTCCCCGCCATCCATGGAATACATGTGAGTTAGGTGTGCATCTCCATCTTTTATCACACAGTGCAGAGCAGTACTTGAGTCAAAGGAACAATACTCGCTTGGTAAACTATTTCCTTCCGCAGTTGTTGCCCGATACCAATCAAGGCTCGTGTCTAGGAAAGCATCTCCACCATCGTCAAAGAAACTCGGGAAGTATAGCCCACCACTCGGAACAGGGAATGCGCGCATCTCTTTGTGCGGCTTGGTGAAATCCCATTCTGGTCCGAGTTCATCAAAGTTCAAGTCAACTACTACTTCGTCAATATTGGCGTTTTTATCAGGGAATTCAAAATAATAGTAATTTAATCCGTCAACTGAAATCTGTCCGCCGCGATTACTACTTTGATGCCAAAAGTTGGAAATGACTAAACTTGCCCATTCGCCATTACCTATGTTTGATGAGATTGGACCTACTACTTCTACTTGCCAAGAGCGGTCATAAAATGGTTCAGTCAGGCGATTATAGCACCATCCCCATTGTTCATCGTCTGCATCGTAAAGGAATGCGTAAAATTGATCTCCACCGCTTGTCGAAGGATAAGGGAACCATCCCATTGAAATTATATCTCCGGTAGTGGTTTGCACAATACTACCTTCGCCTAATCCTTCTTGGCCTGGCACAGTAAGTTTTGGAGTTCGGCAACCGAGTTGAGTCACAATAGTGGGTTTCCAATCCTGCCATGTATGTCCTCTATCCTCAGACCATGTAGGATATTCTCCGCCGAAGTTCATCAACCAGCCTTCCTTGGTTGCAGCCAAATAATGCTCACAACAATTTCCTCCTTGCTCGGCGGTAAATTCTGCCCAAAAAGCATCTCCCTCTACAGTTCGATTGAGCCAGAGTTCTGAATCTTCATCCCAAACGCCATTCTCGGCCCAATTTTGTGTCACATTGAATGCCTTGGGTTGCATGTGGTTTATGGGGTCGTCAATATATTGAAATCCCTCATCCCAACTGAAAAGAGCATCATTATTCTTGCCTCCTCCACCGTTGCCAAAACAACCAGAAAGCACCATGCTGAACACTATTAAAAGTGAAAAAACAAGCCTTGTTGGGCTTGAGCAAAGAGGGCGCATGGACGATGGCAACAGTCGATTGCTTTTCAGCCCCTCGCTTGAGTGACTGAAACTAGATTGAGCTAGCAATTACGATTGCCTTCAACTTCGTCATAGGTGTGCATGGGCGCTTGGAATAGATCTTCACATGAACGTTCAATGATTGGAATTGTAAAAACGCTGGAGTCGGAGAGGTCAAGACTAATCGTTCCAGCAGCGGCAGGGCTTGGCACATAATCCTCACCGGTTTGCAATATCGTAAGTTGTATCTGATGCCCTGCCGGAACAACCACATCCATTGGGAAGAATTCCATTAACGCAGTTACTTGAACGCCCGGCAACAAGACCTGCCCATCACGACCACCGGCATGGAATCTTAGATCCATTACCGCATGACCCAAGTGCATCCCAGTCTCTGCATCTGTCATCTCAACAAAAATATGACCGGCGTTTATGGTAAGAGGTGTTGCCCCAATATGCAAAGTCGGCAAGCCAGCAATACGGGTGTCATTTTCCCAAGCGGGAAGTAAAAATTCAATTCTTTGTCCAACGCCCATTTGCGTCCCACCTGCCACTTGTTCCATATCGCCTTGAAGGCCAAAAGCAGTGAAATTGGTATCCTCTGAAGGCCAAGTTGATTCTACTCTCCATCCACCAATGTTATCCTGTATTTCCACGTGCAATTCCGGTTGAGTTCCTTCATTCTTCAAATACCAAGTGAACCAATGTAACATTTCATCAGCCCAATCCCACCTAAGTGTGTAGGGATAGGCCTCCTGACCTTTACCAACAGGTAAGGAAGCATGACCGCTTGAGCGGTCAGGGTAATCATGTGCCCATTGACCGGCTAAAGTTTTGATTTCAATTCCCGCCTCTTCCATCAATTGATGAGTAGGGAAAGCCATATGCGGGTCAACATTCCAATCCTGCATGCCTTGGATAATGTAAATTGAACCATTGTAATTCTCAGCAACTCTGTCAAGGAAACTACGTTCAGTCCAATATGAATTTCCGGCATAATCAACCATATCTCCGGTTAAATATGCGGCTGGACCATTCACATAACCTTCCAAATAACCCTCACACAAATTTTGTGCATCAGTTGCTTCTCCATCAATTCCAAATGAGCCATAAACTCCATTGTGCATTATTGCCCCACGGGCTTCCATGCTACCATTCTTCCACATTAAATCATGAACTCCGATTAGGCCTGACATTGGGACAATTGTCGCTAGGTATTCATTCACAAAAGTTGCCGCCTGCCAAGGGGTTGAGCCGTCATATGATTTACCAATAATTCCTACTTTGCCATTAGCCCAGCCTTGAGTTCCTAACCATGTGACTGCTGCATCAATACCGCGTTGTTCGTCAGTTCCCATCAAATCCATACAGTGATTAGAGTCACCAGTCCCAAATACACTAACTTGAGCAACTGCGAAGCCATGAGGAACATAATTTTCTATTAAGAAACGACCTAAACGGTCGGCCGGAGTCAAAGCATCAACATCTCCATCATCATAGTAAGGACCAACTTCGGCAATTACCGGCACTTGACATTCGGCTGGAATTTCGCTTAATTCCCAATCACATCCTTCAATCACCGGTAGCCACAAACCAAGGTGTACCGCAGCATCTCCTGTTATTCCAGCACCGCCGTCAGCGGCGGTGATGGTTGGAACATCGACAAAAATTGAGCGAACTTCATCAATCCCATTTGTTCCATTGACCGAAACGCGACTGAAAACATCGCTATCATCGTATATCATTTCACTTCGCTGCCAAACCGGCGGATACCAAGAATCATCATCTGCAACAGGGGCGGAGGTGGCTTTATCCTGACCGAAACATCCGGCAAAAACACTGGGCAAAAGTACCAGCATTAGGAGGAGAGGACGGGGTCGCACAACAATTGCGGCGAGCCCATGCTTTTTGAATCAACGGTTATATTGTATTTAGCAACAAAATGAGCAAGCGGTATAACTATGACACCAATGCCACACCCCATACCAATGACTGCTGCTTCAAGGGCACTTACCTTAGCCACTATTTTCTTCTTATCAAGCCTTGCTGGATTGACAGGATTTACTGAAATAATACCAAATACTTCGGCTGAAGATTCAGGAAGTTGGCCACCAAACCATATTGTGATTTCAGAGATTTTAGTGTCGGCCTCGAGTGCTGATTTCAACGGGACAGACTGGAATGAAGATGGAGACATTGGCAGTTATTCGGACCAATTTATTGAAATTTGGAATCCTACAAATCAGACTTTTGATGTTAGTGAATGGTGGTTAGATGATATTGATGGTGGCGGTTCAGCGCCCTGCTCTGTAGGCTGGAATACTACCCTCGGACCCGACGAAAGATTGGTATTTTTCCGTTCCGACACCGATATTGAATTGGATTATTGGGATGGAGATACTGTAAATCTGAAAACTCCAGATGGAACCTTAATAGATTCAATTTCTTACATGGGTTCCGACTCTTGGTGGGACAATTCTTACATTCGCAATGCAAGTAATAATGGCGCACTATACAAGTTATCCCCCCCTACACCTGGGTGGGAAGAAGGCGCACAAAAACCTGTGACAAAAATTGATTTTGGTCGATGTTATACTCCACGTGACCAATATCACAACGGAGCCTATGTGCTGACCGGTAGAGTTGTCACAATGAATGACATCAACGATGTTTACAATAACGGTTCAATTCTCATCCGAGATGGTGAAATTGAAGCGGTATGGGCAACCGGAAGCCCACCTCTTGGCGTTAATCTAACCGATGTTCCAGTTCACCATACGAGTGGTACAATTTACCCTGGCTTAATTGACATGCACAATCATATGCACTACAACACTGCACCCCTTTGGGAAATGGAATCTCACCTTTCTAATAATCAAAGAAGTGATTTTGATGGATATAATAATCGTTACGAATGGAAAAATCACCCCGATTACTCAAACGAAGTTACTCGTGTGAAAACTGCAATTCATTCAGGTCCTTATTGGAATATGGAAACTCAAGCGATGAAGTATGTAGAAATGAAGGAAGTTGTTGGCGGAACTACTGCTGCTCAAGGAGGACCTTCTACTGGTGATGCAAGTTTTGATTCCATTTTGTTGCGAAATATTGAATATTGGAATTGGGGTAAGGATGAGATTCATACTAAAGTTACTGAACTTGAATCTGATTATATCGGCAATCATATCAAAACCGGTAACTCATCAGGTGAATTAGATGCTTGGTTCCTTCATTTGGGTGAAGGAGTAGATGAATCTAGTCGGGCTGAATTTGACATTTTAACTCAGAATGATCTGTTGGTTGGCGAGTTAATCGTAATTCATGGAACTGGGCTTGGACAACCTGAATTTTCTGCCATGGGAGATGTAGGTGCAAGTTTGGTTTGGTCACCCCTTTCTAACCTACTTCTATATGGTGATACTACAGATGTTGCTACTGCAAAAGAAGAGGGAGTGAACATCGTAATTTCTCCTGACTGGAGCCCTTCAGGAGCCAAGTCTCCTCTGCATGAATTGAAAATTGCTGATTATTGGGATGAGCAAATGCTTGGAGATGTATTTAGCAATTATGAAATGGTTGAAATGGTTACTTCAAATTCAGCAAATGCAATGAAGTGGGATGAACATGTTGGCCGCATCAACCCTGGTATGGCAGCGGATTTACTAGTCACCACTTCTTTTAATGAAGACCCATATCGCAACTTGATTGATGCGGTAGACCCTGATGTCAAATTAACTATCATGGGCGGATTACCACTCTTCGGTGACACCGACTTGATGACCGCACTAAATGGAGATGACTGGGAGGAAGTAACAATTCCAGCACCATCTTGGTCTAGCCAAGACGATTGGACAAAGGGGATTGATGTGACTTTCCTCGGAGTTAGCGAAGGTGCACAATCATGGGAATCAATAGTTGATGATTTGACAATGGCAATGCGCTTCAACCGCACAGAAATGTGGGACTATTTTGGAGATTCCTTTGATAATTATTCTGACTTTTCAGACATGTTCGTTACCGGCTCATACGGATCTCTTGATGCAGTACCTCTTGACCCAATATTTACCATGGGTGATGACCGATATTTCCGTGTTATTTCCGGTTCTGTCTCGGCAAATAACCAATTAAGTTGGTCCAATCTTGAAACAATGTGGTACAATGGTCAAGACAGAATAGAACTTGACTGGCCAGCAGGAACTCCATTCTATTATTCACCAAATGGTGGAGTAAGTGGCGGCAGTGGAGTAGGAGATGGAGTAGGTGGTGCGAGTTGGGATTGTCCCTTCAATACTCAACTTTGTGAAAACTCAGTAGTTGTTGAAAACTGCCCAACTAATGTTACCGACTGTGGAGCAGAAATCGTCGTCTATTGCAATCCTGATGGAGATGGAAGCAACGACTGTGTTGATTATATTGCTGAATGTTATTATTCTTGGGCCTTTGCAGGTGATGATATTTTGTGCAATTATGTAATGCAAGAAATTGACGATTCCAAAGTGATTTGTCCATTCGGGGATGAAACACTCTGTGGGCATATAGAGCAGAACTGTCCAAATGTTGGCACTGCAAATATGAAAACTTGTGCTGAGCCAATAACCGAATACTGTGCCAATGCTAGTGCTGATTCGGGATGTCTAGAATTAACTGATATCTGTGATGCACCGACACCGAGTGAATACCAGATTTTCTGTGCTTCATTTGCTCAAGATAACACTACTGGTGGAGGAGATGAACGCTTGCCGCTTCCTTGTAATCCTGGGTCAACTGTGTTGCCTGATGATGTTAACTGCGACCAGTGTGTTTGTCAAGCAGACCATACTTGGTTATGCGATGACGGCGGTTGTGATCAAACAAACGGAGTTGAAGATGCTGATGAAAAATCGTCATTTAATGGAACAACAATTGGATTCGGATTGATTATTACATTGGTACTGGTTTTGCTTGGAGTATCACAACTTGCAAATAATGATGAAGAAAATCCTTGGGAAAAGGATGCCGTGATTCTTGACGACATTTCGGATTCAGCCGACGTTTCCGACGTTTCCGACGTTTCTGCCTTCGATAGTATGGCCATTGATTCGGAAGATAGTGATGGTAAAGATGAAGAAGATACAGATGCACCTGATGATGAAATTGACGATAACACTCCTGCAGTTCCTGCACTTCCACCAATGGGCCCGCCGCCATCTGATGACTAATGCTACCCCCTTGCTTCGTACTGGATAAAGTAATAATGAGTAGATTTGGCGTGAATCGGTTACCCGTTCTTCTGACCGAATAACGACGGGATTTATGCTTCCAACAGAGAGACTTTTTCCCCAGTCACAATATTTCCTTCTTGAAGAAGAACCACCCTTTCGACCCTTCGAGATTGGCACTGCAATTAGTGAACAAGAACCAGAGGGATTTCCGCATAGATCCACTAGACCTTCTGCGCAACCCCCTGAGTCATTAATCAGCCCCCTCTGAGAAGTTAAACAGTGGCGCAGTACATCATTTAGATAGAGCCCCTGAACCACACATAGGGGACAAGATTGGTATAGACTAGAGGGGTCTGAAAAGCGAGTCTTTAACTATTTGGGGATGCTGATAATTACTACTGTTTTTTGTTTTACAATATGGCGTCAAGAAAAAGAGATTTTTTTTCTCAGAAAATAATACTGAATTTGACAACCCCTATAAAGAGCCATGTATTGGCCTATGGTATGGGAAATAATGCTTATGCAAGGAAAGTTCTTTTTTTGAGTATTCTCCTAATGATTTCATCACTATCTCCATTATTTATGGAATCAAATTTGTTAGAAATTGAAAACACATCAGAAGTTAGTCAAATCGTTGATGTCA
>LWDU01000086.1_pt1 | contig 45157 bp, 41 predicted proteins | sample 727161 | NCBI WGS metagenome assembly LWDU01 (sample SAMN04566230, study PRJNA314399) | hydrothermal vent metagenome | isolation source: deep sea hydrothermal plume seawater | place: Mexico: Gulf of California, Guaymas Basin | collected 2004-07-11
AGCCAAGGGAAGCCCGGTGTCGGACAACTTCTCGTAGTTTGATAAAACAATAAACTACGCAAGGAATCTGCCACCATGGCTATTACCAACTCACTGACTGGTCTTGGTAATCTGACGGGCAACGCCGGAACCGCTGGTGCCGACTATAAGGTTTCCAACCTTTATAAGCAGGCATACAGCGACGCGGTGCGCCTCCAGATCCAGCAGTTCGATTCTCTGCTCTCCGACACTCTCCAACGCGAGAGCATCGAGGGCGAGGTCAAATCATTCGACCGACTCAACAAGAAGAGCGTTGACGATCTCCTCATCCGTACCCGCAGTGGCCTCTACGGCATCAAAAATGGTGTTGTTGCCACAGATACCGTCCTCGTTGCTGACGCAGTGTATGGGGCGAGCGACACCCAGCGCCGCATGATCGAGCCTCTGTGGTTCGAGTATGCGGAACTCTTCGACCCTCGCGACTCTCAGGGGCTGATGAAGGCCGTGCGGCCCGATTCTCAATACCTCCGCAACCTCGCAGCCATCTTCAACCGGAAGAAGGATCGGATCATCCTGGACGCGCTGTCCAAGAATGTGACCGTTCAGCAGCGAACTGGTTCCGGCATAACCACGAACGCCACGGTGGCCTTCACCAACAATATGCAAAACACTGGCGAGGGAGCAACGGCTGCGGTTGGTGACTACAGTGGGGCTGGCTTCGCAACCGAGGGCCTTGAGATTGGCTGCAACCTTGGCAAAGCGGTCGATGGTATCAGTCACCCAACCGTCACCACCCCCCTCTTCGAGGTGACGGCAACCGGGGTGATCGACACAGGCACATGGAATGCCGCTGGTGTGGAATATGTTGGCACAACGGCCGCCAGCCAAGTTCTCGACGCAGCAACCCAGTACGACAGCAGCACCACCCCACCAACCGTCATCATCCCGGCCACTGGCAGTGGCACTGGCGCTGCTTCTGTTGGCACCGTGACTGAGTTGAACATCGAAAAACTCATCCGTGCCCGGCAGAAACTTGACGCCAACAACGCACTCATGCCCGGCACACGCTACATTTGCCTGTGTCACCCGAACAACTTCTACAGTCTCATGTCCGACTCGACTGACACTCGCTTCACCAGCATTGATTTCAATGACGGCAAGCCGCTCACGAGCGGGGAGGCTTTCAAGTTCATGGGCTTTGAGTTCAGGATCACCAACGAACTGCCGCAAGCCGTAACTGATAACACCTCCGCCTCCACCATCTCCGTCACCGACTTCGATGTTATCAATGAGGCCTCGCCTGTGGCCTGTGGCACCACAGCGGCCAATGTTCCGGTTCGCTGGGTGTACTTCTACACCGAGCAGTGCGGCATCTTCGGCATGAACCAGGAAATGCAGATCCGGTTCGACGAGATTCCCGAGCGTGGGTATGCCCTTCAAATGTGGCACCAGATCGGGATGAACGGGCTACGCATGGACGGTGACTGCATCGTGCGCGTGGCGTGCAAGGACGAGCCAGCATAGGTAAGAGTGGGGGTCTGCTGTGACAGGGAAGATGAACTCGATTAGCGCTGAGACACTGACTCGGTTTACCTCCGCGTCAGGGCTTGGTACATTCGGGACCGTCTATGTAAACCTACTCACAGCAGGCCCCGCTAACGATGGCACGGTGACGACAGCCGTAGACGGCACGGAGTGGCTAATGGCCAGGGTGCCGATTGAAAGAACCGAGTGGACCGCCCCGGCGATTGTTCCCGGCAACGCGAACGCGGTGCAGATCACCAACGGCATCCCGCTAACCTGGGACGACATCACCTTCGACAACCCTGGCGGCCCCACGGTCACCACTGCCACCGTGACGCACATTGGCGTGTGGAACACTTTCGACGGCACGGGCGACCTGCTCTACTGGGACGAGTTGGAGGTTGCTCGCACTGTGAACACTGGCGACACCTTCCAGTTGGGGGTGGGCAAACTAAGAATACGGGAGGACTGATGGAATGACCGACGCAAGTGCCGGAGCCAGCGCCAATGCTTTCGTTGAGCGAGGCGCGGCAGCAGAGACTACCATGAAGGAGCGCGGCTACCTGACATACGAGGTGGTCGGTCCCGACGGCAAGGTGAAGCAGACCGCAACGAGCGAGAACGCCCTCACCACCGAGGGCGCCGCGTACATCCTGGGCCTCGTCAAGCCTTCCTCTCCGGGCACCCAGGACACCTCGCTGTTTCTGGGCCTGATTGGAGACGACCCCACCCTTGCAGTGACAGACACAATGGCGAGCCATGTCGGCTGGACCGAAGAAACTGCGACAGGATATGTGAGGATCGCTTGGCTCGCAGACGCGGTGACTGCTGGCGCACCAGCGGCCCTGGCCAAACAGTCCTCATGGCCACCCGTGGTTGGTAGGGCGCAGTTGACCGTTTGGGGGGCCTTCCTGGTCACTGAACTTGGAGCAGGAACCCCTGTAACCCTGATAGCGACCTCGGCGCTCACTGGGGGCGGCAGCCTCTCGGTTGGCGCGGAAGACACATTGAACATAACCTTCAAACTCACACTGGCCTAAAGGAGGGCAGATGAACAGTAACGCAGGGGCCAGTGACAAGGCCGAGATCGAAGTGATAAGAGGCACGCCCCCTCCAGTGGGAATGGTTGGGGTGAGCGGCGAGTTCCACATCACCGCACACCACGAAAACGGCGAGGAGTTCTACCGCAACACAGTGAAGAACGCCACGACGACGGAGTTTCTTGTTGAGATGATAAACATCTTTGGTTCCGGTGCAAAAAACCTTGGTGCTGACGAGGCCGCTATCGGCGACAACGGAATCATCCAGGCCTTCGCATCTGCTGGCGGGTTAACTGGGGAAGCCACATACGGAACTGCCACCACTGGTGGAACCACCTCCTCCTATGAGTTCATGATTGGTCTCGGAACTGCCACCACCCCGACACTCCATGCCACGACCAAGTCCTATACGGACATAGATGTGGGCGCTATAGCCACAACGGGCTTTGGCGAGGTGGCAGTCTCCGCTGCTGGCATTTCGGATTATACGAGGCAGCGGTTTGGTATCGCTACAGATGCTGGGATCAACCACCCCACCATAGTCGATCCAAATGTCACAGTGACCAACCTCGGTGCTGGTGACCGGGCCACTTGGTTGCGTCCGGCCAGTGACACGGGCACGCTCGTGATTACTTGTGTGATGCTGGTGTTTACCAACGACATAGATTCTGGCGATAACGCCGTGGGGGCTGGCACCACGGCTGGCTCGCTCAACAGGCTGGTGGCCTGTGCAGACCTTGGTGCCAGCGATGTGGACCTGCAAGGTGGCGACACCATCAATGTTCGCTACACCTACCAACTGGCAGCCTCCTGATGCCTAAACCGAAGAAGCCGAAGAAGAAGCCCAAGAAGGCGGGCGGAAAGCCGAAGCGAAGCGCGGGGCCGAAGCACTACTAAAAAGACACACCTCCTCGTGGGGGATGGGGGGCCCGTGGAGTTCTCCATCCCCCTATTTTTTGGAGGCACGATTGCTAAAACCGTTTTCCGCCTCCACCCCGAAGCCCGTGGTTCCGGCAACCTTCCCGTCTGATCTGGATGTGAAGGACGGGATAATCGACGGCACCTACACTCTTGCCTATCAAGACTCTGACGATAACTGGTATTCGATCACGGAATCCTATGATCGCTTCGATGATACTGAAGCAGGGTATATTAGTTTTCGTTGGCTCGACACGACCATCGTTGCTGAAATACTGCTGACTTCTAGAGCAGTTGTAAAGGCTAGCGGAGTACCTGAGTTGGCGAGGGAGAGCAAGGTTCATGGTCCTGGAACCTACGGATCAGGGGGTGTTGCCGAGGGTCTGACTAACGGCTTCACCCTGAGGACGGCCTAATGACATTTTCCGTTGGCGACCGCATTGTTGATTCAACCAGAACCGTAATCTCTGGCGTTCCCAATGACACTGGCTACACGCTAGGGGCATCCGAAGATGTTATCATCCTGTGTCACGCAGCGGCGGATGGATCTAATCGCTTCGACCCAGGCGACCCAGTTAGGATCTTCTACAGAGAAAAAACTATTCCGGAGGGTTCCTTTGCCCTGCTCTCAACCTCTAGCACCGGGATAGGTGGCCCTCCGGTCATTCCATACACCGTCGCCAGCACCGTCGGCGTCCCACACGATCTCGACAATAACAACCAAGTCTCAAATGCGGTTGACTCTGGCGGTCAGCCTGTGGAGCGGCGCTGCGGCTCCACTGCCGGGAAGTCATTCGTTGCGATTATGAAGGAATATGCTGGGAGCAACTCTCTCAACTTCAGCGGCAGTAGCCGTGACGATTTTACGGAAATGCAGGTGGCTATCAACTTCAGCGGGTGTGCGGCGGGAACTATTTGGCAGTTCCAGACCAGATGGACGGAGAAGAGCAGTACAGTTGTCAACCTAGACTGTCTTTCAACAGTAACAATCCCTTCCGCGGCCACCACCTACTCTTCCACGGCCTCAGACACGGCCACCGCAAGTGACGCAGCCCTGGCCGAGCGGCCAGCAGTTACCAAGAGCGCAACTGCCGCTGACAGCGCAACCGCTTCGGACGCAGCGGTGGCCGAGCGGGCGGGCGTCATTTACGACAGGGCCGCCGCCGACAGCGCAACTGCCTCCGACGCAGCAGTGGCGGAACGCCCAGCCGCCACTAAAGAGACCACGGCTTCCGACAGCGCCACCGCAAGTGACGCAGCCTTGGCCGAGCGGCCAGCGGTCACCAAGGAGGCCACCGCCTCAGATAGCGCAACGGCCTCCGACGCAGCGGTGGCCGAGCGGCCAGCAGCCACTAAAGAGGCCACCGCCTCAGATAGCGCCACCTCTTCAGACTCGGTAGTAGCCGAACGCCCAGCCGCAACCAAGTCGGCCACGGCCTCAGACACGGCCACCGCAAGTGACGCGGCCCTGGCGGAGCGCCCAGCAGTTACCAAGAGCGCAGCGGCTTCGGACAGCGCCACAGCCTCCGACGCAGTAGTGGCGGACAAGGACTCAACCAAGAGCGCCACAGCCAGCGACAGCGCCACAGCCTCAGACACAGCCCTGGCGGAGCGGCCAGCCGCCACAAAGGCGGCAACGGCTTCGGACTCAGCCACTGCCTCGGACGCGGTGGCAACTGAGCGGCCTGCCGCAACCAAGAGCGCAACCGCCTCTGATAGCGCAACGGCAAGTGACGCCACGGTGGCCACCAAGACCACGGGCGGAGCCGTCACGCATACCGAGAGCGTTGTGGTTCACACGGCCATCGACACGGGTTACCCGACGGTGGAAGTGAGCGTGGCGCTAGAGGTGGCTCTTATTGGCGCCACGGGTACGGAACTGCACGGGGAGGGCGTTGTCGCTGCGGTGACGGGGGTCACTGCCTACGGCCAGATCACGCAGGAGGTTCTTGCTCACATAACAGGCGGCACGGACATAGTGGTGGTGACGGACTTGTCGATAGGTGCGGGTGGTGCCGGGGACGCAGGCGCTGACGGTGCTGGTCCGATGGTTATCGTGGAGGTTGTGGTGCCCATGTCTGGGGGGTCATCCGGGGATGGCTCTGGATCTACTTGGGACGCTGAGGCTACTATAGACGGGAAGGGTAGCGCCCCCGCCCAGTTGAACTGGTTGTTGTTGGATGAGTTGGCTCTTATTGACGGGGCTGGCAGCGTGGCACCGGAGTTACTATCGGACGGAGAACTCGTGAGCGTAGAAGAGGTATGGAACACGGCATTGACCGTGCTAGGCGTGACGGTGGTCCAGACCACGGGCGAAGGCAGCCCGCAGGCCGACCTGTTGAATGCTGTGTGGGATGGTGGTTTCCGCGTGATGTTCTTAGCGGATCACGCCTGGAACGGCGCCAAGAGGACCAAGAAACTGGTGGAGTTTGTCTCCTCCCCCACAGGCAACAGGTGGAGCCACGCCTACTCACTGCCGGACGACTATGTGCGGGCCTTCAGGATCAACGGCAAGGAACTCCAGCCCGACTCTCATAACTACGGCTCCAGCGGCCAACCGGGCGGCCACGACCTCTTTGAGATCGAGGTGGTGGAGAACGCCGATGGCCTCCTCAAGCGCTGTCTTCTTACTGACGAGGGGACTGTCATGTTGGAATATATGTTTGATGTGGGTAACGCCAACATTGACCTGTTATCACCGATGACGAAATGGGCAATGGGAGTGGCGCTGGCGGCCCATGCCGCCCCCAACTTCGGCAAGTCTCAACAGGATATTGCGCTCCTTCAGGAGAGAGCAAACAAGGCGCTCATGGACGCCAAGGGGGTGGACGGGCAAGAGGGCACCCCGCAGATGTTCCAGACCACTCCAATACTTGACAGCAGGTACTAATGGCATGGCAGGTCCAGGAGAGTTTTAGTTCTGGGGAAATGAGTCCTCGCGCCTTCCCAAGGGCGAGCCTCCCCCAGGTGCAAAGCGGCGCCAAGACGATGCTCAATGCGTTCATAACAGCCTATGGCGCGGCCCAGAAGCGCTACGGCAGCCGTTTCGTCAAGTTCTCCGACTACCAGCCAGACGCTTCGGAAGTTGGGAATGATTTGTTGGGTGGCGAGGCAATAGCCATTCCCTACGAGACCACAACGGGCGGCAAGTACATGGTGGTTCTTACCAAGGTGGCCGAGACTGACACCCTGGCCACTCTGAAGGTGTTGGAGGGCTACTCCTACATCGGGTTCGCTGACGACCAAGCGCACGGCCCCATCCCGGCGGTCTCTCCAGCAGACAACACGAAGTACAATACCTTCTACAAGTTGAAGGCTGACGGCCCCCCGCCGCAGGATTCCGAACTGCAAGACATTCAGTATTTCCAGATGGAGAATAAGTTGTTCCTGCTCCACCCGGCGCACCCCCCTCTGGTGCTGGAGCGGACGGTGATAGGAACGGCTGAGACCTGGAAGTATGAGGTAGCGCCATTCATGGACACCTCCCCACGGGTTCATGTAGAGGGCAACACCATTGGCCTGTTAGTGAACACTGGGGACCAGGAGATCACCGCCACCTCTGACTTGTTTGTGCCAGAGGACTTGGGTTCTTATTGGCGGGTGGGCGGAACCAAGCCTGGGAGTTCTTATTCCGAGTGGGTGAAGGTGACCGAGTACCTGTCGCCTACCATGGTTGGCTATAGCCATGTAGACTCAAACGGGCCTGCTAATGCGCCCGGAAACAACTCACTGGACTGGTGCGGGCCATTTGTAACCTCCGAGCCCTTGGACATCGTTTGGGCCACCACTCCTCCTGCCACCAATACCACGCAGGTAGTAACTTGGCCCACCACTCCCACCACGGCCTTGATCGGCAGCCTCTTGGTTGCCGGGGATCTGTTTGCAATGGTCATTGCCATTGGTTCTGGAGACAGTGTCTCGGTCAGAGTGATAAGAGGCGGCGTCATCGGCGCTACGGTCAGTCACAAAGTAATGGGGACGAGAAAGGGGGTGACGAGGGACTACTATATGCGGTCCGCGCTTTCTTCGGATGGACAGATTTGGTCTACAAAGCAGGCGTGGATCCCCACTGGCCACGAGACTCATTTTGACGGAGCCGACGGCACGGCCACCCGAGGGGGCACCGTGTTCATAGCGGACGGGATTGTCGCAGTGACGGGTACGGAGTCTCAGGAGGGGTGGCGAGGATACGAAGTCGTCAATATCGACGGAAGTGGCTATGTTGGCCCCACCTTCAATATCGGGTTCGGCATGAGCGAGGGAGTGGGGTTCCCCTCCGTGGGCACCACCCACCAGGGCCGGGCAGTGCTGGGGGGCTTTATTGGCCCCACCGCTGGCTTTGGACTCTATTCCGAGAACCTCGTGGTGAGCCGGGTGGGCGAGCCGCTGGATTTCTCCCAAGGAAACGGGGACGCTGTCGATGGGTTCGGCCTCATAGCCCGTGACGGCGGCCCGATTCAATGGGTTGACTCCAACAGGGATCTCCTCGTCGGCTGTGATCGAGCAGAGTACAGGGTGAATGGCGTACCAATCTCCCCAACCACGGCGGCTCTTATCAAGACATCCTCTTATGGAAGCAGCCGGGTCATGCCTGCTCGACTGGGAGCCGCCACTCTATATGTTGCCCGTGATGGCAGAAGCCTTTATATGGCCACCTACAGCGATATGCAGGACACCTACGATGTTGCTGATGTCACTGACTTGGCTGACCACCTGTTTATTAACGAGTCGATTGCGCAGTTGGTCGTCACCACCTCGCCGGACATTCTGGTCTGGGTAAGAACCAAGTCAGGAAAACTACGGGTGCTGAACTGGAAGCCTAGCACGAAAGTAATGGGGTGGAGCCGAGTGGAGACGGGTGCACCGGACGCGGTGGACTGGATCTCTTCCCGGCCCACCCAAACAGAAGGCACATCGCATGACAATGTCTGGGCTGTTATCCAGAGGAAGTTCGGCGGTGGGCCTGTTGGAGGGGTTCAAGACAAGACATACCGAAGCATCGAGTCCTTTGGCGAGATATACACGATGGATCAGGAGAACACCTACACCGGAACCGCCCTAACTGATGTGCTCACTGATGTTGGTGGTGCTCCAGACCGCTTGACCATTGGCGCCTTGAGGGGGCAGACGGTCCAGGTGGTAGCGGATGGGGTGTATTACGGGGATGTCACCATGGGCTTCACTGACGACACTGGGGCGGATGTGAGCAACCTGGGAATGGTCGCCATGCCCACCTCGCTGACTGTGGGGAGGGCGGTCTCTTATAAGATTGAGCCGTGTATCCAGGAGACCGATGTGGGGAGGGGGACCACCCACGGGCACCGCCGCAACATCAGCCGAATACTGGTGTATGTGCAGAACGCTCGTGGGTTGATTGTTGAGGGCTATGCCATGGACACCGTTCCTGGGGTGCCTGCTAGTGCAGTGGTCCCCACATTTGGTGGGTGGGTGAGCGTGCCTGTTATCGGGGACTATGGGAACCAGCCAGTCATAACGGTGACCCAGACAGCGCCCTACCAGATCGAGGTGTGCGCTGTGAACATGGAGGTGAGTTATGGCGACTAAGACGGTGGCGGAACTGTGCCATCGAGAGTACGAGACTGGTGACCTATGGTTGCTCAAAGGAAGGCTCATTCCTAGCGCAGGCAGATCTTATGAATACGAGGAGTTTGCACAAGAGGGATATGCCCTGACTCTTATCAGGAATGGAGTGGTGGAAGCGTGTATGGGGGTTGTCGCAGTTGATGACGGTATTGAACTGTGGAGTGCTCCCAGTATAGGATTGGTTGAGGATCATCTTGTAGAGTATTGCAGGCTTGTTATGAGACTTGTCGATGTGGCGGCAGATGAGCATCGTGAGGATCTTATAGTTCATGTGCTGGAGGACGACATAAAGACCCAGCGGTGGCTTTCATGGTTGGGCTTTGAGGACCGGGGAATACGGAAAGAGGGCGGGATAGCAATGCTGAATATGGGCGGGGGTGACAATGGGTATTGAGACCGCCGTCATGGCAATCGGTGGAGCGGTGCAGGGCTACCAGAACAAGAAGCACGGAGATAATGCCGCTCGTGCTGCCCACCGGGCCTCACTTGCCCAGATCAAGGCTCAGAGGCAGGGCAGCGTGGCCCAGATTGCTCAAGGGCTAGGGGACGCGCTCATGGGCGATAAAAACCTCGCGTGGTCACTTGGCCGGGTGGTGGGAGGCGCCACGGCACAGGGCAGCGGCAGGATGGGGGCACTGGATATTGCGAGGGCTATGCAGGGTTCATTCAACATGACGCAGCAGGCAGACAACACACTCCAGGGGCGGTACAACGCGAACTCTGCGAACTTCACAAACTCCATGCTCTCTGCTGGCGGGCAGATAGTAGGCGCCTGGGGGGACGGGCCGACAGGCACTTCCGGGCTTAACTACGGCCCCACCGCTACCTACTTCGATTGGACATAAGAGATGGCAAAGATGCGCCGCCCAATAAGAGAAGGTTCAGCAGCCACGCCCCGCTATCGCACTCAGTTGTGGTCAGCGGAACAGGCGGACCCACGGGCTGTGTATGAGGCGGCACAACGGCCCGGCATTGGTGTTGGCCTGAACAACCTGTTTAAGGGGGTGCAGAAGGCTGGCAAGAACATTGAGAAGCACCAGGACCGCCAAGCGCAAAAATACATAGCCCTGGCAGAGGAAAAGATAACAGCCCACAGGAGGCGAGGCTTAGGGGAGGCCGCTGACGCATTCCTCAACGCCGACATGATAGACCCAGCGAAGTATAGCGCTCAGATCGAAAAGGTTGTGGATGATTCGTATGCCTTGGTTCTCAATGATCCCTCTGCGCCGGAAGCCGCAAGGAAGTGGGCCAGAGACAATGCCGCCCTGACCAAGGTTAACCAGAAGGATGGGGCGAACGCTATGGTTCAGTCCTCCTGGCATCAGCGGGTTGGGAAGCAGGTGGCCGACTTTACCGAGAACCTTCGGTTAGGGAAGGACGGGCTTCCCAGGTCCGAGCCGCTAGACATGGATGAGTTGCGAGACTTTCTTGGACCCATGACTTTGGAATACGAGGCCGTTCTAGCATTGGACGATAAGGGGCCTGCGGCAGAGGAGTTCAAAACAACAGCCATGGCCAACATGAAGTCCGCTCTGGGTGTGTGGGTGAGAGAGTCAAATACCACTCTTTCTGGGGCGCTACTGAACTACAGAACGCTGCTTGTTCAGCAAGAGGCGGCGCAATACTTCACAGCGTTCACCGATTCCTCGGGACTTCCAGGGGGTTCTTACGCCATAGCCGTGGAAGAGTGGATAGCAGGGGACATCTCTGACGAGTCACTATTGGCATACGAGACCGCTATAGCAGAGGATAGGGCCGATGCTGGAGAACGGCTCACCTCCACATACATGGGCTTGTTCAGCATGGCGCCAAAGGATATGGGGCTTGGGCTGGATGCCGACATTGCTCGCGAGTTGGTTTCGCACATCACTGATTTGAGTGCCGACGCGATGGGGGACAAGGGCCACCCGTTCAGGACCATGATCGAGGACTTGCCGTTGGCGATGGTTGAAGCCATGGGTGTTAGTGGGAATGAAACTGGCACTCTCAACACCGACTTCTCTGTGCTAGATAAATCTGCTGGCCATCTAGGCGATATTATAGCGATACTAGAACTGGGGCAGGGCACGAGCCTCTTCAATGGCGCCCTCTTAGGGGAGTTTCAAGAGGCTCAGTTGCAGGCAAGCAAACTCAAGAAAGAGATCACGGGCTTCGTGGAGTATTGCAACAAGCCCGATGGCGGACTGACGATGGAGGGCGCCCGATTTATCGGCAGATCAAAAGTGAGTCCAGCGGAGGGCGCCGCGCTGCGGGCCATGATTGGCGAGTCCGTTGAAGCCACTATGGCGGGCGGGTCTTCCGATACGCAGAAGGCGGAGAAGATTGCCACCTTCTTCCTGGGAATGGCTACCAAGAGCGGCTTCCCCCAGGCCGCCAGTGCGTATCTCCAGGACGCAATCAGTTCCTCCTTGAGAACCGGAGGTGGAGCGGGCAACTTCAGGATGTACTGGTTGCCAGTCCTGTACGACATGGCGGTTGTTCGCGCTGAAGCAAGCGGCACAGAGACCCAAGGCGCAACTTCACGGGGCTTGGCGGCGTCTGGGGCGGTGCCGCATCCTATTCGCCCCGGTGTTTTCACGGGCGAACTGAAGGATGCGTATCGTTTGTTCCGCATTACTGTCAATGAAAACTCCACTGGTAAGGTGCCTGATAGTGAGGAACTGTGGGGGTGGTGGCGGGATGCGTCGATTCAGGCGGGAGAACAACAATGATTCCTGATCGGCGCGAAGAGCGTCTAGCGTCTGGGTATGCGGCTATGGGGTACAACACCACCGAGGAGGTGGAAGGGTTGTGGTCACTCTCCGGGTTCCAGGAGGAGTTGGCTACTCGTTTCTCGGGGGAGGCTGGGGGCTTTGAGGGGTGGGCACAATCTGAAGCGGGCTTCAATATAAACGAGGGCATGGTCTTTACCTCAGGTTTGCAAGATACACGCAGGACCGCGAGCGAGGCGCTGCACAACTCTTCTGGTCTGCTTCGTAAGGAGGTTGAGAGGAATATGTCCACCTTCCTGTTCGATCACCCAAACGAGGCCAGCCAGATGCCGATGAGATTCAGAAACGAGGTGGAGAAGTGGTTCGAGAGAAGAGACTACACGATGGTGGGTAGGCAGAATGTTAGTATGGAAGCCCTCCTGGGACAGAAGGGCAATCGGAACTTGCTTCCAGGCACCTACCAGGGAATCCAATACGAAAGCGGTGCAGTGCTGGAGATGGAGTTGGCCAGGGCATTACAGGCGTCGGGGAAGTATGACGGCACGACTGGAAAGATTTTCGACGATCTGACAGACGAGGGGAAGGGCAGGTGGGTTCTGGAGCAGGCAGGTGAGTACGGCCAGTTTAAACTGTTTGTCCTGCCACGAGATGGAGGACCATCAGGGGTGGTGAGGGACGCTGAAGGCAACGACATAAAGATAGACCTTAGAGATGTTGGCAATACCGAGTATTTCCGACTGCATAAGATATGGTCCCATTGGGGCAGGCCCTCTGGCGGCGCCCTTGCCAACCTCTTAGACCCGCATCACCAGGGCAGGATGTCCGTAGACGCGTCCTCCCCCGATCACCAGTGGGCTACAGGGATGATGATAGAAGCGGCGGCTGCGGCGTTCTCTGGTCGTGATACTGAGTTTAGTTTCCCAGAGCGAGGCGTGGGCCAGCGTGGCGAACAGCCGTGGTTTGGCGCTCAACGCACCCTCCTTGAAAGAGATGTGATGGGTCGCGTGCAGGAGGGGGGGGTGGGCGAACTCATCAAGAAGGCAGTGAAGGGCGCGTGGTGGTTGGCCACCGTAGGTGGTCGCCAAGGAAGGAACTCAAAAGATTTCTTCAAGAACGCGCTTGAGGAGGCTCGCCAGATTGGGAGGGCGGGGAAGAGTGCGAAGGATTGGGGGACGGGGGGGGTGAAGAAGATCCTGGAGAAGGTGGCTGCGGCTGGAGGGGCGGGAGCATCTGCGAAGAAGATAGCGGGGGCGACCATCACGGGGATTGGTAAGATATTACTCGCCGCCACGAACCGATCAATAGGCGGATACCCCGGAAGGAGCGCCGTTCTCGGCACCGTTGCTTGGTGGCTTTACGATGCCTCCGGTGACAAAGAAGGGCTACATCCCGTCGAGATGACACGGGAGATGATGTATGCCGTCATGGAGAGTCCCGAGGCGCAGGTACTGTTCAAGACGCCGATGGACCTCCTTGAGCCGTTGTTGAACAATGAGGAATCCTATCCAGGGTCTCAAGCATCAGACTGGAAAGGCTCTCAAGATCCACCTGTCTCCAGTTACCAGCCGGGAGAGTCTGGGTTCTCTGATGTAGATGTAAAGATGATTACGGCAATAGTGGATGAGGTAGGGAGAATCCAGGCCGATGAATCATGGGGGGCGTGGTGGACAGATGTGCTCCTAACCGATAACGAGCAGACGCTGGCTGCCTCCATGACGGTCGTCAACGCGATGTTCCCTAGTCTAGAACGCGAAATGGACTTCGATCCAGCCGTCATGGAGGCGGTGTCTATGCTGATTTCGAGAACCCCGGAGGGTAGCGACAACGCCAAACTTGTGTGGGGGATGCTCAAGGAGCATTGGGACAAGTCTGGCGAGGAGCAGGAGGGTTGGCTTTGGGACTCCACGCCTACCGGAGACGACCGCATGAAGTTGTATCGGCAGTATTTGAATGAAGATGAGCGGTGGGGGGATCTATCTCTGGCTGACAAGATGGAGGCTATGTTGGTTGGCCAGGGCTGGGGATACTAATGGCGACGACCTATAAACAAGACCCCCCCAGAGCCTACCCAGAGGCGCTGTACTATAAAGGGACACATAAGCGCGGCAGAGACATTACTAGGTTCGGGGCAGCCTTCCGAGACATGAATCTGTTCTATGCTGGGTATCGCTATTACGACGACCACTACTCCTTCCACATCCCTCCGACCAAGGGATGGGGGGTGGAGCAAAACAAAGCCAACCTCTCGGCATACTACGCGCCCCATGTGAAGGCTTACCCTCGCCTGCTCTCTGCTCGTAGCAGGCAAGAGCAGGACCGGGTCAAGGATATTGTGCGGCGCTCAGTTGCCGATAGGGAAGTGCTGCACGACATGGGCTTTTTTGAGAGCCTCATGTTCTACCTCCCAGTGGGAATGACCAGCCCCGAGAACTGGGTGCCACTCTCTCGCGCCTTCCGGTTGGGCATGACTGGTTCGAGGGCGGGTGCTTTCAAGGTGGCTGCCGGAACTGGGGGCCGTGCGGTAACGGAGGTTGAGAAGGCGGCTCTTATCGCCGCTCATAGAACTCACCCGGCAATCGTCTCGGCGGCGCACATTGGCGACGATATGACACACGGCCTCGCTCAAAACCTGCTTCAGAGAGTTGCTCTATCAAAGACCACGATAGGGCAGGCGGCTTTGGCCACTGGCCTGGAGGGGATGATAGCGGGGGCTGTTTCTGAGATGGTGCTTCAGAAGACTCAACCGCTCCGCACCATGGAGGAAACCTGGATGAGCATCGTCGGAGGCGGCGTGTTCGGAGCCGTTCTCGGAGGAGGCTTCTATGCCATAGGCAAGACTTATCGTGGGGCTTTGACCAGTTTGCTCGGACAAGAAGTTGCAGGTGATGTGGCGGTGGCATTGAGAGGCGAATTAGGCAACACGCTCAATGAGGTGGTTGAGGCGGGTGCAACAGGCTGGATAAGAAAGAGTGACAGAAAGGCGATGGACGAGGGCTTCACTCCCCCGGACGGGCACAGGGACGAGTACGACTATGTGGAGGTGGCGCCCGGCGCAGATACAAGGGCGGCTGCTGACGAAGCAGTGACGAGGGTTGTGGATGAGGAAAATGCAGCGAGGGCGGCGGAGGAGGAGGACGCAGCGAGGGCGGCGGATGACGATGACGCCCCAACTGAGTTAGCGCAGGCAGAAGAAGTTGCCCCGAGGGAGAGTGCGACCGAAGTTGCCACTAGCGATGCTGCCATTGCGAGTCCTGCTGAAGTCTTGATCTCGAAAAGGATGCATGAGGCCCTGCTCCGGCTCGATGCGGACACCAATACCGTAAGCAGTAAGGTGGCCAGACTGGTCGGCCTAGCCGAAGGCAACACCTTCTGGGGCCGACTCGTGGGTCGCTGGCTGCTCTGGAGTCCCAACACGAGAATGGGCCAAGAGATCACCGACTACGGGCGGCAAATGTATCAGTTGTTTTCTGGTGGAGCACTCACTCAAGAGGCAGGGTCCAGAGGCCACGGTGTTAATCGTCCTGGAGCGGACGCAGCGTCGCAGTACATGGAAGTGATGAACCTGAGGCTAGTGGGAGAACTTGCCAAACTCGCCAGGGAGGTCACGGCGTCGTCTGGCGTATCAGAGATAGACCTGCGCTCCCTCGCCCACTCTTATGCTGTGCGCTCTTATGAGGACGACGGTGTGACCCCTCGTGCCCTAGATTTGGCGGACGAGTTCCATGAGAGTTCAGGGCTAGAGGGGGCCGAACGGTCGGTATACGACATAATCAATAAGATTGAAGACCCGACTGCTAGACAGGCGGCAGTTGACGGTGTCGAGCGTGCGGTCAAAGAGATATATGATCCGTTCATCGAGAACACCGGGAAACTCCTCAGGTCCATGGGCCTTCTGAAACTGGATTCCAGCCAGACCCGACGCATGGCAGCCATGTATGTGGCAAGGATGTATGACGCCACGAAGATCAGGAAGCACTATGATGCGTTCTTTGCGTCTGTTCGTGCCGGGATCGAGGAATGGAAAGCCTCCGACGAGCCGTCGCTAGTAGCGTCGATTGAGGTTCAAAGGCAACTGGTTGCTGACCCCGGCTCGACAGCCTCTGACGCTGCGCACTTGGTCGTCCTGGAACAAAGGCTGGCTGATCTTATAGGCATAGACGACGCTCGTATTCACGCCGTGATCCGCAACATAATCAATGACCCGATCAACTCTGACATGGCCTCTAGCCGAATGGGCCCGCAGAACTCTTTACACGAGAGGGTCTTGTTGCTCCGTGATGAGTTTGTGGAGCCGTTCCTTGTTAAGGACATTGGGCTGGTCATGCAGACGATCACTAAGAGGCACATCCCGAAGGTGGCGATCTACCGATACCTCGCCTCCCCGGTGCAACTGGAACTCATGCAGCGCACGCTGGATCAGTATGAGGCTTTTGACGACATAATGAAGGCGCTGCGTGACCCTGCGACTGGGAAGATTCCAGACAACTTGCCCAGGGCCGAGGTGGAGAAAGTCACGAAAGCAATGAATGACCTCTTCCAGTCAACTAACTTGTTGAGGCTTCATAATGGCTTGCGCCTCTTATCCGTGTTCAAGCCAGAAGTAGCAGGCCAAGCGGTCGAGGCCAATGGTCAAGCCGTTGATATGGTCGGTATCACTAACAGAATCAAAGACCTGCTGCAAGAACACAGAGACGCTAGTGACACGGCTCATAACCAGCAAGTTGTTGCCGACGGGTTTGAGGAGAAACTGCTGTCACTGGAGCAAGATATTCAAGACTCGATGAGGGACGCCATTGGGGGCACGACTCCGGCGGAATCCGTGCTGGATGCCGCCACACTAAGACAGCATCGTGGTTCTCTTATTGTGCAAATGCTTGACGACATGGTTGCCCGAGTGGACTCCGATGAGATTCGTGATGCTGGCGCTGAGGTGCAGGCAGCCGTGAGCACACTGACTGCCTTCGGAGATGAAGGCGAGAGAGCCCTCAGGGGCGAGGCATTTCTTAACGGCTTGAAGGCGGACATAAGGGAAACGGTTGAGCGGGAGTTTGCCGCGGTCGTTGAGTCGTCCCGGACGCCGGATAACAACAACCAGGGCGGTGATGTTAGTACAAGGGTTGCCAATATGGGCCCAGCCGCCTGGGTGCTACACCTCGCTAGGAACATCCATGATCCAGAGAAGTTGATATCAGAGGGCTGGGCGAGCCGAGAGATGATCGACTTGGTGGAGTCGAAGTTTCTCAAGGGTGGGACAGCCGAAGCGGGGGGGGCGAGCGTCACCAAGGGCGTCTTCCAGTTAGACCCGCATGGCCTCAAGGATGTTATTAAAGGGTTCTCGGGCGCCGACTTTTCCACCGCTGTCCATGAGATTGGGCACGCCCTTCGGTTAAGGACTCTTACCAGGGCGAAGATTACTGATGGTCATGCGGGAGATGTTACCCACCAGGATATGGACGACCTTGAGTTGTGGGCGAATGACGGCAGGGCTCTTGATCCGTTGGCTGAGGGCAAGGATCGAGTGTGGACAACAGACATGGAGGAGAAGTTTGCCCGTGCGTTCGAGCAGTATGTCGCCGAGGGCAAGTTCCAACCGGGCGTCAGCGCTGGTGTGAAACGAGTCATGGAAGAGTTGATGAAGGCGATGAAGAGGGTGTATCAGGCATTCGCTGGCCGTTTCTCTACGCCGCTCGACCCGAGGGTGAAGACCGTGTTCGACAAACTCCTCTTATCAGACGAGGACATAGTGGCTGCGGCTGCCAGGGAGACCAACAACTCACCACACAGGCGGCTCACCGAATCTCAAAAGACTGACATTAAGAGAGTCTTCCACTTGTCGGACTCTGAAGCCGATGGCATCTACGAACTGTATGACGCCCTCAACCTTGACAAGGGCATGATAGTTTTCAAGGACAGTAGCGAGGTAGCCCCAGGCGGCCTGGAGCAGCGAACCGAAGGCAAGGGAGAGTTCCTTGCTGATAACAAGGTAGATCTTGCAGGGTGGGTGGACGAGTTCACAAACCACCCTGATTGGAAGGAACGATATGGCGAAGAAGTCATTGAGGGACGCATACGCACGAGCGGCTTCCGCGTTGAGTCTACAGCCGGAGTTCTCTTCAGGGACGGGCTTATCGAAACCGCCACAACCCACAGATTCGGGAAGGCCGTCGAGGTCAAAGACCAAGCCTTCTACCTCGACCCAGAGGCCAGAATCTACCTCGCCAGAGACGCCACCGCAGGGCTCGTAGTCACTCCAGATAGAGACCTGATAAGCGTCCATAAGATGCCGGGCAGTGCCGCAGACATAAACGGGCTTCTCTCGCAGGCAAGCAAGTTCGCTGAAACACTCGACGGCTTCGATATCAATGGCCACCTGCCCACCCTCTATGGCAGGCATGGCTGGCGTCCGGTAGCCAGGGCGGAGTTCAATCCAGACTTCCGTCCTGAGGGCTGGGATATGAGGCCAATAGATGAGGGCGGCCTGGGGACTCCTGACATTGTTCTTATGGTGTATGACCCAACTGATGCGCTCAGGCTTCCGCACGCTGATTCGTTTAACGAGGTGAGGGATCAGGTTCCATTCTTATCAATGGATAAGTATGACGACGCAGTTGCCCTACAGACCCAGGCCAAGGAACTTATCCGAGAGTCTGTAGGGGGGCGCACAGGTGACGAACTCGACATACAGGCCAAGCAATATTTCCAGACCGAGAGCGAGGTGCCTCGTATAGAGGGAGAAGACCATGGGTCGCTGGCTGCCCGTGCAGTACACAGCCCTGATAATCTTCTCAGAGTCTTCGGGACTCCCGACAACATAGAGGGTACTGGAACTCACCCTCGGTCAAGTCTGCCGAACACTCCGGTTCGAGATCTGTGAAGACGATTTAGAAGGGACCAGGGGGGAGGTTGTCCACCCGAACTTCCCCGGCACGACCGAGGAGTTTGGGCTGCCCACCACAGCCGGAGCCCTGCGAGAGGCCGGATACAAAGGCGCTGACAAGGAGAAGATTGAGCACTGGCACGAGACTACCTATGCAACTAAGCCAGACGAACAAAGAAAGAAGTCGTTCTCGGTAGAAGACTCGATGAAGTTGCAAGATGAGATTCTCGTCCCCCATGAGAAGGTGCTGCGCTACATTGATGGAGTGGACGAGGAGCAAGTGCAAGTATCTGCGATGGGGTACGCCCCGTTGGTGGCAAGGAAGATCCATAACGAACAGGCAATAAGTTATGGCGAGATCACCCGCCTCATTGATAATAGGCTCGACTTCCTTATGTTCCAAGGGCTGCATAGCCAGAGAGAAGAGATCGAAGGCTACTTGCAATGGGCGATACGGCAGCATCCTAATGGCAAGCCGTTCCTTGTCGGTGATGATATCAGTCTTGGGGTTCGTGGGAACGGCGGGGAGGCCGTGCATCCTGAGAGTTTCATAAACGCGCACTCTATCACCCGAAACAACGGCATTGCAATCACTGACGAAAACCTTCTGCGAGCAGACCTAGACCACGAAGTGTTCCGTAAGGATTATATTGAGCAAGCAATGTCTGACTTTGATTATGTTATCAAGCAGGTTGGGGAGGGAATGTCTGAGATAGACAGCGTCGCCACGGTCAAGGTGCTCAATGACCTCAAAGTAGAGGTACGGGCGGTGCTGGAGAACACGCCGAAAGTGCAAGGTGGACTGCTCAGTTCGCTTGCGTCTGATATGTCCAACTCGTTGATTTACAACAGGACGAGAGAGTCCCGAGTGTACAAGGCGAGCAGAGACCTAGCAGCAAAGAAGAAAAGTGGCGCCCCTCTCACCGACGCCGAGTCTGCAAGGGATGTGTGGAGCCGTAGCGTATATAAGGAGTCAGGCGCCAAAGTGAGGCCGGAGATCGGCGAGCCACCGCAAGGCCCCCTGGAAAACCTCCCTTGGTACAACCTGACTGGGCTAATCGAAAAGCAGTCATGGAAGGGTCACGAAGAAGGCGGACTGGTCGCTCGGGCTATCATGGATCTCATTGGGGATGGCTATCATAACCCGGAAAGCCTCGACATTCGCCTGGGGCAGTTCGAGGACAATGTCCGCTTGAGTAAGATATGGGCCAAGCAGGATGCCCTGTTCAATCTTGAACTCGAAATAAACAAAACAGATCCACTCCTCACTAAGTCAGCCAGGAAGAAGGGAGAGGCTGCGGTCAGGAAGGCTTGGAAAGAATGGGGCGCCAAGTTCCATAAGGAGCAGTGGGAGCCCGTATTCGGCAAGGGTAGCAGGGTGGACCCCCACGGGTTCGGGACTGTAAAAACTGGCCCTGATCACCACGGCTCGACCCTCAGAGAGTGGGAGCACGATGGTGGCCTGATCGACCTGGAGAACATTAGAGACATCGTGCCCGGTCTGCTTGAGGAGTATGGTCAATATCAAGCGCAACTAAAATCAGCGCTTCGAGTCCTTTATCCGTCAGGTCTGATTCCGGTTGCTCGGTGGCGAGACTTCCTAAGCAACGCACGAAGCGCAGAGCATGACTTCAGATACTCCACTGCTGGGACTCGCTCACCAGACACTGCGATATCCTTGAAGGCAAAACAGGGCGCCATGCTCAGTATGGGTGACAGGTCCATGTTGTCCGCTACGATTCAGCATCCTGAGGCGTTCCATAAGACGACCATCGGTGCTCCGCCCCCTTACGGAGTTCGTGGAGCCCCCGAGGGGTCGGCCACACATGATGTAGCGTACCATGAGACTCAGAACATGGTCCTCACCAATGAGGGCGATAAGATCATGAAGGTGACCAAGGGCAGGAAGGTCTTGAAGGAGGTCAGAAAGGACGGCGACACATTCGAGCAGCCCTCGGATGCCTGGATGGCCAAAACAGAGGGCACACAGCCGGGCGTCGCTGTCCATGAGATCGTTCATATTGATGACATCTTGTTCATGGGTGCCGCCCGAGAGGGCGAGGTCCATGTCAAGAGGAACGCCCTCCTCTATAACAAGCATCGCACAGTCGCAGATCTATACCAGACCAGCGAGGTCATCCAGAAGATCATGGATGAGGTTGAATCTCTTATTGACGGCAAGAAGGTCACCCCGAACGCTGCGGTGGCAAAGGTGCTGGTAAGGCTTGGCTGGGCTGTGCCGATGGGACAGGCCAATCAGACGGGGCTCAAGCAGGTCTCGCCCAGGCAACTGAAATCAATGCTGCTCGCTCTGCAAGCGAACAGTAAGAGGATGCTCTTCCACGACAAGGCGGACGAGGCTGCCCGATTCTGGTACGAAGATTCCTCTGCCGGAATCCTTGAGGCGTTCCAAGGAGACCTACTTCAGGCGTCGATGTTCATTGATGTCCTGGCGATCACCTCGGCTAACACCAACCCAAAGCAAAACCTCGGTAACGCATTAGACACCGTGGCCAAGATAATGAACCTGCCAAACCTCAAGTCGGGCGTGACAAACTTGTTCCCGTCCCATGCGTTCCCTCTCACCTTGAAGCCTAAGTTGGAGAAGATTGTTCTTGGATATGACGCCGCTGGACGAGCGGTTCGGCTCGGCGACCAGGACTGGTCTATCAGGCTCAGTTCAGGGAAGCGCAACGCCTTCAAGACCGCTTCCTTTGCTCGCACGATTCACCGGGCGCTCCAGTACGATATCTTCAGAGAGGAAATGCAAGGTCACTGGCAGTCAGAACTGCACGATGTGGTGGCGGATGTTTGGATGTTCCGCCACTTCCAGTTTGGCAAGACCGGAGCGCAGGATACTCCAGCAAAGTTCAATGAGCGTCTAAGGCGGTTCCAGACTCACATGGAGACTCTGGGCGCCAAGGGTGACTCGAAGGAGTTGCGTAAAGCCAGGAATGCGGAGCGTAAGTCCAAGAAGCACCTGAACTATTCGGATTCCACTCGCTCCCTTGATAGTGGCAAAGACTACAAGTTCATGACTGACATGATTGAGATGCTGACCGACGAACTCAATGAAGACGCTTATCGTGGAGCGACGGACTGGAAACCATGGCAAGTACAGGCGATGTTGTGGACAACGCATCGCTTCATCGAGGCGGGCGAGTCTGACCCCATGGTTTACCACAACCTTCTTGAAGAGGGGTATCCGTGGAGGGCGAATCATCCGTTCACGCCGGGCCCCTCCTCCACGCACTTGAATGGCCTGGAGGCCCTGCCGGACAATATAAGGGTGCAGATCGCTGCGCTGCGTAACCGTGCCACCTCTGACTTCCAGACTGACTCTTATGTGATTGCAACAAACAAAGGCGACACTGGCCACGCAACTCTCGACCTCGCTCTCAAGGAAGTTGGAGGCGAGGCCCACGCCCGGTCAACTGAGGCTGTGCGTCGTGTTGTGTCCGAAGAGGCGAAAGTGATAAGAGTGGACGGTGCGGTCACTCCCAAGGGGAACCGTGGTCACGCTACCCAGGTCGTCGAGTTGCGGACAGGTAACGACGACAGGCTACGGGCGGCTGGTGCGAGAATGGGACTGGCTGGTGGCCACGATAATGTCCTCACCTTCCGTGTGCGTCAGTCTGGTAAACAAGCGCTTCAGATCGTCGAGTTTGATGAGTCGCTCAGTGCTACTCAGATCAAGAACTTGCTGAAGCGACATAAGATGGGCAAGCACTCGATCACAAAGGGCGAAGGCGACGGGTATCGTGTCTTCATTTACGATGACACTTACGGCAAGGGGGCGCAGTTGCGCTCGCCTGTGCTCATGAAAGTTAGGGAGTGGGTCAGTAATGGGAAAATCAAAAAGCACGAAGAGGTCAGGGGGACAGCGGAAAGGGTCGGGGCAGACGACGGCTCCAGCAAAGAAGTCATCGCCGCCTCTTATCGAGACACCCTCAGAGGAGTTGACGAGCGAGGGAGCGAAGCCCACAAAGCCCTCGGAACGAGCGTTCCTTATAGTTATTCCCTCGTAAGGGCTACGGGTAGCAGCGCACGGAGTGGGCATAACGCTCCGGGGGCAGACGCTGTTCTCCTCGAACTTGGGCTGCCGGGGCTCTCGTCGGTCACGCCTGGGGTGACTGGTACCACCCGTCTCTTCTTACCGAATCAGGTCATTCCGGCAGCGGTCAGAAGGGAGGCGGAGGAGTGGATCACTAAGACCAACCTGGAGCAGGGCGGAAAGCCAATCTCGAAGGCGATAATCAAAGCGCTCGCAGGAGTGCTCAACGACGGCGTGCACACGGTCAATGCTGGCAACCAATGGGCAGCAGCCACCGCTGCGCTCTACAGGCTCGACTCGATTACCTGGAGCCGGATCGTCCCGCCGGATCTGACGAACTCAAAACTGCACAATGGCTATACACTCATGTTGCCCGAAGGTGCGGTGTGGGACAGGGACTCGCTCGCTGATCTCCGTGCTCATTTCGAGACGCTCGGCCCGCTCGCTAAGAGGCTTCGGTTTGAGCAGCAGAGCCCGGAGGGTCTTGGGATCTATATCACCACGGAGAGAGGGGGGCTGAACTGGTTCCCTGACTCGAAGACAGGGAGCGGTCAGCAGCGCACGGAGATTGACGCTAACCTCTTTCCAAGACTCCACGAGGCGACGCTCACCGTTAAGAGGTCGCTGGCCGAGTGGAACAAGGGGCGCCCAGAAGCAGGGATGGTCGAGTACGAAGGCTTCACTTATGTTGGTAACAGATTAGAAAACGATTGGAGTGTGAATCCAAATGGAGAAGGATATCTCGACGCCCCGTGGAAGGGCCCTGGTGGAAAGGCTGTCAAAGCAAGGGTTCAGGCAGTTGTCAGGAAACTCTTACCCAGAATGGATGCCGCCGACGAAGTTGCCGCAGCCCGGTACGGACTCCAAGTCAACCCAGAACTTCTCAAGTCCTACCGAACCCCAGACCACTCCTCCTCCATCGAAGCCGGGCGGGGAACAAACACCTTCTCAAGGGGCGCCTCCGACCCCTCCGTCCGAGGGCGGGAGCCAGAATACTTCCAGCACAACGAAAGGCGACAGATAAACTCAGACCTCGAAGCGCTTGGCCTCGGCGGCCTGTTCGACAGCGAGACCATTGCTGGTAACCGCCCGGAGATCGAGGCTGCACTTGGGAAGATAAGAGAGGGGCGAGCCCGGATCGAAGCGGCAACACGGGCTGCCGGGGGCGAGACCGACCCCAATCAAATGCTGGAGAGCCTTATCAGTGAGGCTATTGGCCGGGCTGAACAGACTGGTGACCTGCCAGAGATACCGGGCTTCCCCAAACTGACTCAAGGCGTGCAGGATCTCATGGCAGCGAGAGGCCAGGAGGGCGCCGTCAGGGCCGCTAGGGGGGCTCTGGATGAGGCCGACCCTGGTGGTGCCCCCGCCAGAACGGAGGTCGCAGGGGCCCAGGGTGGCCTTCGTGCCGCTCGTCACGGGGTCGCCCGAGCAGAAAGCGAGTTCGATTCAGCAACCCAGGAACTTCGTGCTATTTCCGCTGACCTGGGGGTGCCGACTGACGCCTCCTCCAGGGGGCGGCCAGCCGATGGCTACGAGCCGCACTCTTATGCTTATCCAAAACGGAGAGGGTCGTCGGGTGAGGAGATGGAGGCCATGGCAGGGAGGGCCAGAGCGGCCACCGAACAAGTCCGCTCGGAAACCAGTGGCGACGCTCTCTCTCTTGAGCCGCACCTTGCTGTTATCAGGCGAGCGTATGAGAAGAAGGTGGCAGCGGCCAGAACAGCCGGGAACGATGCGGAGGTTAAGAGGCTGGAGAAGCGCTTCCACCAGACCGCAATGGACTTGCAGGCCATGAAGGATCGAATCCTCAACACTCACGGCATCAATACTGACGCTGTGGGCTACGGAATGAGACTCGCTAAGGCGGCGAAGGACTTCAACTACATTCGATTCATGGGGGGCGTGACCCTGAGTTCGATTCCCGACCTCGCAATGGGGATCTCCGTGGCTGGTCTCCGCCCCTACCTCACGGCCTGGGCCAAAATGCTAAAGGCCGAGATCCTCAACGACGATGTTGCGAGAGCCGACATCGCTAAACTGATCTACGCTGCGGAGACCGTGCTAGGTGAGGAGCGGGTAAGAAAACTCTACTTCCTTGACGACAATCCAATGCAGATCGAGCAGACGAAAGCCGAGAAGGGCTTGGAGTGGAGCGCCCGCAAGTTCGGTAAGTGGTCAGGAATCCAGTATTGGAATGCAGTGAACAAGGCGGTGGCTGCCACGGCAATCCAGAGCAGGGTGATCGAGATAAGCCGGAAGGTGCGTGCAGGAACCGCAAGCGCTTTTGAACTGGAGATGCTCGGCCAGTTCGGGATCGACACGGAAATGGCCACACTCGTCGCCCGAGTGCACGGAGTAGTCGGAGAGACTGGAGTGGACCTGTTTGGTGGAGACTTCTACCACAGCCGAGTGGATCTCTGGGACGGGCCGATTGACGGGCTAAGAGCAGACGAAGTTGCGTTCCTGAAGGAGCAATACTACATGGCGATCATGCAGGCGGTGAACCGGACAATCGTCACCCCGAATGCTGGTGACCTGCCTCTTATCGCAACCTCTTCCGCTATAGGGAAACTCCTCTTCCAGTTCAAGTCCTTCAGTTTCGCAGCCACTAACAGCGTGCTCATCTCTGGGCTCCAGCGAGGACTGGAGTATGGAGATATCTCCCAGGTGATCCTCTTGGCCGGGCTGTCGTCTCTTGGAGGGTTCGTCTACGCAGGCAAGGAGTGGCTCGGTGGCCGTGACCCATTCCGCTACGAAAATGACATCTCCAAGTTCATTGTCGAGGGCATGGACAGAGGCGGTGGCCTTGGAATCCTGAGTGAGACGAATGCTATCTTCGAGAAGACCTTCGGCCTTGGCCTGTCCCAGTTCGCTGACAGTGGACCCTTGTCACGGTACTCTTCTCGTAACAAAATGGACGCCTTGATGGGCCCCACCTTTGGAACGGCGAAGGATATGCTGACTATCGCTGGATCATTCCCTAAGATGTTCACTGCCGACGATGTCAGCGGATACGAGATAGATGCGGCCCGGAGAATGTTCGCATTCCAGAACTTGATCCAGACACGGCTCGCTCTGGATGTTGGGCCGTCTCTTATCCAGGGCGGGGACGACTTCTTTGCTAACTTCAAGCCTCTACACCGTCGTATGGCGGGCGTTGCTGGGATCGGTGAGGAATAAGAGATGGACGATATCGCTTATCAGGTAGGTGTTGGTGGGTTGGTTGCCGTGCTACTGGTAAGGGAGATCCTCGGATTCCTGAAGCACCGGAACGGCAGTGGCCACTCTCCGGCGAGCCATGGTGACACCGCCGTCTCGCAGGCTCTGCAACTGGAGCGGTGGAAGGCAGTGGAAGAGGCTATACGGGCCAGCACGCACACTATTCGTAACAATACCCAGGTGTTAGACTCGCTTGCGCACCATATAGTGGAGAGCAGACAGGAACTCAAAGAGGCCATGGTGGAGTGCCGTGCCTCGAAGCGCACAGGATAAGAGGGGGACTGAAAGGATTGCGTAATGGTACAGAAAAGAAAACCAAGCGGCGGAGGTCTGTATAAGACGAAACCCGGCAAGAGGAAGCCCGGCGCCACGGCCAGGAGAGCCCCGAGCAGGGCGCTGAAGCCGAAGCCGAAGCGGAAGCCAGCAGGAAGTGCTACTCGGAAGCCAGCAGCCGCTGCTAGTAGTCGGAGGGGGCACGCCCTCGGGGGTGCGTTTGGCAATAGTGGGAAAATAGGGGGCATGATGAGATCTCTCGCGGCCAGGACCTTGGCCAAGAGGCGTGCCAGGAAAAAACAATAAGAGGCGGAATGGATAAGAGGCAGGAAAATATCATGACGCATACGCCGCGGGGAATCATTCCTGACAGAAAATCTTCAATCTTTTTTTTGACGGGATTAGCCTGCCTATTAGTGGTGGCGGTTCCCGGTTGCTCTGGCCTCAGCGGATTCCTCGGGGATGTGGGGATCGTTGCAGGTGGCGGGGAACTGGGGGGCGCCGGGGCCGACACCACTACTGAGCAGATCGTTGAGGGAGTGCGGACTGGGGTGGCTCTTCTGCCGTTCCCAGCAGCCGAGGTGCTAACTGCTGTGCTGTCCGCATTGGCAGTGTTCTCTTACATGAAACGAAGGGGGGCTTCCAATGCCCAAGTTACTGACTGATATTCTCGTGAGTCGCAAAGCCCAAGCGACCCTGCTCCTGATCCTGACAGTGGTGTGGGGACCAAATATCGGCCTCGGCCAAGACGCTATTGATGGTATCCAGACGGCCCTGGTCGCCTTCGTGCTGGCTCGTGCAGTGCATGACCACGCCCTTGCCAAGTAAGAGGCGCAGGCCAAGACGAGGCGTGCAGGTGATTAGCCTGGAGGGCTGCTCGCCGAAGCAGAGCACGCTGGAGCGGAAGGTGACCCTTCAGATTGCAGCCTCTGGGCTTCCTCGCCCTGAAGTGGAGCACCGATTCCACGCCACCCGTAAGTGGAGGTTCGACTTCTGCTGGCCCGATCAGATGGTTGCGCTTGAGGTAGAGGGAGGTGTGTTTGGCCCAAGGACTGGACGGCACACCTCCCCGGTCGGATTTCATAAAGACTGTGATAAGTATAACGCTGCAACGGTGGACGGCTGGCGAGTCTTACGAGTCACTTCTAAACATATCCAGAGTGGGGAGGTGATTCCTCTCCTTGAGTCTGCTCTTGTCCGTTCGGGACACCCATAGGAGGAGATCCCACGACCACCGTCCCCGCTTTGCGAGGTCTTCGTCAATAAGATCCGCCCAAGGTGCTGTTATCTCCTTAGTGAGCGTCAGCGTCTGTGCCAACTCTCTCGCTTTGTTATAAAGACGCACCGCTGCACGGGCAGAGGGTTTGCCCATCACCTCTTCCATCGTGCATGGGGCCACAAGCCCAGAAAGGCCGGACAGCACTTTGTCTAGCGGGACCACCGTGCTGTAAGTTTCTCGCTTGGTCAGATCTTTGTGGTATCCGGTGAGTCTCTTGGGGTCGCCTCCCTCCCACCAGATCATGGGCCAGGGCTGCGCTCGATTAGTCACCAGCAGGACCGCCCCCGGATAAGCGTAGGCTTCAACTTCTCGCCCGCTGTCAGGATCGACGACCACCCCAACGCTCCTAGCACCGGATAAGAAGTCTCTTGGCGAGGGAGTCACTGGCCCCCCCCCTCAAGCGCACGGTCGAGGGCGGACGGACCCTTCGGAGTAGTTTCCTCACCGGACTTCGGTTTGTAGTGTCCCTCTTTGGCCTTGGTGAAGTGGTCAGGTGAACCACGCAAGGGGACTCGGACAAAGGTTTCGAGACTCTTACCACCGGGTGACCAGCCCTCGGTCACGGAGAGATCGAAGGGGAGCATCGCCTTCTCGACTAGATCCCAGAACTCCTCCGCCGTGGTCACGCCCTCTTCACGCATTCTTGCTATCACCAGTTTCCTTCTTGGGTTGTTCATGATCGTCCACTTTGCGAGCCCCATCGCAGTGGTCACGACGAGACTGCGAACGAGGTGAGCGTCCCAGTCTTGACGGCTGTCGAGAGCATAGGGCGGCGGATCAGGCCGCTTCTCCCGAGGCTTTTTTCCCTGAGTGCTGGGAGTCGGGGCCACCTCTTTGCGAGGCTCTGCGGGGCGCACAGGAGCCGCAGTGCGAGGCTGGGCGCTGCTTTTGCCTCGCCTCATGGTCGATTCGCCGTCATCGTCCTCTTCTCCCGTGACCATCGAGAGCAGCGCCTGAAGCGAGTATCTTCGCCCATAAGTGATGGCGCTCCCCTGTCCTTGCGCAGTCTGATCCTTCAGCAGCAGGCGGTACTCGGAGGAGATCCACTCCCCACTCTCTGCGTGTGCAACCACGGTGCGCATGATATCTCCTCGACTGTCTGCGATCAGCCTGTGGAAGAGCACCAGCCCAGCGTCATGGAGCGGCTGCTTGCAAGTGCTCCACGACTCAGCGAGCGTCGAGTACCTGCTCTTATGAAACGGATTGGCTCCGTCCTGCTTTACCACTCTCGTGTTTTCTTGTGCCTGAAGCAGCGCTTTCAATACCTTGGACCACTTTGGGCTCCTCCAAGATTCCTCCACCGGGTAGTCCGCCCAAGCGTTTGGCTCAGTTTCGTTCATGGTCGTTCCCTTCTTCTTTCTTGAGACTGATGCAGCCTCTTATTTCTCTCTTCAAGTTTCCTGTATCCCTCAGCAGCAACTGCTGCGAAGTGGCTGGTCCCCCTCGTCACTTCTTCAAGGATGTTGGCGGCCAGTTTCCTGGCCTCGGTGTTGGCCATGGTTCCGTCCTGGATCCGAAGGCTCGCCACATCTTCGAGCAGTTCCTTCAGTGCGTAGACGGCTTCGGCGGTGGGCGTGACCCAGTCGTGATACCCCATCACTTCCCTCCTTTGGTTCGTTTCACTCGCAAGACCCTGAAGACGGCTTCGTTCACCACATAACTCTTGCGGGTTCGCTCTCCATAAGTGAGCGAGAAGTCCTCGGTGGTCGCTTGGTCAGCGTCTTCGAGCACTGCGATAAGAAGCGCCTTCGCTGCCTCCACGCGTTTGTCTGCGACTTTGCGTGCTTCTCCTGCTTCGAGATATTCGAGGCTCGCTTCGTCAATCGCTTCGACCGTGTCTGGTGAGGTGGCGAGAACCTTGCCCGGCAGTTTGACAATCCGCTCTGCACTATCCAGGCTCGGTGCGAGATCCTCCGGCATGATCCCGGTCTCGACCGAGTGATACCAGAAGTTGTCGGCCACACTGACCAGCAGTTCTTGCATCTTCTTATCCGCTTGCACTCGGTAGAGCGCATAGGTGAGTCCGCCGTAAACCTTGCCGTCAGGACCAACTGTTACAAGCATCGCCCCGACCCAAGCCTCGGGTAGATTCGTCACATACATCTGCCACTGAACCTGGATAAGAACGGACTCTGGAATCTCGTCGGTCAAGGGGGTTCCCCACTCATGTGTGCGAGCGGAGGATTTGATCTCGACCACTGCGACCGGGACGCCGTCCACGGTGACGAGCCCGTCACAGTTGGCAGAGTGATTCGTACCCTCTCTTACTCGGAACTGATTCTTGGTCAGTTTGGCAGCGCCCTCATATATGGTCTCGCCGCCGATCTGTTCCCGCACCCACTCGATGGTTCCATCTTCAGAGTAGTTCCCAACCACCATCGGTGAGCCTCGTCCTGCTCGCTCCTCGATCTCAGAAGTCTCTTGAGTTTTCGAGATCCATACATCAGCGGCGTTGGCAAAGGGCGAGACCCCCATCAGTGCAGGCAAGTCGCTGCTCCCGATGTACTTCCGGCGGCGCTGACGCATCTTCTCAGTTATTGGCATTGAACCTCCTCAGATAGATGTCTGGATCGGCAGAGACCGTGCGCATGAGCGTCTCTGGGCTCGCTCCACGGCGAGCATCGTCCCAGTCCTTGCAGCAACCAATGAGGACTGTTGGATCGACGCCAAGGGCTCCAGCAAGTTGATAGATCGTCGAGGTCTTTGGCTCCGAAGCGCCCGTCTCCATCTTCCATATAGTCTGCTCTGATAAGTGCGATGATGTGGCCAGTTGCTGGGCGGTCAGGTCCAAGGCTTTGCGCAGGCGCCTGATCGGGTTTACACCACTCATCATTCTAGCGACCGCATCTTCTAGCACTGAGTTGTTATTCTTGGTCACTGTTGATTCCTTCCTGTGGATTCAGGCTCAACCACACCTCGTGGTCGAGCAGGACCACCGCTGGATTCAACCCAGCAGCAGTCGCGATGGTTGTTATCACATGGACCTCTGGTCGGCGAACACCTCGCTCGTAGGCTCTGATGGTGTTCGGCTTCAAGCCAGTCAGGTCACTGAGTTGCTTCGCAGTCAATCGAGAATCACGCCGAGCCGCACGAAGCGGACTCGACGCAATCCACAGAGACCTTCCGATCTCGACTCGGTTCACTTGTTCGCCCCTCTGGACCGACCTTGCTGCGGACGCTGGCAGGAGACCACGACCTTTTGCCCGGTCTTGAACTCGATCTCACAGGACTGATACAGGACCAAGCCTCCAGGCGAGGCTTCCCAAACACGAGAGACAATCGAGTGGTCGTCGTCTGTGACGGCGAATCCTTGCTCGAAGATCATGGCGATCTCGGAGAACAGTTCTGTTCCCGACATCTTCTCCTGCTCTCCTGGATCAATACGAACGACCTTGTTGATAGGCGGGAGAGTTATCGCTCCTTCTCGCACTGGCGTTGACTGCTTCTTCTTCAAAGCGGTCTCCTTTCTTGCCTAAAAAGGCACTTGCTCTTCTGTTTTGGTTGCCTCGGAACAGGAGTCTCGATGGTCGAATCCGTCAGCGTCCATGGGCTTGTTCTTGCCTTGTCTGGTTCGGATCCAGAACATGGTTTCCCCGCACTTCTTGCACTTGGCCTTCGGTGCATCCTCCGGCATCTCGTACTGGAACTTGCCGTCATCAGTCTTGAAGCAGTGTGCTACTGGCAGATCGCTGCCAGCACCTGAGGGCGCTGCTGCCGCCGCCGGAGGCGCCACTGGCCTCGTCAGCAAAGTGTCGTGCAGTTCTTCCAGGGCAGTCGCCACCCTGCTCATGTGATCGGCAAGTTGCTCGGCAACCGCCAAGAGTTCTTTGCTCAAGAGTCTCTCTTTCCTGGGGCGTTTACCCCGTTTGAGTATTCAGGAACGGTAACAACGAAGGTGATTCTGGAGGGCTCCTCAGTCGTGAGACAGCAGTCCTCGCCCTTGTAGTGGACTTCCATGTCCGCTGAGGTCTGAGACCAGATGACAAGGTGATCTGTGCCCCACTGAAAGACGGACACGACCCGTCCGTCCAGGAGGTGGGACTCTTCTTGGATTTCAGCCCAGGTGCAGTCCGGATCCTCCTCGAAGATCGAGCCCTCGAAGAGGAACGAAGCCTCCAACTCGTTGACAGCCCTCCACAAACCGAGACTGTGCAGTCGGAGCAGGTAAGTGATCGAGTCAGGAGCGGCCAGTTCGGCCACCTTCTCAGAGATGAAGACGGTCTTGCCGATCTCGATGCGACCGTCGAGCCAGTTCTCACGACGAAGGACTGTCTCGCAAAATGCTCTCGGGTCAAACGCTGCTCCGAGAGTTGGCATCTGTGGAATGCTGGGCGCTTGCGTCATCGTGCTCCTCCTTCTTTTGTCACTCTAATAGCGGGCAATACCAGTGTCAAGCGACTGTGGTTCTGTCCCCTCATTATTCTCCTCCAAGCATTATGCGCACGATCAGTGCGAGTGACCCGCAGACCGCAGCGGCAGTCAGCAGAAAGATGGCGTGGTCGAGAGTTGCGTGCAGGAGTCTGTGCCTGCGGCGCTGGGCTTCGGTGCTCTTACTCATCGTTCCTCCCTTTCCTCTTGGAGTTGCCTTTTCCATTCAGGAGAGAGGTCTTCTGTCGCTTCGATCTTCGTCAATCTTTTCACTGCGTCACGAGCATCGCTGCCCCAAAGCATCTTCTTGTTTACAATTACGCCGTCACGCCTCTTCAGGTTCTCCAACACAACCGAAGCGAGCCAGTAGTCCACATGGTCTGCTTCCCCGTTGTGAAAAGTCTCATCGCATTGTTTCCTGCTGCCAGAGCAACTGAATATCGAAGCCTCCACCGACACTTCGTCAGGTCCGCAACGGACGCACATGTCTCCTCCGTTGTCGGCCCAGTCGAAAGCGAAAATGTATCTCTTGAGCGGGCCTATTTTATTCATCGTTCTCCTCCAGTTCGTCAGCCTCTTGCTCGTCGAGCGACTTCCAGTATTCGTCGGTCGGGTCGTCAGCACTGGATTCAGCGCAGGCGTCGAGAATCTCCCGGCCCACCTCCGCAGCGTTCGGCGGCGGCAGCGCCCCCGTGTTCAGCGGTCTGCTCCTGACCAGATCGTCCAGGAAGGGCTTGGCGTTCGCCTTCACATCGCGCAGGAAGCCCTCAGGTGTGGTCTCTGGACCGTGGACCCGGCACAACCACTCGGAGCCCTGTGTGGTCGCCAGGAAGGCCGTCAGAGACGCCTCCAGGGCGGCAGTGTCCTGAGTGATAAGCCCCTCCAGGATCGTCCAGCGCCCGGCGTCACTTTGGTCATTTTCACACATGGCTTCCTCCTTCCATGGTCATGGCCTCGGCGTACCGCTCATAGTACTCAGCATTGTCGTTCAGTTTCTGCACAAGATTATCCAGTCGCTCCACTTCGTCGTCCAGGTCGGGGTCGCCGGAATCGGGCGCCCACTCGTCGATTGACTCAGCAGCCTCTCGCAAGAGGCTCGCCAGGGCTAGTTTCTCTTCTCTTGTCATCTCTTCTTCTCCTTCTTCGAGGGAGGGAGCACCATGCCCCCTCCCGGGCTTGGTCAAACTTGGTCGTTGTCGGCCAGCACTTGCCGGACGACTTCCTCGATGGCTGCTCCCTCTGAGTCCATATCAACGAGCCAGTCCCCACCTCGCAAGTGGTAGTTCTCGCCGTCCAGCGCCGTCTTGCAGGCTCTGTGGACCGCCTGGAACGAACGGCTGGGAAGGGGTTGCAGTTCGCCGTCCTCGCCGCCAGCACTTCCGTACTTCTTGTAGTTGAGAGTCAGCAGACCCGTATCACTGTCTTGGAGTCTCCGTCCCAGGTGGCGGGCAGCCTTGCTCGGCATTTGCACGCCATTGATGCTCTTGTCGAAGTAGTTCTCCCAGTCTCCGTCACTGACTGCAACGATGTCAGCGCCTTCGTATCCGTGCTCGTCGATCAGGTCGAGGGCCTTCTCCATCGCCGGGAACAGGTTGGTTCCTCCGTCCACCCACTGGGTGGCCACCGCCAGATAGTCAGCGGCAGTGGCCGAGGCAGCGTTCTCAAGGCTCAAGGTGACCTGTGAGTAGTGAGCGAACTGCACGCAGTGGAAGGGGCGCTTCTGAAGTTGAGCGACCCGCAGAGCGGCGAACGACATCGCGATGGCCCACTCTCTCGGGGGGCCGCTCATGGACCCGCTCTGGTCCACCACCATGATAACCGGGCCACGGCCATGTGGTGCGGTGGTCTGCTGCTCACTCTGGAGCAGGGTGCCCTCAGCAAACTTCAGGGCGAAGGTGGCGGAGTTGGCCAGTTCCGTTGGGAGGGCCCTGGCAGCGTCACTGCCGTAGGTGAGAGCGGAGTCCTGACCGCTCCCGAGGACATGGTCCTCGACTGCGCCCTCGACGATAGTCATCGCCTTCCCGAGCAGGTCCATGAACTTGGTGTAGTTTCGAGCCTGCATGGCTCCAGCGAGGCGATAGACCGTCTCCAGGCTGTCCAGGTGCTGGCAGTATTCTCCGCCTGTCCCCCGGCCACTTCTTCCTGTGCCCTCGCTGCCCTCGCTGCCCTCGCCTTCGCCGTACAGGGCCTCTTCGCCCAGGAGTTCTTCGAGGTCCGCAAGAACCTCGTCCTTGGCGATGTCTTTCGCTTGGCTCTTCTGGAGGGACTTGTACTTTTTGGTCAGATCCTCACCGGACCCTCTTACTTTCTCCTCGGTCGTGCCGGGGAAACTGGTCAACTGCGAAACAGCGAGAACGGCGAGAGCGCTCTCCTGAAGGTTTCCACGGGTGTGGCCCCGCACCTCGTTGGCGAAGTCCTGCACGGCGGGGGCGTCGAACGCTGGCTGGCCGAGACCAGAAAACTCTCTCATGAAGCCCTTGAAAACATCCATGCTGAACCCGCTGCGCTGGAAGCAGGCGGCGACCCCGATGCTGGCGGGCAGATACCCTTCGCCGAGCACAGGGTCAACGGCGTACTCGACGCCCTTGGCGGCTCCCTTTCCGTTCTCGTTCATCCACTGATTAAAGTCCTTCATGTCTTCTCCTTCTTTCTATGCCCTGTTGGGCCATACTACCTATGCTACTCGATACCTCTGGGGCTCGCAAGTGGGTCGGTCCCACTTTCTCACTTTCCACTTTTGCTGGCTTTCACGGCTGCTTTGCGGACTCGGTCGGCGACCAGCGCCTCGATGGTTCCGTTGGGGTCGCCCTGCACCGGAACAGGCGAGGACTGAACGACCGGACCCTTGCCGTTCCCGATCAGCGACTCGGTGGTCGCTGCCATAATCTGGTCTCCGAGGGCCACTGAGTCGCTGACCACATGAGAGACCGAGGAGCGTGAGTAAATCTCCGCCTCCACGAGTTGGCGCTCTCCTGGGGTGTTCCAGGCCGTGTCAGCGAGAATCAGGGCGTACTCGGGGCCGACCGACTTCTTGCCGTCGAGGTGCGCCCACACCTTGGCGACTTCCATGAGGTTCCGCAGGCGGCGGTCGTCAATCCGGATCCCACGGGTGCGGGGGCCAGTGTGCAGGGTGCTCAGGGCGTCGAGGCACTGGAGCCACACTTTGCCGAAGGCTTTGGTAAGAGGCAGGGCGAGGGCCTTCTGACGCTCTGCGTCCAGGTCAGCCTCGGTCAGGCTACCGATAACAGACTGCGGCAGGCTCGGGCGGTTCCACTCCTGGATTCCCAGCAACTGGGCCCGGCCCTCGTCGCCGACAATCGAGTCGCAGTAACAGCGCAGCGAGAAGCGAGAGTAGAGGGCTTCGAGACTCTTATCCTGAGGCGTCTCGTTGCTGGCGGCGAGCACACAGCGAGTCTTGGCGGCGTGCTCCTTGCCGTCCTCGAAGTAGGTGCGCTGACTCATCAGGCGCAGCATCGAGTTGAGGAGGAAGGGGCTGCTCTTCCAGATCTCGTCCACCACTGCGAAGGTGGCCTCGCTCATGTATCCCTGGCGGAGGCGGACTTGGCGCCCCTCCTCGGTCAGAATCTTGGTGTTCATCGGACCCTCCAGTTCATCTCGGCTAGTGCCAGCGGAGACCAGGGTGTCGAAGACGGTCCCGCCCACGCACTTGGCGAAGTCCTGGGTGAGGTCGGTCTTACCCGTGCCCGGCGGGCCAAGGAAGAAGCAGTGGCTCTTGCTGACCGCTGCGACCAGCAGCAACTGCACCTCGTAAGCACGCTCGATGTAGCGCTCGTTGAGGGCGTGTCGGACCTGCTGGAGCGGGGTGAGGTGCTGCGGGGCGACCGCTGCCACCGCTGCGGAGGGCGGACCTGAAGACTGTACCCGCTTCGTCGGTCGGGTCGTATCCGGCTTGGCCTTGCCCCGAGACTTCCGACCCGGTGCCGCCGCCACTGCGTTCCATGCGGCGAGGGCCGCATCCTCCGCCACATACACTCCCTGCGGGTGACTCGGGTGGATCATGACCAGAGTGAGGGGCAGATCGATGGTGGTGGTCCCCTTGGTCACGGCGAGGACGCCCACTCTTCCGTTGTTCTTGGCCAAGCGCAGACCGCTGACTCCTGCTGCCCTCATAAGACCGACAAGGCTGAAGACCAACGGGCAGAACGAAAGTGAGTTGTGCGCAACGCACTCTTCCATCTCGACTCGGCTGGCGAGGAGCCAAAGATTCCCCGGCACCGTCCCCTGAAACTGTGCAGTGCAGGACTTCCGCACTTCTCGATACGACTTGCTCATTCTATCTCCTTCTTCTTAGTGACTAACACCTACCCCTACGGTACAGCACCACAGGGGGGCTCGCAAGCGGTTCTGTCCCGCCTTCTTATCTTTTCTTATCTGTTCTTCTTGGGACTTACAATCGCCACTCTGGTCAGCATGGTCTGGTGGACGCCTCCGAAGTCCTGGTGACGCTTCACCGTGCCTCTTATGGTGAGGCTGGCGCCCTTATCCAGGTCCGCCACCTCCCCGCTCACGAACGCCGTTACGGTGAAGCGCTCGTCACCGCTCCCCTCGGGGGCCACCTCGAAGTGGAGCAGGGTCCAGGTGGCCCGCTCGACTGGCCCGTTCCAGGATCCGGTCCGGGAAGGTTCCTTCGACTTCGTCGTCTTGGCCACAGTGACCTGGAGGGTGACTCGCTCACCAACCGGGACGGGCAGGAAGGCGCCCTGTGGCCCCTCCTCCTGCCTCTTCTCGAACTCCCCGACCAGCCGCTCCAGGAGGGCCACCTGCTTCTCGCTGGGGCACCATGGCTCCTGAATGATCCGGGCGACGATGCTGGTCGGCTGCTCCAGGCACATCTTCAGCAGCCTCACGAGCAGCGGCTGGTTGTCCTTGTTCCACTGGGCGCGAGCAGCCTTGTGCTGCTTCATGGTCCTGCGGGGCTTGCTCATGAGCGCCCCCTTGCCGACAAGTAAGACTCCTCTTTGATGGCTGCGTGGTGCAACTTGAGGTAGTCGGCGTTGAAGGTGGCCAGGGCCTGGAGGTAGGCCCTGCGACCCGGAGGCAGGTCACTGGCAGGCACAGGATGAATGGTATCGAGCAGGGCGTTCTGGAGCGTCAGGAAGGTGGCGTCACGAGCCTCGAACTGGCCCTCCGAACTGCACGGTCTGGTGGCGGCGGCGAGGGCGTCCAGGATACTCTGCTCCTGGCGCATGGTCTCCTCGTGAAGGGTGGTGAGGTGCAGAAGTCTCTGCAAGGTTGTCATCGGGCTGCTCATGAGCGCCCCCCTTCGCTGTAGGAGTCTGCGAGGTTGGCCCAGTAGGCCACCGCACCGAGGTGCCAGTGGACCCCTGTGTGGCTCTGCCAGTCGAGCGGAACGAGGCAGTTCATGGTGCGACCTCCGCCGATGTTGATGTAGTCGTCGGGGTGCTGGCAATAAGGGTCGTGCTTGCGGGTGTGCAGGATCCAGTCCTCACGGGGCATCTCGTCGCCGTCCTCGTCAGTGGTCGTGAATCCCCTGGCCTTCACCTCGGCGGCGGTCTGGGCGATGAGGCGGCAGAGGCGCCCCTCGTCCCACCCGGTCACCATCGCAACGGCACTTACCCCCACATTGTCAATAACCACATCGTTGGTCAGGACTGCCAGTGCGAAGTCCAAACGGTTCAGTTGGTTGGCCATGGTTGGCCTCCTTCTTCTTCAAGGTTGTCTGCCTCGTCAGGCCCACGGAAACACCCGTGGACGACGACCCTCCAGTGGGGCCGTTTCGGCTACCGCTTGGCGTTCTCAAGGGCGGCGATCTGCCCCAGCACCTTCCTGCGTATCTCCTTCAGGGCGATTTCACGGGTCTTGCCCGGCCCCGAACCCTCGTTCCGGGCGACCTGTATAGCATCACTGAGAGCCAAGTGGATCCTCTCAAGGTCATCCTCAGTCAATGGCTCGGTCAGGAACTCAATCGGGCGGCAGGTTGCGTAGTCGTCGAAGGCAAGGGGCGTGAACTGCTCCACCCACTTCCTGGCGTCCTCCAGGTTCCACTCCATCGGGAAGCGGATCGAGGCGATACCCTCCTGTATGTCTTCAGCGGTGAGGGTTGCTCCCTTCGGGAAGTCCAGTGCGATGAGCAGGGCGCAGGGCTGTCCCAGTGGCGTCCTCGTGCGCACCTCGTCGCCCTCCTGGACGGTGGCATTGAAGTCAGCGACCCAGAGCCTCTGGACCTCTGTGTGGCTCTCGTCCTCGAACAGTCTGTATTTGCCGCTCAGGGCGGCTGCGGTTGGGTTGGTCATGGTCTTCTCCTTCGTCTCGGGTCTCGTGGGGGCGCCACCGTGACGCCCCCCTCCTCTTATCGTTTCGGCTAGCAGAAGTGCGACTGGCAGTACGGCTCGTATCCAGGGAAGTCAGCGAGACAGGCCTCGTGAATCCTGGTGCGCTGCTCCTCGGTCAGTTCGTCGTCGAACAAACCGGACAGGTTGGAGAGGTGCTCCTGGGCGTTCCAGAAGGCGGCCCTCTGAGTGGGGGTATTCTTCGTCCTCTTATTGGCGTTGGCGAGCAGGCGCTCCACTTTGGTCAACTGGCTTCGCAGGCGCAGTGGCAGCGCCTTCTCCAGTTTCGTCCTCTCGTCGTCACTGTTCCCCAGCGACTCCTCCAGCAGGGCGATCAGTTCCAGCGTCTGCTCACGGTCCAGGTTCATGACCGGGTCTTCGAGGTCAGCGCCCACGGTCTCTGTCGTCCACATCGCCACCCGCACTCCAGGCCCTGAGTGCCGAAAGGTGATACTGATCTTTCCGCCAGTGCTTCCGTACAACATCTTGCTCATGAGCGCCCCCCTTCGCTGGTCAACTCGCCCTCCAGCCGGGCGATAGTTGCGGCCTGGTCACGCACGGTCTCCAGCAGTGCGACAAGGGTCTCTCGCTGAACACGAGCGTTTCCGAACCAGCCTCCCGGCCCTCCGACTGGCCTAAGGTCTGTGACGATCTGAGCCAGCACTGCTTCGGCATCCACCGCCCTTAGTTTCTCTCGCTTCTCGTTCTCGGTCATGGTGCGTCTCCTTCGGTTCGGAGGGCGGCGGAAGTGCCACTCTCAACATACCTCTAGTAGAAGGGAGTGGATTCGTCCCGTCAACCTATGTGGGCAAAGTTCTTACTGCCTTCTTTACCAAACACCTACAGAGGGGCAGGAGAGCGGTGGTACTGTGATAATAAATAGTGGAGAATCTTCAGGGAGGCGGGCTTCCAGTAGTACGGTGCTCGCCGGGTCGGGACGGGACCAGGGCTTCGGGAGCAGGCTGGCAGGTCAGCAGGCAAGGACAGGGTTGTGTCGTCCGGGCCTCCACTGTCTCCCGCTCGTGGGTCGCTGGTCGGTGCGCCGGATAAGAGGTCGGGGCGTGCTGGTCGGTGGTCAGGTCGGGCTGGTCGGGTGGTGCTGGGTCGGTGGATCAGTGGTCGGAGGAGGGCTGGATAAGAGCGACCTCGTTCCCCCCCCGTGCGTGTCGTGCGGGCGGGCGTGCGTGCGGGTGGATCGGAGGGGGCGGGGGCCGGATCCTGGGGGCTCGGATAAGACCGACCTCGACCCGGGCGGAGGGGGGGGCGGGCCCCCGGCGGGGCCGTTTCGACGGCAGGTATTATATCCCCTTTGCCGAAATCTGGGCGTGTGTTACTGGGTAGTGCTCTGAGGGGGTGGTAGTGGCCGAGGAGGGCTGTGGGCGATTGCCCCGCTTGCCGCGTTGTTGCCCCCCTCGACCTTGAGGTTCGGAGAAGTTTGCGTCAGGTACTTATCCCGGGCTGGTACATAAGGTATCTCGTGCAGGTGCTCCAGTATCCCTCGTCTAACTTTCTCGGCAGTTCTTATGCAGGCTTTGGAGGCACGAGCGAAGTCTTCCTTGCAAACGCTTCTCTGGTGGACCTTGCCCAGTAAAAAGGAAACTTCCTCTAGAGTGAGCAGGGAGGGATCGTACTGAACGCCTAAATAGGAGGGGGGAGGTTTTTTTCTTGGGATTTCTTCCCCTTTGGTCTAGATGGGCCATCAGTTCAGCCCACTAGATTGGTAGATAGGAGCACTAATCAAAACCCCCCCTACCCCCCCTTCGATTTGAAGGAGGTTGTGCGCGTGGTAGGAACCTGACCTAGTAAGCCCGCTGGGTCTAGTTCCAATCGCACTGGTAGGGGGGAGAAGAAGAAAAGCCAGCCCACTGAGTTGGTGAGTAGTCGCTCTCGTCGTCGAAGACCCCAAACTTGACGACCAGCCATTGGACTCGACATTCAGGAGTCCGCTGGCTGAACGCTGGACAGCCTACTCCGGGCCTCTTATGGTGTCAATATGAAAAAGAAAGACCCTGAGTCCGTACCCAACATCCCTACTATAACCGCTGGCCGCTCTGACAAGGTGGGCCAATATCTTGTGCGTGAACTTCTCAAGGACCGAATGGAGAAGAACATAGCGAAGGGAATGACCTTTAAGGACGCGGCGGAGAGTGCTGGCATTCCGTATGAGGTGGCTATATCGAGGGCCACCACGGACTCGGAGTTCCAGCGTTGGCTGGCTGCTGCGCCGGACAAGGGCCAGGAGGAGATCAAGGGGGGGCTGAAGACTGGGCTCCAGATCAAGGGTGAGTTCATGAACAGGTTGGCCAAGGTGGGCCTGTTTGACAAGATTGCCCAGATGGCTGAGGACGCCGACCCCGCCACTCCCGAGGGCCAGCAAATGCTAGGCTTCTTCATGAGGTATGTGGTTAAGGACATCCTTCCGAAGGAGAGCGCCACGAAGGTGGAGCAGACGACGAAGGTGGAGCATTCTGATATGACTGACGAGCAACTGCTCTTGCAACTGGAGGCGAGGCGGGCCAAGCGACTGGCCCTCCAGCAGCGTGCTGAGGAGATCGAACTCAGTGAAGGGGGGAGCGCAGTTGGCCATTAGCGACGACGAGCGTGACCGCCTCATGGGTGAACTGGCCCTGGAAGAGGAACTGGTAAGAAGGCTCGACGGCAACCCCCTTGCTCAGTTGAAGCCCAATCCTCGCCAGTGGGACTTTCTGAACTCAGCCACCCACGAGACCATGTTCAGCGGCCTCAATCAGGCTGGTAAGAGCACGGCCCTCTGCCTGAAGGCTGCCTACCACCTCACGGGGATCTACCCCAAGGAATACACGGGTCCAAGGTTTGACGGCCCGATCAACTCAGCCATTGGTGGTGAGACTGCCCAGTCCACCCGAGACCTCTTATGTGACCGCTTGCTGGGCACTTTAGGTGAGCGTGGCACGGGCTACATTCCGAGTGAGTGCGTGGACGAGGCGAAGATAACAAGGCTCACTGGCGGCATTCCCAACCAGATCGACTTCTTCCAGGTCAAGCACCACGATAAGAACGGGGCCTTTGACGGGTGGAGTAAGTGCTTTGTGTTCTCTTATTCGAGTGGCTGGCAGCGCCTTCAGGGCTACACGCTCCACTGGATAGGGTGTGACGAGGAACCGAAGTTCGACATTTACGACGAGTTCAGTGCGAGGCTCAATGCAACCAACGGCTACATGGACATGGCCCTGACTCCGCTCCAGGGCGAGACTGCCCTCTATCTGCTCTTTGAGGAGGATAAGAGTGGCGTGCGGGTCATGATTAACTACGACATCATGGACACCGACCACATGACGGACGACGACCGCACCCGTCTGATTGGCAAGTATGAGAACCACCCACTGGCTGAGGCCCGTCTCCATGGCCGTCCAGTAAGAGGGGAGGGGCTTGTCTACACCACCCCTGACCACATATTGGAGATAGAGGACTTTCTTATTCCGGAGCACTGGAAAGAGATCATTGGCCTGGACTTCCCCCACGGCACGGGCGTGTTTGCTGCGGTGAAGATGGTCTACAACCCTGACGACGATGTGCTCTATTTAGTGAGTGAGTACAAGGACGAGGGCAGGGAGAGCGTGGTCTATGCTGACCGGGTGCGCCTCATGGGGGGTGGCACTTGCCCGGTGGCTTGGCCCCACGACGGTGCCCGCACATTCACCGACGGCTCCACCATAGCGAAGAAGTATAAGGGGTACGGGCTTGCAATGTTGCCCGGTCCCGCTCATTTTGTTACGCTAGAGGGTAAGAAGACTTTCGCCATCATGAGTGCGGTTGAGGAGATGGTGGACCGAATGCAGACGGGCAGGTTCCGTGTGTTCAAGTCATCGTGTCATAAGTGGTTCCGGGAAAAGCGCCGCTACAAGCACAACGCTGGCAGGATTGCGACAAAACAGGACGACCACCTCATAGACGCCATGCACAAGGCGATCATGATGTTGAGGGAGGCTAGGCCCTCCAATGAAACAAAAGAAATGATAGCCCCGCGAATGCCGGAGCATGACTTCTTCGGTGGATAAGAGGAGGCCCAGTGTCTAAGGATCTTGATGAACTGATTGACCGCCTGGAGTACATGAAGGGCTTGAGGTACAACGACGAGCAGACTTGGCAAGAGATTAGCGACCTCATGATGCCTTTCCGTGGGGATATCACCACCACCAAGAGCACTGGTAGCCGGAGGGTTTCCCCGGTATTTGACAGCACGGCCATGCAGGCTGCTGACACCTTCGTCAACTTTATCAAGGGCGCAGTGATCCCCGGCAACCTGGACTGGCTCAAACTGGAGGCATCGGCCCCATTCACTGACGACCTGAAGGTGCAAGAGGTTCTGGACCTCACCTCCACCAAGATCCTGGAGGCCCTCTCGGGCTCCAACTTCTATATGCAGGCCACGGCCTTCCTGCGGGACTTTGCCGTGCTTGGTAATGGGACCATGTTCGTGAACGAGCGTCCCCCCCAACTGAACCGCTCTGGCTCCACCTTTGGTGGCCTCAGTTTCGAGGCTGTCCCGGTGAGCAGAATGTGGTGGTCTACGGGAGCGGAGCAGGCCCCGACTATCATGGCGAGGGTGTTTGAACTACCAGCCCTTGACGCTTTCAAGTTCTTTGATGGCAAGCCGGGCGCTGCCTGCCTGGAGATGCTTGAGAGAGATCGAATGGGCACGGTGGAGTATTTCCACTTCTGTTACGAGAACGAGGACAAGATTCCTGGCGGCATTTCGTCGGCCATGGAGAAGCCTTGGGTGAGCCAGTTCCTGTCCCTGGGGGCCAGACCGGAGATCATTCGAGAGGGTGGATTTGAGTTCTGCCCCTACATAATCAGCCGCTGGATGGTGGTTGACGGCGAGACCTATGGGCGAGGAAGAGGGCACTTGGCCCGGCCAGACACAAAGGGCGTGAATGAGTTGCGTAGGCAGATCCTCATTGCTGCTGGTAAAGATCTAAATCCCCCATTGATGGTGGAGCATGACACGATGGTCACCCTCGACTTCTCGCCCAACGGGATCATGGTGACCCGTCCCCCCATAAAAATGAACCCCACCTACCTGAAGAGTGATTCCAAGTACGAGGTGGCTGACGGCATTGCGAGGCTAGACCGTGACCAGATTGGTCGAGCCTTCATGAGCGAGGTGTTTGACGAGCCTGAGACCCAGCCCCGTAGTGCTGAGGAGAGCAGGCTCCGCCAGAGCAGGATGCTCCAGAAAATGGCAAGCCCAGCGGAAGTGATGAGCCATGAGTTCCTCACCCCTCTTATTGACGCCGTGGTGGAGTTAATGAGCAGGAATGGCGCCCTACCGGAACTGCAAGAGATTGTGGAGGGGGGCGTGGATGTGAACATCCACTACCAGAGTCCCGTCTTCACTGCGCAGAAAGCGAGCGGCGGGAGCAAGGTTCAGGCCTTCCTGGAGAGACGACTCATGTTATTCCAGGCCACCCAAGACCCCGCTTGGCTGGATGATATAGACTACGACGCTATAACGGCCTACGATGCAAGGACCGCCGATGTGCCAGCGGAGATATTCCGCACACAGGAAGAGGTGGCAATGCGGAGGGAGGCCCGTGCGCAGGCACAGGCCCAACAAATGATGATGGAACAAGCACAACAAGCGGCACAGATTGCTGCCGCACAAGGAGGAGGCCCAGAGGGGATGGCGCCAGAGCCAGCCCTTCCAGGCATGACGGAAGGACCACCGATTGGGTAACAACGAGGAGATGAACAAGGTTAATGACTCCATGTACACCGTGGACGATAAGACCATGCTTATTGATGTGTGTCTTTTATTCGAGAGCGATCTCGGTAAGAAGGTGCTGGGGTACATGGAAACGCTGAGTGGGGCCATGCACTCCCTTGAGCCGGAAGAGGTGGAGGCCCGTGAAACTGGTAAGAGTGTGCCCATCTGCCCGATAGGAATGAGCAAGCGGAATGGCCAGAGGGCCTTCTACTGGCGTATTATTGCAATGATTGGTGAGGGTGACCGACTCCGAGGGGGGATTGAATGAGCGACCTGAATGAAACTTTACCAGACGACTTCGAGGGCCGGGCAGGCTTGGCGGAGAAGTTTGGCACCGTGGCAGACCTAGCAACCTCTTATCAAGCCCTCCAGGGGCAGATGGGCGGAAGTGCCAGGGTTCCAGGCGAGGACGCCTCCCCTGAGGATTGGCGCTCCTTCTACACCAAGATGGGCGCCCCGGTCAGCGTTGAGGGCTATGGGGTGCCAGAGGACATGGACGCTGGAACCAAGTCCCAGTTGGTTGGCCTCAGACAGCAGGCCCTGGATTCCGGGCTCACCTCAAAGCAGTGGGATAGCCTGATTGGAACGGTGGCCACTGGTGCGTCCTCCCAGATAGAGAGCCACCGAGCCCTCCTCGAAGCCACCAAGGAGGAGTGGGCCACCCAGTCCAGGAAGAAGTACGGCGACCAGTTCGATTCAAAACTGGCCATGGCGGAACGAACCTATCGTCACATTGTTGGCGACGACGCAGAGGTGGGCGCTCTCCTGGAGAGCACTGGGCTCAATAAGAACCCTAGATTACTGGACCTATTTATGAAGGTTGGAGAACAAATGGCAGACGATACGATTCCAGCCGACGCTGGTGGAGCCCCTCAGGGCAATGCGAACTCTCTGGCCATGCGGGCCAGGAAACTACTCAAGGAGGGTGCAGTTAACAATCCGCGCCACCCTGACTATGAGGAAGCCTACCAGGAGTACATGAGAATCCAGTCCAATCTCATGGAGCAGGGCTTTGCCGGGATAACAGATCCCCGCCTCAAAGAAACCCAGGAGTTCCCCCTTTACGAAGATGCGTAAGACCTGATAGAGTGAACCTGTTCGATAACCCTAAGGGCCGGGCTGACCGCAGGAAAGACTGCCGAAGGGGCTCGCGTGTGAGCCAAGGGAAGCCCGGTGTCGGACAACTTCTCGTAGTTTGATAAAACAATAAACTACGCAAGGAATCTGCCACCATGGCTATTACCAACT
>LWDU01040376.1_pt1 | contig 45132 bp, 26 predicted proteins | sample 727161 | NCBI WGS metagenome assembly LWDU01 (sample SAMN04566230, study PRJNA314399) | hydrothermal vent metagenome | isolation source: deep sea hydrothermal plume seawater | place: Mexico: Gulf of California, Guaymas Basin | collected 2004-07-11
CAATGGAGTATGCACACGGTCATGGCGTGCTTTACCGCGATGTCAAGCCGAGAATCTTTTGGCGTTTCAGAACAACGCGGCCTACGCGGGCATGGTCGAGCACATACAATACAATTAAAAACCACCCGCGCGCCGCAGCTGAAACAGCGCGATTGAAAGAAGGAAGTTAATTATCAGCCACCGGACGCTAGCCCACGGTTCGGAAATCGGCCGCTAGTGCGGTCCGGCTGTTGGCGTGAATGCAGTGACGAATATAATCAGGAGCCATCATGCTGACGTTGCTCGGAGATCAGTGTGAAGTTTGAATAAAGAGCGATCCTATCTGGAAGAACCTAAAATGAGCTGGTTGTCGCAGAATCTTTCGTTCAAAGTTTGCAGACTTACGATGAGCCGACTCGTCGTGCTCTCGCTGTTCGTTGCCTCAACGGCATTGGCGAGTGAAAACCAACTGAAACCAGTCCGGATTGCTGTCCCGGCGGGCGGACACATTCACCCGGCGATCTGTGTCAGTCACTCCGGGACGATCGTTGTCACGTACGGTCGAGTAAATCACGTGGACCTTCGTATCACTCGGTCGACGGACGGAGGAATCACATGGTCCGAACCGGTTCCGTTCGTCCATACCGTCAAGAAGACTTACTATCCAGGTTCGCTGACAACACTGAGCGATGGCCGGTTGCTGCATTGCTGGAACCGCTGGGATACGCCGGTCACTCAGAAAGAACCGCGGTCCGTACTGTACTCATTGTCGGATGACGACGGAGTATCGTGGAGTGACCCTCAGCCATTCCCGCGTGATCCTAAAGTCAGAACGGTCATCAGACACCCCATTACCGAGCTGAAGTCAAAGCAATGGCTCGTGTCGTTGTGGGACCGGACGATTGTGTTCGATTCGGCAAGTTCCAAAGCAACACCGTTCGGCGATGGCCGCGTGCATGGGCTGATCCCGATTGTGCAGACTCCGAAAGGCACATTCGTCAGCGGCGCTGGCATCCGATCAACGGACAACGGCAAGACATGGCAAACCGTTGAGGACTTTCCGGACATCAAGTCGCAGGGCTGGCGGCACGAGATGGTCTGTCTGAAAAACGGCTGGCTGCTGGCTTCGGAGATCCTTGGACCGGGCTTCGGCGGGGAACGCATCCGCTACCGCATCTCCCACGACGACGGTCAGACATGGGACGGCGTGTTTGAGTATTACAACCCCGGCCGTGCGATCAATGGGCGGGCCTGCCCACGAACGGTTGAGCTCGACAATAAGGCCATCGGCGTCGTGTTTTACGACATCGACAAGAATCAGGAGGGAGGACCGGGGTTGTTCTTCCTGCGAATCCCGATTGCAAAACTCACTGCCCGATAGCCGCAGAGCAATAACAGCGTTTCGCGCCCAGCGGCTGTACGCTGGAACCGGACGTAATCGGATGGTGGCCGAAGGGAAGTTATGACAAAGCGGAACACGATCAGAATCACCTTACTGACGATTGTCTTTGGGCTCTGTCATCCGGTGAGCGACGCCATGGCTGCGGCGCGGTTCCTCGTTGAGGATGGCCAGCCGCGGTCGGAACTCGTCATCGCGGAGAAACCGACGCGGACGCAGCGACTGGCGGCTCGCGAATTGCAGACGTACGTCGAGAAGATCTCCGGAGCCCGCCTGAAGATCGCGACGAAGCCGAGCGCTGATGTGCCGCTGCACGTCTATGTCGGAGACAGCCCGCACACGAGAAAGCTCGGCATCACTACTGACGGGCTGAAGCACGGCGCGTATCGCATCGTGTCGGGCGATAACTGGCTCGTGCTGATCGGCGACGACGCGGACTTCAATCCGATTGAGCCATGGCCTCGCAACAACAACGACATTGCCAGCGGGAAGATGCAGGCGGCGTGGGACAGGATCACGGGCAAACAATGGGGCTACATGCACAGCCAGCTCCACAAGCATTACTCCGGTCCCAACTCGCTGTTCGGCACACCGAACGAACGAAAAACGGACGACGACGGCAACGTCCACGTCTGGACCTATGACGAACGAGGTTCCTTCAACGCGGTGAGCGGCTTTCTGCGGAGCCTCGGCGTGCGGTGGTACATGCCCGGTGAGATCGGCGAGATCGTCCCCAAGTCAAAGTCCATCGCCCTGCCGAAGATCGACCAGACCGTGCATCCTGACTTCCCGATGCGCATCCTCAATTTCCGCGCGGCTGTCTACGGGCACGATGTGATGATGTGGGGATTTCGGCTGGGAGCGCGCCAGCCGTACGGACGACAGGCCGCGCACGGACTGCACGGAATGACGGACAACGAGCGGACGTTGAAGAATCATCCCGACTGGTTCGCCCTGTACGGAGGGAAGCGACACAACCAACCGAACATTCGCAACAATCAGTTGTGTTACTCGAATGAGGGACTGTTCCGCGAAGCCGTCGAGTTTGCCCGAGTGCAGCTTGACCACTTCAACATGGACGTTGTTTCGATCATGCCGCCCGACGGCTACACGGCCATCTGCCAGTGCGAGAAGTGCGAAGGGAAAGAGTCTCCGGAACTGGGCTCGCGCGGGATGCTGTCGAATTATGTCTGGGACTTCGTCAATCGTGTGGCGAAGGAAGTCGGCAAAACGCATCCCGACAAGAAGATTTCCAACTGCGCGTACGGGATTTACACGGAACCGCCGTCGAACATCAAAAAACTCGAACCGAACGTGCAGGTCGTCATCGTGGGCGGCAGAAGACCGACGTCGCCCGATCGCGAGGTCCTTCGCCGGCTGCGGGCCGAGTGGCAGAAGAAGACCGACAACCCGATCGAAATCTTCGAGAACTACCCGTTCACCGGTCGCGGCTTCTATCTGCCCGCCTACATGCCGCGCGTGCTCGGCGAAAGAATCAATGAAACCAAGGGGCAGTCTCGCGGCGAGGACATCTGGCTCACGATGGACTTCAAGGAGAATGCAATAGGTTACAACCACTTTCTGGCCTACTTCACAGCGAGGATGTACTGGGGCGGCAAGCAACAGGATGCCGGGGCTCTCTTCGATGAGTACGTCCGGAAGTTCTACGGGCCAGCAGCTCCCGCGATGGCAAGGTTCTTTGCCTATTGCGAGCAGCACTGGCGAGACATGGAGAAAGACGGCAGCAAAGCCGATCACGCGCTGGAACTGTTTGCTGCGGCAAAATCTGCCGCTGGAAGTGATTCCGTTTACGGCCAGCGAATCCAGTTGATCGACAACTACCTCAACGGACTGCGGAACAAGGCCAAGCAACTCGCTCAGAAACGAGGGCCTGTCCCCAAGCTGCGATTGGTTAGCGGTGTTGAGCAACGTGGGAAGATCGTTGTCGACGGCAGGCTCGACGACGGTCCATGGGTCAACATCCCCAACGCCTCCGTCGGCCAGATGCGCGAGCTTCAAACCGGGCGGCTGCCGACGTTCGGCACGCGGTTCATGGCCGAGTGGATCGGGAACGACCTTTACTTCGCGATTCGTTGCGAAGACGACCCCGGTGAGAAGCTGAACATCGCCACCACAAGAAACGGCGATCAGGCGATCTGGTACGGAGACATTGTCGAGATCGAAGTCGCCACGGACGCTCACAGTTACTACCAGCTCGCGATCAACCCGGCCGGTGCGCTCGTTGATCTTGATCGAGGTGCACCGCGAAGCCAGTGGTTCAACTGGTCGTCCAAAGCTGAAGTCGCCACGCACATCGCCGATGACCACTGGACGGTCGAAGTCCGCATTCCAATCACGCAGGACGCGAACGATCCATTGCATCAGGTCGTTGGTCACAAACCCACGCAGAGTCTTCCTTGGCACATCAATGTTTGCCGTCAGCGCATTCGCGACAACGGATCGGAATACTCGGCGTTTTCGCCAACCGGGACTGTCGGGTTTCACGTCCCGACAAAGTTCGCTCATTTCTACGCGGGTCGTTCACACCAGTTCGAGGCGGATGCCACGGTCACGGATTACATCATCGAAAGTCGTGCCGCGGAGACGCTTGAACGAGGGCGGAAGTGGGAGGAAGCACTCGCCGCTTACCTCCAACTCACGAAACGCGAGAAACTCACCGACCTTCAGAAGTCTCGCGCGATTCAAAGAGCCGTGCACTGTGCGTTGAATCTCAATGACGCCGAGGAGGCGGATGGATTAGTAGCCCTGATCCCGATCGAGGACGTTGTCAAAACTACACGCATGCAAATACTCAGTGCCCAACGACTGTGGGACGAGGTCATTGCCGAGTATGGCAGTGAAGACCTGACATCGTGGCCTTTCTGGCAGATCGGTGAGGGTGCATTTGCCCGCGGGAAAGCGCACCACTTCACAAAGAATGCGAAGCAGGCCGAGGCCGACCTTCAGCTCGCTCTTCAGTACGAGCCGGACAAGAGAATTCAGATCAGCATACGCACGATGATGGCCCACAATCGAGAAGCCAATCTTGGCGATGATGACGGAGCGCTTGAACTCTACCGCCAGAACTTCGCGGGCAAACGAGGCATCGGCGGAGCGGACGAATTCCGGTCAGTCGATCGCACTGCGGCGATCCTCGCAAAGCATCGCAGATTCGATGCTGCACTCGCAGCCTTTGAGGTTGTCGATTTCCAGAAACTGAGCGGATTCTGGCTTCACGAGATGCTGATCTCGAAAGGCCGCACGCTGTCGGTCGCGGGCCGCAAGGACGAAGCTGCAGCGTTATTTCGCCAAGTCGTCGAAGACAAAACCGCAACAACCGCCCACCGTAAACACGCTGAGGATGCACTCGCCGATGACCAATAAAAACTTCCTGATCCTGAATGCGTTTCTCTGTGTGATCGCCAGCCGGACAACGGCTGCCATGGCGGACGACGCTGCATTCAACGTGCAATCCAACCTCCGCGCCGGTGTGGCGAAAGTGGATATCACTCCGCGCGACGTTCGCGATTTTGAAGTGACTGGGCATCGCCGCAAGGTCACGGGGGTGCGCGATCCGCTGCGCGCCGGCGTGCTGCTCTTGACCGACGGTAAAACAAAGGCAGCGATCGTGACGCTCGACACCATCAACGCGTGGGATGAGATGGTGGAACTGGCTCGGCAGCGAATCGAGAAGGAAACCGGAACGCCGGCGGCGAATATCATGATCGCCGCTTCGCACAATCATTCCGGACCGAGCTTTACCAAGGACGCCGAGTGGGGCCGCGAACTGGTTGACAAGCTCGGCAAAGCAGCCGGACGGGCTGCGGCGAACATGCGGCCCGTCAGCGTCGGCTATGGAGAAGATCGGATCAGCTTTGCGATCAACCGACGAAAGGTCATCAATGGGCGAGCGGTCGTCCGATTGAATCCAGACGGACCGAATGATCCGCGAGTCAAAGTCCTCCGCTTCGATGACGGTGAATCCCTGACGCCGATGGCGGTGCTCATGCACGCCGTCTGTCATCCGTGTTTCTTTACATGGGGCGATAAAGGGTCACGGCCCTACCCGAACGGCTATCCGAAAATGAGCGCCGATTTCCCTGGCGAGGCGCAGTCGTTTGTCGAGATGTGTTACGCCGGCAAAACGAGCTCGCTGTTTCTGCAGGGTTGCGCAGGCGACATCCGTCCAAACCTGCCGGGTTATCCATATCGCTGCGCCGACGAGGCTGACATTCAGTGGGCTGGTCGTGATCTGGGCGGCGCGGTGGTGAGAACACTGTCACGCAGTGTTACGCGCGAGCAACTGCGAACACGCGCCGAGTATTATTCCCTTCGAGTGGCCAGCACCGTTGTGTCGCTTCCCGGTAAACAGGGCAGAATCGACGCAGAACTAATGGCCATGAAGATCGGCCCCTACCTGCTGCTCACCATACCCGGCGAACCGATGGTCGAGTACGGCTTCAAACTGGAAAAGGCCATCGCAGACCGCGCTATCCCGATCATCGTTGGATACGCCAACGGACACGTCGGTTACATCGCCACGACGGACGCCTATGAAGTCGGTGGCTACGAACCGAACACATCAAAACTGGCCCCCGAGGCCGAGCCGATCATTCTCACCGAACTCAGCAGACTGGCCGACCGTGTGGTAGGTGACGTCTTCGAGTCCTTCTCCAAACACCCGAAGGATGCGAAGCGTCGCCAAGAACTTGAGAACGCACAGAAGCCGGAGGGGAGTCCCAAATGAAATACTCTGTTGCGGTGATCGTCTGTCTTGCCTCCTGTGTGGTCGTTGATGAAGACGATCTGACCGTTCTCACAGACCCTACGGGCGGATCAGTTTTTCGGCGTTCGGCGTGGATTGGCTGGAACGATGAACCTAACCCAAAGTGGCGACAGTTGGCAGAAAGCTGCTCCTGAGCAAGCGTTGCACCACGGCGTTTGAAAGCGTCTCCAACCGATGGACAGATTACCATGCAATCGCGGAAGACTTTCATCACACTGCTACTGCTGACGTCCATCACATTGGTGGCGCACGTTGTCGCAATCGGCGAAGAAGTAACGTTAGCCGCGGGCGGTCGGGCCCGCGCGCCCGTGTGTATCTCGGCGACTGCAAGTGGGCGAATGCGGGGACTCGCCACGACACTGAGCCAATATCTGTCTCAAATGTCTGGCGCCACGTTTCAAGTGAAGTCCGGGGCCGATGACGCCGGGATCACACTCCAAGTCAAAACGCCGAATGAGCTAGCTGTTTTCGATCGTGAGCGATATTCCATTCGCACAAACGTGACGGGAGTCCTGCTGAGGGGAACGACAGAGAATGCTGTTGAACACGCGGTTTGGGATTTCCTTTACCGGCTGGGCTACCGCCAGTTCTTTCCCGGCATGACATGGGAGTTCGTGCCGAGCCTGGAGACGATTCGCGTGGACCTCGATGTCACGGAATCACCCGATTATCATTTTCGACGGATCTGGTATGGCTACGGCACATGGGACTACAACCGTCAACCGTGGGAGGATTGGGTCCGCAAGAATCGACTCGGCGGCAGCCTGCAAGTGCAGTCGGGACACGCTTACGGGAGCATCATCCGAGCGAAACGGGACGCGTTCGATCGGCATCCCGAGTTCTACGCACTGATTGGTGGCAAGCGGCAGGTTAAGCCACAAGCCAAGTTGTGCGTCGGAAATCCGGAGCTGCGACAAACGGTCGTCGAGTACGCCAAAGAGTACTTCGAGCAGAGGCCGGACGAAGACTGCGTGTCAATGGACCCCAGTGACGGCGGCGGTTGGTGCGAGTGTGACCTGTGTCGGGCGATCGGATCACCCAGCGACCGCGCGTTGCTGCTGGCGAATCAGGTTGCAGATGCGGTAAAGCCACGTTTCGTGGGAATGTATGCCTACAATTATCACTCGCCGCCGCCCACGATCCGCGTGCGGCCCAACGTCTGTATCAACGCGGCAACTGCATTCATCAAGGGCGGTCGCACGATCGACGAGATCGTCTCCGGCTGGTCCGCGCAAGGGGCGATGATCGGCATTCGTGAGTATTACAGCGTCAACACCTGGGATCGCGACTTGCCGGGAACGGCCCGCGGCAGCAACCTCGAATACCTGGCAATGACGATCCCGGAGTTCCATGGAAAAGGTGCTCGGTTCCTGAACTCCGAGTCCAGTGACAACTGGGGCTGCAACGGCCTGGGATACTTCTTCGCCGCGAGGGTCTTGTGGGACATCGACGAGGCACAGCGGTGCGACGAGATCGTCGAGGACTTCCTCGACAAGGCCTTTGGGCCGGCTAAGGAGCCCATGCGAGAGTTCTATGCCCTGATCGACGGCTCGAACAAAGCGTCGAAGCTAGTCTACGAAGACCTGCTGGCTCGCATGTACCGCCTGCTCGACGACGCTCGGAAACGCGTGGCGGCAGGTTGTCCGAACGAGAAACGCATTGACGACCTCGTCCTCTATACTCGCTACGTCGATTTATACGACTGCTATCGCAACGCAACTGGGGAGGACCGTCAAAGACACTTCGAACAGATGATCCGATACGTGTATCGGATGCGGAAAACAATGATGGTTCATGCAAAAGCGCTGTACCGTGACGTGCCGGCCCGCGACCGAAGCGTCACCGTGCCGGAAAACGCCGGTTGGCAGGTTGCTGAAGATCGCAATCCGTGGAAGACCAGCAGGGCGTTCGACGAACGCGACATCGTCGCTTTTCTGCAAGAAGGCGTCAAACGTCACTCGCCGTTGCAACTTGACTTCGAACCCAAAGAATTCGCCGCCGACCTGGTCCCCACACGTTCATTGCTTCTGGGCGAAGTCGCTGCGGGACGCGCCGCCCGTGGCCGCGGTCGTCGTTCTTGGTACACGTATCTCGACAAGTCGGGCGAGATCGTGTTGCACGTCACAGGCGGCCTGATTGCACACTACCGCGATCGCGGCAACGTCAAGGTCACCGTTTGGAAACTCCGCGGCGCAAGTGAAACCGGCGAGCGTGAGTCAGTGGTTGCTCAAAACAACAGCGTGCCGCCCGACGGCAAACAACGGACGATTCGCTTCCCGCTTCAGCAAGCCGGCCTATATCGAATCGAGTTGAACGACGGCATGGACATGACGCAAGTCACATGGCCAGACAGTCAGTCAATGACGATAAAAATGACCATCGACGATCACCCGCGGATGTTCAGCGGCCGTTGGTCTCTCTGGTTCTACGTCCCGCGAGGCACCACGAAGATCGGACTCTACGTCGACACCAGTGGCGGCAGCGTATTGCGCCCGGACGGCGAATCGTTCTTGAAACTGGACAAGAAGCCCGGTGAGTTTGTCAGCATCGACGTCCCCACGGACATGGACGGCAAGCTGTGGAGGCTGCACCAGGTCGCGGGCACGGTATGCCTCATGAATGTGCCACCCTATGTGGCTCGATCGCCGGAAGAACTTCTCCTGCCAGCAGCGGTGATTCGAAACGCACGGCAGGAATGACGATGATGATGACAACCTCTGTCCCATGCCTCACCCAATACGCGAATCGGGATTTGTCACTCCTTCAGTGTCTTCTCTGCGACGACGCGAAAGCCGGTGTACACGAACGCGTCGGTTGCCTCGGCAAAGCTGCGTTCGGCCGATCGGCTCGTGAGTGGACCGGTACACCACGCGCCGCCGCGGACCGCTCGCCAGTCACCGTACTTGTGATGAATTGTGGTTTCGGGACCATTGGGATCGACGACCACGGGCAGACGTAGCGGATCGCTATTCATGACCGATGCTCCGGTTAGTTCGCTGTAGTACCGTGGGTGAAACCTGTCGGAGCACCACTCCCAGACGTTGCCGTGCGTGTCGAACAGACCGCGGCGGTTGGATTTCAAACTGGCCACTGGAGCCGTGTAGACGAAGCCATCACCTTCGCCTTTTCCGAGACGGGCGATGCGCTGTCTAAGCGTCATACCTGGATGGGCGGCTTCCAACGCCGCATCGGCGACATTGCCGAAGGCGTAGATCGTATCCGCCGAATCACCGCCAATGTAACTGGTCGTGCTACCGGCACGTGCGGCGTACTCCCATTCGGCCTCAGTCGGCAAGCGGTAGGTGATACCTTCCTTCTCGCTCAACCATTTACAGAATGCCATCGTGTCTTTCCAGCTCACGCAGACAACCGGATGATCGTCGGTCTGCTCGAAGCCAGGGTTTCGCCAAGTGCATTCCCCGTTCAACGCGAATTGATCGAGTCCTTTCTCCGCTGTGAGATAGAAGGCCAACGCCCCACGACCATCCGATTCCGCCGTAGTCTTGTAGCCGGTGGCTTCAACAAACTTCCGGAACTGGCCGACCGTCACTTCCGTGGCGCCGATGCGAAACGGGCGAGCCAGTTTGACGCGATGCGCCGGACGGGCGTCATGTGAACCGGTCCCGCCCGTTGAAAAAGGATGGTTCTTGCGGAGTTGGTCTCCGTGAATCGCTCCTCGGACGTATTCACCCGGCGGGAAATAAACAAGGCGGATGCCGATACTGTTTGTGTCGTCGGCATGCTCACCGGCGGCAAACGCTCCACCGCATGTAAGCATGAAGGATAGGGCGACGATGAATCGAAACGCGTTAACCATGAACCAGTTCCTTAATCACGCCGGTACTGTCATGGAACGGTTGCGGAACTTCGACACCAATTCGGTCGGCAATCGTCAACCACAGATTTGCAAGAGGCGTGTTTTTCGGAAGATCGACGTGGCCCTGATGTCGAATGCCTAGATCGGCGCCGCCGCTGATGACCGTGGGCAGCAGATCGCGACTGTGGCCAATTCCCATGCCGCTGCTGAAGCCGAGCAGCGTGCGGTCCAGCAACGTTGCATCGCCTTCGCGAATGGATCGAAGACGTCGCAGGAAGTGCGACCAATGACGCATGTAGGTCGTGTCGGCTTTGGCGAGCTCTTCGAGGTTCTGCGGATCGTTCCCGTGATGCGTCAGCGAATGGTAGTCCTTCGACAGACCCCACTCGGGATAAGAGCCGCCCCGTAATTCCGTCCGTACGACGTAGGTAATCACGCGAGTCGAATCGGTCTGGAATGCGAGTGCGATTAGGTCGAACATTAACTTTGAATACGATTCGTACGAGAACTCGCCGTCGCGATCAGGGGCAATCGGCGTGCTGTAGTCACCGATGCCGTCCAGCCTAGGATTCGGCTTGGCTTTTGATGACCACTGGACCTGGCGTTCGAGTTCCTTTTCCAGTTCCCGGACGGAATTGAAATACTGGTCCAACTGCTGGCGGTCCGTCTGGCCCAGCTTCTTATGGAGGCGCGAGGCATCTTCCCGGACGAGGTCCAGAACGCTCTCACGGTGCCGAAAGCCGATCGACTGCCGCGACTCTTGTTCGGCGGTCGGCGGGCGAAACAGTCTGTCGAACAGCACCGTTGGATCATTCTGCGCCGGCAGCGGAACTCCCTGACGATTCCACGACAGCGTGGCGAGATCCGTCCCGCCGAATCCGGTACCGCGTTTGATCGACATCTGGAGCGACGGAAAACGCGTGTCTTTCCCAATGGCTTCCGCAGCGATTTGATCGAATGAGATCGCCTGTTTCTTCTCACGTTCGATGCCGGTTGTAAAGCAGTAGGTGCCTTTGTGCCCACCGCCGTTTTTAAGATACATGCCAGACAGAATTGTAAAATCGCCGCGATGTTCTTCGAGCGGTTCGAGGATCCGCGTCGTCGTGAAGTTGGGGCCCAAGTCGGTGGGGAAGAACTGACGGACGTTCATGCCCATACCAAAGTAAAAAATGCCCAGACGCGGCGTCACCTGAGGCCTCGGCAAGGCCAACGCTGACGAGGGCATCATGGCTTCAAGGTAAGGCAGAGCGAGTAACGCACTACTGCCTCGCAGCATGACGCGACGGTTCATTTTGGGCTTCTTGAGCATGTGAGGCCTCATTTAGTAGGAAGTACTCCTGCCCGTCCAGTCTGTCTGCAACACGGGCAGGAGTGCCCGTTCTACTTGGTTCGAAATGCTTTCGTTGTCACCAGTCCTTTGATTGCGGAACGCAGTGTGTCTCTATTCGTCGACATGCTGGCCACGACTTCGTCAACAGTTCCGCGATCGGCGGGTGTCGTGGGACGGCCGAGCGCGTAAACAAACAGCTTTTCTATTAATGCTCGCCGAAAACGGTCCTTCTGTTCGAGCAACAATGCTTTGAACTCTTCGAAATCAGCGAACGTCTTTCCATTCAGTAATTTGCCACTGGCGTCGATCAGAGGCGTGTTACTGCCGCGGAAGTCCTCGCCGTTCTGGTGGTCTCGCCAGGCCCCCGTGACGTCGAAGTTTTCCAGTGCCAGTCCGTAGGCGTCGATGCCGCGATGGCAACTCGCACACGCTTCGATCTGCTGGTGTTGCAGAAGGCGCTCGCGCACAGTGAGTCGGTGGCCTTCGATGTTCGGCTCGACTTCGCCCGCGTTAGCGGGTGGTGGATCGGGTGGATCGTTAAACAGTACTTCTCGTACGTAAACGCCCCGGTTGACTGGTTTGGTGCGAATCCCGTCGGAACCTCGCATGTGGACCCCCGCCTGGCCAAGCAGCCCGCCTCGCGGTGAGTCGTCAGGCAAAGTGACACGCCGGAAATCAAACTTGTCCAACTCGTCGACGCGCGGTGTGTCGAGTCCATAGAATTTGGCCAGCGGTTCATTCACCATCGTGAAATCGGAGTCGATGAAGTTCATCACGCTGAGATCGTGACGCAGGATTTCTTTGAAGAACGTCAACGTCTCGTGGACCATGTATTCGCGCAGTTTGGGATCAAACTGACGATAGAACTGGGCGTAGACTTTGCCGTCCGGCATGAACTCCAGAAACTCGTCAGTCTTCAGCCATTGAACCGCGAAGCCATCGACGAGCGCCCGCGACTTTGGATCATCAATCATGCGATCCACTTCCTTGCTCAATACGTTCGGATCGTTCAGATGGCCCGATGCGGCAAGTTTGAACAAATGGTCATCCGGCATGCTCGACCAAATGAAATAAGACAGGCGCGTGGCGAGTTCGTAGTCGTTGAGCGTACGCGATTTGTCACCTGTGTTTGGTTCAGCCAGATAGAGGAACGATGGCGACGTTAGTGCGTAGGTGACGCCCAGTCGAATCGCATCCTCGAAGCTCGTGCCACGTTCAAGTTCTTTTTCGATCAAGCTGACGATGCCTTGGACTTCCTTGTCACGAACCGGACGCCTAAACGCCTTGGGGAGAAACTGAGCGAAAACCTCACGGGCATAGGCGATGTCTTTTGGCGTCGATTCATCTTTGAAAAACAACTCCTTGTGACTCTTTGGAGGCCACTGGTCGTAAAGCGGCCCTTTGATCTCGATCCAATCGACATATAACTTGCGGAGATGCGACGGATCGAGCAACCCTTTTCCAGGGCGTGTACTGCCTGTCCAACCTTCCGATCGGCGGCGCGCGGCAATGCGGAGCGATTCCGCGTGGTTTCCCTTCGAGGCCGCTGACTTCATCGCTTTTTCGAAAGTGAAGAAGTCTGGCAAACCGACGCTAATGACTCGCTCTGGCAGAGTGAGTTGAGGGGGCTGGACTCGCTTGGCCCCGTTCACAATGCCCACCTTCATGTACACGCCGCGAGCTTCGGGCAGCGCATCGAGTGGGAGGGTCACGGAATAAACCTTGGGTGAACTTCGCGGCGCGGTGACGGCGACTTCCATCAGCCGACCCTCGCGACCGTTCTGCCGTTCAACAAACATTCGCACCGGTTCGTCGCTGTCGCCCGGATCGCTGGACGCTCGCACGCGAATCGTGTACATCCCCTTCACCGGTATCATCCGATCAGTTCCCGGATAAAGCAGCCCGCGAGCCGTCCGTGTATTCCCGGTGAGCAGCCGCACGTCGTATGCACCGCACTCAGTTCCGCTGTGCCCGCAAACATATGTGAACCCGCTTCCCTTTTTCGCCATGTCTTCCATCTCGAAGTGGCTCTTGTGAGTCGGGAACTTAGGCGGCCCAATAACGATTGCTTTGTCAGCAACGCGGCGAGCAGCTTCGTAATAGTTGCCCAGCAGCGACGAATCCAACATCAGCACCGTGCCGACCTTTTTGAAACCTTCGTAATTGCCATCCGGCGGCAACTGGTCGGCAGGATTGTCGCCTGGCAGAAATCGCATCTGAAACAGGTCTCGAATTGTGTTGGAGTATTCCGCCCGATTCATGCGGCGCATGAGCACGCGTCCGTCTTTCCCGACCTTGCGTTCTCTCGCTGCCCGAAATTGGCTCGCGATCCAACGGACGACCTGACGATGGATTACGGAGTTAGGACGCGGCTGATCCTCTGGCGGCATTTCGCCGAGATTTAGACGGTCCATCACTTCGATCCATATGCCGGCACTGCTCGAAGAATCGAATTCAGGGGCAAGCATATCGAGTCGAAAATCGCCGTTTTGCTTGTCCTTACCGTGACATTGCACACAGTGTTCTTGCAGAAACGGGCGTACCGTGACTTTCCACAAATCGGCTTCCTGCGCATAGACACTCGGCACGCCCAACGCGAGGTTGAGAAAAGCGATCGTCGGGAATAATGACGTGAGTTTCTTGAGCATTGAGGCTGCTATTTTAGCATGTCTGTAAATTCGCAGCGCATCTGTTATAATCACATTCCCGCCCGATCTGTTTTTTAAAGCAAGCCCGCCGTGAACAGACCCGCTCCCTTCATCTTGTTGTTGTTCGTTTTGAGCACTTCGATGAATCAGGCGAGGGCAGTCGGTGAACAGCTCTCGCCGAGCGACCGAGCCTTCTTTGAGAACAAGATTCGGCCCGTCCTGGTGAAGCATTGCTACGAGTGCCACTCGGCTAACTCGAAGGAACTCGGCGGCAAGTTATTACTGGATAGCCGCGACGGGCTTCGGAGGGGCGGTGAATCGGGACCGGCTGTTGCTGCAGGGAATCCAGACGAGAGTCGGATCATCCAATCGCTGCGATACGATGGCATTGAGATGCCGCCGGATGAGCCGCTGCCAGAGACAGTCATCCGCGATTTTGTGCAGTGGGTCCAGCGCGGAGCCCCTGATCCACGCGTTCCAATCTTGCCGAACGCGAAGCACGATGTTGGCGATGAGGCCGAACTCTGGTCGCTCAAGCCGCGAACGGATCCGGTTGTCCCGTACGTTCAGGACCAAAGCTGGCCTCGCGATACGCTGGATCGATTTGTGCTGGCCCGCGTCGAAGCGGCTGGCCTGGCCCCCACGCACGATGCGGACGCGCGGTCTCTCGTCCGCCGGCTGTATTTCGATCTACTCGGCTTGCCACCCTCGATCGAAGATATCGAAAGATTCGTCGCCGCGCAAGAACAAGACAACACCGAAGCCGTCGAGTTGCTTGTTGACCAACTGCTGGCTCGGCCGCAGTTCGGCGAGCGCTGGGGGCGACCCTGGTTGGATGTGGCTCGCTACGGCGAGTCGAACGGGAACGACGGGCTAGGTCGCAATCCAACGTTTCCTCATGCTTGGCGTTATCGAGATTATGTGATTGCGGCCTTCAATGACGACGTACCTTACGACCGCTTTCTCACGGAACAGATCGCGGGCGACCTCTTGCCGAGCGATTCACCTGCCGAGCGGGATCGTCACTTGATCGCGACCGGTTTTCTGGCGATGGCCGCGAAACCCGCCAAGGCGATGAATAACAACTTCGCCATGGATGTCGTGGCCGATCAGATCGACGTCATTGGAACTGGCATCATGGGGATCAGTGTTGCTTGTGCGCGCTGCCACGATCATAAGTTCGATCCAGTCCCGACGCGCGACTATTACGCGCTGGCCGGCATCTTCACCAGTACGGAAACGATGTGGGGACTCGCTGCCAACGAAAAGCTGACCGCTCCCAAGACCGATCTCCATGTCTTGCAAGCTGCCCCCAAGGTCCTGCCGCCAGAAGACTTTGTCGAAACGGTGCTGGTGCTCGAATCAAACACGGGCAAACCGAAAGCGATTCCGAAGCCGCCGTGGCCCCCCGGTGCGCCGTTAGCCATGGGGGTTCGCGACGTCAAGAAACCGGCGGACTGTAAAATAAATATCAAGGGCGATGCCAAGAAGCTCGGCGAACTTGTGCCGAGAGGTTTTCTCACGGCTTGCCTGCCGTCTACCGCCACGATCCCTGAGGTTAATGCCCAGCAGAGCGGTCGTCTGGAACTGGCTGAGTGGCTGACGTGTGACGATCACCCGCTGACCGCGCGTGTCATGGTCAATCGGATCTGGCTGCATCTGTTTGGTGAAGGCATCGTGCGCACGGCGAATGACTTTGGCGTCTATGGCCGGCGGCCAACTCATCCTGAGTTGCTCGATCATCTGGCACAGCGCTTTGTCAACGGTGGCTGGTCGGTCAAGAAACTGATTCGCACGATCGTGCTTAGCCGGACGTATCAATTGAGCAGCGAGGCCGTGCAGCCGACGATCGATGCAGATCCGCAGAATCACCTGCTTGCCCGACACCATCGACGCCGCCTCGATGCCGAGTCTTTGCGGGACAGCATGCTCAAAGTCAGCGGCCAATTGAATCTTGAGCCACCCGAAGGTTCCCTTATCAGGCACCGCGATATTCTGGTAAATCTGGCCGGCGACTTGCATCAACCGAGTAATCACCGCAGCGTGTACCTGTGTTATCTGCGGAGTTCGCCTCCACCGGAACTAGCCGCCTTCAATATCCCGGACTTCACGACTCCGATCGGTCGGCGTGACGTGAGCACGGTGCCCGGACAGGCGTTACATCTATTCAACAGCCCGTTTGTGGTCGATCAGGCGGAGTGTTTTGCACGGTCGATCAGCGACGAATCAGCCGATGACCGGTCTCGTGTGCGTGTTGCCTTTCGCCGGGCGCTCCTTCGCGAGCCGAGTCAGAATGAACTTGATGGAGCTTTACAGCTCTTGCGACTAACGCGGGCCGATTTGGGAGCCGAAGACAAAGCATGGGCCAGCCTGTGCCAAGCTCTGCTGGTCAGCAGTGAATTCCGCTACATTGATTAGTTGTGAAGCTTGGCGGCGGGATGGCCGGAGAAGGAAATGATCATGAAGTATTCGCGACGCAGCCTACTACAGTCCACCTCGTGTGGCTTTGGTTACCTTGCTCTGCAGGCGCTTTGCGGAAGTCGTGCGGCGAGTGCGTCTTCTCAAGAGGGCAAATCACCGGCCGCGCGAGCAAAACGCGTCATCTTCCTCTGCATGAGCGGCGGACCGGCTCACCTGGATACCTTTGACTACAAACCGCAGCGCGGCAAGAAGAGTCATCCGGGATCCGTGTTTCGCTTCCGACAGCATGGTGAAAGCGGACTTCCGATTTCAGAACTGCTTCCCGAAACCGCCCGCTTTGCGGATGACCTTTGTGTCATTAACGGCATGTATGCTGATACAGGAATTCACGCCCAGTCCTTCCTGCAATTGCACACCGGCGAAAGGTTACGCCAACGACCTAGCATGGGCTCGTGGATCACTTATGGCCTCGGCACCGAGAACGAGAACTTACCGGGGTTCATCAGCCTGAACACGTCGAAGAGTTCGGTGTATTCGAGTGCGTTCTTGCCTTCGATTTACAACGGCACTCCGATTGGCGTGAACGGCGAGGACATGAGCCAGTCGACGATCAGCAACGTGACTGGCGATCATCTTTCCCTGACGTCCAAGCGGCAGCAGTTGGATTTCGTTCAACTGCTGAATCGGAATCATCTTGCCGATCGGCCTGGTGATCAGAAACTCGATAGTGTCATCCAATCATTGGAACTGGGTTTCCGCATGCAGTCGGAAGCGCCGGGCCTGCTGGATATCAGTACCGAGACCAAAGCCACGCTGGAACGTTACCGTGTCGGCCAACAAAAGAAGTCCGTGGGCACGTGCAAGATGTCGGACTTTGGCCGGCAGTGCCTGCTGGCGAGACGTTTCTCGGAAGCGGGAGTGCGGTTCGTCGAGGTCAGTCATGGCAGTTGGGACCAGCACAAGAATCACCGCCGTGACCTCACGGCGAATTGCGAGGTGACGGACGCCCCGATCGCGGCATTGCTAGAAGATCTGAAGGCCCGTGGGCTGCTGGAGGAAACGCTCGTCGTCTGGGGTGGCGAATTCGGACGGCCTGGTCTGACTCCCGGAGACGGCAAGAACGAAACCGGACACAACGCTCGTGGCTTTACCTTCTGGCTGGCCGGCGGCGGAGTCAAACAAGGCTACGTCCACGGACGAACCGATGACACCGGCGCTCGCGCCGTCGAGGGCAAGGTACACTTCCGCGATCTGCACGCCACCATTCTCCACTTGCTGGGACTTCCGCCCAACGATCTCAAGTACTGGCATGCCGGTCGCGAACATCGACTTACCGGGCCAGAAGGCGGAAAGGTCGTCGAGCAGCTGTTCGCGTAGTCTGCTCAGTTCTACGGATGACTGATGTACGTCCCGTGGATATGCGAGAATGAATGACCGATCCGATGGCGATCGCAGACGATGATTTGCAAGCTCGTTCATGTACTGGAGCGCGGCGGGAATTCGAGGACCGGACACCATGAAGTACTCATTCACGTGGCTTGTATTGATTTGCGTCTTGACGGTCTCGCTTGACGCCGCGGAACCATCGTTGCGGGTGGCGACGTTCCAGGCCGATGCGACGCCACCGCTCGGTTCACCGCTCTGCAACGGGAACGTTACGCCGGCGATGAACATCGTGTCGCCGCTGACAGCGCGAGGTATTGTGTTGCTTGGCGCCGACAAGCCCATCGTTCTGTGTGCTCTTGACTGGGTTGGTATTGGAAACGGCAGTCATGACGAGTTCAGGGAATCAATTGCTAAAGCCGTCGGCACGACTCCCGACCGGGTGGCGCTGCACACGCTGCATCAGCACGACGCTCCGGGAAGTGACTTTACAACCGAAAGGCTGCTGGCCGCGCAGGGCCTGGGTCGACATTTTTCGAACCCCGACTTTGATGCCGAGGTGATGGAGCGGGTGGCTGCCGCTGCGAAGCACTCATTGGCCCACGCTCAGCCGGTGACACATGTCGGCCTGGGTTCGGGCAAGGTGGAAAGGGTGGCGTCGAATCGCCGGATCCTCGGCCCGGACGGGCGAGTACAACTCCAGCGTCAAAGCAGCGGTGGCCGAAATCCGGCTGCCCGCGCGGCGCCGGAAGGGACCATTGATCCATTGGTCAGGCTGATCACTTTCTGGAAGGAAGACACACCGCTTGCCGTTCTCACTTACTATGCCACGCATCCTCAGAGCTACTACGGACGCGGAGGCGTCAACTGGGACTTCGTGGGGATCGCTCGCGAGACTCGCCAGAAGGCATTGTCCGGTCTGCCGCACATCCATTTTGACGGCGCCGGCGGAAACATTGCCGCCGGGAAATACAACGACGGTTCGAAAGAAAACCGGCCGCGGCTTGCCCGGCGCCTGGCCGACGGCATGAAGCTGGCCTGGCATTCGCAGAAGAGATCACCGCTCACTGCCGAAGACGTCCAGTGGTCGGTCAAGCCAGTGTCGTTGCCGGTGAGCGACACGCTGGTTGAGGACGAATTGCTCGCGAAGCTCCAGGACGAAGACGTGCCCACAAAAGAGCGACTCCGTGCGGCACGCGACCTCACATTTGTCCGTCGCATGAATAGCGGCCATCGCATTCCCCTAAGCTGCCTGAAGCTGGCAGCCGCAAGGGTGCTGCACATGCCGGGCGAGCTGTTCGTCGAATACCAACTCGCCGCTCAGCAGATGCGGCCGGACGACTTCGTCGCGATGGCCGCCTACGGCGACTACGGCCCCGGCTACATCGGCACCGAGATCGCTTATGGCCAGGGAGGCTATGAAACCGGTCGGGTCTCTCGCGTTGCGCCCCAGGTCGAAAAGGTGCTGATGGAAGCAATGAACCAACTGCTGGAGGTCCAGCCATGAGCATTCCGTCTGCGCGACGAAGAATTGATTGGAGAGAAGGACCCGCGATGAACCGACAATCTCGTTCTTTGACAGCCGCATTGACCACCGTCTTTGTCCTCGCTACCGTCGCACACGCCGCAGGGCCCATCGACATCGGCTCGCGGCGCGAACTGTTTGTCGATCAGCATCTCATCGACCGGCTTGAGGGCGTGCGGCTGCAATTGCATCGTCCGCTGCGCCGCGAGGTTGTGTTTCGCACCGACGCACCTTGGGAAGGAAACGGTAGTGCGTATCAAAGTGTGTTCCAGGATGGCGACCGCTTCCGAATCTACTACCGGGGCGGCCATCATCCCAATTCGAAAGCCTATCAAACCAACAAGAACTCCTGGGAGACCCTTTGCCTGGCCGAGAGCAAGGACGGCATACACTGGACGCGCCCGGAATTGGGCATCGTCGAGGTTCAGGGTTCAACCAAGAACAATCTGATCCTCGACGAGGCGATGGTGCGGGATATTGGCGGCAGTCCCGCGCACACCGCCGTCTTCAAGGACACAAATCCCGACTGCCCAGACCAGGAGCTATACAAGATTGTAATCGTCGGCAGCAAGCCGCGCGGTCTGTACTTGATGGTGTCGGCCGACGGAATTCGTTTTCAGTTGAAGAGCAACAAGCCTTTCACAACTGTGGGCGCGTTCGATTCCCAAAACCTGATGTTCTGGGATTCGGTGGGCGCGGTGTATCGGGAGTATCATCGAAGTTTTGACAAGGGCGTGCGCGGCATCATGACCGCGGCGTCGCAAGACGCGGGCAGTTTTCCAAAGCCCCAATGGATCGAATACCCCGGCGCCGCCGAGCAGGCTCTTTACACGAACCAGGTCCAACCGTATTACCGCGCGCCTCACATCTTCATGGGCTTCCCCATGCGATACAACGACCGGGGCTGGTCGCAGTCGATGACCGAGTTGCCCGGACTGGAAGAGCGGCAGTTTCGCGCGAAACAGCACCCGCGATACGGGACCACGGTGACCGACGCGGCGTTCATGACAAGCCGTGACGGCGTAACATTTCATCGTTGGGGCGAAGCGTTCATTCGGCCGGGACCGGCTCGCAAAGACACCTGGGTCTACGGCGACAATTTTGTCTTTTGGGGCATGGTGCAAACGAAGTCGCATCTTGAGGGCGCTCCCGACGAGATCTCGCTCTACGCGACGGAAGGCTACTGGGAAGGCGCTCACACGAGTTTCCGCCGCTACACGCTCCGCCTCGACGGCTTTGTCTCAGCGCAGGCACCGCTGAGCGGCGGCGCATTGGTCACCAAGCCGCTGACGTTTGACGGCTCGCAGCTCGAAATCAACTTCTCGACGTCCGCCGCCGGCAGTGTACACGTCGAGATTCAGGACGCCGCCGGCAAACCCATTCCCGACTTCACGCTGGATGACTGCCAAGTGCAATTCGGCGACCAGATCGACCGCGTCGTATCGTGGAAGTCCGGGACCGACGTGAGCCAGCTTGCCGGAAAAACGGTGCGCCTCAAGTTCGTGTTGAAAGACGCCGATCTGTACTCGTTTCAGTTCACGCCGAAGACGCGAAACTGAATTCGCGCAAATTGAACTTTATTGCTCGCGAAGTCCTTCTGGTAGCACCTCGCGTGCAACGCGCATCACGTTTCCACCAATGATCTTCTGGATATCATCGTCGGCGTAACCTCGTTGCACGAGCCCCACGGTGAACAGCGGCCAATTCGTCCACGCCAAACTGAGTGGCGCTGCCCCTTTGACGCCGAGCGATCCTTCCGGCCATAGCGACCGCCACTGCTTGCGCTTTGGTCCGCCTCTGGGTACTTTTCGACTCTCTGCCGAACTATGACGCGACGTATAAGCAACATCCGAGCCGATCGCGACATGTTCGGCGCCAAATCGTTGACACACATAATCGATGTGTTCCATCATGACTCCGATGTCAGCCCGCCCGCCAAGAAAGCTGGGAATGCAACAGATGCCGATGTAGCCGCCCGTATCAGCGATCGCTTTGATGACGTCGACCGGTTTCGCGCGAATGTGATGGTGCAACGCAAGGCAAGTCGAGTGGCTCGCGACGACCGGTTTCTCAGACACTTCCGCCGTTTCCCGGCTCGTGCGCCAACCGCTGTGCGCAACGTCCGCGATCACCCCGACCTTATTCATCTCGCCGACGACAGCTCGACCAAAATCACTCAGTCCCGCGTTCGCCGGCTCTGCGCAACCGTCGCCAATCATGTTGCGACGTTGATAGGTCATGTGCATCATACGAATGCCAAGTTGAAAGAATATGCGGATGTAACGCATTTCGCCCTCGACGGAGACCCACTGCTGCGTCAAGGGAACACCGTTTCCTGTGAAGTACAAGCACTGCCGGTCGTGCTTCTTTGCGTCGATAACACCAGCGGGCGTCGCGGCCTTGGAAACGAACTCCGGCATCATGTCGGTCAGGTAGGTGAATCTGGCGAGCCGTTTGAGCAACGTCATCGGGCTTTGACCTTCCTCTCCAGCATTTTGAAAGATGCAAGTTACGCCTGACGCACGCCAAGCCTGCATAAACTCCGCGCGCTCGACAGGATTCGTCACTTGCCTGGTCATTCCCATTTCTTCACGCGCATCCTGTATTTCGAGCGTTGAAGCTCCCTCAACAACCAACCGCCTCATGGCATCGCCATCGATCGCCGCCCGAGGCGCGAATCCATACGCGTCGAAGACGATGGACTCTTTGTGTAACGCCAGCCCGTGCTCGAGGTCCCGCTGGCTCGGCTTGAGGACTTGCAAAGCCACTTGCCGCGCCGCTTCGATCTTTTCATCGATTGACGTTTCTTGCTGCCCTCTCGCCTCATCGACGAACGCGCCGCCTGCCGCCGCCAAAGCGCCTCCCAATGATGTTTTGAGGATTTCTCGTCGGTTCGGCAGTTTAGATGTCATGATCGTGGCCACTGGCATGAATTCCTCGGTGGGTGATTGGTAACTTCAAGTCGTTGCATCAACGGCAACGAGCTGTTTGACGACGTTTCCGGATACGTCGGTGAGGCGGAAGTCGCGACCCTGAAATCGGTAAGTCAGTCGTTTGTGGTCAAGACCGAACAGATGCAGGATCGTCGCGTGCAGGTCGTGCACGTGGACGGGATCTTTGGCGACGCTCCAGCCGATTTCGTCGGTCTCGCCAATTGTCTGGCCGCCTTTGACGCCCCCGCCGGCGAGCCACATGCTGAACGAATACGGATGATGGTCTCGCCCCGTTACCGTCTTGAAATTGACTCTGTTCTCTCCCAAAGGTGTGCGGCCGAATTCACCGCCCCATACGACAAGTGTTTCATCGAGCAGCCCGCGACGTTTGAGATCTTTCAATAATGCGGCAACGGGTTGATCGGAGATCTTTGTGTAGCGTTTCAGGCCGCTGTCCAGATTACTGTGATGATCCCACGTTGAGAGGAAGAGTGTCACGAAACGAACTCCCCGCTCGATCATTCTTCGAGCAAGCAGGCAGTTCCTCGCGTAGGATCCGAGGAAACCGGATTTGTCTGACGCCTCTTCACGCGTCACGCCGTATTCGTCGAGCGTCGCCTTCGTTTCCCCGGACAGGTCGAGTAGCTCCGGTGCCGTCTGTTGCATCCGGAAGGCGAGCTCATATGCCTTAATGCGGCCGGCAACTTCAGGGTTTCCCACGTTGTCCAGGCGGATCCGATTGAGTGCGTTGATGGCCTGCAGGCTTCGCGCCTGAACATCACGTGAGATCCCCGGAGGATTGGCCAGATTCAAGACAGGGCTACCCTGATTGCGAAACAACGTGCCCGAGTACTGAGATGGCAGAAAACCGCTTGACCAGCTCGACGCACCTCCGGGAAGACCTCGCCCCAGCGTAGCTAGAACAACGTAACTCGGAAGATTCTGGGATTCGCTACCGAGTCCATAGTTGAGCCACGAACCGAGCGTCGGCCAACCCTGCAAGGCGGAACCGGAGAGCATCATCAATTGGCCCGGCAGATGATTGAACTGCTCGCTGTGCATGGAGCGAACAAGCGCAATGTCGTCAACACAGCTGCTGAGATGCGGCAACAGGTCCGACAGCTCCATGCCACACTCGCCATGACTACGAAACGTCCGCGGGCTCCCCATAAGCCGCACACTCTCCTTTTGAATAAACGCGAATTTGATCTCCCGAAGAATCGACTCGGGCATCGGCTGGCCATCGAGTTGGTTTAGTTTCGGTTTCCGATCGAAGAGGTCCATCTGGCTTGGTCCACCTTCCATAAAAAGGTAGATACAGCGTTTGGCTTTCGGTGCGAAATGCGCGAGTTGCGGCGGAACATCAGCCGCGAGCGTTCCATCCTCCTGCAGCAGTGAGGCCAGCGCTATCGTGCCGAGACCGCTGGCACTCGTCGCAAAGAACCGCCGTCGATTCAGGGCTGCGACGTCAAGTTCGGGTTGGCTTGGGTTTTTGAAAGTCATGTTGGGTACCGCTAAACGAGAAACTCAATCTCGTGTAATAAACTCGTCCAGATTCATCACGACCCGCGTTACGGCGACCAGCGCAGCGACGTGCGGATCCTCTTCTTGCTTCACTTGCTGCCGCTCGCCTTCCATAGAGCGAAGCACATCCTGGTAGGCAGCTGTGAGAACGCTCCGTTCCTTTTCAGTCGGTCGTCTTCCGAGGCAGCGCAGGAAAATGTCGTCAAGCGCTGCGGCAAGATCATTTGGATGCTGCTCGTAAATCTCTCGCCCAAGCGTCTGAGCACATTCGTAGAATACGGGATCGTTCAACAGCGTCAGCGCCTGCAGTGGCGTGTTGGATCGTTCGCGGCGGCTGCAGGAGATGGTCGAGTCCGGAGCGTCGAACGTCATCAGCATCGGGTAGGGCACCGTCCGTTTGAAGAAAATGTACATGCCTCGCCGATACCGCTCACTGCCCTGAGTGACCGGCCACTTAACGCTACGTCCGACTTCCGTGACAAATGCTGGCAGAGGCGGACGGATTCCCCGTCGCCCAATTGTTCGATCTAGCAATCCGCTGGCCGTCAGATGCAGGTCGCGAACAATCTCCGCACTGCTTCGATAGCTGTTCTGCCGCCACAACAACTGATTGTCGACGTGCTCCTGAGACGGGACTGCATTGGCCGCCGACGAGAGTCGGTACGATGACGAGTTGACAATCAACCGAATCATCGTTTTGCGACTCCAGCCCGATCGCCGGTACTCAGTCGCCAACCAGTCCAGCAGTTGTGGATGCGTAGGCCTCCCTCCCTGGTTGCCAAAGTCGTTTGGGGTCGCCACCAGCCCCTGTCCAAACAAGTGCTGCCAAATCCGATTCGCTGCCACGCGCGCCGTCAGCGGATTGGCTTGGTGAAACAACCATCGTGCCAAATCCAGCCGATCAGGCTCCACACCCTGTGCAACGAGGGGCGGCAGAATGGCCGGCGTGCCGGGATGCACTTTGTCTCCGTGCCGAGTGTAGACGCCACGGATATGCACGAAAGTCTCACGGCGATCCTTTTTACGTTCGGCAAACGCGCGAGCTCTCGTCGATGGCGCCGCCGGCCTCTTCTTCAAGTGGGCATCGACTTTTGTCTTCAACGCGTCCCAGCCGGGTTCCTTGGTGCGGTAAAAAACGACGATCGTCTTCCAGTCGAACGGCTTGCTACTGCCCGAGAGTGACTCGGAAATCGTCTTCTTCTGCTCATCGCTCACGTCTTGTGTTTCGAACTGCTGCAGTTGGGCCATGAGTTCATCCCACAGCGGGCGCCAGACTAGCGTGCTTTGTTCGTACTCAGCGTTCTCCCATGGTCTCGTCACCGGCACGCCGATTTCGTTGGCGTTATTGAAAAACGCGTAGAGCCGGTAAAACTCAGTCTGACTGATCGGGTCGTTCTTGTGATCGTGGCATTCGGCGCAGCCAAGTGTCAGCCCCAGCCAGACCATTCCCGTCGTGTTGACTCGGTCGACGATTTCCTTCGTTCGGTACAACTCCAAATCAACACCAGCCTCTGTGTTTCGCAATGTGTTCCGATGGAAGCCGGTTGCGATCTTCTGTTCGAGTGTGGCATTGTCAAACAAATCGCCGGCCAGTTGCCGGATCGTGAATTGATCGAATGGCAGGTCGCGGTTGATCGCATCAATGACCCACTCGCGATAAACCCATGCGTGCGGTCTCAGGGCGTCTCCCAAGTAACCTTCGCTGTCGGCATACCGGGCGAGGTCCAGCCAGTAGCGTCCCCATCGTTCGCCGTAATGCGGAGACTTCAATAACTCGTCAACAAGCCGTTCATAGGCCCTTGGTCCGGAGTCCGCGACGAAATCCTCCACCACGATTGGCGATGGTGGTAGTCCCGTGATGTCCAAATACAAACGCCGAATCAGCGTTCGGCGATTTGCCGGAGGTGCCGCTTTCAATCCGGCCTCGCGATGCCTGTTCGCGACAAACGCGTCGATCGGATTTCGGATTGGAAACCCATCCGTCTCAGCATCATCCAGTGGAACAGCAAGTCGGGCGATTGGCTTCAGCGACCACAACACCGGCGGCTTGAGCACAACCTCATTGGGCCACACCGCGCCATCCGCGATCCAACGACGGATCGTGTCGATCTCGCTGGCGGCAAGCGGCACTTCACCTTTGGGCATTTCCGCTTTGCCATCCGTCGGAATCAGGGCCTCCAAGAGGTAACTCGACGCCACATCTCCTGGCTCGATGACCTGTCCACTGTCGCCGCCTTTGCCCACCGTCTCCGCCGACTGAAGGGACAGCCCGCCCCGATGCTCCCGATTGTTGTGACAGCTCAAACACCGCCGCTGAAGAATCGGAGCCACATCGCGTTGAAAGTCGACAGGCTCGGCGCCGAACGCGAAGCCAGCCGCAGCAAATAGACAACCTAGCGTAAGCATGCTGACGATTGTCCCTTGATAGTTCATTTCACCTCTCAAGTACGGCACTTGGTCCGAAAACTACTATCAGCAGTATATACCGAATGTCTCCCGGCATCTGGATGAGCAGCTGGTGTCCTCACGGCCCCTCATCGTGCCGGGCAAGGTGGCGCTTCGATTCGCCCTATTCGGTGTGAGCCTGACAATCCAATGGTCAGGCACTTGCACGGTATACTACTGTGCCCAGCATCAGGCTCAACTAGATAAGATGATTGCCTGGCGCTGTTGAGGCGGAATGCCTCTGCCAGGCCACAGCTCGGAATCCGTTCAAATCGCCTCACAGGTACCAACTGATGAAACCGCTGGTGTTCTTGTTGTCAGGGCTCGTAATCGAACTGATCCTTGTGGCCGGTGCAGCGACTGCCGAGCCGTCGTTGCGTCCCTGGGATGAGAATTCGTGGTACTGGAGTTATGGAGGCAAGCCTGTGCTGCTCCTGGGCGGCAGCGATGATGACAATCTGTTTCAGTGGCCGGAAAAGCAGCTCGTCGCACAACTCGACCGTTTGGCGAAGGCAGGTGGCAACGTCATTCGCAACACAATGAGTGATCGAAAGGACAAGGGATTCGAAGTCTATCCGTTCAAACGACTCGACAACGGCAAGTACGATCTCAACGCCTGGAACGATGAGTATTGGCAGCGTTTCGAGCGGATGTTGCGCGAGACCGGTCGGCGTGACATCATTGTGCAGATCGAAATCTGGGACCGCTTCGACTACACGGATAGTCGTGGGAGTAATCGGTGGCAGATTCATCCGTATAACCCTCGTAACAACGTGAACTACACGTACGAGGAGTCTAGCTTTGCCAAACGCTATCCCGACCACCCTGGAGCGAACAAACAACCGTTCTTCTTCACCACTCCCAAGCAGCGGCACAATCAGGTCGTGTTGTCGTATCAACAACGGTTCATCGATAAGTTGCTCGACGTGTCGCTGAAGTTCGAGCATGTTCTCTACTGCATAGACAACGAAACAAACGGGGAAGAAGAGTGGGGGCGATATTGGGCAACCTACGTTAAACAGCTAGCGGCTCGGCGGAATAAACGAGTTCACGTTACCGAGATGTGGGACGATTGGAACTTGACCGCCGAACGTCACAAGCGGACGTTTGATCATCCCGAACTGTATGACTTCGTCGATGTATCCCAGAATAACCACAACAAGGGTCAGAATCACTGGGACAATTTCCTACATGTGCGGAAGTACCTCGCGGGCCAGCCACGGCCAATGAACACGACAAAGACCTACGGTGCCACGGGAAACAAGTTTGGCCACAATGACCAGGACGCCATTGAACGGTTCTGGCGGCATTTACTGGCCGGCGCGTCGTCGATCCGTTTTCACCGTCCGGATTCTGGACTGGGATTGAACGACAAAGCGGTCGCATGCCTGCGAGCTGCGCGTAAACTGGAATCGCTTGTTCCGCTGTGGTCGGCGCAGCCGGCAAACGGGCTGCTGTCGGATCGCAATGCCAATGAAGCGTATCTCGCCGCGGACAAAGGCGGCGCTTGGGCGGTTTATTTTCCGGCAGGAGGCGAGGTGCGGATCGATCTGTCGAACGCAAATGGTCCGTTGATTGTTCACTGGATCAACGTCGATACTGGCGAGTACGGGCCAAAACAACGACTGTCCGGAGGTGGGAACGTCAAGCTCTCGCCGCCTGGAAACGAGAATTGGGCGGCGGCAATTGTCGCACAGTAAGCGCCCCACAGGATTAAGCTGGGACGCAGGAGTTGTTCATTCAGCGCGCACGACGGCAACGAAAAGAAATCCAACAACGGATCGATGTACGTGCCTTCCGTCCGCCACTTCGGTTTCCCCTGTCGTAAGTCCAGATTCGTTATCCGATCGAGATAGCGGAAATCTCACAATGGGTTCTGCCCCATAAGGCGGCTAGTGCGAGTCGCACTTACGTGTAGCGTGCGTGGCGCCCTGATTTCCAGTCCAATGTGACGAAAAACCGGCTACACTTACGCGTAGCGCGCTCTAGGCTTGAGGCGGGCCAGATTGGCGGCTGATCCCTTAAACTCTTGAACCAAACAGTTCTGCAATCGGCTGGCCCATGTCGGTAATGGGGACCGGGCGGTCACCGTCGTAGAGGTACTTGCGGTAGTCGACGCCAACTGCCGCAAAAATCGTCGCGAAGAAATCCGGGACACCGACGGGGCTGGAGACGATTTTCTTCGAGAGTTCGTCGGTTTCGCCCCACGCGCCCCGATGCGATAAACCGCCCCCGGCGAGGACGCAAGTGAAGGCCGTGCCTTGATGTCCGCGGCCCCCTCCGCTGTCGAATTCCGGCGGTCGACCAAATTCCGTGGTGATGACGATCAGCGTTTTATCGAGCAATCGCTTGTCTTCCAAATCCGTTATCAGCGTCGCTACGGCGGTATCGAGTTCCTGGATCAGCTTGTGCTGCTGCAGGATGCCAGCGTTATGGACATCCCAGCCAGCACCGTTCAGGAAGTTGAGGTTGTGTGACACTTCGATGAATCGAACCCCACGTTCGACAAGTCGGCGGCTGAGCAGACAGCGCTGACCAAACTCGCCTCCGTACCGTGTTCGCAACTCGCCGGGCTCCTGGTCAATTTGAAACGCACGGTTGAACTTGGGGCCGCTCAACTTAAGGCTTTGCGCGATCGCCGCGTCGTAATCCAGTAGTCGGGAATCGTGGGTCGGTTTGGCGTTGCGTTGCAACACCGAAAGGAACGATTCCCGCCGCGCCTGTCGAGCTGGGGTGATGCCCTCGAGACGCGACAGTCCAGCCGGTCCCTGGCTGGTATCGGTCAGGTAAAGATAGCCGTGACGCGCGCCCAGAAAGCCGGGACCGCGAGTAATGTTCGGATATCCGATCAGGACATACGGCGGCGCACCGTCGTTCGCGGTGCCGCGCTCGTGCACGATTAGTGAGCCCAGCGACGGATAAGTCACCGTGCCGCTGATCGGTCGTCCGGTGTGCATGCGGTTGGTGGCGGCAGCGTGTTCGTCGATCATTTCATGGTGTACCGTTCTCACCGCCGTCACCCGATCCATTAGCGGCGCGAGCGTCTTCAGGTGTTCACATAACCGCACACCGGGGACGGCGGTTTCGATCGAATCGTAATACGAGCCCGCAGTCTTCTTGGCCGGATCTCCTTTCCTTTTTGGATCGAACGTGTCGATCTGGCCCATCCCTCCGCCGAGCCAGATCGAGATCACATGTTCGGCTTTACCGCGTAGCGGAGCGGAAGAGGATTCGGCAACGCTGGTTTTCGGCAGCCCGAGTCCACAGGCGATAGCGGCGCCGGCAGCAAGGCATTCGCGGCGATTGATGGGGAGCTTTTCGGCCATGTTGGCACTCCGATGTGTTGCTCGTGTTTCGTAGCAAAGGTCGTGAGATGTCTGACGAGTTTCTGAAAGCTGAACTCTCGCGCATTCAGCTACATGATGTCGATGATTGTTCGCGGATAGGTTGTGGATTTATCGAGTTTCCACCAAGTAGGTCGGTAACAAGCGAAGCGCAGTTCCGGCAACTCCGCTGTCTTAGGGCATTCTTGTGCCGGAACTGCGCTTCGCTTGGTCCGGCCTACCATAAATTCACAGCCTCGGAGCGAACAACAGCTATGGCATCCAAACGAATTCACGGTGATTGATCAGGCTCCAAACAATGTCTTCGTAAAGCTCTCGCCACTCGGCACGCAGCCGGGGATCGGGCGGCGGTCCCTGGCGAACTCGGCGTTCCATCTCTTGCTGAATCGTGGTTGCGTTGGGGCGCAGGTGATTGAACCAGGTGACCAACGGCAACGGCGGCGGGGCTAGCGGTGGCGTGACCTGGTCGGCGGGGAGCAGTCGTGTGGCGAACGCGCCAGCCAGCGCGTGCGAAAATGCCGATCGCTCGTCCGGCTTCGGTCGGCGAGTGAGAATGCGGAGGAACAAAGCGTCCACCAGTTCCGCGGGCGAATCCGCATCGACGGCCAGTTGCGCCAGTTCGCTGCGGTACGAGGCGCGAGTGAGTGTCGTCGAAAGTATGCCATTGGCCAGCACTCCCGTAGATGGGCTTCTGCCGCGAGCCGGTCCAGCCAAAGGCTTCCAGCACGTCCGCCACCGATCGAGCGCGAGGTAGCGACAAGCTTGGACGATCGCGCTCGTTGTTCAGGCTGGCAAACATCCACGCCCGACTTGGACGCCCCAGCGTCAGCCGGTTGCTGACCGCGCGTCGGCCGTCGTGCACGAACGTCAGTTCTTCCACATTCATCGTTGATCCGGTCGTTGAGTGCAGTGAATCGACGATCTGTTCGGCCGTCAGACGACGGCGTTCCACCGCGTTGAAGAATCGCAGTTCGGGTGAGGCCGACAGATTTTGCCCGGTGGCTTCGCGCTGATAAGTCCGCGACGCGACGATTAGACGGATGACATGCCTGACATCGTAGTCGTGCGAGATAAACTGATAGGCCAGCCAGTCGAGAAGTCTCGGGTGACTCGCCTCGCGACCTTCCCAGTCATGTACCGGCTCGACAAGGCCCGCGCCGATCAGCCGCTTCCAGAGGCGATTCACGATGACGCGCGGAAAACGACGATTCTGCGGTGCAGTGATCAGTGCGGCGAGCCGTTCTCGTGAATCGCTCGGTTCGTGCATCAACCGATCGAGTTCGGCGCCGTCCGTAACACCGGTGACTTCCGCGAACGGCCACGTGGCGGCGATTTGTTCGTCCGGCTTCAGCGTCACGTGGATCAATGATTCGCGTTGCTCCTTGTCGAAAAAAGCGTCTGGAACGCGGCTCGTTGCCGGCACGGCGATCAACTTGCGGTCGAACATGGCGGCCAACGAATAAAGATCGCGTTGCGTCGTGCTGTGGTAGGGCGAATCGTGACAGCGGGCACATTGCAACTCGATGCCGAGAAACGCCGACGCCACAATGTGCCCCTTAGCCGCGAGCGGCGAGTCGTTCTCACCTGCCATCGCGAACCCCGCGCTGCCGCCTTCATGCTGGCTACCGTGCATCATGATTAACTCGGTCACCATTCGGTCCAGCGGTTTGTGGTCGCGCAAGGAATCGTACAGGAACCAGCGAAACGGGCCAGTACTGTTGAGTGACGCATTGAGCAACGTCGGATTCTCCGCCAGCACATCCAGCCAGTAGCTCATCCAATGATCGGCACAGCGGTCGTCATCGAGCAACCGGTCGATCAAAGCGTCGCGTTTACCGGGATCGGTCCCAACGAGGAACGCCTTGGCTTCCTTGGCGGTGGGCGGTACACCGACTGTGTCGAGATAGATGCGGCGCAGGAATGCCTCGTCGCTTACAACTCTTGACATTGCAACATCGTCGGCAGAGATCGGTGGAGCGGGCCAGGCCGCGCCGGCTTGAATCCACTTCTCCAGCACGGCTATTTGTTCGGGGTTGAGGCTGCTTTCCACGGGCGGCATCCGCACGCTTTCATCATCGCTGCGAATTCGTACGATCACTTCGCTTGCGGCGGGGTCGCCGGGAACGACGGCCGGCATTTCCGAATCGCCGGCTTTGAGGGCATGTACACGCGAGTTCAACTTCAACCCGCCTTTATCCTTCTCTCCGTGACAACGGAAGCAATGCTCATTGAGGATCGGCAGAACATTAGTGTGAAAGTTCTCGGCCTGCCGCCGGTCTGACTTGGATGCTTCGGCCAGAGCGTGTTCGAGCTTGGCGGCAATGAAGGCATCGATTGGGTGCTTGATGGATGCGTTCGCGACCGACGGTACCTTCGGCGTGGGATGCAGCTGAGCCCAGTCGCGCGCCGCTTCATGCCGGTGATGCCAGAAGTCGTTTTCAGTGGCTGCGGCATGCCGACGCATTTGGTCGTCGTGGTTCGACAGCGACGACTCGATTCGGCCGACTGCCGCGTCGACATCGGGATCCGTCAGCGGCAATTCTCGTTCTGACGCCGACTGCAGTACCACATACGACTTTCCATCTTCCGTCTGCACAGCGACGCAAACTTCGCCCGTTTCGGTGCGTAGATTCTTTCCACCGACGACCATTTCCAGCACGACCCGACAGCGTCGCGGCTGATTGTCGTCGGTCTCACCAATGATCGCTTCGCCAAACACTTCCTGCTGGTGATAGCCGGCAGCTCGCAATCCCGGCAAGGGAGGTACTACGACAGGAGTAATCGGCTCTTCGCCGTTGGGCGGCTGTTTGGTGATCGGTTTGGTGCTGGCAACCACGACGCCATCGACCCACAGGCGACTGAGCGCCCGAGCCCGCAGCAGAAACTGATGCTTGCCGGGCGGCAAATCCACATCCGCCGCCAAACGGACCAGCACCGGCGCATTCCAACTCTCGCGAATTCCCCGCTCGTCATACCGCAGCGGAATTCGCGGTAGCAGGAATTGGTTTCCCAGCCAGCGAGTCGTCTCACCGGGCCACGTTTCGCCTTCATTCAACCAGCGCTGGTGCGCGGGTAGACCTTCAGAGAACGTGACGAGCACACGACTTTGCGGCACGTCGAGTTTGGGCATCACTTCCGGCAACGGACCGACAACACGCGGCCCGCCGACGCGACGGAACCGCCCCGCCACAACCTTGTCATCCAACATCGTGCGATGAATCGCCACAGCATCGAGCCAGCCGCGGAAACTGTTTCCCGGATTGCCCGCCAGCGACGAACCAATCCAGACTGCGTCGTCGTCCACAACCGGCGGGTCCTTCGTCGCACCGCCCATGTCCCACGTACCGGCCGTCGGTTGACCATCGATCCAACCACGGACGGCGTCAAGATCGCCGAAGCGATAGGCCACGGCGATATGATGCCATCCGGTCACAACGTCGAAGCCGGACTTCGATGTCCAGCGATGCCAGTGCGAATTCCCCTGGCCCGGCGATGTGGCGAATAGGAAGCTGAGTTTCGCGACGCCGTTGACACCGACGACGCGCAGTGCCCAATTCTGATTGTCTCGGGCAAACCGCGGTGAGCCGGTGCGCCCTTTGCCGATCACATACATTGGGCTGCCGTCTCGAAGGCCGTCGAGCTTGACCCACGCTTCGAGCGTGATGGCGTCACCCGTGGTAAAATCGAATTGGCTGTTTGGCCCAGTGTCGGCGATGAAGAGACGTGCTCCTTGGCCATCGAGTCGCACTGCCGTGTTGTTCTCAGCGAGGTCCGGAAACTCCGGCGGAATCGGACCAGGACGCCAGCGGCGTGGGCTCTTCCGCGCCGAAATCCCAGCGTGCAACCAGCGATGAGTCGCCTGCCCGCAGGTTGGCGGCCAGGGATACAACAGCAATTAACGTCAGCGTTGTCAGTTTCCAACAACTATTCCTAGGTCCTGCAAGTTTATGCATCTGATTCATTTCAGCCCGTGACGAGCTTTCTGAGGAACGTGCCCTCGTTCTGCGTCGGCCGCTCCTGACGACCGTGGAACTGGTACGTCAGTTTCATGTGGTGCAGGCCCATCAAGTTCAGGATTGTGGAGCGCAATTGTCGTTACGTCGCGCGTCATCCACAGCTCTCTTGGCCTCGCGGGCTGCCAGTTGTTCAGGTGAGCGTTGCCTAGCATGCTAATACAACATCTTAACAGTCACAGCCCCGCGGCTGACACGATCTGCGCTAGATCGTGGCTTTCAGCATCTTTTTGGGGGGTCAACAGCCGCTCATGCCAGCGGTTCACTTCCTGTAAGAAAAAGGGCCTGAGCGGCGTTACCGACGTCTATCGATCAGCAGACGTTTCTTCGTTGCCATCCTCTTCTTGTATGCCGGGTGCCCTTCGCGAATTCTCCCCGATGACGCCTTGCGGGCCATCGACTCTGGCGGGCAGGTCTTTCTCGCTGTCGGACAGCGCAATGTTGCCGAAGACGTGGGCGGGCAACTCGGACTTGCCTACGACGATCGCCGCGCCGAGGAAGTTGCTGGTCGTGTTGTCGGTCACCCGGACCTTCTTCGCGCCCGAAGCAAACAGGGCATGCCGCCAACGGTCAGTTCGGTTCTCACAGAACGACACGCTGGAACCGCCGTGGACCCAGGCGGCAAAGTTCGGCGGCCCACCAGTTCGCGGACCGTTGCCCTGGAATCGATTGCCGGAAATCGCCGCGGTTCCCTGGACCATGACGCCCGCGACGCCGCCACCGGTGATCGTGTTGTCTGTAATCACGGCCGACGACTTCTCGCGAATCGCGATCATTGGCGGCATGCCGCCGGTGCGGACGAGTTGATTCCGTGTAATGTAGGCAGCAGACTCGTTACGAACGCCAATGGCCACGGTCTTGTTTTCAATACACTTGTTATCGAGGATCCACGCCGTCGCCTTCTCGCGCACACCGATACCGGCCTGTCCGTTCTTGTCACATTGGTTGTTGCGGATGATGGGAACCGACTTGTCTTGAGACCCAATACCAGCCAGCAGGTTGTCGTTACATCGATTGCCTTCAATGATTGGACGCGCCCCCGTACGGGAGCCGATGCCAGCCATCAGGTTCTTGTAGCACTTGTTGTCCCGGATCACCGCGACGGCTTCTGTCTCGGTGCCGATGCCGGCCATCACGTTTCCAAAGCACTCGTTTCCAATAATCACCGGCCGCGCGGCCAGTTGAGAGCCGATGCCGGCCATTTCATTGTCGTGGCAGCGGTTGTTGCGAATCACAGGTTCGGATTCCGTCCGACAGCCAATCCCCGCCATCTTGTTCTCGAAACACTCGTTGTGTTCGATGACCGGTCGGGCCTTCGTCCGGCAGCCGATTCCCGCCATTGCGTTTTTGTAGCAGCGATTGTGGCGAATGATGGGCGTGGCGTCGGCGCGAGTACCGATACCAGCCATGTCGTTCTCGTAGCACTCGTTGTGTTCGACGACTGGGGACGTGGTGGCCCCGGTGCGGATACCGATTCCGGCGCGACGATTGTGGTAACACTTGTTGCCGCGGACGGTCGGGCAGGCTCCCTCGCTGATGCCGGTTCCAGCACGCACGTTCTTGTAACAGATATTGTTAAGGACCAGCGGGTCAGCGTCTTCATGTCCGATGCCGGCGTAGAAGTTTTCGAAGCAGATATTCTCTTCGATGATCGCGGTCGACCCTCGCATCGAACCGATCCCACCGCCCATGTTGCGATACGTGACGTTGCGAAAGATGTGTGGCGAGACATGCTTGCCTTTCGCGCCCGTAATCCCAATCCCGGTGTAACCAATGTGATGCACGATGTTGTTGGTAACGGTACAACGAGTGACACCTTTCACGGCAATACCAGCCGTCCCGGGCGCGCCGATCGGTTCTTTCGCCTGCTCTTCGCCTTGCGTGGCGTGGTGTCTCTTCCAGCGGGCTTCGTCATATTCGCCGACGCCAGTTACTGTGAAGCCGTCGAGCGTCGAATCCCGTGCCCTCCGCTCTGAAAAATCTGCCGTCGTAACGGGTGATTTCACCACCAGTTACGGCGGTTTTTTCTTGACACTGTCAACTGTGACATAACTGTGTCAATCAGCGTTTTGAAACAGCGACTAATCTTGCCATCCGTCGTCGGGTTGTCCTCCAACATCACCTCCCGGTTCGCGGCGACGACTTGAGCGCGCGTTTCGCTCAAGTGTAGCGGGGTTTTCGTTAGATCGGACTGAAATTCAAGTCGCCACGCATGCTACAGGTCTGTGCGACTCGCACTAGAACAGATCCGGTATCGGATCGGCCTGGGCTAGTTGCAGGACTGCCGGCGGGACCGAGCGTTCCAGCCTCAACTGGCCAACGTCGAACAAGGTGTTCATGATCGTGGCGATGAGGTGTTTGGGTGTGAGATTGTCAGACTCCGGTTCCGCACCGTCTCGCGTGGACTTGCCGATCACCTGCCCATCGGGTATTCCGCCCCCGTATAGCAATAACGGTGCCAGCGGTCCCCAGTGTCCGCGACCGCCGTTGCGACTGAGCCCTCGACCGCGGCCCATTTCGCCAGAGCAAACCAGCAGGATCTTGTCCTTCAGTCCGCGCGCTTCCACGTCGTCCATGAACGCAGCCACCGCATGGTCGAAGGTACGTCCCACTGCGTCCATGCCGTCAACCACTCCCAGGTTGTTCCCGTCGGCGTGATTATCCCAAACGCCCGCGTATCCGGCATGCACCGTAACAAAACCACAGCCCGTCTCGCACAGGCGGCGGGCCAACAACAGCAGCTTGCCCAACGATTTGGCGTGCCCCGTGTAATAGCCAGACTTCCCGCGATTTACTTTTGCCCAGTTGTGGCGAGCGGCATATCGACTGGTGTCGTATCTGGCCGTAACGTTGGGGTCTTCCTTGGACAGGTCCAGCGCTTCGGATACACCACCTCCCAACAGTACATCGGCCGCCTGTTGCTGTAAAGCATCCGACGTCTCGATCCTGTCGGAGACGTCCATCTTGCGATGCAGCTGGTCCAATGCAGCCAGTAGACTGCGGCGGTCATTCAGAAACCGCGCGCGGGGCAGGTTCAGTCGCATGTCTTTCTGTAACTGTCCGCCAACGCCTGGCTGAAATGGAGCATACACGTCGCCATACTCGCCAGTCGCTGCCAAGTTGCCTCGGGCCCGCCCCTTGGTCACCTCCGAATTGACCGACTGTGGAAAAAGCAAGCTGGTCGTCGGCACTCCCGTCGCCGGGCGCGTGGCACCGACGACACGAGCAAAGTGGGTCCCAATATTTCCTTCCAACGAGGCAGGGCCGACCAACGGCTGAATGTTGTGGCCGCCATTGTTGGTTTGATAGGAACGCACGACGGTCAATCGGTGTGCACGCTCGGCAAGTTGCGGAAACCGATCACCAAAGATAACGCCCGGCAACGACGTCTGCGTCACGCCGGTAGCCGTGCGGATCTTGTCGGGTATGTCCAGCTTGGGATCAAATGTCTCGTACTGGCTGGGGCCGCCCTGCATGAACAGGAAAATGACCGACCTATCCCGCAAAAAGCCCTCTGAACCCGCGGCCGTGGCCCGTGCGCTCAACAGTGACGAGAGAGTAAGGCCACCCAAACCCAAACTTCCTGCGGTTATGAAACCGCGTCGGCTGATTCCTTCGCCACCGTCAGCAATCGTCAGCATAGGTGCTCCGTGATTTCAGGAGGTCGTGCTAATCGACGACAGTCATCGCTCTGGCCGTAGACCGAGGCTTATGTCGTGGTCGTTGCCGTTCAAATCTACCAACTTCGATGTGTTCACGTCAATGTTGGGAGCTCCAGTGTGGGAAGCGCTACGGTGTTTCACCCGCGGTAATACAGTGAACTAACCGCAGCATTGGTCACGCATAGAACTGATCTACCTCAAAGATGCGTAACGTGATTTCCGTGTCTCGCTTCCATTTGGTGGATCGCGAGTAGTACGCGACCAGTACTTCATTGCCGACAAAAGTTACGGATGGATACGCCGCGTCGTGGTTCGTGCGGTTCTCGATGTCTTTGACGTGCTTCCAGGTCTGACCCTCGTCGGTGGAAATTGCGGCGCTGAGCGGCGTGCGGGGCCAGTTGGAGCTGGATGCGACGTTATTCCACAAGACGAGCAGGTCGCCGGTTGTTGGGATTCGCTTCACCAGCGCCGGCGATTCAGGCGAGGTCAAAACCGTAGGCTTCGGCTGCGACCAGCGCACGCCGCCGTCGCCAGAGATGCTGAAATACTGGACTTTGTTTGTGTTCCGCAGCAGGCAGAAGAGTCGGCCGTCTTTGAGTTCCACAATGGTTGGTTCGTGGCAGCCTCGTCCTTTGGCTGTCATCGAGTTCTCACTTCGCTTCCAAGTCTTAAAGCCATCGTCGGAATAGAACACGAACGAGTGCAGTTTGCTTTTGCCGCCTCGGTAAGGTTCGGCTCCGATGTATTTCTCTGCATAGGGACCGTGAGCGGGCAGCAGTACGCGCCCGGTGCTCAGCCGGAGCACCCGGTCCGCGTTGTTACAGTACCAGCCGGGCTCGGAGATCTGAAACTGCTCGCCCCACGTCTTTCCGTTGTCGGTCGAGCGGCGCATGTAGACATTGCGGCTAGCTGGCGCATCCCAGCCAACATACGAAAACAGAATCTCATCGTCCGACAGTCGTACGAGATTCGGATGCTTGACGTTGTTTTTCCACTCATTGGGTTGCACCACCGAACGACTGCCCCAGCTTCGGCCTCGGTCGGTGGAGCTCATCGAGGAGATCTGACACGAGACGGCATCATGCGCGCCGGTGTGTCCCTTCTTGGACTGCGGTTTCTTTGCGGTGGAGTAATACTCGGACCAGACGAGCAGCAGTCGATCGTCATCGAGCGGAAAGATCAACTGGTGATCGTGCCGCGGGTGATGTGGTGTCCAAGGACAGATCACGTTATCGAAGATCGGCTGCAGCAGCGGACGGTTTTCACCGAATGAAGAAGCCGCCTCAGCCCACTGAGCACTTCCACCACCGACCGCGGCCATCAGTGCGCTATGTTGGACAAATGCTCGTCGTGTCAGCAAGGTCATGTTTTCAAGTCCTCGTCTTCCCCTTAGTTCTAATCGGGGCTAAATCGACGGCCCCCAACATACTTTCTTGTCATTTATCGTGATGTGCAGTTCAACCTCGACCCCTTCGGACTCTAATTGCGGTTCCAGTTGTTCATCGATAAGTTCAAATTGAGCACTCTTGCCATTTGATCGATTCGGCGGCCTTAACAGGAATGCGCTGCTCCCCGCAAAAGGGCCCGTGATTACCAACGTCACATCCGGGGCCGCATTCGGCTGTGGAACGAATGACGCGTTCAGAATGTACACAATGACACGATCGGCCTGATAGTCCTTAACGAGTTCGGCGTGGAGACTGTGATCGTCTGCGAGCTCGAACAGTTTCCCGCCGTACGGTCCTTTCTGGGTTTGAAGTCCACGCTGTCCTTGGTCGGTCTCGTTTTTCGATTCGTCAGGCTTTCCACATCCAAACAACAGTGGCAGCAACAGTATGACGGCGATTGTCTTCGGCAAAGCGAGTGTTCGGCGATTCATGGCTGTGGACCTCAGAAGTGGGTGTGCGCGATAACGTGGAGGATAACCGGGCCGGGAATTGACGTTAATGAGCGAAGCCAACTCGCGACGTGTTCCGGCTCCGGTTCATCCGTTTGTTATGCGTACATGTGGTCATCTACAAAGAGTACGTATAGAGACATTGCCTGAATGTGCAATGAATCTCCGAAAATTTTCCCATTGGGTATTTACTTTGGTAGATTTATCTTAGTAAATCTATGGTGGTAAGTGATGTCGAACCGGTGCTGGAGAAAATCTGCGATGACAGTTCCGTCGATGCCTACGCCACCGCAAAACGATTGAGCGATCTCGCCGCGAAACCCGATACCAGCGCACGTTATCCCAGCACTGCTTTGGCTAAACGCCTACGTCTCGTCGCCCGTCTCATCAAATCTGAATTTGGCACACGTGTCTTCTACGCCGTCCAATCCGGGTACGATACGCACGCAGCACAACTGGTCGCCCATTCCCGCAGGTGGGCGATTTGTCTAGCGCAGTCTACGCATTCATTGAAGACCTTCTCGCTTCCAACCTCGATGTTCGAGTTACAATCCTCTGCTTCAGCGAATTCGGTCGCCGCGTCGAAAAAAAACGCTTCGCTGGGCACCGACCACGGTAGCGCTTGCCCAGTCTTTCTCGCCGGACCCAAAATTAGCCTGGACTTCATGAAAAGTCCCCTTCCATATGCGTCGCATGTAGATTCTGGCTGGCTGAAGACGAACTTTCATACGGACGCGGCTTCGAATAGAATTGAGTGCACACGCCTGGTGCCTCGTCAAGATTAAGAACTTGGATTGAGTGCCCGTGCGGCGGCGGAAGCCTGCCTGCGATACGTGTTGTTTTCGATGCCAAACCCACTTTGCAAATTAGCAGAGCACTATCCCACCACGTATGCCCGGAGACATGCATGGCAAGTCGGTTAACAACGGTTCGCGTTGTTGTTTGTCTCGGCATTGTTTGCTTTTGCGCTGGCGTAGGATTACTGGGTCCCACGCATCGGGAAATACCGGCGACGGAACGGAACGAGTCGGAGGCCGAACGGCCTGAATGCGAGAGTTATGAAAGTGCGATTCCGAAGTTACGCGCAGCGGTGACCAACTATTGCATCGACTGTCACAGCGGTGCCTCGCCCGATGGTGACCTCGACCTCGAATCCGCTCTCGGTAGTGGCATCGAGCGGCACAGCGAGGTTTGGGAGCACGTCGTTCGCAAGCTAAAGTCGCGGCAGATGCCACCTTCCGGCGAACCTCGGCCTCCTGAGGACATCGTTCAAGCAATCACGACAGGTCTGACAAATGCACTGGACGCGGCGGCCGAAAAACACCCTCACCCCGGACGAACCGACACATTTCGCCGCCTTACCCGGATCGAGTATCAGAATGCGATTCGTGATCTGCTGGCCTTGGACATCGACGCGGAGACACTCCTGCCGCCTGACGAGTCCAGTCACGGTTTTGACAATGTGACAGTCGGAGATCTTCCACCGACGTTGCTGACTCGCTATATCAACGCCGCGCGAAAGATCAGCCAATTGGCGATCGGCGCACCGCGAAAGAACCCGGATGGGCACACATATCGGATTGCTGCCGACGTGACCCAAGAGGAGCATGTGCCGGGACTGCCCTTGGGAACACGCGGGGGACTCGTGTTGCATCACACGTTTCCGCGCCGTGGTGAATATGAAGTGCAAGTCCATCTAGCTCGTGACCGCAACGAACACATCGAGGGGCTGAACCAGAAATATGAGATGGAGTTTCTCTTAGATCGTGAACGCGTTGCGAAGTTCACACTGGTCCCGCCGAAAAACAAGAACAAGTACGTCTTCAATGACGATCAACTCAAGGCTCGAATTGACGTTACAGCGGGACCACGGGACTTGGGAGTCACATTTGTCAAGAATAAGTCGTCATTATTGGAGACCAAACGTCAACCACTCAACGTACACTTCAACTATCACCGGCATCCACGACTCACCCCCGCCGTCTATCAAGTTTCGATCTCGGGACCGTTCACCGCGAAGGGCGATGGGCGGGAACCTAGCGACACACAGTCATTGAATACTCCCAGCCGCAAACGCATTTTTCATTCTTACCCGACGCATCAGGGCGAGGAGGAAGCGTATGCAAAACGGATCATCGCGGACTTGACACGACGCGCCTACAGACGGCCAATTACCGATGACGACCTGGCCAGGCCGATGGCGTTCTACCACGAGTCTCACGCGGAGAACGGATTTGAAGCTGGCGTCGAAATGGCACTTAGTGCTATCTTGGTTAGTCCGCGTTTTCTGATTCGGATTGAACGTGATCCCAAGTCGGTCCCGAGTGGTTCGGCTTACAAAATTAGCGATCTGGAACTTGCTTCTCGTCTTTCGTTCTTCTTGTGGAGCAGTATTCCAGATGATGAACTGCTCGCCGCCGCAGAACGGGGTGAACTGCGGAAACCCGATGTTCTCAAACAGCAAATGCATCGGATGCTCGACGATCCGCGTTCCAGTGCGCTCGTTACGAACTTCGCCAGCCAGTGGCTGTACTTGCGCAACTTGGATTCCAGGACTCCGGACGCGAGGCTGTTTCCCGACTTCGATGACAACCTCCGCCAGGCATTTCGTCAGGAGACTGAGCTGTTTTTCCAGAGCATCATTCGCGAAGATCGCAGTGTGCTTGATCTTCTCAAGTCCGACTATACTTATCTCAACGAACGTCTCGCCAAACACTATGGCATTCCGCACATTTACGGAAGCCGTTTTCGCCGCGTCGAATTGCCCGAGGAGAGTCATCGCGGTGGGTTGCTGCGTCACGGCAGCATTCTCACGGTGACGTCCTATGCCACACGAACGTCCCCCGTAATTCGTGGTCACTGGATTCTAGAAAATCTCCTGGGTACACCGACGCCACCACCTCCGCCGGATGTTCCGGCACTAGAGGATGTGGTAGTTGGAGCGGAACTTCCGATTCGAGCACGACTCGCCAAGCATCGCGCCAATGCGGCTTGTGCGAGTTGCCACGACATTATTGACCCAATTGGGTTTACTCTGGAGAACTTTGACGCGGTGGGGCGGTGGCGTGACCGTGAATTCGGCCAGCCGGTGGACTCCATTGGCGGCCTCCCCGGCAGCGACACAATAAAGGGAGTCTCCGGGCTCGAAGGGGGAATTCTTCGGCGACCGGAAATGTTTGTCGCTACAATGACAGAGAAGCTGATCACCTATGCGGTTGGTCGCGGCGTCGAACTTGCCGACGGGCCGACCGTTCGCCAAGTCGTGCGTAGTGCCGCGAAAAATCAGTATCGCTTCTCAGAGGTCCTCTGGGGAATAATCAACAGCCCCGCATTCCAAATGAGGACGACCGAATGAACTTCATTCAAAAGAAGGCCATCTCACGTCGAACGATATTGCGCGGCATTGGCGCATCGATGGCCCTTCCTTTGCTGGACGCGATGGTACCGGCCGCGACCGCTCTAGAGAAGACGGCCGCCAAGCCCATCTGTCGACTGGGCTACGTCTTTATGCCGATGGGATGTGATCTGAGCCGCTGGAAGCCGGCTGGGGACGACTTGTTCGGCGAATTGCCGCCAATCCTCAATTCGCTGGATCCCGTTCGTAAGTATGTGACCGTGATCGGCGACCTTGAATTGGCCAATGCTTATCCCGGCTCACACGCAACATCCAACTCGGCGTTCCTCAGCGCAGCGAAGGCGAAGCAAACGGAAAGTGCCGACTACTTCCTGGGTACGACCGCCGATCAAATCGCCGCAACGCATATTGGCCAGTCGACGCAACTGCCGTCGATGGAGCTCTCAATGGATCTAATGCAAACGGTTGGGCAGTGCGACAACGGCTATGCATGCGTCTACCAGAATAATCTCTCCTGGTCTTCACCGACGACTCCGCTGCCATCGGAAGCCCATCCCAGAGTCGTTTTCGAAAGCATGTTCGGCGAAGGTGGCACCGCAGCCGAACGCAGCGCCGAACTACGTAAGAAAGCCAGCTTGTTAGATTGGGTGACGGAGGACATTGCTCGACTCAAGCGTGAAGTTGGTGCAAGCGATCGCAATAAGATTAACCAGTATTTGGATTCCGTTCGCGAGGTCGAGCGGCGGATCAAAAAAGCGGAAGCTGATGCCGCTGACAACAAGTTGCCGGACTTGGACCGCCCACTGGGCGTGCCCGCATCGTATGCCGATCACGCTCGGCTGATGTTTGATCTCCAAGTGCTGGCGATGCAAGCCGACATCACGCGCGTGATCACGTTCCAACTCGCCCGCGAAACGAGCAATCGCAGCTATCCCGAATTGGGTGTGCCCGAATCACATCACCCGCTTTCACATCACGGCAACGACGAAAAGAAGATTGCCAAGATTGCCAAGATTAATCAATTCCACGTCTCGTTGTTCGCCGGATTTTTAGAAAAACTTAGCAAGACTCCCGACGGCAATGGGACACTGCTCGATCATGCGCTTCTTCTCTATGGCAGCGGCATGGGCAATCCCAACACCCACGATCACTCGAACTTGCCGATTCTAGTGGCGGGCGGCGCTGCCGGTGGAATGAAGGGCGGTCGACACATCCAATACGGTCGCAAGACCCCGTTGGCCAACCTGCACCTAACGCTGCTAAACAAGGCGGGTGTCGAGATCGACCGATTTGCGGATAGCAATGGAAGTGTCGATGACTTGTTCCACCCCCTCTCGTTGTGAACCCAGCGACCCTAACGATGAAACGACCATACTTGAAGGCTGACGCCGTGCCCGCAACACGAGTTCTTGGTGTGTGCGCGTTTTTTCTGCTGACGAGTTATTGTCTCGTGCTGCCTGGGGACGAGCCGCTCCTTGCCAATGCCGTCGAAAAGCAAGACAAAGCTGCGATCCATCGACTACTGGCTCGCCAGGTAGATGTAGACGGAGCGCAAGCTGATGGTATGACGGCACTGCACTGGGCGGTCTATCTAGACGACCCGGAAACAGCAGAAGCGATCGTCCGAGCGGGTGCCAAAGTCGACCTTGCGAATCGCTATGGTGTGACCCCACTGTCGATTGCTTGTACCAACGGCAACTCGAAGATGGTTGACCGACTGCTGGCCAGTGGGGCTAACCCGAATGCCACGCTACTTGGTGGCGAAACGGTCTTGATGACCGCTGCCAGAACAGGACGCGTCGGGCCAATTCGCGCGCTACTGGACAAGGGCGCGAGAGTGAACGCGACGGAACGACAACAACAGACGGCTTTGATGTGGGCCGCTGCCGAAGGGCATGTCCAAGTCGTCGACGTCTTGCTGGAAGCAGACGCAGACTTCCTGACGCCGCTCGAGTCCGGATTCACGCCCATGATGTTCGCGGTTCGCCAGGGCCACGCCGACGTCGTCCAGAGGTTTCTCAAGGCTGGCGTCGACGTCAATTCGGCGATGCAACCGAAAAAAAGCGGCGGGAAAGCCGTTGAGAAAGGCACGTCACCACTGATCCTAGCGATCGAAAACGGGCACTTTGAACTCGCCGTCGAGCTGCTAGCTGCCGGTGCCGACCCCAACGATCAGCGGACAGGGTTCTCGCCGCTTCAGACGATGTCTTGGGTTCGCAAGCCGCCAATCGGTGATAATGCCTACGGTGATCCTCCGCCCATTGGATCAGGGCGTCTATCCAGTCTTCAATTTGTACGAGTTCTGGTCGAGTACGGCGCTGAGATCAATCTGCCCAAGGAATCAAATGGTGGCAGGGGGAAATTTGGCAAGAAAGGAACGACTGCCTTTTTGTGTGCGGCGGGGACCGGTGACATTGCCTTCATCCGTGCGCTGCTCGAATTGGGAGCCGATCCGACGATTCCCAATGATATCGGCTGGACTCCATTGATGATGGCGTCGGGTATTGGCACGGGGTCGTCAGGCGATTCAAGCGGTACGGAGGAGGAATGTCTGGAAACGGTTAAGCTCTTAATCGCAAAAGGTGCCAAGGTCAACGCTATCGACAAGAAGGGCGAGACGGCCATGCACGGCGCGGCGTATAAGACGATGCCTTCGGTGGTCAAGTACCTG
>LWDU01042505.1_pt2 | contig 45112 bp, 33 predicted proteins | sample 727161 | NCBI WGS metagenome assembly LWDU01 (sample SAMN04566230, study PRJNA314399) | hydrothermal vent metagenome | isolation source: deep sea hydrothermal plume seawater | place: Mexico: Gulf of California, Guaymas Basin | collected 2004-07-11
GCTTCCGGCCCCATCTTCGGCGCGAAGAAGGGCAACCAGATCTCGATCGACGATTCTCCACCGATCATCGCCCAGGCGACCACCATCGAGATCACCAGATCGATCAGGCCCTTGCGCACCCTACCCCACGAATTGGGAGATCGATCATCGAGATACCCGGCACCCATCGCCAGCAGCACGCAGAGTAAGATCACCGCGCGGAAGGGGTCCCATGGGCTCACCAGCAACGCCACCAGAACAGTGACGGGAATGAACAGAGCGCCAGCACCGGTCGGTTTCCCGATCGCCTCCGTCGCCTGGGCGGCATGCTCGCGACCACGATCGAGAGGTAAAGTACCCGCCCAACGGCGTAGCACGATAAAGGACCCAACCGCCGCAAACATCGCACCCAGGGTGCAGAGCACCAGATGCGACTGGAGCAGTCGCATCGGTCCCCAGAGGCTTTCAAATTGTTGCCCGACCCAGTACAGCACTGATCCCGTCCCCCCCGAACTCCGCTTCCTTGAGCGTGAATCCCGGCAGCAGGATAACGGCCTCTTACAAGGTGTGGAAGCGGCTAGAATTTTCCCGGGGAGAGAGGAGGGAAGAAGAAGTCACTGCAGCCAAGATCACTGCAGCCAAGATCACTCGCAACCAAAGTCACTCGCAACCAAAGTCACTCGCAACCAAAGTCACTGCAGCCAAAGTCACTGCAGCCAAAGTCACTGCAGCCAAAGTCACTGCAGCCAATGTCACTCGCGGCCCTCCTCCTCGGAAGACTCCACTTCCGCGGGCGGGGTAGCTGGATTCGCTTCACGCTCGAGGGCTTCTTCGCGCATCTTCTTCAGCGCAGCGCGGCGTAGATCCTCGGTCCTGCGAGTTCGAATCTCCATGCCATAGGTGCGAGTCAGCGGATTGGCTACCGGGACTCCTTCGACCACCTGACCGATCGCCTGATCGAGATATTGCTTCCGATCCGCTTTCGAGCCCCAGACGTCATCGTCGAGCGCACCGTGGTAGACGATTTTTCCCCGATCCAGCACCAGATAGGTCGGGCTATTCTTGACTCCGAACGCCTCGGCACAGTGCCCCGAAGGATCGAAAAGGTAGGGATTGTGGATCTTGTACTTGTCGATCCACGGCTGGACCTTGGCCGGATGGGCAAAAAATGCCGAATTGACACTGACCCACCGGACGCCCTGCTTGCCCCAGCGGCGCATCATCGGAATCATCTTGTGTTGGGCATAGATACGGCGGTTGAAACGACATTCTGGCAGGGTCCACTCCATCACCACGATCTGATCGGACAGGCTAGAGAGGTCAAAACTCTTGCCCGAGAGATCGGAAAGGATCAACTCCGGTGCTTCCTTTCCGATCAGGGTGATCGGTGAGGTGATGGCACTTTCGGGCTGGTCAGCCTGTTGCACAACCGGTGCGGGGCTCTGGGCAGGGGCCTCCTGCCCCGAGATCAATAATTGAATCAAGAATAATCCTGAGACCAGGAAGGTGACCATGATCCGTTCCTCTCCATTCATCTGGGGCCAGATCATCCCGCCCCAGAAAGTCAAGCGATCGATCCAGCGTCTGGCAGACTGGAGTCCTCTGAACCGCTCCCGACCCTCCACTGCTTCTTCCATCTCACCGGCTGAGGGGGCTGTTCATCCCCCATCTCGAGGTTTTTTCTACGGCTCAGTGAGAGGACTCTTCAGCCAATATCTTACCATCGAGGGACGATTCCTTCAGTAGCACCTCCCGACTCGATTCGATAATCCCCCCCTGCAAAGGTCCGGTTCCGAACAAACCTGCCGATGTGATACCCTTTGCAGGGGAACCGACCTGAGATCGTGAATCCCTTTCTCCGGTGGCGAAGGCCCCTCTTCGCAACCCCTGCTCTGCCCAGCTGGAAGGCTTTGAAATGGACTTCTCCCGACTCTTCGGAACTCCCCTCACGGAACCCCCTCTACCTGTCACCCTGGGTCGTAGCGCGATCGGCGCGATCATCCTTGTGGCCTGCTGTGCCTTTCAAATGCCGTCGTCTCTCCTTCACGGCCAGGATCCAGCCACCACCGAGGACACCGCTCCTCACTCCGACGACTCTCAGGAGAGCTCATCTGCCGAGGAACTGGCGGCTCTGGTCGCTGCCCAGTTGCAATCGATCCCCGATCCTCGGACCCTGACTCGCGATGATCTCCCTGGTATTTTCTTGATTCTCGATGAGGGCATCGCTGCAGGACGCAAGTACATCGCCAACCACGCCGATAGCCCCGGATTCCCGACCGTGGCCTGCGACCTGGGCCGGATGCTGATTCTCAATGTCGATCGACACCTCGGTGAATTGAATGAAGAAGCCAAGATCTTTGGTGCTCCGATGACCGCGCAACAGCGACTCGACGAGCAACTCATCTACCTCGACGAAGTGGTGCGAAACATCGAGAGAGCTCTCGCTACCAAGATCTCACCCGCACTTCGTTGCCGAGCGGAGGTGATCCTCGGAGATTGTCTGTTGAAGTCGAGAAACGCTTCAAAATCCGCCGACGCATTCGGCAGAGCATTACAACTCGACACTTCCCTCGAAGATGCTGACGAGATTCGCATCAAACAAATCGAGGCGCTGGAGATTGCCGAGAGATATCGTGAGATGATGACTGCGGGAATTCTGGCCCTCGAGGAGCATCCCAGAACGAAGTTTCTGCCACACCTGGTCTACTTCACCCACAAGGCTCATCGCCATCTGGGCATCCTTCGTCAGGGGCGCGACTTGTGGCGCCTCTGGGGGCCGGTGCTGGAGGCGGGAGCGCTCGGCGGAGAGATCTCCCTGCCCAATTCCGATCAGAAGTGGCAGGTCCCGGCGGGCAAGGAGTCGGACTTCCGCTTGATGGCGGACCGTGCCGGGTTCTACGAGGGCTTTTTCCAGCTGGCGATGGGAGAGAAGGAGGCGGCTCTTCAGGCGTTGCTATCCTACAATGAGAAACTCGCCGAGCGGATCAACTCCGGCGAAACCATCTCGATGGCGACCAAGACTTACCTCGACTTCCAATCTCTACCGATGTCACATCGTATCGATGTCCTGCACGGAAAACCTGCACCCTCTCTCGCTGGCTTGAGCTGGATCCAAGCACCTCCAGAAAATGACCCGGGGAAGAAAGTGGAACTGCGTCTCTTCTGTGATTCGAATCGTGCGACCAGCCGCCAATCTCGCTTCATCAGTTTACTGAAGAAACTGGAGCTGGAGTACTCCGCCGCCGGCCTCAGGGTCGTCTGGATCAGTTCAGTCCTGAGTAGTTCTCGTGCGGAGACAGAAGCGGCCGCGATGACCGCAATCGCCGTAGAAAATCGTCTCGGCTGGTCATACGGAGTTCAACCGGGGATCGAAGCCGGAGTCATCGAACGGCACCTCGGATCACACGGAGGAACCCTACTGCTGGCCATCGATGACGAGGGGCTTCTGCAATGGGAGATGATCGATCCGATGTTCTGGGATGAGGGATTGTTCCGCTCCATCATCACTCGCCTCTTGCACAACGCAGAATGACGACATGTCCCGTCCCTATCAGAAACTGGTGTTGATCTGCGTTCATGGGAAGAGTTGCCCACAGCAGGGGGCACTCGATCTCTGTGCCGCTTTCCGCCAGAAGGTGATCCAGCTGGGAATTCAAGATCAGATTCGAGTGGTCAAATCCGGCTGTCTGGCGCAGTGCGGTCATGGGCCGATGGTCGCGATCGAGCCGTCGGGAGAGTGGTATTGCACCGTCACTACGGATGACGTCGAACCCCTTCTGGAGGGGCCGATCCTCGCCGACAAGCCGCTTGCTCGATTACGCTACCTGGCGAAAAAGGACGGCAAAAATGTCCTTCCCCGGGACCAATGGCCGATTGCGGCCACCACGGATCCCAGTTGAGATCCCAGTTGAGATCCCCATAGAGGCCGCAACCACTGCTGTGGCTTCACTTTGGATCGTCCCGGACCGATTTTAACCGAGCCCGGAAACCATCGATCAAACCCATCAGAATCTGTCCCCAGAGCGGCACCTCAACGATATCCTCGTAGTTCGTGATTCGCGCTGCGAGTCACCACCCCTCCGGCATCGCTGCCGGGAACGATTGAGCCAGACAGAAGCGGGACACCGTCCCGAGGAGAAATGGAATGAGCCAAGATATTCAGTTGATGCGCAACATCGGCATCAGTGCACACATCGACAGCGGTAAGACGACCCTCACCGAGCGGATCCTGTTCTATACCGATCGAATCCATACGATTCATGAGGTCCGAGGAAAAGACGGTGTCGGAGCCACGATGGACTCGATGGAACTTGAGCGCGAGCGCGGAATCACCATCCAATCCGCAGCGACCTATCTCAAGTGGGGTGACAATCACGTCAACATCATCGATACACCGGGTCACGTCGATTTCACCGTGGAAGTGGAGAGAGCGCTGCGAGTACTCGACGGAGCCATCCTGGTGCTGTGCGCCGTCTCTGGCGTGCAGAGCCAATCGATCACCGTCGATCGCCAGATGCGTCGTTACAATGTCCCTCGTCTCGCCTTCATCAACAAGTGCGACCGAACCGGTGCAGATCCGATCAAGGTCTGTGACCAGTTGCGAGAAAAGTTGCGACTCAACTCGATCATGTTCCAGCTCCCCATCGGTCTGGAAAATGACCATCTAGGAGTGGTCGACCTGATCCAGATGAAGGCGATGTACTTCGAGGGAGACAACGGCGAGGTCGTCCGCATCGCAGAAATTCCTGCTGAGATGCAGGAGGAAGCCGAGCACCGCCGCGAGATGCTACTCGACGCAGTGTCGATGTTCTCGGACGAGTTGATGGAAGCGATGCTGGCCGACGAAGTCACTGAAGACCTGATCATTGAGGCCACCCGCAATGGAGTCATCTCCCTCGATCTCTGCCCGGTCTTCTGCGGCTCCGCCTACAAGAACAAGGGCGTCCAGCCACTCATGGATGCGGTCAACTCCTTCTTGCCATGCCCCACTGATGTCGAAAACATCGCCTTGAATCCAGAGAACGAGGAGGAGCAGTATCCCGTCACCAACAACAACGATGACGAACTGCTCTGTTACGCATTCAAGCTGGAAGACGGAGCCTACGGTCAGTTGACCTACGTCCGCATTTACCAGGGTGAACTGGTCAAGGGCGATTTCGTCTACAATGCACGAACCGGTAAGAAGGTGAAACTGGGTCGGATCGTGCGGATGCACTCGGACAACATGGATGAAATCGACCGTGCTGGCTCGGGAGATATCGTCGCATTGTTTGGAATCGACTGTGCCTCGGGTGACACGTTCCGTTCCGAGAAGATAAATCTCGTGCTCTCATCGATGCACGTAGCGGAACCAGTGATCAGCCTCTCAGTGAAGCCTATCGATCGCAAAGCCACCGACAACATGTCCAAGGCGTTGCAGCGATTCACCAAGGAAGATCCGACCTTCCGCGTCGCTTTCGATCCCATGAGTAGCGAGACCATCATCTCCGGCATGGGAGAACTCCACCTCGAGGTATATGTCGAAAGAATGAAGCGCGAGTTCAAGGCTGAGGTGGAGGTCGGAGCGCCCAAGGTGGCCTTCCGGGAGCGGATCACTCGAGCAGTCGAGTTTGACTACACCCACAAGAAGCAAACCGGTGGATCGGGTCAGTTTGGCCGAATCATCGGAACCATGGCTCCCAGCGAAGACGGCGAATACAACTTCGAGAGCAAGGTCGCGGGAGGAAATGTCCCGAGAGAGTACATCCCATCGGTCAAGAAGGGTTTCTCTCAGAGTCTCGACAAGGGAATGTTGATCGGTGCACCGATCGACGGCCTGCAGGTGACCTTGACCGATGGTGGATACCACGCAGTGGACTCGTCTGACATGGCGTTCCAGGCGGCAGCCAAGGGCTGCTTCAGGGAGTATTACAAGGCCGGAAAACCGGAAGTTCTCGAACCCCTGATGACGGTCAGCCTGGAAGGGCCGACCGAGTTCCAGGGAGACATGGTCGGCACCCTTCTCCAGCGACGAGGGGTCCTCAACGGCACGGTGGACGAGGAAGGATTCGTCCGCATCGATGCGGACGTCCCCCTCGCAGAGATGTTTGGATACGCCACCGCACTTCGCTCCGTGACCCAGGGCAAGGCGGAGTTCACCATGGAGTTCAAACGGTACGCTTCAGCGCCCCGCGATGTCCAGGAAGAACTGGTGGCGGAATACCGAGCCGAGCGTGAGGCAAAGAAGTAACCACCTCGATCTTGAGGCGATCGGCGATCGCTTCGAGCAAGAGACCAGCAGCAATAGCGAAAAGCCCGGGTCCTCTCCACTGGAGAGGACCCGGGCTTTGTTCATGGCCAGTGGAGATCCACGCTTCATCTGAAATCTAGCAATCTCCGTCTAGCGATCTCCGATGAAGCGCTCGACCGAGCGCCGAGTTCCTTGCAGAGCGACTCGTTGGGTGTACAGATCCAGCGCACGGATTCCACCCAGTTCCTCACCGCCACCAGCCCTTCCGGGGCCCCCATGAAGCGACTGTGGTAAGGCGACTCCCGATCCTGGGGCCTGGCTCGCCATCTTTTCCGATGCCAGATAAAAGCGACCACTCCAGGAACCACACCTCTGTAGCAGGTCAAAGGTCCATTCTTCTGAATCGCTGTAGACCGAGGTCACTAGCGTCCCCTTGCCCTTGCTATTGAGACAGGCAGCGCTTGCGGCTTCTCCGTCGTAGGGGCAAATCGTCGAAACCGGACCGAACACCTCCAGGTCGTGAACCAGCTCATCGGTGGCTCCCTCCCTCAGTTTCAGCAAGGTCGGCCCGAAGAAGTAACCCTTGCCCTGCTCTGCCCCAACTCCCTCGATCCTTTCGCCGCTACCGTGGATCAACTCCGCAACCTCGCGTAATCGAGCCGTTCCATCGAGCACGCTGGAGAGTTGATCTGCAGTGGCGAGCGGGCCGACATTGACCTTCTCGTCGAAGGGATTCCCCACCACTCTCGATTGCATTTCTTCGCAGAGAGCATCTTGCAACTGATCGATCCGATCGATCGGAGAGAGGATTCGACGAATCGCAGTGCACTTCTGGCCACTCTTCTGGGTCACTTCCCTCGCAACCTCACGGACGAACAGATTCCACACCTCTGATCCGGGTTCAACATCCGGTCCCAGAATCGCAGCATTGAGGCTGTCTGCCTCGACATTCACTCGAGTCGACTGTCGCAGAAGATTTTCATGAGAACGAATCCGGAAGGCGGTGCTGGCCGAGCCGGTAAAGGCGACCACGTCCTGACCTGTCAAGTGATCGAAGAGATCGCCGACCGATCCGCAGATCAGTCCCAGGACCCCTTCCGGCAGCACTCCGGCCTCCACCACAGCATCGATACAGCGTTCCGTCACGATCGAGGTGCTGCTCGCGGGCTTCGTGATCACAGGCATTCCGGCGAGAATCGCAGCCGCTGCTTTCTCGGCAAATCCCCACGCTGGAAAGTTGAAGGCATTGATGTGAATAGCCACACCATTTCGAGAAAGTCGACCGTGGCGTCCCCAGTACACGGCGTTCCTGCCGAGAGCTTCTCCCTCTCCATCCGCGAGGCGAACAGAATCACCCAATTCCTTGCCCAGTGCGCCGTAGTGGTAAAGAGTTCCAGTCGCTCCATCGATGTCGAACTTGGAATCTTTACGTGTACTTCCACAACTCTGCATCGAGAGTTCCAGTAACTCTTCTCGCTTGGAGTGTATCGCCTTCGACATCGCGATCAGTAACTCACCTCGCTGGCTGAAGGTCAGTTCTCTCAGAGCACTGCCTCCAGTACCGCGAGAGAACTCCACCGCTGCCTGAAAATCGACTCCAGAACTGGAGACGGTAGCCAGCGAGACCTCGGTGGTCGGATCCACCACTACCGAACCGGTTTCAGAGCTGGCTGAATGCCACTGACCCATCAGATGACTACGCAGGAACTTCACTCTGACCCTCCTTGCTGAAAACGATGAACCCCGACCCAACGGTCCAGGGCTCGGCGGATTGAACCGTATTAGATACAGGGAGACGATCACGTTCCAGAAGATCAGGGGATACGAGCCGCCAGATCGAGACAATTTGGGTCGAGGAGCGGCTGTTCAGGGTCTGGGAGAAGGGGCGAATTGAGCCCTGGCACCGTCAGAATCGCCAGAGATCGCTCACGGTAGGCAGGCACCAAGATCATCTGCGGTCGGATCGATACCGTAGCCAGGATATGGGTATGGAATCGTCTCGCCGGAAGAAAAGAGGAAGTTGAGCAAGTAGATGGCATCGCCGATGTTGAGCTGGCCATCGTCATTTGAATCGGCAGCGTCCGGGCAAACACTCGCTACACCACTGGTGAACAGATAGTCGAGCAAGAAGATGCCATCCGCGATGTTGACCGACTGGTTGTAATTCGCATCTCCCCTGACAAAGAGGAACTGAGGTGCCTCGGAGATGTTGACGGTCCCGTGGATCGGGTAGGGAGACTCGGAGAATCCGCCCTCGATGGCATACATGGTATTGATGGGTGGATTCCCGACTCCTTCGGCGAATCTCAATTCGGTCGAGGTTCCCAGAGGGAATCCGAAATTGACGGTGTAGTCGAGCGTGCACAGGGTCTGATTCGATCCCGGTTGCATCATCCTGCCGTCGAAGGGCGGCAACGTATCAAAGATCACCGCGATGTACATCGTGGAATCCGCACCAGCCATGTTGACCTGGGAACTGATGAACTCCGGAGCCAGCGATTCCGCCAGAGTTCCGCTGAGTGAAATTTCTGACATGTCGAGAATCAAGCCATCAAACTCCACTGCGATTTGAAATCCTTGCAGGTAGGCGGAATGAGTGCCGAGTACCGGGTGGTAAACCGGCTGTCCACCGAACACTGAGATATCCGCCAATTCCATCGAGGATTCAGGTGGGGCGACCACCAGCGGATAGGGCCAGACTGACGTATCGGTGCCCCCTGGCCCCTCGACTGTCAGAGAGAGGGTGTAGATGCCCGGTTCAAGATAGGTGTGATCACCACCATTCGATGTACTCGTTTCTCCATCCCCGAAATCCCAGTAGTAACTGGAGATCAACCCGCTGCTCTCGCTCTCGTAGCTGATGGTGTGATCAGCGACCCCATCATCTGTCGATTGAATCAACAATTCCGCAACAGGAGCGGGTGTGTCATGGAAGTACCAGGCATCGTCATCGGCGATGACGAGAAAGTGTTCGTTTCCAGCAGCATCGATGGCCACTTCCACCTCTTGCGGAATGCCGCTGATGCCGGTCAAGGTCTCGCTGACCACTACCCCACCAGGATTGAAGGTGTATCGCCAGATCAAATCATCCTGGATCCAGCAGATGCAGAAGCGATCGGTGGCCAGGCTATCGAAGGAGAGGTGAGTGAGTCCGTTGGCCCGATCATGGATCACCTGCTGATCGGTGATTCCGCTACTGATGGATCCCTCAAGTAACAGCAGTTGATCTCCGAGCAGAGTGGCGATCTGTAAATTACCCAGAGCATCCGATTCCAGTTCCAGGTAGGTAGGAACCGATAGCAGGTCATACAACTCCATCTGAGAACTGATGGAGCCAGAATCGGCGACCCTGTACCACAGTTGCGTTCCATTCAGCCAGCAGATCAACACCGAATCTCCACCGACGGGACAGAGGTGGCTGATGGATCCGGAGCCGAGTTCGACCGGCGGATTCACGCCGTACTTCATCATCACGGTATCGGTGTTGGCATCCGATCGAATCCAACTGACCACCCGATGACCGCTATCGAGAATCGTGACCGCTGAACTGTGTTGATCTTCGGGTCCCTCGCTGACCTGCTCAGGTGCGCCGAAGCCAACGGCGACACTCTCGATCACTGACACAAATCTGGAGCCGGAGCCGATCTGTTGGTCGAGCGAAATCAGGTAGTGAGCTGCAGAGCCCTGGGTCAGCGATGGCAATCCGATCTGATTGGAAGAGTCGAGAGCAGAGACCATCGTCGAGTATTGCAGGACGGTGCCGCTGAACAGCACCTGATCGATGGACTTGGCGCAGATAGAAACCTGCTGAGGTGAACAGGTCGAGCAACTGGTATCGAGATGAATCTGCCCGCCAGCAACCGGCCCGATTCCTTCCGTGAGAAGAATTGGTGACTGGATCTGGCCCCACAGCGAGGTCTGGATGAAAGAGCACAGGAGCAGGATAACCCAGCAGGCAGACCACCTGCTGGAGATCGAATTCAGCCTCTTTCGAGTGCACATCCGGAAATCCCTCTCGATCTAATCACCGCCATGAAGAAGGATGGCGGTCGTGGCCCGTTCGAACTGTTCAGATCGAGGGATCAGCGGATGAAGCGCACACCTCATCCTGCTCGGATCTGGTTGCGACATCCGAAGCGATACACGAGAAGGCATCGAATGCGCTGAAATATCACCAAATACTAGATTGCAGCCCTATTCACACTTGAAGAACTATCCTATTTGACCATGAAATACTCTGATTCGGAAGGGCCGAGCAGGGCTGGCCCCTGTAGGCTCCTCGGACCCTTTGAAGCACACCGTCCGCGCCCCGATGAAGGGTGCCGTGCATCCTCCATCGGAGCGGGCCTCGAGGAGGATCGGCGAGGGCTCATCCTCGGCCACTCGCTAGAAGGTCTGTCGAGCTTGACTCTCGAGCCGCTGCTGCGCCCTCAGCACCGAGAGGATCAGCAACGAACTGGTCAGCCCCACCAGAGGTAACTCGAAGCCAGGGCGCCATCGCCGCGCCTCCTCGACGGTGACCGACCCGCCCTCGAGTTGTGCATCGGTGGCGGTCGGTGGGGACGAGGGAAGGATCCACAGCACCAGGGAAAGGCCAAAGGGGACCAACGACCACCGGCCAATCGGATCGATACGCATCGGATCTCCCTCCTGCTCTGGAAGCGCACTGACAGGTGGGCCAGCATAAGGCAATGCCGGGGCGGATCAACGCCGCTCAACCGATCCACTCATCTACTTGCCGTCGCCACCACCTTGGGTGACCATCGGGTCTCACGAGACTGATGGAGGATCCTTGACCACCGGCAACTTACTTCCAAGAAACTCGACCCGAGCGATAGATGTCGGCAGCACCACCATCGGTGCGGGAAATCCGATCGTCGTACAGAGCATGTGCGCCACATCGACGAGCGACATCGATCTCACTTCGCAGCAGGTCCAGGCACTGGCGGATGCTGGAGCAGGAGTGGTCCGACTGGCGGTCGACTCTCGCAAGGAAGCGCAAGCGGCACTCGAGATCGCTGCCAGGGTCGATGCCAATCTGTGTATCGACCTGCAAGAGAACTGGCGCCTCGCACAGATCCTCGCCCCCGGTGTGGCAAAGATTCGCTACAATCCTGGCCACCTCCATCACCATGAACGATCCCTCGACTGGCAAGAAAAGGTCAGGCGTATCGCTTCCTGGGCTGCTGAAGGAGACACAGCGCTGCGAATTGGTGTCAATTGTGGATCGGTGGATCCAGCGATGATGGAAGCATGGCCCGCAGGGGATTCGATCTCTCCGATGGTCGCCAGTGCCCTTGAACACGCTGAGTTTCTCGACTCCATCGGGTTTGATCGCTACGTCGTCTCCCTCAAGGACTCCGATCCAAACCTGGTGATCGAGGCCAATCGGAGATTTGCTGAACAGCGACCCGAAGTTCCACTCCATCTTGGAGTGACCGAGGCAGGATTACCCCCCGATGGGATCATCAAGACGCGGATCGCATTCGAGCAATTGATCTCGCGTGGCATCGGAGACACCGTTCGAGTCTCGCTGACCCTACCCAACCCGCAAAAGTCACAGGAGGTGACTGTTGGACACGAGATCCTCGAGGACATCTCCCAGGGTCGGGTACGAAGTGTCGTGCAGTACCAGGGTGAAGGCCCCAACATCATCTCGTGCCCATCCTGCTCGCGGGTCGAGAATGAAGCATTCGTGGAACTGGCCCAGCAGGTGAAGCAGATGTCTTCGCAATTTTCACAGCACGACATCACCATCGCCGTGATGGGCTGCCGGGTCAATGGTCCCGGCGAGACGGACGACGCAGATCTTGGTTTGTGGTGTGCTCCCAGTTTCGTCAATCTCAAGCGTGGATCGAAAAGCCTCGGATCCTATCCTTACGAGCAGATCCTGCAACGTCTCCAGCAAGAGATCGAAACGTTGATTGGACAGCGAGGATCGACCCAATAAAGAGATGCCGGTAACTGGTCAACAGGTTCAGTGTCCATCCCCGTGCCCATCCCAGTGCCCATCCCAGTGCCGATGAGTCGCAGCCAGTGTCATTCCCCAAAAAAAACTGGCCTCCATGACCGTCGGTCATGGAGGCCAGTCATCTTCTACCCATCGATCTTCGCCTAGGGGCACAGTGGGAAGGAATCGCACGACAGCACGGTCCCTGCGGGATCCACTCCACAACCGGGGAACGGAGCAGCAGGCGCCGGCCCCCCGGAAAACATGTATCCCAGCAGGAATACGGTATCCGCAACATTCACGGAGTCATCATTGTTGACATCGACGGCTCCCTGACAAGAAACCGTTCCGTTTCCAAACAGGTACTCGAGACTCGCCACAGCATCACTGATGTCATGACTTCCATCGACATTGATGTCTCCGCGGATCCAGTCCTGAACTGCACACTCATCCGGTTCTCCATTTGCGTCTGCGTCGGCGCTGGTTCCCGAAGCGATGTCACAGGAGTCGGGGGTTCCGTTGGCATTGCAATCGGCAACCGTACCGCTCGAAATCTCACAAGAATCGAGAGCCCCGCTGGCATCGCAATCGAGGGTAGGATCGAGCCCGATCTCGCAACTATCCGGAGTCGAGTTGTTGTTGCAATCCGCCGCAAGACCTCCGGCAATGTCGCAAGAGTCGAGAGTTCCGCTCAGGTCACAGTCCACCGTCGGATCGGTGCTGATCTCGCAGCTATCGAGAGTGCCATTGGCATTGCAATCGACCGCCACTCCACCGGCAATCTCGCAGGAATCCAGCGTTCCACTCAGATCGCAGTCGACCGATCGGTCGACACTGATCTGACAGCTGTCGAGCTGCCCATCGAGGTCACAATCCACTGCCCCTGCCGCAAGATCGCAGGAGTCGAGCTGGCCATTGGCGTCGCAATCCACTCCCGTCGTCTGATCGATATCACAAATATTGGGAATCCCATCGCCATCGAGATCTGCATCGCAATCATCGATCTGGCCATCGCCATCGGTATCCACTTCGCAACTATCGGGCACTCCATCTTGATCACAATCAGCCATCCCAGTCGCCACGTCACAGATGTCGGGAATCCCATTTCCATTGCAATCCGGTACCGATCCATCGGCGGTCGTGCATTCATCCGGGTTGCCATCGATATCACAGTCCTGGCTGGTCCCGTTGGCGATGTCCTGGGCATCTGGAACGCCGTTCAGGTTGCAATCGGTGATCCCGGAACAATCGACATCCTCGTAGCGGAAATCATCGACTCCAGCCTCCACGATCGATCCAGACCCCAGATCACTGGCGGTGAAACGAACCTGAACATTGCCCGTCAGCAGGACAAAATCTGCAACCATGAAACTGTGCTCGATCCAACCACCAGTGGTTCCGGTTCCGCCGGGTCCTACCGTTTCAACATCGATCCAGGTGGACTGGTCATCCGAAACTTGCACAACAAAAACATCTGCGGATGGACTGGCACCGCTGTCATTGGAGTACCAGCGGAAGTAACTGACCTGGGGGCTGGTCGACGCGGTCAGATCCATCGACGGCGAGTAGAGGGTAGTCGAACCTCCATCTACGTCGTTGGCTCCGAGAGATCCTCCGACAGCACCCTGGCCGGTGAACCAGCACTGGGTTCCCGGAACAGTGTGGTCATCTTCTGGTTGAGCCGCGGTTCCGATCGGATCGGCACGGGTCCAGGTTCCAGTCGTCGCATCGTTGGGGGCCCCCACCACCCATCCAGAGGCAACCTCGAAATCTGTAACTTCGAGGGTGACACCAAAAGTGGAGAGCCCTGCGACCGGTGCGGTGGATCCCCCATCGGGGTAACTCACCAGCTGGCCCGCAGCACTCTGAGCCTCGATCCACCAGCCGAACTCGCTTCCGCAGGTCATCGGTGGAAAGGTCATCTGATAGTCGAGTCCACCGACGAATACCAGAGGTATCGACTGGATGGTGATTCCCGTATCGATGCGAAGCCACTCGCTGCCCGCCTGCACGGAGGATCCAGCGGTGGGAGAAATCACCACATCGAAAGTCTCGCCTCCCAGTGGATTGAACAGCGTCGGATCTCCTCCGGGCACGGTGATCGAGAGCGCCGGTGTGACCGTGATGTCGCACGGCACCACCCCGGAGGGGACGGCGGCGACAGTGGCGTTGACACCGTACTGGTGGGCACCGGGTACTGGACTGGCATCGGTGTAGGAGGTCAATGAACCGCTAAGGTTGGCGATCACCGCTCCGTCGCGACTGACCTCGATCGAATCGTACACCTCGCCATTGGACCAGCTCAGGCTAACCTGTTCTCCGACCTGGGTGCAGCCAAGGGCAGAGACGGGAATCGTGAAGTCGCCACTGGGTGCCAGGATGTCCATCGTCGAACTGCCCCCACCGGAGAAGTGTCCAAGAGTCGCGGTGACCACCGTCGGTGGCGCATTCGCGACGAAACGAAAGTTGTGGAGAGAACTCCAGCGGATCGCATTGGCATTCACATCCTGCGCCGAGGTCTGGGTCGCCCAGGAGATCACCCCTGCATTCTGGGTGGCACTCCATGGAGTCGAACTGTACGGCTCTCCACTGTGATAGTTCGGATGATGCGATTCGATGGAAGTGAGGGAAACTCCTCCCGCCAGAGGCATCTCGAAGGAAGCCACCGACCGTGTCGAGTTCATGTTGAAGATGGCGTACTCGTAGGCATGTTGCCCACCGCCCAGATCGGTCACCTTGTATCCGAGGATCACCAGACCATTGTCCGCATCGATGGTCTCGATCAGCGTCACCGCTGGATCATTGTCTTGCCACGCCTGGATCCCGGGTTGCTGCCTCTGAGTCGAGGAGGTCAAGGTCATCGCTCGAGAGGCGTTGGTCGAAAAGACCGCACTGCGATAGGAGCAATTGTTGTGGGCATTCCCTGCAGCGGCGTCATCGGGAGTCACGTAGTGCCCCTCGACGAAGTAAAGCGCCCCTGGATTCAGGTTTGGATCATTGTCACTGGAATTGACCCGCAGCCGCTTGGCGGTGAGGTCGGTGTTGGGTGCGTTCATGTTGATCGGGTAGAGGTAACCACCGTCCCGAGACCCGATTGCTGTCCGTTGAGCCCGGATGAGTACGGGTCGGAACAGCCGACCCCCAGCAAGGCACCATTGCCGGGGTTGTTACAGCCGCATCCACACGAATTCTGTGCGAGCGCAAGAAATCCATGCTTGAGCCAGCTCATTCCAATCTGCTCGAAACGGCCTTGGTGCCAGCGATAGAGGTTCTGACCAATCACTGGATGCAGATTCTGATTGGAAATCCACAGCAGCGTGTCGGTTCCAATGTTGCAAGAGGTGGTCCCGACCGAGTAGGCGTAGTGCCCGCCCGCCAGACCATAACTCTGGGTACCGACCAGTTCCCCGACCATCACATCGGGGCCAGTTCCACCAAATCCTCCACCGGGATCACAAGGCTGTGCCTCGACCGACGATGTGAAGGTGATCGGCAGCAACCAGATGATGGCAAGCAAACTCCAGCGGCTGGATGATGAATAACGCATGGTGATCCTCCTGGAGACCCAACACCGAATCGTTGGAATGGATTCCCCCCTCTTCATCCGAGCAGTCAGAATCCAGTAATTGTTTACCACTTTTTCGCCCGATTGAAACCCTGGACGATTCTCCATCTTATCACTGTACGGCTCATCAAAACAGATCCCGCGTCCCTCTGTGGGCTGGTTCGAATCGCCGCCAGCGCAGTTCGGGGGGGGCTCAATCCCTCCGCAGCGTCATGCCGCTGAAGGATGGGCTCAGTCGGCAAATTTTCCGTGAAACTGACTGTTATCACAGATGGAGAAGAATTGAGATACTTCTGACCATCGGGTCCCGCCTGGAGAGATCGAGGCCCTGGAGAATCACGCTTCCTCTTGCACCGCCAAGAAGAACAATCAAGGGGCAAACGAGGGCCAGCGTGGCAGGGCGAGGCAAAAAAAATGCGGTCGACGGAGACCGTCGACCGCAACTCAATTTTTGGTAGCGGGGGCAGGACTCGAACCTGCGACCTTCGGGTTATGAGCCCGACGAGCTGCCAACTGCTCCACCCCGCGATAGTTCACTTCAATAGTTCACTTCAATAGTTCACTTCGAAATCGGTCCGATCGTGACCGCTCAGCCAGTCCGCTCGAAACGAGAGTTGCGAAGGTAAGCAATCGCCACTTCAAGGTCAAGTGGACTCATTCCATTTCCTCGGAAAGAGCGGACCCCACCCCTCGATTTCACCGCTGAACAGTTTCACCGCTGAACAGTTTCATCGCTGAACAGACCCGTTTCTCGGCCTATCTCGTCCACCAGATGGCATTCCCTGAACGACCTGCACCATCGCCCGCTCCCCACCGATATCTCAGCTGCTGGCGATGAACTGATCGATCAGTCCCAGTAACTCCCTGGTGTCGTCGAGAGTCACGGCTCCCATGTGCCCGATCCTGAACGTCTTCTCCTTGAGATCGCCGTATCCATTCGACAGGAACATGTCGTTCTCGCGCAGCGCCGAGTTCAGATCTGCGATGGAAATTCCTCGGGTGTTCTCGATGCAGGTCAGCGAGACCGATTCGAATCCCGATTCAGCAAAGAGATCAAAACGATCTCTGGCCCATTCCCGGGTCAATTCTGCACGCTCCTGATGACCACCGTACCACCCGTTTTCATCGGCGAGAATCATCGCAAGGCGATCCTTGAGTGCCTGCATCAGTGCGATGGTGGGTGTGCTGGGTGTCTGATTCTTCTTCCACGACTTGTGCATGGCGAGGAGGTCGAAGTAGAGGCCTCGGTTCTCGATGGTTTCGGCTCGCTCCAGCGCCCGCTCCGAGATGGCCAGCAGCGCCAGGCCTGGAGGCAACGCGAGGGCCTTTTGACTGCCGGTTGCGAGGTAATCGACTGTAGCCATCTCCCCCAGATGAATGGGGACCGCCGCCGCACTGGTGATGGCATCGACCAGCAGGAACACATCGTCCTGCTCCGCCACCACCTCGGCGATGTCCGCCAGCGGGCTCATCACTCCAGTGCTGGTTTCGTTGTGAACAATCGTCACCGAGTCGAAATCTCCGCGAGACAGTTCTTCGCGCACTTTCTCCGGCTTGATCGCTTCGCCCCATGGGATATCCACTCGAGTGGCGTTCTTGCCGTTGGCCACACAGACCTTGTAGAAGCGATCACTGAAGGCTCCGTTGACCAAGCAGAGGACATTTTCCCGCACTCCATTACGGACCGCTGCCTCCATTCCTCCGGTTCCCGAAGAGGTCAGGATGTAGACCGGATTCTCGGTATGAAAGAATCTCTGAGAGTCTCTGTGAAGTACTTCTCCCAGTGCCGTGAATTCGGGAGCACGGTGGCCGATCATCGGCCTGGTCATCGCCTGGAGAATTTCAGCTTCCACCTCGACTGGCCCGGGAATGAACAGGCGGGGAACATCCCTGCGGACTGGGTGATCGTCGATGGTTCTCATGAAGTCTCCTGTTCGTCGATAAATCGGGCCACCACACCGGTGGAAATCTTGGGTTCAAAAAAGGTAGTTTTAGGAGGGAAAATCTCACCCGCCAGAACGCGGGTCCAGAACTCTTCTCGACTGATCGGAGGTAGGATACAGAAGACCCCACGCTCCACCGAGTCGAGGATCTTGCGTCCATCTTCGATGACATGAGGTGTCGCCGGGGCTCCCAGCCCGCCGATCTGCTCGACAGTATCCGCCAGCCGTCGTGCCAGCGTCGGTCGGCTTGCATCTTGCCGACAATACAACACCGTCGGATCTGCTCCGGGGATCTCGATACTCCAGCGATCCCCGTCTCCATCGTCGAGAGCCTCGACGATGCGGTCTCGCACCTGCTCGGGGGTCAGATCCCCCTGGTCCCAGGACCAGACCCGATGGGTCGGCAAGATTCTCAAGCCTTCTTGATTCAAATCGCAGAGAAACGCCAGCACCATACCCGCAGCGGGAAGTTCGGGATCATCTTTCAGTTCCAGCGCCGTGGTGTAACGGTGATGTCCATCGGCGACCGCCGACGGCAAGTCTTCCATACTCTGTTCCATCGCTGTGACCTGTTGAGGATCATCCAGCCGATGCAGGATATGAGTGGTTCCATTCCAGTCCTGCTTCTCGAAGACCAGTTCTCCGCTGCCCGATCCTACGCCCACTTTCGCCAGCGCAGTTTCGAGCCCCTCGCAGGTCAGCATCACCACTCCGGTATCGATGCGGGTGCACCTGGCCTGCTCGACCAGCCGCTTTACAGTATCGGGTCGAATCTCCTCGTGGCGCAGAACTCCGTCCCCCCACGGTCGACTTTCCACCGCAGCGAGAACTCCATCGAGTTGGTGGTTTTCTCCCGATTCGCTGCGATACCGGATGCTGTAGCGATAGAAGGAACGACTCTCTTCGCGAATCAATCGGCCCTCTTCAAATGCTCTCCGCAATGCGGTTCCACAGCCTCGGAACACATCTTCCCCGACCGGTGACTGCGGATTCTCTCCGAGGATCCAACGCACCGCATTATCGGGTGAGTGATCCAGTAACTTCTGATGAAGATCCGGGGCAATCACATCATAAGGCGGACAGATGACATCTCCCGGGTTCACCACCTCAGGATTTGCGCGCAGTCCCCGAATGGCTCTCATCTTTGGCACGTTCAGTCCTCCATCGTCTGGTAACAGATGTTCAGAGTTTGCAAGGCGTAGGAGGTGGCGAGGATCGGGTCCGCTTCCCACCAGCGATCGATCGGGTTGGACCAGGATCCATCCGGGTTCTGTCTCTCGATGAGAACAGCGGCTAACTCCTGCGCCCACAGATGCTCTTGTCCCGTGGCGTCAGTCACCGTCTCGACCTCGAGCACCTGGAGCGCTCGAGCCATCACTGCCAGGTAATAGAAATACCCCATCTGACCACGATCCGGATTTTCCGGGGTCGCCATGCCTGGGTTCTCCTCGACGCTCCAGTGATTACGGATCCACGAGAAAGCAGCCGCGATTCTCGGGTCATCTTTCTTCAAGCCGGCATAGATCATCGATTTCACTGCCGCATAGGTCATCGATCCGTAGGAGGAGAAGGACTGGCTACCATCCTCGTGGGTCACCAATCCCGCCTTCGATTCATCCGGGTGATAATAAAATCCCCCATCTTCGGTCGAGGTCTTCTGCGCTGCAGTGAGGGCATCGTTGCTGCTCTGGCGATTTTGACAGCGTGAGATGAACTGCGCCGCACGCTTCCACACTTCCGAGTCCTCCGACAGGCCCGCTGCCGTCAGCGCTTCCAGCGCCAGCTGGGTGTTGCTGAGATCGGGACGGCGATCACTACCGTAACCGATTCCCCCCCAGGAACGGATGTGGGTGGTGGGATCGTAGGGAACCGGAGTGGATTGCTCCGAGCACTGGAGACCCGAGATGTAATCTCGCATGCGCGCCACCTGTGACAGATAGCGCGGTTCCTTGCGACCCGCATCGAGAGCGGTCAATGCCAGCAGCGTCACCGATGTCTTGTAGTTCATCAGCCCCTGGTCCGGCACATACACTCCACCATCCGATTGCTGTAACGACAGCAGGTATTGGACTGCGGCACTGATGAAGGGGCCATCTTCCTCACGGTAGGCACGGGGAGAATCGACCAGCGCTTTCAATGCCATCGCGGTGATTCCGGGATCGCCGGCATGGGATCCCCACGACCCATCGGGTCGCTGCGAATCGATGATCCAGTTGGCACCCTTGTCGATGACCCCCTTGAGATCGGCCCGATCAAGTGGTGTTCGCTGCTCATCCTCTTGAATCTTCTGGTGCAACGGATGGGCCTGCATCGACGGGGTGAGTAGCCCCAGCAAGAGTGCCATGAACAGGATCATCCGAGTTGCCATGGAGCCGTCTGTGGGTGCCATCACTGGGGCACTTGGGGCACCTGGAGCGCTTGATATCATCGTCCTCCCTCCCCCTCACGAAGTGGTGGCTCGGTGTCTGGGTTCAACGGCCGGGGTGGCAGTTCCATCCGGATCGCTTTCGGGTCCACATCTCCCGCCACTGCGCGGCGTATCAACAATGTGACCGCAGGTGGATCATCCCTTCGATGATGGGGAAGAACATCCGAATATGCAAAATAATCGCCGTCCGGATAGGGCAACGCCAGCGGATTGTCGAGAATCGCCCACGGCCGGTGGCTGAGGGCGACCAATTCTCCGGTGACCCGGGCCATGAAATGCTCTCTCGGCGCCGATCCTTCAGGGGCCCCAGGGGGCGGATCGAGCCACTGGAATCCCGATCCGGTGAAACTGAATCCACAGCGCGCCATCGATCTCTCCATCGGAGCATTGATCAGACAATTCTCGACCCGGATGGTCCGGAGACGCTTTCGCCCCTCTCCATCGAGCACCTCAAATCTGAGCGACAAGATCACTCGATCCCCGCCGCTGAGGGGCCCCAGATCGTACTCCGATTCGGGCCGTCGCGAATTCGTCAGACCCAGCAGCAACAGCACCCCCTGCAGATCCGCCGGATCACAATCGAGGCTGACCAGCGTCTCGTGCGGCTTCACTCCCGCAGTGCAGGCGACATACTCGACAAAACCACGATTGAGATTGAGCACTCCATCGACCTGTACTTCGCCGCTTTGAGGCGAATAGAACACCTTGCCCAGGGGGATCGATCCAGCACGAGTGGGTTCGGTGCCGGGGATCACGTCGACGGGGAGCCCGTGGACCGAGGCGAGAATCAGCAGGAGCAAGGTACTGGGTGGCATGGGTTCTCCAACATCGACAGCATCCCATGTTGAGATACCGATGTCCATCAGACCGACATGGATCGCTTCGGCAGGCCAGATCGGCTCCATCCAGGGGATTTCCAACCGGTCGGGTCCTCCCCAGGTAGACGCTCCAGACAGCGATCCGGTTCCGGCAACAAATCCCGGAATCCAGGCGATGAGCCCCGTTTCACGCCGCCTCACCTTGCAGGAAACCACGCTTCCCGATAGCCTTCTCTGATGCTCGAATCTCGTGGGCTCGATGATGAGACCTCGATGAATCGACCCCAGTGATCCCCGCCAGGTGAAGATCGGATATCTCTTGCCGAAACAGACCATCTCGAAAGTCCCTGCCGGTTCTGGACGCTGGAGCGTCGTAGCCGAACTGGAAGCGGGCATCCTTCGTCTACCGGTGGCACGGATCGACGGCCGAGAGGTATTGCTGGAGACCACCATCCGGCTCCGTGTCGGAGATCGGTTCGAACTGATCGTCGAGCGCCCCGATGGCCAAGCCGAGTTGATTCACGCCGAGGTGCTCAGCCGCACTTCTGCCGGAGTGCTATTGCGCTGGAAACCTGCGCATCCACGTGAACTCGAAGCTCTCGATCGGCTCTTCTCGGGGGACCCCTCCGGCGAAGGGCACTCCGATCTCGAATCGGCCCTCCGTTCCCGTTCGAGGCTGGTGAGAACTGCAGCCATCGCAGCGCAGCGCGATAGTGTCCGCGTGCTGAATCTGTCCGCCATCAAGGATTTGATCCAGGATGCGGTCGAGGATGTGGTGCGAGAGAGTGGGCTCTCCCACGATGAGAATGAGATCCAGCGTCTGCTCCAGGAGTCCGAGAAGGGCTTCCGCGAGAAACTCGCCGAGTTCGAGAGCGAGAAGGCCGATCTACAGTCGCATGTGCAGGGCCTATCCAGCAGACTGGATCGAGCCCAGAACTTGCTGGGGCGCGAAAAAAATCGCGAAGTCGAACGAGATCAGTTTACCCTTTCCGAAGGGGCGATGATCGAACTCGAATCGAAACTGGGCTCGGTGATCGATGCGGCGGTCGAATCGGGAACAGTCGCGGCGCCGCTCGAGGAGAAGCTCCGCGAAGCGATGGAACGATCTCTCGACTCGGAGCGGGAGCGAACCCGTATTCAAGAAGAGGGAGCTCGCAACGAGAACATACAGTTGCTCGAAAGAAAGATACACCGTCTCGCGCATAGCCTCGACGATGCCAGAAAAGATCGGGACCACGCACGCGAAAGCGCCCGCCGCGCCGAGGCGAAAGACCGTGCTCCCGGATTCAAGGGGGCAGGAGGCGACCGGGTCGAGGCCAGTAGCAGCGACGACCCCAACCAGGGGGTGCGCCAGGCGCTGCTGCTGGAACTGGTGCAAGAGAACAAGGAATTGAGGAGCAAAATCTCCGCGACAAGGACAAACTCACAGAAGACCGAGAAGGATCACGCCTGATCGGCAACGATTCACATCGGGAGAGGAAAAAGTGATGAGCGATATCGTTTACATTGGAATGGACCTCGGCACCAGCCGCACTTCCATCACCACTTCGACAGGAGTCCGGACCACCGTCTGGTCCTATGTCGGATATGCCCAGGATCATGTCAGTCGCAAGCACCTCGGTGGTCGTGACAAGGTGTTCGGTGAAGAAGCGGTGCAGAACCGGATGGCTGTCGATCTGGTGCGCCCCCTCGACAAGGGAGTGATCCAGGATGATGAGAAATCCCGGCACGCCGTCAGAGATCTGATCGAGTACGTCATCGAACAGGCGGAGATCCCCACCGGCAGCACCATCTACGGTGTGATCGGAGCCCCCGCCGAGGCCAGCGTCGACTCCAAGGCTCATATCCTCGCTGCCGCTTCCGAATTCATGGATAGCATCGTGGTCTGCTCTGAACCCTTCTCGGTCGCCTACGGCCTCGATTTCCTGGCCGATACCCTGGTCGTCGATATCGGCGCTGGAACCGTCGATCTGTGCCGGGTCCATGCCACGATGCCGAAGGCTGAGGATCAACGAACTCACCACTTCGGTGGAGACGCCATCGACGCCCGATTGACCGAGTTGCTGACCGAAAACCACCCGGAGGCACAGTTTTCCTCCAACATGGTGCGCGAGATCAAGGAAGATCACGCTTGTGTCGGAACCCACATGGATCCGGTCGTGGCGACCTTCCCGGTCAAGGGAAAGCCGACCGAGTTTGACATCACTGCAGAGGTGAGCGAGGCGTGCTCCGGTATCGTCGCCCCCACCGTCGAAGCGCTGCAAGATCTGATCGCCACCTACGACCCGGAATTCCAGCAGAAGATGCGCAATCACATCCTGCTCGGCGGCGGCGGCAGCCAGATCACCGGACTCTCCCGAGCCTTCGAGGAAGCCCTCGTCGAGTACGGTGGAGGAAAGGTGAAGTCGGTCGAGGAGCCGCAGTACGCAGGTTCCAACGGAGCTCTCAAGATTGCGCTCGACATGCCGGAAGACTTCTGGCAGGAGTTCATCGAAGAGCAAGAGACTCAAGCCTGATCGTCAGACGCTCGATCTGTTGTGAAAAGGGCCGGCAGGGGAAGCCCCTGCCGGCCCTTCTCGTGACTGGATCGATCGATGGAACTGCTCGTCACACCAGAGTGGCACTGCCCGCACCAGAGTGGCACTGCCCCGTACTAGAGTGGCACTGCCCCGCCTTCGAGCCATTTTCGCACCTGTAGCGCCTGACGAATTCTCACCTCAGGAAGCCCAGAGGGGTTGAAGAGGATCCCCCCGGGAGGACGGGCTCGATGAGACAACCCACCCCATGCCGCTCTTCTGACCTCTTCATCGATGTCGTCGAGAGCCTCTCCCAGGAGTGCCAGCGAGGTTGTTCGACGATCCTCGACCAACCCGCAGACACAGAGAAATCGAACTTCAGGGTCCTTCTCGATCAGTAGTCTCAAGCGCAGTGCGTCGTGGGCACTGGAGCCACCGATGGCGAGCAAGATTCCCGCGGCATTGCGCCGTGCAATCGGTCCCCCTTCTGCCAGCACCGTCGAGACTCCCGACACTGCACGTTCCCCGAACTCGAGCAGTGCGGTCTCGAGCAGGTCGTCTTCCGCTTGAGATCCCTCCGCCAGCATCCGGGTCAAGGGGGCCATCGCGCGGAAATCCCCCAGGTCCGCCAGCAGTGTACAGATCACTCTCTTGGTCCGGGCACTGACCATCGAATCATCGATGGTCGCCAGCAGCAGATTGCGGGTGATATCGGGTGCCTTATCCAGGCTCATCAAGATGCGATTCACTGACTTCTTGCGGATCGCTTCGTCGTAAGATCCGAGGTCAGGGATCACCGTCGTGTCGCGAATATCCTTCAAGACATCGGCCTCTACACTCCTCTTGTCCATCGGTTTGCAGCCGGAGCCAAGGACCATCAAACTGACGAGCAAGGTCGCCATTACTGTGCCGAGCAAATACTTGACCAGGGGTGAATCCCCCACGGATAGCGGCTTCATCACAGCCCCCTGACTGGTCGTAACGGAGAATTGTTGAGGAAATCCCAGCGCTCGTCGAGGGTCTGCAGGCGATCTCCCAGTTCATCGAGGGTGACCGTTCTGTTGCTGAATGATTCCAGGTCATCCTCGAGCACTCCCAGCGCAACTTCACCCTCGGAAACTGATCGTTGAAGACGGTTGGCGAGGAAGGTCGCTACACCGATGAAATCGAGACCACGTCGGTCGAGATCCCTGAGCAGGTCGCCATAAGTCAGTTCCTGTGCCGACTCCGCAGAGGGGAAAAGGATGCTTCTTTGCTGTTCGAGAATGCCACGGAAACCACCATGCTGCTGGTCGGTACGACCGAGCAACTCGAGGAAGGAGGCGAACTCCTCGAGGGAGCGAGTGTAGATCTGTTCGAGACTGCGAATCGTATCCTCCGACAGGCTGGTCTCGCCACGAAACACCACCAGGTCTCCCTTGTCGTAAAAAGTCTTCAACTTGTCGTACGAGAGGCTGACATGGTACGGACTGGTCGGCACCACGATTTCACGCCGCGGAGAGACCACGTCGTCGTAGTCGAGTCCTGGATTGAGGCTCTTGATGTTCTCGACCAGGATTGCAGCCGCCTGGAAGAACAGTTGGCGCTCCTCGACACTCCAGGTGCGAATCGACTTCTCGGGGTGCTTCCTCTTGAATGCACTGAGCGTTCCAGCCGCTTCTGGAAGGTAGTCTTCAAAGATCTTCAACCGACTGACCAGTTCACGCTTCTTGACGATGTTCAGCAACGTCAGGTCGACCACCTCATCGCTGGAGAACCCCTCCACCGGCGTCCTGCTGATCGGATCCAGCCCGACCAGGTCACGTCCCTTGAGGATGTAGCGGTCGTTGAAGAGCACACTGTTGTAGGTGTCGAAGTGGCTACTCTCCTTGGGAGTCGAAATCGGATCGATGCCATCCTCGCTGAGGATGTGAGGAGTCAGCACGATGATGATCTCGGAGCGAATCTGTTGCGAGTTCTTGCGACCCAGGAGGGCACCAAGAAACGGGATGTCTCCGATCAGTGGCATCTTGTTGCGGGAATCGAACTCACTCTCCTTGATCAGACCTCCGAGGATCAGCGGCCTGTGATTCTTGACCCTCGCCTGTCCCCGGAAATTCCGGATGGCAATCTCTGGAATTCCGAGCAGGTCCTCCTCGAAAACACGCTGTCGTCCCTGCAAATTATTGACGGTGATATCGATCAGCATCGAGACTTCATTCTCGTCCGGACCGCTGATCCTCGGCTTCACCACCAGAGTGGTCCCGATGTGCTCGGTCCCCACCTTGTTGATGTTCTCGACGAAATTGCTGCCGTTCGAATTTCGCACGACATCGGTGGAGATAAAGGTCGGTATCTTTTCTCCCAGGTGAAGCTGGCTCTGACGATCATCGAGTGCGTACAACTTCGGACGTGCCTTGATGATGGCATCTCCCTTGCGCACCAGTGCATGGACTCCGGCAAGGAACTGGGCGGAAAGGCGTTCGGAGGTGTCATCGAAGAGGAAGGACAACCCCGCTTGCTCGATCGGATTGAAGTTTTCCCCGACCTGGGGCATCGGGTCGCCAGGTAGCGGTGAGGCGAAGTCGATCACCGCGTGACGTTTTTCGTAGGCGAGCATGTCAATTCCCAGATCTGTCAGGGAATCGGCTTCCAGTTCGATGATCTGAACCTCGATCATGATCTGCCGTGCCGGGATATCTATCTTATCGATGAATCCCTGGATTCTGGCGATGTCCTTCTCGGTTCCGACGACCAGCAATCGATTGCGCGCTTCGGTCGAGGGCGAATCCTTGAAGGTGAGGGAGAGTGCCGCTTCGTCGATTCCACTGCCGAGATTCACCGGCGGCAATTCGACCGGATCGACGTGAGGAATCTCGAGAATGTAGGGGTACTCCGGCAAACTCCACGAAGGCAGGACCGTCTCGCTGGCGGCCTCATAGCGGGCATAGACCGCCTTCTTGTAGGTCCGTGTGATGGTCCGATTTCCTTGCTTGGTCGAGTCGTTCTTCACTTCCTCGGTTCGATGGTACACCTGGCAAATCTTGCCCGCCGCCAGCGTCTCGAGTACCAGTTGAATTCCGGCATAACGGATGGTGATCGATTTTTCGATCAGGCGATCCCTGACCTCCAGGTTCTCGAAATCCCGGATGATCCGGATCAATGCCTCGGTAGTCGGCGGATCCGCCGTGATCATCAACGACTGAGTGCGATTGGGAACCATCGCCACCGCACCATTTTCGACATGATCGGAAAGGACCGGAACTCCGCGGAGAAATTGCAGCACTTCCTCTGCATTCACATGGAACAACTCGACGAAGGTCAGATTGGGCACCTGAGCGATCAGCGTACCCGACCCAGGATGCGACGAGTTCACGCCGAATCCTGGCGATATCACGAATAGAAACAACAGTGGCCAGAGGGGCCAGTGGCCCTTTACATGCTTCAGGATTGCGTCACCTTCCCATTCTCCAACTCATCGATCCAACCCTCTTTCGCACTCTTGAGGTGGTAGCGTCTGAAGCCCCCGCTCGGTTCCCCGATTTACGTTCCCGACGCAGATTCCCCGCCCGCCAATGTCCGATCTCGCCCGTTTCGCTTGGTCTCCACCACCCATCGGTAGTGGCGCGGAGTCGCTCTCAAGGCAATCGAAGATTATCGGCTTATTACCAGCCATTCTCAACCAGAACCCAGCCACTCCAGGCGACCGGATCGCGATCCCTCGGATCTCCTCTTCTGGCCCTACATGCCCGCCTGAGCACCTCTGCGGGCTCTATCTGGCCATCCGTGGCTGCCACCAGCGATCCGAGAAATCTACCTGCCGAGGCGTCCTCGACCGGCCAAAGCGTCCCCAAAATCGCCTGACACCCCGCTTCGAGCGCCGCCCGCGGGAATCCCGCCAGATCGTCGGCGCCACTCGCCGAGCCCAAAGCGGTCTCACATCCGGTCAGCGCCAGCAGCCGACAATCGGTCAGTTCCATCCGCGACAACTGGTCGGCGGTGAGAATTCCATCGGACTCGCCGGCAGGGCTCAGTCGCAGATTCGACCCACCTGGGTCGTAGGGCTGGAAGTCTCCATGACAGGCGATGTGGAGCACCTTTGCGACCGTCGCCGCTTGCTCCACTGCGGCCACCGTCGCCGCTTCTCCTGAGCGCAACTCGACCGCCGGAAAACGATTCTGGATCCGCTCCCCTTCCGCCCTGGATCCGGGCAATCGAGATCGATCGGGAACCCACGGATCCACCACCGTCCACCACCCCTCCCTCGGTAGCGGTTCGAGCGCTCGCGGCCCGCTGCCGAGTCCAGGCAACAGACTCCAGCTGCAGCGATCGACCAGCGCTTCCCCATCGATGGTGAGGGTGCCCCAGGGAATTCTTCGCAATCCACCGATCGGGGCCAGCAGTAAGCGTTCGCACGGATTCAGATCCGCGGGGAAGAGTCGATTCGAGAGCCAGTCGGCTGCCTCGACATTCGCTCCTCGAGAGTGATGCAGTTCCATCCCACGCTCGATCGCCTCTCCTCGGCGCTGATCGATCCGCCGGTGCTGCCACTCTCCGCCGACGGTGGACCAGACCAGCAGCACCGTTCCTGCGTCGAGCGCCACCACTACCGTGGCGAGCCCCTGAGCATCGCGGGCCAGTTTTTCCAGTGCCGCTCGATCGATCGGCATGGCGCCGGGGCTTCGAATCCGGATCTTCTCGGCGGCGATCAAGGAAGAGAGCGCATCTCCTCTGCGAGATTCGATGTCTGCCAGCAAGATCGCTGGCTGTCGACGCAGACCCATCGCTGCCGCATCGTCGTGGCGACGACCACGGATCTGTTCGACGATGGAGAGGGACTCACGAGCCTCGGTGCGCGCCTCCGACAGGTTCCCCGTGACCATGTGAGAGCGAGCCAATGCCAGCGCACACCTCCAGCGGGTATCGGGATCGCCCGCCAGATCCAGCGCAGCTTCGGTCGCTGCACGAGTTTCCAGTGCCCAACCGCGCCATGAAGCCGCAGCAGCAATCTCCAGCAATGCTGCCGCCGCAGTGTCTCGATGGTCGAATTCACGTGCCGATGACAGAGCCAACCGCGCCCGTGACAACGCCTCGGTCAATTCGCTTCTCCAGGTCTCGCGATCGGATGAATACGTCGCTTTTCGAATGCTCTGAGCCGCTTGATCGATCAGTACTTTTTCTCTGGTGGTCGATCCAGATGGTGCTCGTTGGGCCGCAGACTCGAGTAACTGTTCTGCGGTGCGACCGTGGATCGAACTGACATCCGAATAGGCCTGCTGCACCGATGCATTCAATCTCATCCTTTCCGATGAGAGTGCCGGCACCAGCGCGGTATCTCGAATCGTCCGCAAGTCCTCGGCGGCCTGCTTGGTCAATCCCTCCTGCAACTTCCTCGCTGCACGCTCCAGAACATCTTCGGCAGTGGCACCATGGGGATACCAAGGCGCGTGATCGACAGCGGAAGCCATCCGATGAGGAATCGCCTGCTGCCCTGATTCGGTGATCCGGACCAGCAGTTCTCCGCCGGAGAATCGACCCGGATCGGGCCCGAACAGTTCCTGATCGGAAAACCTCAGATGCCGTTCTTGCCCATCGACATCGGCAGTGGTGAGAGACACTTCGATTCCATCACTGACCAGCAGCACCTCGATGTGTCGCCAATCGGCGGAAGGTGGCAAGGCGATCGCCAGTACGTCGGTATCCATCAGTGGACGACTGGTCGACAGTTTCCCCTCGAGCAGGATCAGATCGTTGATCTGCGCCGCACTCCCGCAGGGAAAGAAAAACAGGGCGAGGCACAGGATGAGAAAGGGCAGCCCTATCGCTGCGGTGGCGGTCGAATCGAGCGGGAGCCACTGGCCGACACGAGTGCATCGTGGCCTGGATGAGCAGACCTCTGAATTGCGGGGTATGGAATTGCGCGGTATCGAATTGCGCGGTATCGAATTGCGAAGCGTGGAATCGCAGACCGTAGAATTACGGACCACAGCATTACAGATGGTCGAGAAGCAAGATGCCGTGAACCCACGGCAATGCACAGATCTCATCCGAGAGGACTCCAGTAACCAGATCCCGGAGCGGCAGACCGAGACTCCCAAACTATGCCGGATCGTCAAAAAAAGTTCAATGCCCCTTTTGAGTCAGCGCTCATCGGAGTCGCTCATCAAACCATCTCATCGGACCAGATCATCGGTTCGATCGGGAGGCTCGACAGATCAAACCGAGCGAGTAAATCTTCCGCTCGACATCGAGTTCCCTGTTCGACCCACCCGCTACCATGAGCCAGTGCTCCGATGATCGCCTCAGGAGAGATCCCCTCTCGACGATAGCGAGCCAGACTGGTATCGCCGTGGCGCTTGGCCAGCCGCCTCCCATCGGGCCCAACGACCAGCGGGACATGGATGAAATCGGGTGATTCAGCCCTCAGATGACGATAGATCAACATCTGACGCGGTGTCGATGGGAGTAAATCGTCTGCTCGAAGCACTTCGGTGACCCCGGAGTCGAGATCATCCACCACCACCGCCAGCTGGTAAGCGGGAGTTCCATCGCGCTTGCGTATCACGAAATCGCCGTGGAGCCGCCCTTCACAGTGCCCCGCAAAACCATCCTCGAAGGCGATGGCGTCCTCACTCACCGCCAGGCGGATGGCACAGTCTCGACCCGTTTCCTCGGTCGCCTGCTGCTCGCTGCTCCAGCGCCCCCGGCAACTCCCGGGGTAGACCGGAGCATCGACGCCGATCGATTCATGCGGCGCAGTGGCAGCCTCTTCCACCTCACTTCGGGTACAGACACAGGGATAGGCGAGTCCCGCTTCGATCAGCGTGTCGAGCAGCTGCTGATGACGCGGCAGACGATCACTCTGGATCTGGACTTCCCCGTCCCAGTCGAGCCCGAGCCACTGCAAGTCCTCGATGGTGCTCTCGATGGCCCCCGATCGAACTCGAGGACCGTCGATGTCCTCGATCCGTAGCCACAACTGGCCCCCCTGGCTGCGAATCGACAGCCATGCCAGCAGAAAGGAACGGGCATTCCCGAGGTGCAGGACGCCGGTCGGACTGGGGGCCAGGCGGCCGATCAGTGGTCGCGAACGGAGACCCTCTGAAGCACCCAACATCTACTCCTCCCGCCACACCATCATGACCTGGATCGGCGGACCCGGTGGCACGCCAATTCACCCAATTCAGGGCATTTCTGCCGCTCTGCTGCGCCGACGATTCCCCCATCTGGACCAAGTGATAGAATCGTAGCACAGGAGTCGACATTGACGTCGATCTCTGCGATTCGCAGGGTCTGACACTGCCGTGTCCGATCCTGTTCCAGCCGATCCGGTGGGACGCCACTGGACGGGACCCTGTCCCCCCGGCTGCGGGAGCCATGTCCGCGCGAGGCCGGGTGTTGACCCGGAAGGAGGTGATCCATTGATGATAGTCCGTGGCTCTGCTGAGAGGTGCTTGGGTGGATGCACCCACTCCATGGAGTGGGCAGCCATCGCTGCCTGACCGCTCGGTAGATGATGGGGCCCGGCAGGAGATTCTCCTGCCGGGCCCTTCTTTTTTTCCTCGTTGCGACCGACTTCGAACCGTGCCGATCGATCCCTCCCCCCCGAATTCCCCTCCATCTCGAAAAAACCGCTGATTTCTTGAGATTAGTTGGGCCCGAGTCCTCGGGTCCTCTTGGCCCGGAGCCCTCTCGGCGGCACCATGGGTACCAGATCAATTACAACCCCCTGGCAGGACGGTGGAGGATCGTGAACTCCGAGATCAACTCGAGACTGCACGACATCGAGTCCCTGCTCGAGCGAATCCGCGATGCCACCTGCCATGAACAGCAGAAGGAGCGCCTCAAGGTTCTCGAGGAGCAGATGTCCGCCGCTGATTTCTGGGATGACCGTGACCATGCGGAAAAGACCATCACCGAGTTGAAGCGGGTCAAGGAATCGGTACAGAGCATCGAAGACCTGGCGCAACTGGTGGAAGATTCGCTGGCGATGGTCGAACTGGCCGTGGCAGATAGTGATGCCGAAACCCTCGAAGAAATCGAACGGGATAGCATTCTGTTACTGGAGCGTGCCGATCAGCTGGAACTGAAGACGCTACTTCGTGGCAAGTACGACAGTGCAAATGCCTATCTCGAGATTCAAGCAGGCGCCGGTGGAACCGATGCCTGTGACTGGACATTGATGGTTCAGCGGATGTTTCTGCGCTGGGCTGAGCAACAGGGCTACCGAACCACCATCATCGATGAACAGTTCGCCGAAGAAGCGGGTCTAAAATCCTCCACCATCCACCTGCAGGGGGATCACGCCTACGGCTACCTTCGTGCAGAATCGGGAGTCCATCGAATCGTTCGCATCTCACCCTTCGACGCCCAGGCCCGGCGACAAACCGCCTTTGCATCGGTCAGGGTGATCCCGGAAACCGATGTCGTGGATGACGTCGAAATTGCTGAAGTGGATCTTCGAGTCGACACCTATCGCGCCAGTGGAGCGGGCGGACAGCACGTCAACACCACCGACTCGGCGGTTCGTATCACCCACATTCCCAGCGGAATCGTCGTTCAGTGTCAGAATGAACGCAGTCAGCACGCCAACAGAGCCCAGGCGATGCGAGTGCTCAAGGCTCGGATCCTCGAGACCGAGGAGCAGAAGAGGCGTGAGGAACTGAACAGGATCCAGGGCATCAAGAGCGAGATTGCGTTTGGCAGCCAGATCCGCTCGTATGTGCTGCATCCTTACAAGATGGTGAAAGATCATAGAACCGATCACGAGACTTCAAACACCGACGCTGTTCTCGATGGAGACCTCCAACCCTTCATCGAAAGCTGGCTACGACAACAATCCAGGACCGATCAGTCGGCTCGATAGGAAGAATCCAGATGACTTCCATTCAACAGACTGACCCCGAAATCGCCGCAATCATCGTCCGAGAAGAAGCGCGTCAGAAGGGTGAGGTCAATCTCATCGCAAGCGAGAACATCGTCAGCGATGCGGTGCTGGCCGCTCAAGGATCGGTACTCACCAACAAGTACGCAGAGGGCTACCCCGGTCGACGCTACTACGGCGGCTGCGAAGTGGTCGACGAAGCGGAAGAACATGCCCGCTCTCGTGCCTGCGAACTGTTCGGTGCAGATCATGCCAATGTGCAGGCGCACTCTGGAACCCAGGCCAACATCGCGGCGTATTCTGCGCTCATCTCTCCCGGTGATCCGGTGCTGGCGATGGATCTGGCTCATGGTGGCCATCTCTCTCATGGGGCCAAGGTGAGCCTCACCGGTAAGATCTACAACTTTCATCACTACCCGGTTTCCCAGCAAGACGAGATGATCGACCTGGATCTGGTTCGCAAGATGGCGCACGAGGTCAGTCCTGCACTGATCGTCGCCGGTGCCAGTGCCTATCCGAGAATCATCGATTTCGCAGGCTTTCGGAGCATCGCCGACGAGGTCGGTGCCCGGTTGATGGTCGACATGGCGCACATCGCAGGCCTGGTCGCCGCAGGTGTCCACCCGAGTCCTGTTGCGCACGCAGATGTGGTCACCACCACCACTCATAAGACTCTCCGGGGACCGAGGAGCGGCCTGATCCTGTGCCGAAAGAAGTGGCGCAAGAAAATTGACTCTGCGGTATTTCCCGGCGGCCAGGGTGGTCCATTGATGCATCAGGTTGCGGCGCGGGCTGTCTGCTTCCGTGAAGCGATGACGGACTCTTTCCGTGACTACGCCCGCCAGGTGGTCGAGAACTCGGTCCAGCTGGGAGAGATTCTCAGCGCTGGTGGGTTACGACTGGTTTCAGGGGGTACCGACAATCACATGATCCTCGCCGATCTTCGCTCGATGGATCTGACCGGTGACATCGCTGAGGCTGCGCTGGGCCGTGCCGGAATCGTCGTCAACATGAACATGATTCCCTACGATCCTGCCCCTCCACGGCGCCCCAGTGGCATGAGGATCGGCACTCCCACCGTCACCAGCCGCGGGATGGGAACGGCGGAGATCACCCGCATCGGCGAGATGATTCTGGAAGTCCTCCGTAACCCTCAGGACCAGAATCGGATCGAGGGGATTCGCGCGCAGGTCCGGGAGATGTGCGAGCAGTTCCCGACCCGGATCTAACCAGCCAGCAGCGAAGGTGCTGCGGCATGATGCTGCGGTATCGCTACGAATGACTGGGGATCACCCCGATCGCTGACCGTACCGCATCCATCGTTTTCTCGACCACCGGGCGAATTCGATCGGCTCCACTGCGAAGGATCTGCTCGACCTCATCCGGATTCTCCTCCAGTTGCAGTCGACGACTGCGGGCATCGGCAAAGTAATCGAGCATCGCCTCGAATAGTTCCTGCTTGGCGTGGCCGTACCCATAGCCGATCCCGCTCGACCTCAACTTGTCCGCCATCGCATCGACCTTGTCGTCGGTGGCGACCAGCTTGTACAACTCGAAGATGGTGTTGCCCTCTGGCTCCTTGGACTCATCGACTCCTTGAGAGTCGGTCACGATCGACATCACCCTCTTCCGGAGTTTCTTCTCCGATTCGAAGATGCAGAGATCATTTCCATAAGACTTGCTCATCTTCTGGCCATCGATCCCGGGCACCTTGGCGGCATTTCCCTCGAGGATCAGCGGCTCTGGAACTGGAAATACTGCGCCATAGGTCTGATTGAACTTCCCGGCGATATCCCGGGTCACTTCGACATGTTGTTTCTGATCCTGACCGACCGGAACTCGGTGCGATCGAACGATCAAGATGTCGGCGGCCATCAGGACCGGATAGGCGAACAAGCCATGATCGGCAGAGATTCCCTGCGACACCTTGTCCTTGTAGGCAACACATCGTTCCAGTAAACCCATCGGTGTCAGCGTCGAGAGGATCCAGGAGAGTTCGCAAACCTCCGGTACATCTTCCTGGCGATAGATCACCGCTCGCTCTGGATCGAGACCGAGAGCGAGATAATCCATCGCCACGGCTCGGATGTTGGAGGAAAGTTGCGCCGGATCCCGTACCGTGGTGAGTGCGTGATAGGAAGCGATGAAGTAGTGGGCTCCTCCTGCATCCTGAAGATCGATCCATTGCCGGACCGCACCGAAGTAGTTGCCCAGGTGAATCCCGGAACTGGTCGGTGTGAGGCCTGAAAGTGTGATGAGGCTCATTGGATCACTCCCCCCCTATCCCCGTGACAGGGTTGAAACAGGGTACCCAAACCGCTCTACAACTCCAAACCGACTGTAGAACTTGTCGAGCCACGGTTCTTTGAGCAGAATGGCGCCTCAGCAGCGTCACCGCCCAGCGAGCCCGAGATCCAGCAGTTGGGCGACGCGATCAACAGAGCCATGGTCTTGGCACGAGGTCGACGATCGGGTCCACTGACCCACCAGAGAAGCCGTCGAAAGGGATACCTTGTCCAGAACCAAGAATCAGAAGAAGCCTCGTGGGGGCCTCAGCCGGGCGTTCCTGACCGGCTTGGCGACCTTGCTACCGACCGTCCTGACCATCCTGATCCTGACCATCGCTTACAACTTCCTCGACGAAAAAATCGCCGGTCCACTCAATAATCTGATCCACAAGGGACTCTCCTCGCAGCTGGCGAAGGACCACTTCTGGGGAGGGGTGCTCAATTACCCCGAATGGCAACTGGACGAGGAGATCGATGGTAGCGGAGCACCGGAGCGTGCCGATGATCTGCCCTTCTCGCAATTCGTCGAGGAAATCGCCCCGCAGTGGCTCGGATTCCTGCTCGCGCTACTGCTGGTCTTTGCCGTGGGAATCATCTTCAGGGGCTATCTCGGTCGCCAGTTACTGAAGTTGATCGAGAGCTTCATCCGACAGGTCCCGCTGATCAAGATCATCTACCCCTATGCCAAACAGGTCACCGAGTTCTTCTTCGAGGAAAAGAATCAGATCGAATACGAGACCGCGGTGGCGGTCGAGTATCCACGCAAGGGGATCTGGTCGCTGGGGTTTGTCACCAGTTCCGGTTTCAAGACAGTCAGCGAATTCACCGGCGAGGAGATGGTCTCCATCTTCATCCCCTCGAGCCCGACACCGATCACCGGATACACCATCCTGGTCTCCCGAGAGTCGATCATCCAACTGGACCTGAGTGTCGAGGAAGTACTTCGTTTCACCATCTCGGGGGGGGTGATCCTGCCCCCGAATCAGCTCCCGGATGGGGCCAAAACTACTGTTCAGATCAGTCCCAGTGTTGAAACTGGTCCAGAAGAAGAGGATGAAGGTGTTGGGAAGCCTTGACGGGAGCGACACTACCACTAGCATCCAAGACCTTGCCACGAGACAGTTTGAAAGTCGGGCCGTAGCACAGTTTGGTAGTGCGCCACGCTGGGGGTGTGGAGGTCGGTGGTTCGAATCCACTCGGCCCGACCATTTTTCTTCTTCCAACAATCCTTCACCCAACCTTCCGGTTCGATCTCTTCGAGATCGCGACCACCGAATTCCCTACAACCGTTCCCCGGCTCCCGTTTCATCTACAGGCGGCTGGCGGATCAGGGTTCAAGAACGCCCATGATTGAGGATCCAACCCCGACTCCGAGCATTCCTGTCCCTGCCAAGGGAACCCGAGTCACCCCACCGGTGCGATTCGAATCGGCTCAGCGAACCGTGTGGATCCTCCCTTCCGAGGTGGACCTGGTGCGAGACTGTGGTTTCCTCGGAGGGATTGCGACCATCCATCCAGAACAACACCGCAGCGGGCGTGAACCGCATCCGGTGTACCGCGGAACTGACGGATCGCTACTGCTGTGGAAGCGCTGTCTCAGAGGAGGCTGGCTCTCTCACTTCATCTCCACGCTTCACCTCAGTTGTGCTCGATTTCTGCGAGAGATGGAGATGGGTGAAGAAACTCGGGTTCTGGGAATTCCCACATCCAACGTGATCGCCGTGGCCTCCACTACTGCCACCATCGGTCAGCGAGTAGAGATGTTGATCCGACTGGAAAACGATGTTCAAACCTTGAAACAATTTCTTGAGGATCAGATGCCATCGGATCGACAACGGAGAGCGGTGCTGAAGGCCACCGCCGAGACGATCCAGGAGTTCCATCAGGCAGGCTTTCTTCACGGCGACCTGAACCTGATGAACATCCTCATCCAGCAACGAGAAGAAGAGTGCCCCAGGGCCATCCTGGTCGATCTGGATCCAGGGGGGCTCGCCCCGCTGGCGAATCGACACTCCAACCTGACCCGTCTGATCCGTTCCTACCGCAAATCGATCGGGCTCAACACCCCACCACTTCGCACCGGTGAAGCGATTCGATTCATCCACGGGGTGACCGGTGCGGATCGTGATCGGATGAGATCGCTGATCACTGCCAGCCAGCAGTACCTACCCCCTTCACAGTGGCGGCGCTGATGATGCGCATCGGAGCCATCCACTTTCTCAACGCTGAACCGCTGTGTGGACATCTGTCTCGAAACGACCCTCGCTGGCAGATCGTCGATTCCAGCCCCAGTGAACTCGCCCGATCACTGCGCAACGGGACCATCGATGTCGGGCTGGTCCCCCAGGTCGAAGCTTGCAGAAGACCCGATTACAGGATCCTCGAGGGCCACTGCATCTCCTGCCTGGGAGAAGTCGCCTCGATACTGCTCTTTCACAAGAAACCGTGGGAAGCCCTCCAACGTGTTGCCGTCGATCAGGCCAGCAACTCGTCGGTGGCTCTGCTGCAAGTTCTCAGACACCTCGATCAACTGCCACCACTGGAGATCATCGAGACCGCATCCAATCTGTCATTGCTGCAGCAGGACTCCACCGTCGATGCGGTACTCCTGATCGGAGATGCAGCACTGAAACACCGGACCCGTTCACCGCTCGACCGGATCGACCTGGGCATGGCCTGGAAGCACCGTACCGATCTTCCCTTCGTCTTCGCGGTGTGGCTGACCAGAACTCAACTGGACCCCACGGTCATCGAGGAAGTGGCACGCGCCGCCCAGCTGGGCATCGACCAGCGTCCACTCTTTGCCGCGCAGTTTTCGAAGCGGTATCCTGATGTACTCGACGAAGGGGCTGCCCAAGATTACCTTCAGCGTTGCGTTCGATACCAGTTGGGTCCACCAGAGAAGGAGTCGATCGAAGTGTTTCACCGACTCCGTGCTGAGATTGATCCTGCCCTCGATCGGCAATGGCAACCTCGTTACTACGGTGAAACATCATGATCGATCTGACCGCAACGGTGATCACCTTCAACGAGGAGAGCAACATCCGGGAGTGCCTGGAGTCACTTCGCTGGGTCCCCAACATCGTCGTTGTCGATTCCGGATCCACCGATCGGACCGTCGAGATCGCCCGGGAGTTCACCGATCGAGTGCATGTCACCGACTGGCCCGGCCATGTCGAACAGAAGAATCGTGCAGTGGACCTGGCCCCCACAGACTGGATCATCTCACTCGATGCGGATGAACGGGTCACCCCGGAACTCCGTGCTGAACTGGAACACCACCTCGATCATGCTCCCAGCCATCGGGGATATTCGATGCCGCGTCTGACCAGACATCTGGGGCGCTGGATCCGACATGGCGGCTGGTATCCAGATCGAAAGATCCGTGTGTTCGATCGTCGTAGCGCACGCTGGGCAGGCACCAATCCCCACGACCACATCTCGCTCGATGGTTCGGCCTTCCCTTTGAAGGGCGATCTGCTCCATTACTCGTTCGATCATCTGCATCACCACATGGAGACGATGGATTTCTTCACCAGCATCGCAGCACGAGAGATGGAGGGCACGAAACGCAGCGCCATCCGGGGAATGGCGTTGAGGGCGCCGTGGAAGTTCCTGCGCATGTACCTGGTGGATCGCGGCTACCGCGATGGATTCGCCGGTTTTATCCTGGCCGCTGTCGGATCCTTCTATGTCTTCCTCAAGTACGCAGTACTGTGGGAACGAAGGGCATTACGGGCTCGTGGAATCGATCCCGATCGGGTTCCTCGGCACCACCGTGGTCCAGAGTGGCGTCCGCCTCGGGCACTGCCGGAGTCGGCAGAGGCCAAAGAGTGAAAATCTTCCACCTCTTCGCCAATCACAAGTTCACTGGACCTGCCGATCTGGCGATGGTGATGGCATCCAGTCAGCAGGCAGCGGGCGCAGAGGTCCGCTTCTTCTCCAGCACCCATCCCGATGCAGAAAACAGCCTCGAGCAGATCGCCCGCAGCCGGGGACTCGAAACGGTCACCGGATTACGACTGGCCAAGCACTTGCGCTGGACCTCCTTACTCCGAGATGTCTCGCGACTTCGCCGCTTGATCGAGGCGGAGCGTCCCGACTTCCTTCACTGCCATCTCGATGGAGATCACCTGCTGGCTTGCCTGGCCTGTGGAAAGAAGGGTCCCGGAGTGATCCGAAGCAGCTACCAGCTCGACCCCCCGAGTGGCTGGCGTGCGAGGTGGAGCGCCGCTCGGACACGATTGTGGCTGCCACCCTCCATCCGAGCGGAAACTCGATTGCTCCAACAACACCCGAAGTTACAGGGCCGCACCCGGATCACCGCCCCTCCCGTCGATCTGCAACGCTTCGCTCCCGCCGCTGATCCAGGCCTCTCTACTGATCGAGATGCAGCGGTGGTGATCGGCGTCGTCGCTCGGATGCAGAGGCATCGAAGATTTCCCCAGTTGATCGAGGCGTTCGCTGCCGCCGCAGCAGAGGATTCTCGGTTGCAACTGGTGATCCTCGGCCGCGGAACTCACCAGGATGAGGTGGCGAGGATCCCCGCACAGCAAACCGGGCTCGGCGAGCGGATCCGCTTTGCCGGCTACATCGACCCCGATCTCTACCCGCAGCAGTTGCGCCGCTTTGACCTGCTGCTTTTTCTCGTGCCTGGCTCCGATGGGACCTGCAGAGCCGCCCGCGAAGCCCTCGCCTGCGGCGTTCCGGTGATCGCCAGTCGCCGTGGATTGCTGCCAGACCTGATCCCGGAGCAGTGCGGGATCCTGCTTCATAATGAAGCAGTAGATACGATGACCCGTGCTATTCTCACTCTGGCGAGGGACCCCTTGAAACGGCAGTATATGGCCGATAATGCTCGCCAACATGCCCAGAAGACCTTTGATGCGAGGACGCTGGGCTCTGATCTGATCGCCGATCTGGCCCATCGATCCTCGGGAAGCCGCCCTGATCTGGCGCAAAATCGCTAACATCGGTAAAGATTCCCACACCGCTGGTCGAAGAAGGCTTAGGGCCCGGACGGACCGGGCCAGCGAAGCCTAGCCGGCATTGTTGAGTTTTACGCCGGCACCATGAGAAAGGTCTGGCCATGAACGCCAACTCGAACTGCAGCACCAGCTGCAACAACGTCAACTACCCGACAACTCGGGTTATCACCGGTGTCCTGGGGTTCCTCGCCCTCTGCACCATCGCCACCAACTACGCCATCAACACTGCGTTTGATGCCAACGTCTTCTTTGCGGTGATCGCCACCTCACTGGTGACCTGCTTCGCCGTCTGCACCACCTCGATGTGGAAGAGTGGCTACCAGGTCTTCAGCGGCAACGTCGACAACGCCGATGAAGCGTCCTGCTATTGGAATAGCGCGGCTCAGGGATTCCTCTACGCCGGACTGCTCTTCTGTGGCGGTGCCTTCTTCAGCACTTACGCGACCAGTGCCGTCGCTGCGGTGGAGGCGATGTACTTCCCCTTCGTCGTCAGCATCTGTGGATACTGGGTCACCCGGTCCATCGCCAATGCTTGCACCTACTGCGTGATCGAGAACTCCACCGCCAACGGCTCCAACTGGGCCAACAACACATCGGTGGCGACGAATGCTACAAATGACATCAATGTCACAAATACCGAGACTGTCAGTTCCTAATCGAATATTCATTTTGACAAAAATTTTGTCGTCAATGCCAGAGGAAGTGCCCATACAGGGCACTTCCTCTACTTTTTTTGTCGGACGGGCAGCTCCTGATTCTCTCCCTTTTGCGACTCTCGGTTCTCGACCATATCTCTCTGTACCGGGCAAGTACTTGCATTTGGAGCGTGAGATCCTACTCTTGTGTCGTATCCAGTTTTTCGTAATGAACGAACTGGCTACTATTGATCCTTCGGTCATCAGGAGTGTGCCCTGCGCCCACCATGCGGTGCAGTTATTTTGAAAAATTGGAGTAGTTGTTATGAGTCTTCGTATATATATCTGTGTTGTTTTTGTAATCACATCCGCCATTCTCACACCCTTCTCGTCGGTCGGCCACGCCTCGGATCAGGTCTTCATCGATACCGCGCAGATCCAGATCGTGGGAGCCCACGCCGAGGACCATCTCGGTGCCTCGACCTCGGGCGCCGGAGATGTGAACGGGGACGGGATTCCCGACATCGTCGCTGGAGCCCCTGGATCCGATAACCGCTCCCACAACACCGGTGGAAAAGCTTACGTCATCCTCGGTTCCAGTTCCCCCGCCACCGAACTGGACCTGCACTACCCCCACCCCGGAAACGTCATCGTCATCCAGGGTGCGCCTGGCGGTTCGATGCTGGGAGCATCGGTCTCTGGCGCCGGTGACATCAATGCAGATGGTTACGATGACTACATCATCGGTGCCCCCGGAGCTTCCAGTAGCGACCCCGATGAGGAACAAGCAGGACGAGCGTACATCATCTACGGCTCGGCCAATCCGCCGGCAATCATCGACGTTTCCAATCTTGGATCTTTCGGAGTCGAGATCATCGGTGCCCGCGAAGGTTCGCATCTAGGCGCTTCCGTCTCTGGTGCCCGGGACTTCGATGGAGATGGCTTTGCCGATATCCTCCTCGGAGCCCCCGAGGATTCCATCGACTCCCTGGAGCTGTGTGGAAGTGCCTTCCTGATCCGCGGAAGCAACTCTCTTCCTTCCGTCATCGACCTCAAGAACTCCCATGGCAATGTGACCATCTTCCGCTCCGGTGGACCCAATCAGGAGGTCGGATCTTGCGTCGCCGATCTCGAGGACTTCAATGGAGACGGAAACTCGGACATCGCCATCGCCTCGCTGCGCCACTCCGACGGGTCCTCCGCAAATGCGGGGCGCGCCTGGATCATCTATGGAGGTAGTACTCCTCCTGCTGAAGTCGCACTCAACGACATCGCAGCCAGTGGCCTGACCAGTACCACCATTCGGGTTCCACAGGCCCACCATGAACTGGGGCAATCGATCTCCTGTGCCGGCGATTCCGATTTGGATGGAGACACGGAACTGCTGATCAGTCGCTCACTCCACGATCACAATCCTGAAACGATTGCCAATGTGGCGTACCTGGTTCGTGGAGGGATCAGCCCCCCTGCCGAGATCAATCTCGCCAACCCTGCACCATGGATCACCAGATACATGAGTTTCTACGACAATGATGAAGACGGGCAATCGGTTCACACCATCCTCGACTTCAGTGGTGACGGTATTGATGACCACATCATCGGCATCTCTCGATCGATCTTGCTCGATGTTGAAAAAGGAATGGCTCACCGGGTCAATGGTGGCCAGATGCTGGGTGAATCCCAGTTGCTGGACCTGTTCCAGCATGAAGGACGCGGATACCTCGGTCTCACCGAAGGGCAAGAAGTAGGTTTCTCGGTCGGTGCCGCTGGCGACTTCAATGATGACCGAGGAAACGACCTGTTGATCGGTGCGCCTGGAGCGAAGCCCTACGGACGCAACATGGCAGGAATAGTATACGTATTCCTCGGTCACAAACTGCGTTCTCCCAACAACGTTCAGACCGTTTGCCTGGGACAGACCGTCGATGTGACCTGGAACAACCGTGCGGTGTACGACGAAGTCGACCTGTTCAGAGATAATGTCATGCTGGCAACCTTGCCAGGTGACACCGAGGCCTACACCGATTCAGCAGTCGCCTACGGAGATCACAACTACTCGGTCCGTGGACGGCGTCGTGGAATCAATACCGTGGAGCACAGCAGCGACATCCGCGTGATGGTGCCGATCGCGGCTCTCGATTGCACATCCCTGCACAGGGACATCTCCATCTCCTGGAGTAACAGTGACAATTACGACCTGATCGACCTCTACCGCGATGGTGTTCTGCAGAGCATTCTGCCGGGTGGGAGCACCTCCTACCACGACAACAATGTCTCTTCTGGAATCCACCAGTACAGTGTGGTAGAGCGCGGAGATCGAACCACGACACTCTCGACCAGTTGCAGTATCACTGCTCTGATGCCGCCCTACACCGCCACCTGTAGTGCCGCTCCAGATGCCCAGAATCAGATCATCGCCACCATCCACTGGAACTTGATGCCCAATCCAACTGGTTTCCAGCTGATCCACATCTATCGCGATGGAACCCTCATCCAGACCCTCTCCGGAGATGCCACCACGACCCAGGATATGATCTCTGCAGGACGTTTCCTCTACGAGATCGAGGGTGTCGCCGATGATGGCCGCGCGGTCAGCGCTCGTGCCTCCTGTGAACTGGTCGATCCCATCTCGGTCGCTAATATCAACTGCTCTTCGGATGTGGACATCGCCACCTTCAGTTGGACCAATACCGACGCCTATGACTACATCATCATCGAGTTCGGCCCCGGAGACGGCTCCACCGCCCCGGCGCAGATCGATCAGATCCCTGGAACTAGCCAGAGTTACACCACCCAGATCCTCGATGGACCTGGCAACTACGCGGTCTGTGTGCGCGGGGTCAAGTTCACCGGAGAAAGCGGAAGAACCTGCTGTACTCTGACTGTCCCCGATCCGCTGGGAACACTCAGTTGCTCCGCCATCGGCTCCTCGGTGTTCCTCGAGTGGACCAACGGAGGAACCTACGACAGCATCGCGATTCGCCGCGACGGATTCCTGATCGATACCATCTCTGGAGGTAGTTCCAGTTACACCGATCAAGACGTTTCCTATGGAGATCGCACCTACTCGATCACCGCACAGCGTCGTCAAGGGATCTCTGCCGAACAATCGTGTGGACTGACGGTCCTGCGCAGTCCAGCAGCGTTGACCTGCAGGGGAGAGGGGGATCAGGTTCGTCTCAACTGGCAGAACCCGACACCCGCCTACGACCAGGTCGAGGTGATGCGAGGATCGACTGTCCTCGCCACCCTGGCCGGTACCGCATCCGAGTACATCGATACTTCGTTGGCCCCAGGAGACTACTCCTACACCCTTCGAGGTCTCAAAGGTACCAGTGAAAGTGATCCGACCCACTGCACCACGGTCATTCCCGAGGCGATCACCGCCCTCGGAACCGGACTGGTCGAGGGCACTCACATGCTACTCACCTGGGCCCCCACCGAGGACGCCACATCGATCCGAATCTTCCGCGACGGAATCGTCATCGCGACCCTTCCCGCCTCGGCAACCTCTTACATCGATCCGACCCTCGACCCGGGTACCTACCAGTACTGCTTACGCGCCCGGATCGACAACAACCACAGCGTCGATACCTGTACCCCGGCCATCGTTCCTGCTCCACCGGTGGATATCATCTGTGGGGTGGACTCTGCCATCGCCACCATCAGTTGGACCAATGCAGAGGCCTACGACAATGTGATCCTCAAGCGCGATGGAGGCACCATCCTGGAAGACCTCGATGGCCTCGCCAGTAGTTATGTCGATACCATTGCCGGACCCGGTCCTCATCTTTATGAGGTCAGTGGCCGCATCGGAGATCACGAATCGAAGACCATCGCCTGTGAGGTCACCGTTCCGTACCCACCCGCCGATCTGACCTGTTCAGTCTCGGGTGGAGTGGATTCGGTTCTGACCTGGGTCAACACCCAGCCCTCCACCACCATCGAGGTGTGGCGCGACGGCTTCTTGATTGCCGAACTCGATCCCTCCAGTGCTGGATACACCGATGCTGGTGTCGCTCCTGCGACCTACAGCTACTGCGTGTTGAATCGCTTCGGACCCAAAACCAGTGCCTCCGCTTGCTGCACCCTGTTGGTTCCTGCTCCTCCGACCAACTTCTCGTGCCTCTGCAGCGCCGGAGATGTCGACATGAGTTGGACCAATAACGAGGAATACGACAGCGTGACCCTGCTCAGAGATGGAGCCGTCATCGCGGTGTTACCGGGAGCCGTCACCTCCTACACCGATGTCGCCACCGAACCCGGTTCGCACACCTACACCCTCAGTGGTGCCAAGGACGGCAACAGTTCCTCGACGGTGGATTGTTCCGAAGATGTTCCCGCTCCGGCGACCGATCTGACGATCACCGCACTCGCCTCGACCACCTCATTGTCGTGGATTCACACCGGACCTGGAGACACTGCTGAACTGACCAGAAATGGCATGCCGATCGCATCCTTACCCGCAGCGACCCAGTCCCATGACGACATCGGGCTGGCCCCGGGCGACTACCAGTACTGCATCACGATGCAAATCGGCGATGCCACAAGTGCGACCATCTGCGCGACCATTCACGTGCTGGCCGATCCGAGCGACTTCAGTTGTTCGACCGTCGCGGGCAATGTCGAGATCTCCTGGACCAACAACGACAGTTACAGCACTCTCACTCTCAACCGTGACGGCCAGCTGCTGGCGATCCTCTCGGGAGGAGATAGCTCCTTCCAGGATGCGATGCCTGCACACGGTGCTCACAGTTACGACCTGACCGCCCACGGTGGCCCGTCCAGCACCAGTGCCACCGTCGATTGCAGCGTCGATGTTCCATCGACCCCGACCGACATGGCTTGCTCGGCACTCGGCTCGACCGCTTCACTCTCCTGGACCTTGCCAGCACCGGGTGAAACCATCG